>ERZ1026862.5-NODE-5-length-93217-cov-68.664767_pt1 | contig 93217 bp, 81 predicted proteins | sample MGYA00380161_ERZ1026862 | MGnify/ENA primary metagenome ERZ1026862 (study PRJEB33269, sample SAMEA4719797) | human gut metagenome | biome: human-associated habitat; feature: organic feature; material: feces | place: Cameroon | collected 2013-10 ... | reverse complement strand
GAATATAATATAAGATTTAAAATATACCCTTCACCCTTCACCTCGTCACCACAACACATATACATCATCGTATTCCCAACATTTGTTTTCCTGGTTTACTGAACTTTCGCATGTGGTTCAAGAACGGGCTAGGAGCTTTTGCCCTTTACCTTTACCTTTGCTTTACCCTTCGGCCAGCGATTTTCAATTCCCTTCGGCCGGTGACCATTGGTTCAGGGCGTGTGGAGCTTACATGTGAAACTTGAGTGGTTTCTTCGGAGATATTTTTTTATCTTTCGGAGATATTCTCGTATTCTTCGGAGATATTCTGCTATCTTTCGGAGAAATTTTCGGGTTAATGAGTTCAGAAATAGTTATCGTTTGACAAGCGGAAGAGCCAAGCCGTTACCGCCCACAACAAGCCAACATAATGACCATCAGAGTAAAAAACAACGAATTAAGTTTATTTAACTAAAAATTCGGCTAAGTCTGAAAAAATTACATTAAATTTGCAGCGTCAAACAGCTCCACTTGTAAGTGTACGCAAGATGGTGATAGTCAAACTACCAAACCGATAGTCAAACTACCAAAAAAAACAACGAGCTGGAGGACAAGAATATAAGTAAATGGTATTAATCAGAAACTGAAAGTACAATTTAAACTTAAATAGATATGAAAGTATTCAATTCTAAACTTGCTGCCATCGGTTTGGCAGCATTCGTATTCGCATCATGTAGCGACAGCACCGACACCCCTAACAGCGGTAACGGCAACTCTGTTGTGGATGTTACAACTATTGGTCTTACATCTTCAACACCAACAGGAGTATTTAACTACAAAAACAGTACAGCCAACGCCCGTAAGTTCTTCGGTTCAAGAGCTGCAGGTGATGTAACTTTCATCACTGCGATGCCAACTGACATTCCTCAAGAGCCAAACTTGAAACAAGAATTGTCAACAGGCAATTCAAAAGACTTGGTATTTACTGAAGGAGGAGTTAACGCTTATGCTATCAAGAACAAAAATACCGTAGACTTGACCGGCAAACGTATTAAAGGTGTAAAAATCTTCGTACACGGTGATGCAACTTTGATTTATGACAAGTCAGAAGGTGGCAACGAAATCGTTCTTGCAAAGGGTGCCAAGGTACAGTATAAAGGTACCGGTAGCATGATTACTGCTACAGATAAAGTTTATATTACAGAAGCCAGTGCACTACTTAAATCAGACAACGATATCGTTATTGAAGGAGAACTTTACGCTAACTGGAGAGGTAAAGGATATGAGTCAGGCAAGGAGCAAGAACTCCGCACTGGTCTCGGTAACACTACAACCAATGCAAAGGGCGAGAAAGTTGTCCCAACTCAGAACATCACTTTCAAGAATGGCTCAAAGGCATTTATTGACGGTTCTCTCCGTGCAGTTAATCTGAACATCGAGGAAGGTGCTTCTGTAAATGCAACTGCAAATATTCTCAATGCCACAAATGTAACAGTTAATGGTGGCTTGAAGTTTGGTGGTTTCTTGCAGGCAGGCAACGTTACCGTTAATGGTACTATTGATGCGAGCTCAGCAAACACTGCTATCAAGGTTACAGGCAAGCTCAACATGGAGAGTGGTTCTTCATTGACAGCTCACTATGTAAACGTTACAAACAACGAGAAGGATGAGAACAATTCAGTTACTAAGGTTGGAGAGGCAGAGCTTAACTTGAAGTCTGGCAGCAACATTACAATCTCAGATGGAAACGTAATCAATGTAAACAACCTCAATACAGATAATGCATCATCCGGCCAGATTACATTGGCAGGAAATAATGCAGTAGCAGTAATTAAGGCTGACAAGTTCACTAACAACGGAAGCGATAAGATTGACGCATTTGCTACTCCTGGCAATAATTCTGTATTATTGCTACAGTTCACAAAGTGCTTCAATGGCAATGGTGAAATGCCTTCTGCAGGCGATCTTGACATCTCTGCATCTTATCTTGACTATGACAAGGCTACAAATGGTGATGTTGTTAAGTTGATAGACGAAAATCACAAGAAGTATGGCTACGAGTTGACTGTCGACATTAATGCCATCAAGTCTAATAAAAAGCTTGACCTGGTTGCTGCATTCAACCCTTCAAACAATGCCATGTCTGCATCGTGCATCCAGAACGTAGGCGACTACATCTACGTATCTTACCACACAAATGGCAAGGCTAGCAAGGGTGGTCTTGAAGTTCTCCACTTCGAAGGAAATCAGATTAAGCCAGATCAGGAAGTACAGGGTACAACAGGTTTGGACATCAATCACCTGCTGGTAGACAACAATCGAGTATACGTTGCTGGAGGTGAAGTAAATAAGGGTGCCATCTTCGCTTACGTTCCATTGCAGAACAACATTTTGACAACAGGTGATGATGCAATGACGACATACGTATTGAATGCAACAGAGCACAACAAATTGGATGCTAATAGCATTACAAAATATGGTGACCATTTCGTTGTGGCTTCAACAAGAGGTTTTGAGGATTTCGACAGTGACTTCAACCACATTTGGTTTGAGGATACAGAAGTAAAGAGCGTTGTTACAGCAAACAACAAGGTATATAGCTTGATTGCTACAGGAGCAAACACAACAGGTACAATCAAGGAGTTCAATACCACAATGTTCAACAATGCTTCTAAGACTTACACTACCAATGGTAATGTAGGACCAGAGAACGGCAAGAACACTATCGCTGTTGATGGAACAGATCTCTACGTTTGCCAGGGTGCTCGTGGTCTCGTTCGCTATAATTCTAATGGCGACAAGGTATGGGATTATGTAGTTCCTGCTATCCAGAACGAAAAGAGTGACAAGTATGGTGCCGTTAAGGGTTACTGCAATGGTGTAGCAATCAGCGGAAACTATGTATTTGTAGCAGCTGGTGGTTATGGTGTAGTTGTACTTGACAAGGCAACAGGTAAAGAGCTTTGCCATCGTATCGCATTCAACGGCAAACAGGAGAATGGCAAATGGAAGAATGGCAACTCTGCTAACTACGTAACAGTAGGCAAGGATGGTTACATCTTCGTAGCTTATGGCCAGAGCCGTGTACAGGTATTCAAACTCACTTCAACAACTAAGTAATTAGATATTGATAAAAAACTCTCTTGTTCTCCCCCACTCTCACTTTTAGGAGTGAGGGAGAACAAACCTTATAAAAAGCTAAGATAACTAGCTAATAAAAAGGTATACGTGAAATACGAAAGGAATATTAACGGTTAATAAAAGACTAACATGAAAGCTATTAACATCAAACTTGCTTCTTTTACTTTCGCAGCAATGCTCCTCACATCTTGTAGCGATTCAAACGAGAGCCCATTATCTCCTTCTACTCCACAGGATGTAGTAGGTAAAGAAGTTACGTCGATTACAGATGCACAAGTTCTTGCATCTCGTGTATACAACTTCAAGGTGTCAGCAGCAAGTAGAGCAGCAGATGTACCTCAAGCTAGTATGGGAGATGTATACAACATGCCAGAGAAGCCAAATGTACCTGCTGATGCAATTGAAATTGTAGAGGCTTGGAATCCTGAAGGTAAGCCATATTCAACAACTAATCTTCAAGCTGGCAAATCATATTTAGTAAAGAAAGGAATGCAGCTAACAAGTGGATTAAACTTGAATGGTGCAACACTATATGTAGAAGGTGAGCTTACAATAGACAATTGCTGGGCAAATAATTATGGTAAGCTTATAGTCCTTGGTGGAACAGTAAACATTAAACCAACCTCTGGTAATAATAATAAAGATGGAAACATATTCCTAAGCTCTTGTGTAAAGCTGTACAACTATGATGGCAAGATTACATATAACAACAGTAGCGCAAGCGACTTCTATGTTTCTCCCAATGACGAATTCTACACAAATACGGATTTGGACTTAAACGGTAAGGCACTGAGGGTTCAAGGAAAATTCTATGCTGGAGGTAAGGTTACATGTCCAGATCTAAAATCCGAAAAGGGAGCTATCGTAAATATACAAGGCGGAACAGAAGGTCTTGAAAATACAGACGTTAAATTGGATGGTATCGTCAACATTGATGGTCATGCTAAATTTAAGAGCCTTACATTTGACAATAGTGGCCAGTTGTATTGCTGCTCTCTTGAAATTCCTGGAGATTTGATTTTAAAGGGTGGAGACGGTGCAGGAAGTGCACTCCACACCAACTATATAAAGGCAAAGAATATCACCATTATGTCTTCTACCAATATATACTTGGTAAACAATAGTACTATTGAATGCGAAGGCACATTAACAACCAACAAGAATGGTAGCGGTTCTGTCATTCTTCAGGGTAAGGATGCCAAAGCTTTGATTAAGGCTAACGAAATCAAATATAATGGTAGCGGAAGCCCAATGTCATTGATGGATTGCTATATATTCCAAGCAGCGAATGATGGTGGGGAGTTCTACATCGATGTAAACAAAATGAATAATAGTGCACCAAATGGTGACCATTATGCATTTAGTGACTGCCACTTCCCTAACGCTGGAGCTGCCCACAACTACAAGAATAACTCTAACCCTGTTGTAGCAAAGCCTGCAAAGTGTGGATACACATTGGAACCAGAGGATCCTACACCTGGTAAGAGAATAGATGAAGTTGGTGAAATTGGCTACGACCATACTCACGACATCTCTGCAACTTGCATTCAGGAGTATAATGGCAAGCTCTATATGTCTTATCACACACGTGGAAAAGGACACGGTGGCTGTATCGAAGTATTCGAGACAGATGCCAATAAGCAGACTAAGTTGTTACAGTACTTGCAGGACAAAGACAACACAATGGACTTCAACCACTTGATGATTGACAGTAAGTCTTCAACTCCTAATTTGTATGTAGTAGGTAACTATGCTTACCACAATGAAGCAGGTAAGCAGACTGAAGCAAATGGTTTGATGGCAAGAATTGGTATTAATTCAAGTGGACTCTTGGATACAGATGTTAAGAACATTGGCGATGCTTTTGTTAATCCACTTATCATCGTCCCATTGGATCAGACCACTCAATCTTCAAGCTTAGATGAGAATGCCATCATACGCGACGGAGACAAACTTCTCATCACAAGTACTAGAGGTTATGAAGTTTACGATCCAAACACATTGGAACTTCTCAACAGCAAGCCAACTCCAGGTAAGGCAAAGCACATCGCCATCAATGGCAATGAGATTGCAGCCCTCTACTACACCACAAGGCCTAGCGACCCAGATGCAGCAGTTGATGCTAAATTGGATTTGTTTGATGCAGGTGCTAACATTGCAACAGCAACTCCAAAGAAGACAATCGATATCGCAAGCATCACACCTAACAATGGTAAGAACACAATTGCCATCGACGGTGAGAACATCTATGTTTGCCGCAGTGCAAATGGACTGACATGCTACGACAAGAATGGTACTGAGAAATGGACATGGCAGGCTCCTCTTACAGCTTCAACCAAAAAACCACAGGGATATGCAAATGGAGTAACATACGATAACAATTATGTATACTTAGCATGTGGTGGCTATGGTCTTGTTGTTCTCGACAAGAACGAGATGGAAAAAGGCAAGCCTAAGGTAGTAGCTAAGACACGCGTAACAGGCGTGGCAGATGAGACTACAGGTAAGATTTCTTGGAATTCTGCTAACTATGTAAAATTATACAATGGTTTAATTTATGTAGCTTACGGCAAGAATAGATTGAAGATATACCAGTTGGTTGACAAAAACGCATCTGGTGCAGGCACAAGCTATGAGACTGATAAGAAGCAGACAAAGAAGTAAGAGAATACTAAGAAGTATTTAATACAAATAAATACCCTAACACGAGATGAATGCAGCTGCAACAGCTCGCAGCTGCATTCATCGTGTTTAATAACTCATTATGAAGCGAAAAATAATACTATACTCAACTACAGTTCTGCTACTTCTCATGGCAGCACAAAGCACTATGGCTCAGACGAAAGGCAAAAAGCCAAATAGTTTCAGCCCTAAGATGCTCGTATATGAGAACCTGAAGAACAATAATGTACTGAGACACTTTAAACAGCGCTTCGCACAACTCGACACTCTCATCAAAAACCCTATTTGGGTGAAAGCACCAGTCATAGAACTGGGACTCAATAAACAGCATCACGCTGATATCAACAAGACCGACTCTCTGTTCTGGTCGAAAACTGCACATGAGCACCTAGCGCTCAACAGACACAACGGTCTGGAAGTGACCGGACAGGTTTATGCCCGACCTGACTCGTACTTCGACTCTGAAGAAGACGACGCAAAAGAGGTATCAAAATATAAGATGAAGGTTCAAGCCGAACTGGGATGGAACATCATCAACTCGAAGTTCTACCAAGGCAAGGAGAAAAGAAACAAAATTGCTCTTGCCAATGAACTCGACCGCTTGCAAATAAAAAAGCGCCAAACTGCAGACATCTATGAAAAGGCAGCCGATGAGCTGACCGAACAATATAATTTCTATATCGGTACTGTCATAGCACACAGACTGGACAACCTCGACATCATGAACGAAGCGTACCAGTTTATGCTGGAAAAAGACCGAATCAGCAACGACAAGATGCTGAAAGTGATGAACGATAAGTTGGAGGCTGAATATGACATCTCCGTGCTCTGCACTGACAGAGATATCACCAACAAGCCTATCTACCGCATCAAACCAACCAAGATTGTGGTAGACACAACAGCCCTCTGGAACCATCTGAACCAGGAAAGTCTGGATGCACGCATCACAATGGTGAAAGAACAGATTGCTGACAACGACAGCAAACTGACCAACTACTTAAGCACTACCCGACTCACACCATTCGCAAGATGGTCGAGCTACTGGCAGAGCAACAACAAGATTTCGAACAATGCCGACGTGGGCGTGAGATTCACCATTCCTATCTGGAACGAAACGCCACGCAAACGACAGGCACTGGAGACCCAGAAGGAAATCATACGCAGCAGCCGCGGTACCGATGTAAAGGAAATCAAGCAGTCGGTAGGCATCCTGCTCAAGAAAATAGACAACCTGAACAAGGCTATAGCCACCGAGGCTTTCCATATAGACCAGACCGGCAAATATATCGAAATGCGGCGGTTTGCCTACAAGAACCAGAAGCAGGGATACAACTATCTGATGCGTATGGACGAATATACAGGACTCCTGGAAAGTATGGAGCGAATGTATAAACTGATGCAGAACCGGGCCCTCGCTATCATCAATATCGAGAAAGCCGTGAGCATCTATGACAACAACAACATCTTCAAAGAAATAGAACTTTGAATGTAAGGAAACTAGAATATGAATGAATTCCAATATAATGGCACGCCACAAGAACAGGCGATGGCAGACTTGCTGAAAACGCAGAGTCACCGCCTTGCCAGACAGCAGATCATCTTTGCCCTGATCTTCCTGCTGGTTATCGTGCTTGCCGCCTACTATATTGTCACTCGTATGATATGGGCTACCTTCGACGGTTATATAACCCTCGATGAAAACCGTATCAGTGCCGTTGACGACATCTATATCCTTAAGGTGAACAAAGAAATGGGTGAAGTGGTGCATAAGGGAGATACGCTCTACTCTTATGTGCTGCTAGGCAATATTGTGAACCAATACGACCCGAACATCCTGCCTTCTGCCGTAAAGGAGACTCACGACATGGAGGTACAGGCTAAGCTCGCACAGCAGGAGATTCCGGTATTGCGTACCCGCCTCGCCGAACTGAGGAAACAGAAAGCCTCTGAAAGTTCGGATATCTACTACGGTCTTACCGACAACACCAAGCGAAACGCACTGGATGCTGAGATTGCCGAGGTAGAAGAGGAATTGAGAAAGCAGGCCAACAAGGTGGAAATCTATGCACAGGCTAAGAACACCACCTATAGCTTTATGAGTCGCAGAGGTGCAGGCATGGCAAATGCTGCCATGCCTTACTCCAACACCAGCATCTACAACCCAGGGCTGATACACTACTGCTGTGCACCTGCTGATGCTTACATCACAAAAATCAATGTGAGCGACAAGACACTGGTGTTCAAAAGCCAGGAGGTGATGATGATCCAGCACACCGACTATGCCGCCTGCCATCTGGGCGTAATCGCATACGTACCCAACGACATGGTGAAGTATATGGAAAGCCCTGACGATGCAGACATCATCATCAACAAAGACCTGGAACTGCAGGCTAAGTTGCAGATGGTAGGTCTGAGAGTAGAGGAAATTCCAAAGCATCTGCAGAGCAACTTCTCGCATGATGCCAACGCAGTGGTTGCCGTATTCACCCTGAACCCTAACCAGAGAGTACCGGCATGGGTGATGAGTAACAGACTGCCGGTAAGAATAAGAGTGAACAAGATTGGTGCCATGCTCGATCCGAAGCCGCTGCCGATGTACACCGTCCCAGTAGGCAAGAACGAAAACGTGAAGCGAAGCAACATGATTTCGAGCGACACCAATAATCATCAAGAACAAAAGAAATAAAGAATGATTGGACTTAGAAGAAACAAACGTGGAGACATGGTGCTCACCATCGATAGCTTTATAGATATCGACTCGACACCGGATATCCAGCCCGACTACTTCGATTGTATATACATCAATACGAAGAGTGAGCGCGCGTTCCATGCCATACTGTATGGAGCCAGTCCAATCTTATCGTGGAAATGTAGCTACAAACCGATATTCGTCAATACGGCAGTATCAGGAAAGGAACAGATCATCGACTATATCATCGATGCCTATGTGAGCGACATGAACAATGAAAAGGTATATGAGATTATAGACAGAATCAAGCAGGCAAGACAGAAGTATGGCGTGAAAAACGAAACAGCACGCCCTACACAAACCAACCAGCTCTTTGCCAACATCCTGAAATACCTGCTCTCAAGAGACCAGCGAATCATAGGACACCGACTGCTGGAGAAATCATCTTTGGGATATATCAACCCAATCTTCGAGCACTACCACAGTATGGGTCTCTTCCATCTCAACGAGATGTTCATGTTCATCGACACTATGGTGGAGTTCGGATCACTGCGCATTCACCGCTTCCTGCTGAAGGAGCACCTCTGCCCAAAGTGTAACCACTCTCACCTGCTCTATACGGAGTGCTGTCCGAAGTGCGGAAGTTCGAACCTGAAGATCCAGAACATCATCCACCACTTCAGCTGTGCCAACGTATCGCCGGAGAGCAGCTATAATGTGGGCGGTATGCTCATCTGTCCGAAGTGTCACAAGAAACTGCGCCACATCGGTGTTGACTATGACAGACCAGCCGTGGTATATACCTGCAACGACTGCGAGAACTCGTTTACCTCGCCTATCACCAAGTCAACCTGCTGCTACTGCCAGAGCACCTATCCGGTAAATGCCCTGGTGCCACGAGACGTAGAGGACTACGAGATAACGGAAGAAGGAATCAGAACGCTGACCAGCGGCAACATCATGTTCAACAACATGGTGAACATCTATGATAACTTCATGGAATATTATCTGCTGATGAACCGACTGCGCCGCCAGCTGATGGAAACCTACCGCAAAGATGAACTCTCGGTCATGGTAGGCAAGATATGGATTATAGATGAAAACAAGGATACCGTAAAGATAAAGGAAAGCATACAGGGCAAGCTCTGTAGAATCTTCTCCAATCACAAGGTGTCTTACAACAACAATATCTTCTACGTATCCTCTACCCTCTATGAGCAGGGAGAAACGGTGGAAGAAGCCCAGCAGAAACTGAGCAAGGAGATGTCGGTAGCCATCAGAAAGCTGGCCAACTCGATAGAACCGGACGAGATTATCTGCAGCATGCTGGAAACCAAGACGAAGACCATCGCCAACAACTACGACGAGTTCTTCAACAAACTGCAATATGTGGATATGACTCCAGACGACTACTGCCGCTACTCAGAGGAACCTCTGATGCAGGAAGAAGAGAAAGAGGTGAAGCCGCAGGAAGAGCTGCTCGATACGGAGCCGAAGGAAGATGAAAACGACAAGATACAGAAGCGCATCGTGCTCTACAAGAAACTCGTTGCCATCCTTGTCACCATCGCAGGTATACTCATAATCATGGCCCTCTTGGCGCTCACCGTGCTGAGATAAGCCATCAAGAAGAAAGGGAAAAGCGTATGTTTAGCATAGCAGAACATCTGAACGATTTCTTCGACTGGATCAGCACGCTATCGTTTAGCAGTATCGTGAATACCTACTGGTTCCTCTTCTTCATCGAGATGCCAAGATATTATATCCTGGAATATCTCGTAATCGGAAACCGACTGATGAAGAGAAACCGGTTAGAAAAAGAGAAAGAATATGCCAAATACTTCCTGTACCGCGAGAATCCGCTTATCAGCATCCTCGTACCGGGAAAGAACGAAGGCAAACATATATTCAAAATGGTGAACTCGCTGGCTGAGCAAACCTACCGCAACTACGAAATCATCGTGGTAGACGATGGTAGCGACGACGACACCAAACTGATTTGCAACGACCTCTACCGGGCCGGGTATATCACCCACTACCTGAGGTTGGATACAAGAGGCGGTAAAGCTGCCGCCAGCAACTATGGAGCCCAGATGGCAAGAGGCAAATACATCGTATGTCTGGATGCCGACTCTTCGCTCGACCGTGATGCGCTGGAGAAAATCCTACTCCCCTTCTACATCGATGGAATGGTGAAGGGTGTAGGTGGATGCGTGAAGGTGCGCAACTACAAGGAGACCATCTGCTCATCGCTGCAGGCTTTCGAATACCTGAAGCGAATACAGGTGGGACGTATCGTAACCAGCGAACTGGGTATCTACCACATCATTTCGGGAGCATTCGGAGCCTTCGAAAGACAGACGCTGAAGGAAGTGGGCTATTGGGACATAGGACCGGGACTGGACGGTGACCTGACACAGAAGATCCGCAAAGCCGGATATAAAGTGAAATTTGCCGAAGATGCCATCTGTATGACCAATGTTCCTACCAAATGGTACAAGCTGTATCATCAGCGCATCAGATGGTCGCGCTCGCTCGTGAGATTCCGTCTCCGCAAGCATGCCGACATTCTGCTGCCTACCAAGAACTGGAGTATCCTTAACTGGATATCCAACATGGAGAGTGTGGTTTTCGACTGCTTCCTCAATTTCCTGTGGTTGTGGTACATCATCAAGCTCGCCATCACGTTTAACACGCACATCATCGAGGTGCTGGCGCTGGGCTACTTTATCAGAGTATGCTTCTCGCAGCTTGCCTTCATCCTGGTGCTGATGGTTTCAGAAAGAAAGAGAGACGTGTGGTTCCTCTACAGATATCTGCCACTGATGTCGCCTTATACAGGTTATTTCCTGCGTATCGCCCGCCTGTCGGCTCATCTGCAAGAGCTCTTCTTCCGCCGTTCTTACAAGGACGCATGGAACCCTGAGAAGACTTCGCGCTATGCTCAGCTCGAAGGAATCTAAAAGACCCGAGTTACTTGCTGTAACGCACACACAGCAGGAGCTCCCAATAAAAGAAACAACATTATAAAACATAAACAGAATATATAGTATATGATAAACAAGTCTTTCGAGTTTAAGATTGGAGTAATAGGATTGGGGTATGTAGGTACTCCACTAGCATGCTTATTCTCAAAGAAATACGATACATGGGGGTATGACATCAAAGCAGAAAAGGTAGCCAAGTTAGCCAAAAGTACGATGGCAGACAACAAACCTGTATGCAAGGCATTGGAACAGGGATTGAAACTGACCAGCAACATTGATGCCCTGAAGAAGTGTAACGTGTATATCATCGCTGTACCGACACCGGTGAACAAATCGAACAAACCAGACATCAGCTGCGTGCGCAATGCAACTGCTGAGGTTGGCAAGATCCTGAAAGAAGGTGATATCGTGGTATACGAAAGTACCGTTTACCCAGGTCTGACAGAAGAGGTTTGTGCCCCATTACTGGCATCTACATCAGGATTGAAATTGAACCAGAGTTTCTTTGTAGGCTTCTCGCCAGAGCGCATCAACCCAGGCGATACGGTTCATACCATCGAGAACATCGTGAAGGTTACCAGCGGTTCTACACCCGAAGCAGCAGCTATCATCGACAGCCTCTATGCTTCAGTACTTACCCATGGCACCTACAAGGCAAAGAGCATCAGAATAGCAGAGGCATGCAAACTGATGGAGAACTGCCAGAGAGACGTGCAGATAGCCTTCTTCAACGAGATGGAAAAGATTTTCGACAAGATGAACATCAACATCGAAGACGTAACGGCGGCAGCTAGCACAAAATGGAACTTCGTGCCAGCTACTCCAGGACTCGTTGGAGGCCACTGCATCGCAGTAGACCCATACTACCTGATCAACAAGGCACAGGAGGTGGACGTAGTACCATCGCTGCTCTCTACTGCCCGCGAGGTTAACGAGCAGATGGCGGTATGGATGGCTGGAAAGATAAAGAATGCATCTGAAAGCAGAAAATTCAAGGCTCCGGAAACCAACGTGCTGATTCTCGGCTTCTCGTTCAAGCCAGACAGCGATGATATCAGAAACACAAAAGTAGCCGATCTCTATATCAATCTGGTAGGAGCAGGTTACAAAACCACACTCTACGATCCGCTGGTAGATGTAGAGGAAGTAAAGGAAGAATATAATATCAAGGTGACAAATGACCCTAAAGTTCTAGAAAAAGAGTATCAGATTGTAGTCATCGGTACCCATCACAAGGTGTTTGACAACATCGATATGAACAAGATTATCACAGATAAAGGATTTATGTGCGACATCTACGGCATTCACAAGCCAAGAAACTAGATCTTGAAGATCAGAAAGAACCTATATAATAAACCAGTGAAAGATGGAAAAGAACAAAGTGCTAATCGTCGATGATATTCCAGAAAACATTGAAACGATTTCTGAAATGATAAAGGACTTTGACATCGACGTGAAAACTGCCAATGGCGGAAAAGAAGCCATTGAACTGATTGACTCATTCAAGCCGGACGTGATACTGCTCGACTTGATGATGCCACATGTAAATGGGTGGGACGTAATAGACCATGTACGCTCTAAATACTCGAAAAGTGAAATGGCCATCATCGTGGTTTCCCTGTTAAGCAACAAGGATAATGTGGATGAATGCTACGAGCTTGGAGTAAACGACTACATCACAAAGCCTATCATCAAAGCCCGTCTCACCAGTTCGCTAGACGCTCATCTAAGCAGTCTTGCAAGAGGCTAAAGTGCCTCTTGCAAGATTGCTTCTGCATGAGCTATACGATTACTAGTAGGAGGATCTATGCCTTCCAGCGGGTAGGCAATACCTAGTTTCTCATACTTGTAGATACCCATCGTATGATAGGGTAAGACATCTATTCGCTCGATGTTTGAGAGTGTAGAAAGAAAATCGCGCAACTGATTGAGGTATTCATCCTTGTCGGTAATACCTGGAATCAGGACATGACGAATCCATACTGGTTTGTGTATCTCGCTTAAATAACGTGCACAATCCAGTATGTTCTTATTGCTATGAAGCGTCAACTTGCGATGCTCTTCATCGTTGATATGCTTGATATCAAGAAGAACAGTATCTGTGACGGCCATCAGACGCTCGAATTTATCGAAGAAAGCACCCTCTTTTCGGAAGGGTTGCGCTGATGTATCAAGACAGGTATTGATGCCACGCTGATGGGCTTTCTCGAAAAGTTCGATGAGAAAGTCTATCTGCATCAGGGCTTCTCCACCGCTCACGGTAATGCCGCCCTTATCTCCCCAATAACTTTTGAATCTCTCTGCCTTATCCAGCAAGTCATCGGCACTCCATTCCTCACCTACTCCCGCCTTCCAGGAATCCGGGTTGTGGCAGAACTGGCAGCGCATGGGACAACCTTGCAGAAAGATCAAAAATCTGATGCCTGGTCCATCTACAGAACCAAAGCTCTCTATGCTGTGAACAAAACCTTTATGCATAACAATTAAGCTAAAAATGCCCGCTAAATATCCTCGGAAAGAAAATCTAGCGGGCAATATTTATTCTTCTAATTCCTTAGAGTCTCTCGTGAGCCTGACGAGCGATTACGTCGAGCTGCTGCTCACGTGTCAAGTCGATGAACTTAACAGCGTAACCACTTACACGGATGGTGAAGTTCTGGTACTCTTCCTTCTCTGGGTGCTCCATCGCATCCTTGAGCTTGTCGATACCGAATACGTTCACGTTCAGGTGGTGAGAACCCTGGTTGAAGTAACCATCCAATACACCTACCAATGTCTGGGCACGCTCCTCATCGTTGTGACCGAGAGCACCTGGACTGATGGTCTGAGTATTAGAGATACCATCGAGAGCATACTCGTATGGCAACTTAGCTACTGAGTTCAATGAAGCCAAAAGACCGTTCTTCTCTGCACCGTAAGATGGGTTAGCACCTGGAGCCAAAGGAGCACCGGCTGGACGACCATCAGGCATGTTGCTGGTGTACTTACCATATACTACATTTGATGTGATAGTCAGGATAGATGTAGTAGGCTCAGAATTGCGGTATGTATGATGCTTCTTGATCATGTTCATGAAGGTCTTGAGCAACCATACTGCAATCTCATCAGCACGCTCATCATCGTTACCATAACGTGGGAAGTCACCCTCGGTCTTGAAGCTGAGAGGGAAACCGGTCTCATCACGGACGATGTTTACCTTGGCATACTTGATAGCTGAGATAGAATCAACCACGTGGCTGAAACCTGCGATACCTGTAGCGAAAGTACGACGAACATCTGTATCGATGAGCGCCAACTCTGCTGCCTCGTAGAAGTACTTATCGTGCATGTAGTGGATGAGGTTCAATGTCTTCACATAAACGCCAGCCAACCAGTCCATCATATCCATGAAACGTGGCATGAACTCCTCGTATGTCAATACATCACCCTCAACGGCGCGATACTTAGGACCGCACTGCTCGCGTGTCTTTGAGTCAACACCGCCAGATACAGCGTAGGTCAAGCACTTAGCCAAGTTGGCACGTGCACCGAAGAACTGCATTTCCTTACCAGTCTGTGTAGCTGATACACAGCAGCAGATGCTATAGTCGTCACCCCAAACTGGGCGCATTACGTCATCGTTCTCATACTGGATAGAGCTTGTCTTTACAGAAATCAGAGAAGCGTAGTGCTTGAATGACTTTGGCAAGCGAGAGCTATAGAGTACGGTCAAGTTTGGCTCTGGTGAAGGACCCATGTTCTCCAATGTGTGGAGGAAACGGAAGTCGTTCTTGGTAACCATTGAGCGGCCATCCTGACCCATACCACCTACCTCGAGAGTAGCCCAAACAGGGTCGCCGGTGAAGAGCTCGTTGTAAGAAGGGATACGGGCGAACTTAACCATACGGAACTTCATAACCAAGTGGTCGATGAGCTCCTGAGCCTCATCCTCGGTAAGAGTACCCTCGTTCAAGTCGCGCTGGATATAGATGTCGAGGAATGTAGAGATACGACCTACAGACATCGCAGCACCATTCTGAGTCTTCACAGCTCCGAGGTAACCGAAGTACAACCACTGAACAGCCTCGCGAGCGTTCTTAGCTGGCTGAGAGATGTCGTAACCATACAACTGAGCCATCTCCTTCAAGCCCTTGAGCGCCTTGATCTGCATAGAAACCTCTTCACGGAGACGGATTACTTCGTCAATCATCTCACGGTCGCCCATGTTAGCGAGGTCATTCTTCTTCTCCTCGATGAGGAAGTCGATACCATAGAGAGCCACACGACGGTAGTCACCTACGATACGTCCACGACCGTAAGTATCAGGAAGACCGGTAAGAATGTGGTTATGGCGAACGGATTTCATCTCTGGAGTATAAGCATCGAATACGCCATCATTATGAGTTTTGCAATACTTGTGGAAGATTTCGTGGAGCTTCTCAGATGGCTGATAGCCATATGTAGTACAAGCCTGCTCCGCCATCTTGATACCACCGTATGGCATGAAGGCACGCTTCAGAGGCTTATCAGTCTGAAGACCTACCACTTTCTCCAAATCCTTGGTACCCTCACCGATATAGGCAGCACCATAAGCTGTCAATCCTGAAACAATTTCTGTTTCCATATCAAGCACACCACCCTTGGCGCGCTCCTCCTTCTGGAGTTCCTTCAACATACCCCAAAGGGTGTTAGTTGCCTGAGTTGGTTCTGCAAGGAACGACTCATCGCCGTCGTAGCTAGTGTAGTTGTTCTGAATGAAATCACGAAGATTCACTTCACTCTGCCACATGTTTCCTTTGAAACCTCTCCATTCTGTTTTCATCATTTTAATACCTTTTTTTTATAAAGTTAATAATTATATATTTTGCACACACTATCTATTTTGAGTTGGTTTTACACCTATTATATATAGTAAAATAAAAAAGCCCGAACACGTTTGTGCCCGGGTTTTTAAGCACCTTTATTTGAAGGTGCGTATATCATGATGTTATCGTTCTTTCCGACAGCATCTGTTTTTCCTATATTTCCTAAGTTAATTCCCACTATTAATTTCATGTCTTTTAAATTCATTATTTGTAATTGGCTTGCAACAGTTTTGCAATGCGGATGCAAAGTTACAACAATAAAATGAGAAAAGAGAAGAAAAACCTAAAATTTCTTCTCTTTTCTATGCAAAATCATCATTTATGAGTATCATTCTACTGATTCTCAAAGAAATGATTGAAATTTTCGAGACATAATCCGAAGCACTTCTCATGAATCTGACGTGTCATGGCTACAGGGTTCTCAGCATTCAGAATTGTACCGCTCATAGCTACACCGATGCCCAATTCTGCAAGCGGATCTATATCGTCTGGAGTCAAGCCTCCGATAGCTACCATGGGCAGAGAGATTTTATTCTCCCTCATCTGCTCAACAATCTGGTGATAACCCTCTATGCCCAACACCGGAGAGAGTTTCTCCTTGGTAGTAGTATAGCGGAACGGACCGCAACCGATATAGTCAGCCCCCTGTTCATGCAAACGACGAATATCATCAAATGTATTGGCTGTGCCTCCGATAATGAATTCATCACCCAGGAGCTTACGGGCCTCATCAACCGGCATATCATTCTTGCCAAGATGCACACCATCTATCTGTAACTTCTTCACCAGTTCTACACGGTCGTCGAGAATAAAGGTTGCACCGGCACCCTCGCAAGCCAACTTCAACTTACGGGCTATAGGCTCTACCTCTTCATCGGTAGCACCCTTCATGCGAAGCTGAACCCAACTACATCCCCCGATAAGTGCCAGATAGGCACCTTCGAGATAAGAGAAGCGCTCATTCTGATGCGTGATAAACTGAAAGCTCGTCTGAAAATGAGCTAATGCTAAAGACTTGTTCATACGTTCTAAAATATAAAATCCGCTTGCAAAGGTACTACATTCACACGACAAAATCCTATAATTTACCTTTTTTAAACTTCATCATTTGGAAATGGGGAAAGTCTTCCTTTTTTTTATTTTGTTTTTTTATACTTTCTTATTTTAATATATGAATACTTTTCTGTACCTTTGCACCATAAAACTATTTATTTTATGTTAACAGATATTGAAATAGCTAAATCAGTAAAATTGCGCCCTATCAATGAAGTGGCAGCAGAACTTGGAATTCACGAAGACCAAGTGGAAAACTACGGCCGTTACATCGCTAAGATTACTACGGACAAAATTGACAGAAACAAGTTTAAGAACCATCATCTCATCCTCGTTACCGCTATCAGTCCTACCAAGGCTGGTAATGGCAAGACCACCGTATCCGTGGGTCTCGCCCTGGGTATGCAGAAGATTGGCAAGAAGGCTGTAGTAGCTCTTCGCGAACCATCTCTGGGTCCTTGCTTTGGTATGAAGGGTGGTGCTGCAGGTGGCGGTTACGCCCAGGTTTTGCCTATGGATAAGATTAATCTCCATTTCACTGGCGATTTCCATGCCATTACAGAGGCCAACAACATGATTGCTGCCCTCCTGGATAACTACCGTTTCCAGCACGAGGCAGAGGGATTCAAGTTGAAGAAGATTCTCTGGCGCCGCGTGATGGACGTAAACGACCGTGGTCTCCGCCGCATCATCACCGGTATCGGCGATAAAAACGGCATCGAGACAGAGACAGGCTTCGATATCACTCCTGCTTCTGAAATCATGGCTATCATGTGTTTTGCAACAAGTATCGATGATCTTCGTCGCCGTATAGATAACATCCTCCTGGGCATCACCGAGGATGACAAGCCATTTACCGTAAAGGATATGGGTGTAGGTGGCAGTATCGTAGCTCTCCTTCTCGATGCTTTGAAGCCAAATCTGGTTCAGACAACAGAGGGAACACCGGCATTTGTTCATTGCGGTCCTTTTGCCAACATTGCTCATGGCTGCAATTCCGTCATGGCTACTGCTGCTGCTCTTGAGTATGGCGACTATGCCATTACAGAGGCAGGATTCGGTGCTGATCTCGGTGCAGAGAAATTCTATGACATCAAATGCCGCAAGACAGGTTTGCAACCAGACCTCACCGTTCTCGTTGTTACCCTCCAGGCGTTGAAGATGCATGGTGGTGTAGCTCTGGAAGATATCAAGAAGCCAAACATCGCAGGTATGGAAGCCGGTTACTGGAACCTCGACAAGCATGTGAAGAATCTCCAGAGCTTTGGTCAAACTGTAGTCATCGCTTTCAATAAGTTTGCTACTGATACCGATGAGGAAATCGATGTATTGCGCAAGCATTGCGAAGAGATGGGTTGCGGATTCGCAGTCAACAGTGCCTTTGCCGAAGGTGGCAAGGGTGCGATGGAATTGGCAGAGCTCGTTGTGAAGACCATCGATGAGCATCCATCTGCTCCTCTCTACTTCACCTACGATGACGATGAGCCAGTGGAGAAGAAAATCGAGGATGTTGCCTTCAACCTCTATGGTGCAGGCAGCGTAACATTGAGCGATTCTGCCAAGGCGATGATTGAAGAAATCAAGAAGTTGGGTGCCGAAAAGTTCCCTATCTGTATTGCCAAGACTCAGTACAGTTTCTCTACTGATGCCAAGGCATACGGTCCTACAGAAGGCTTCGAGCTTCACGTTCGCGACATCACAGTGAATATGGGTGCCGAGATGATTGTAGTCATCGCTGGTCCTATCATGCGTATGCCAGGTTTGCCAAAGAGCCCACAGGCTGAGCGCATTGATGTAGTAAACGGTGAGATTACAGGTCTTTCATAAGCACTACAAATTTCACAGATTCATATAAAAAAGCCCAGGGCGTGATGTCCTGGGCTTTTTCATTTATCTCATACTGAATTCACAACCACAATATAACTGATTGTAGAATTCATTGATTCTCAAGAGTTCACCTCGGCGATTCTGCAAACCACCCTTCCGCCAATTCATATCCCACCATTCTACATCAGGATAAGCCTCAACGGCAAGATGACCGGCAGTATCTATCTGTCTGATATTCTTCCAGCGCGAAGATGCCAACGTGGTAGTGAGAAGGTGAAATCCATGCTCCTGCGCATACTTGGCTGCATGAGAGAGGCGGAACTGAAAGCAGACAGAACAACGACAGCCACGTTCGGGTTCATCCTCTAAGCCCTTAATAACAGAAAGCCACTCCTGATGATCATACTCATCCTCTACATAAGGTACATTCTGGGCTTCCAGGAATCGTTTCAGTTCATGTTTACGGACATCATACTCCTGCTGAGGATAGATATTACTGTTACTGAAATATACTGTAGGCTTCATGCCATTACGAAGCATACATTCTACAATGGCCGACGAACATGGTGCACAACAGGCATGCAACAAGACAGCCTGACCTTCAGCCTTGCTTCCATCCGGGAGAGTAAGTTTTACGTATTTATATTGTTCTTCTACAGGAATCTTCATTATTATCAATATTAAATGTAAAATTAAAAATGTGAACAGCTACTTCTGTTACGAAGTATTTTCGCCTTGCTTCAAAAAAACAAATGGAGTACAATCTCACGACACCCCCCATTTGCCCAAATATATGCGAAAACTAGTGCAAAGTTACAACATTAATTCGAACCACCAAATTTTTAACTCATTATTTTCTTCACAATGGTTCAAACAGCTAATATTTAACTATGTTTTAACACTTTAGCACCAGTTATGTCATCTACTTGCCTCATAAATCACGCTTTAACGTGACAACGGTCAGTTCGGGCCATGCGCCTAGGCGGAAAGGAAAAGACCCACCGATACCCGATGATACATAGAGCATCTGCTCACCAATCCGGTAAGCTCCACCCCACTCTTTGAAAGCCAGACGGGCAGGCGTCCATTTACCTATTTTCAATTGTCCGGCATGCGTATGTCCTGCCAGCGTGAGCTGTATTTTCTTACCAACTACTTCTCTGCGCCAATGATGAGGATCATGACTCAAGAGGATTTTAAACATATCCGGATCCACTCCCTTCATCGCTTTCTTCAGATTACTGCGATTGGTGAAAGGAGGCTGACCGGGATTCTCTACGCCTATTACAGCAATAGATGACATACCATGACTCACCACATGATGTTCGTTCATCAGCTGATGCCACCCCAAACTTTCCTGATAACCATATAGCAGACGTCGGTTTCTCTTCAAAGCGCCGATAGAATGATTATTGCCATATTCACAATAATCATGATTGCCCCAGATAGAATAGATACCATCTTGGGCATGAAGCTGCCCCAACGTCTTCAGATAAGGCTCCACTTCGCTGGCTTGGTTATTGACCAGATCACCCGTGAAGAGAATCATATCGGGTTCTTCATTGTTAGTCGCATCCACCACCTTCTGCACGAAATCATTGCCGGGAGGAAACGAGCCGAGATGAAAGTCGGTAATCTGCACCAGACGGTAACCATCAAAATAAGGTGGCAAGTCGGGCGAGGTAAAGGTGATGTGTTTCAGTTCTAACCGCTTCCAACCCTCTATAAAGCCGAAGGCAAACCAACCCATTACACCGAAAGCAGGAATCAGAGCAAAGAACCAAGGAAGAAATGCATCGAACAGGATGAAGACAACCTTAGGGAATGCCGAGAAAAGTATGGTAGTAAAGAGTACACGGACTGACAACTTATGGAAGAATCCCATCTGCAAGCCCACCTCTGCAAGAACAAGCAACAACGAGGGAACCCACCATAAGATGGCTAGCAGCAAAGGCCACTCACTCACCCCGATGTGCCAAAGCCAGAAGTCGGGCAGGAATGCCAGAACCGACATGACTACTATATAGAATATGGATCTTAATACCTTCTTTATTATCTTCTTCATTGTTTTTCTTTATAAACTGGGTACAAAGGTACGATAATTCAGAGACAATACAAAATAAATTTAAATATATTTTCAATGTTTTGTTTTTTGAGAAGATTGCATTATCTTTGCATAGAAAAATTAAATAAAATGGCAAGAAGACTAAGAAAAAAACGCATAGCAATCATATTGCTTACCTTTACAGCAATCGTAGGATGGACTACACACAGCTGTGTATCTCGCTGTACATCAGCATCAGACAAGAACAAGGCGGCAGATTCGCTCCCTAAGGCTCACATCAACGATTCCATCTCAAATGCCCTGACAGAGGGGAAGGAATATCATGAGATGGACTCGGTAATAGAAAGGTATCTCAAGAGATGGGAAATCAATGGAGCCCAACTCGTCATCACCCGCAACGACTCGCTACTCTATGCCCGCGGATTCGGAATGGCAGATAAGGAGCGAGGCATCAGAATGGAGCCTAACATGCTGATGCGCTTCGCCTCGGTATCGAAACTGATTACAGCAGTAGGTATCATGAAGTTGCAGGAGATGAAGAAACTCAAGCTGAACGAGAAGGTGTTTGGCGAAAAGGGAATCCTGCGCGATACCGTTTACAACAACAGTATCAAGGACCAGCGATATTACGACATCACCGTAGAACAGTTGCTGCGCCATCAGGCTGGTTTCAACAATTATGCCGGCGACCCGGTATCTTCCACCCGCTACATCATGATGCAGAACCATCTTAAGACGCCACCAGATCACCCTACTCTGCTCAAGATTCTCTTGAAGCGCCACTTGGGTTATACTCCTGGCGAAGGCAAATGCTACAGCAATCTGGGCTACATGATTCTCTCCATGATTATAGAAAAGAAGAGCGGAATGAAATATGAAAACTTCATGCAGAAGTATGTACTCCACCCAGCCGGCTGCTACGACATGCACATTGCGGGAACTTACTTAAAGGACCGCCGACCTAACGAGACGAAGTACTACATGCACCAGGGCAGCATCCCTGTGTATGAATACAACAACAGTGGACGACTGGTAGAGAAATGCTATGGAGATACCGACCTTCCACGTCTCTCAGGTGCAGGTGCCTGGTGTGGTTCGACTGCAGAGTTGAGCCGCTTTATTGCCAGCATCGACGGTTTACCACATGTCAAGGATATCCTGAGCAAAAAGAGCATCCAGTTTATGACCACCGAGCAGCCCGACCATCAGTATTCCATCGGCTGGAACTATACACCAAAGAGCAACAAGCCATGGATTCGTACAGGTTCGCTGGCAGGCACATCTGCTATCATTCTGAAATATCCGGATAACCAATGCTGGATTCTCATCACGAACACATCCACCTGGAAGGGACATGGTTTCTCTAACGATACAATGGCTTTCTTCGAGAAACTGAGAAAGAAATATATGGCAAACATGCCAAAGAAAGACTTGTTCTTATAAAACCAAAAAGAGGATGAATCATTAACTTATGATTCACCCTCTTTTTATATGAATGATATGTTAATCTCGATTCGTATATACCTTAGAATGTATACTTCAAACCAACCTGGCCACGCCAGCGGCTGTAGTATGAGCTAGGATACTTGAGAGGCATATCTGATGGGTTAACGAACTGGAATACACCATCACCCTTGTACGTAATCGGAGAAACAAACTCGCTGTTATAACCACTACTGAAGGTACGGCCCCAATCCTTGTTCAGGAGGTTAGCCACGTTCATGATATCCAAAGTCAGTTCCAAAGCATGTACATACTTGCCTGTACGGATGCCAAATTTCTGACCGAAGTGGAAGTCGAAATGACTCTCGAATGGCAAGTTATCACCATAACGCTCGAAGTACTCACCACGATGATCCTTCACATAACGAGTAGTAGCAAGCCACTGCTTCAAATTAGCACGCTGCTGCTCAGCAGTATAAGCATCAGTACCCAAGAACTGCATTTGGTCTACCTGCGCATCTGTAGGGATGAATATCAAGTCATTACTTGTACCGTTATCTCCATTGATATCTCCACTATAAACGAGAGAGTAAGGAGAACCACTCTGACCCTGGTAGATAAGACCTACTGTAGTGGTAAACAACTTGTTGGTTCCCCAGTTGAAGTGATAGAAAGCAGAAGCCTTCACTGTATGAGGCACATTATAACCACTATTAGCCAACTCTGGGTTGTTTGAGAAGCGATAAGTATGAGTATTACGCCAGTTGCTCTGAGCAACAGATGAGGTCATACTGCTTACAGACTCTGAGTGAGTGAATGTATAAGATGCATTCAGATCAAGACCGAACGCAAAGTGCTTAGCTGCAGACAAAGACAGGCTGTAGCTGTAGCCCTTGCTGGTATTATACATTGCATAGATGTTGGTAAACGACTTAGCATCTGCCACCTTTGTATAAAGAGGACGGTTATCCCAATTCATGTAAGAGGTCTGAGACAAGGTCTTACCAGACTCCTCATAAGCCAAGTTCTTGTAATAAACATCATTCAGACTCTTGCTGAAGATACCCTCAGCAGTCCATTCGATACCCAGGAGATTGAAATCGAAACCAAGGTTAACACGCATAGTCTGAGTGAACTTGAAGTTTTTATCAAATACATTGATTTCCTGACTACCCGTAGCCTTCAGATTATTTGCATTCAGAGTCTGCTTGTTAGGATCCATGATGAGCTGCACAGCAGAATTATTTTTTGCAGAGTAAGAAGATGTCTGCACGCCAGTATTCGTAAAGTTGTTGCTCAACCAGACGAAAGGAATACGACCAGTGAATACACCGATACCTCCACGAAGGATATATTTGCGGTTCTTCTCAATGTCCCAACGGAAACCTACACGAGGGCTCCACATAGGCGTACTGGAAAGTTTCTGATTGGTCTTGAAACCATATCCCTTAGCTGCTGCCCACTCATTGAACGTAGCATTCTCGGCTGGAGTATCAAAGAACAGAGGCATATCCATACGGAGACCATAGGTAAGCTGGAAACTGTCAGTTACATCCCACTTGTCCTGTACATAGAAGCCCAGCTGAGCTGCACTAAACTCAGGTGCCCATCGAGGATTACCGGTCACCTCAACATTAGCCTGTTTGAAGTAGAAGTTCTTGATATACTTACCATCACCTCCCAAGCCATCAGCTCCACAACCATTATAATATTTCAGGAAATCGTCTGGAGTATCAAAATAATAGCATCCATAGAGATTCTGGATGAAGAGATTAGAGAACTTATAAAGCTCGTTATGTGTACCGAATGTCAGCGTATGATTACCCTTGAACCATGTAAAGTTATCTTCGAGCGTATAGATATCCTGATTCAATCCATTAGCCATAGAAGAATATTCATTACCGATATTCACGGTACCATTTCCTACCTTGTAAATAGTGATAGATGGAGCTGGCTGACCAGAAGTACGCGCATCACGAACACGAACGTAAGATACACGTGCCTCATTGCTCAGGTTTGGAGAGATACGGCTCTGCAACTCTGCTGAGAAAGAATGAGTCTTAGATGTGAAATCATACAAGTGGTCGGTAGTATTCAATGTAGCAATACCACCCAGACCAAGCGTCTGCTTGGCATCTACATAGCTCCAACGAACAGAGAACTTATTGAACTCGTTGATGTTCCAATCCAACTTCAAACCAGCTTTTTGGCTCTTCACGTTCTTATCTTTATCTGCCCATGAAGTTGCATAATCATAACCCTGACGGTTAGCCAAGTCATATATCTTAGACATCAAGTCCTTAGCTAAATCCGGATTAAACTTAACATCTGGAGAATCGATGGTATACTGAGTTGGGTACGACTTTTCTGAATTCTCATAGTTGGCAAAGAAGAAGAGTTTGTTCTTGATGATAGGACCACCAAGCGTAAATCCGAACAAAGTTTCCTTCTCATCATCATAAGGCTGAGCATAGGTACCATCCATGTTCTTATAATGGCGACCTACCAAATCCTGGTTGTTACCATAGAAATAGCCACTACCATGGAATTCATTGGTACCGCTCTTGGTTACCGCGTTGATGGCACCACCAGTAAAACCACCCTGGCGAACATCGAAAGGAGCGATATTTACCTGAATCTGATCAATAGTCTCCATAGAAACAGGCTGAGATCCTGCCTGACCGCCATTACTGCCATTAGCTGTAAGACCGAACACATCGTTGTTCATCACACCATCAATCTGGAATGAATTATAACGGTTGTTCATACCTGCGAATGACATAGAGCCAGACTGTCCGTTTGTAGTAAGTTGTGGATTCAGGCGAGCCACATCCGCAATACTATGCGAGATAGAAGGCATATCAGCAATCTGCTGAGCATTGATACTCATGGCAGCACCAGTCTTCGTACCATTCAGCCCAGCCTTACCTGAAACAACAACCTCCTGAAGCTGCTTGGCATCTTCCTGAAGAGAGCAAGAGAGATTCTGGCTTTCACCCAAGTTCAGACTGACATTGTTGAAAACCTTGTCCTTATATCCGATATAAGAAACACTTACCTTGTAAGGACCACCAGGGCGCATACCCTGAATAGTATAGCGACCATCTACATTTGTTACAGCACGATACACAGTACCAGATGGCTGGTGTGTAGCAGTAACTGTAGCCCCAATAACGGTTTCGCCATTGGAAGAAATCTTACCACTAATGCCCGAAGTGGTAATCTGAGCCATTGCCGAAGTCACCACGAAGGCGAGCAAAGCCAGAAGTAGTTGCATTTTTTTCTGCATGTTGTTTAGATTCTTTTGTGAATAAATAAAGAGAGAACCGCGCACCTCGTACCGTGTGCTTCACTCTTATAAACAAATATGTTGCAAATATAAACATTATTTTTGAAACAACAAGCAAAAAACAGAGAAAAATGATAGAATATACCAAAAAGATGCAAATAAACGAAAAAAAAGATGCACTTCCCTCGAAAAAGAGAAGTGCATCGGAATGATATTATACTAATGTATAGTACGATAGTCTACACAGATTCTGATTTCCAGAACTCACCCATTAGTTAAAGATGTAACGGATAGAGAACTGGATAGAATAGGTAGAGTTGAAGCTTGTCAAGTTAGTGTAAGTCTTGCTCAATACATTCTTACCATCCTTTTGGAAATTGAAATGAGCAGGAGTTACAACACCTGTGTCCTTATCCTTATACTCAGCAGACCACTTCAAGGCAGAAGTATTCTTAACACTCTTGTAGAGTCCCCAGCTACTATTGAGCAAGTTGGCCAAATTCTTGATATCTACACCAAACTGAAGCGTATTCTTCTGACCACCCACATTGAGATAGAAATTCTGGTTGAACTTGAAGTCCAACTGATGATGCCAAGGCATAACTACACCACCACGCTCAGCATATTGTCCCTTGCGGTTCTTCAAATAAGAATCCTGGTTGATATAATTCCAGAAATCATCACGCTGTGCATCTGCAGTATATGTAACCTTACCTGTCTTGGAATTAGTAACATCCATGAAATTCCAGGCATTGAGAGCCTCACGAGACTCTGGCACATACATCAGGGCATTAGAACCATAATCATTAACAACATTTGTACCCAAGTTATAAGAATAGCGTGTGCAGCTGTAACCATCAGCATAACCGATGTTCATGCCTTCATAAATCAAACCTACCTCAGAACCGAAATGCTTTGCATAATCCTTCTTGTAGGAAGCAGAGATAAGCAAACGGTTAGGAGCCACGTATGTACCATAACCCAACTCCATCTCGTTGTTACCATTTACAGAGTAACGGTTGTTATAGTATGCTGAGTTAACCTGATCGCCCACACCATCACTATAAGATCTAGCCTTTGAATAGGTATAAGATGCAGAGAGGTTCAAACCGAAGGCAAACTTCTTAGCCAAAGATGCAGTAATTGAGTAATAGTATGCTTTATGACCAGCATTGGTAATCATATAAGCATTCTGATACTCATTATCCTTATTGCCACTTGCACTCAATGAGTAGTAGCGACGAGTATCACCAGGGGCAAGCTCAATGGTTTTTTCGCCTTCATAACAGTAACCCTTGTTGACTACGATAGCAGGATTAAACTCACGGCTATAGATACCCTCCAACGAGAAATCGATGTCGTAAGGTAACTTTACGTCAATTGCCAAAGAGCTCTTCCACGTAGCGTTCATCTTCAAGTCTTTGTCGATAATTGTTGGGGCAGAAGGAGCAGCTGCAGTCTCACGTGATGCAGACAAGCCTTGGTCGGTAAGTTCCTTCACCTGACCATTGCGATCAGCATGGAAGTGCTTCATCGTATAAAGGGTCTTGTCTGTAATTTTATTATAAAAATAAGTATACTGACCACAACCAGAGTTACCCACTGCAGACACAAGCCATACGAATGGCAAACGACCAATGAAGTAACCAGTACCTCCACGGAGAACCAGTTTGTGATTACCGAAAACATCCCAGTTGAAACCTATACGAGGCGAAACTGTCAATGGAGCATCAGGCAGCTGATCGGTAGCATAGCTCTGAAGAGAGCCATCGTTCTGCTTGAATTTGATTGCAGCAAATGCCTTGTTATAGTTATTTTTGAGTTCAGGATAGATAGGTAATTCAAAGCGTAAGCCACCTGTCAGGCGAAAACGATCTGAAAAGTTTACCTGATCCTGAATGTAAGCAGAGAACTGATTGTATTTCATCTTAGCCTTGAACTGGTCGCTATCATCCATTGGGAAAGTTACACCATATGCAACAGGAGCTCCACCAGCCATGAAAGCCTCAGGTGAATTATACACATAGTAACCAGCAGATGCTGCACCGAAACCATTCACTGCTTCATTGCTCTCATACTGAACACCAGCAGTGAAATTCTGAATGCCCATTGCCCATGAAGCCTCGTCTGTAACAACGAAAGTCTTCACCTGTCGCAAGTTACCCTGGGTGAATGGGTCAGGGCCGAAGCCCATATAATAAGCACCATCCTTCAAGATGTCCACAGTTGGGAACACACCACCAAGATAGGTACGAGGCTCATCCTGATAAGAATAAGTACCACGGAGTACATTATTCAAGATTCCCCACTTTGAGTTCCACTCTGCAGCCAAAGAGGTAAAGTTCTTCTCCTGATAATAACGGGAACTCTCAAAATACAAACCAGAATTAGCTGTACGACCCGACTGATACTTACCTCCGGAGATGGTAACGCCATCAGATTTTCCACCAGGATAGATTACAGTATCCTTGAATGGAGTGGTTGAGTTAGATGGAGCTGAAGAATCCTTGTCGTGACTCTTAGAGAAACGGAAGTTCAACTTGTTGTTCTCGTTGATGTTCCAGTCGATACGAGCCAGGAACTTGTATGATGGAGTATCGAGAGAATATCCCTGATAACGACCTGGGTTGTAACCATAGGTCTTGTTGAGGAAGCTGAGCATATTGTCCATATCGCTCTGCAATGGGCGATGAACAGTACCTGATGATGGAGACCACTCATCAGAAGCATTTACACGAGCTGTACCAGAAGGACCTGCAGAGATGTTGCTCTGATATTCACCGTTGGCGAAGAAGAACAACTTATCCTTGATGATAGGACCACCGAAGCTGGCACCCCATGTAGTAGAATGAGACTGGAGACGGTTCAACTCATAATCGCTTACCTTGTTACCACGCAAGTGAGAGTTGGTAGTGTACATATAAGCTGTACCCTTGAAATCATTGGTACCGCTCTTGGTTACGGCGCTGATAGCACCACCTGTAAATCCACTCAAACGAACATCGTATGGAGATGAAGATACTGAAATCTGATCCAATGCATCGAGAGAAATTGGAGATCCGTTACCAGGGAGGTTACCACCAATACCGAAAGCGTTGTTGAACGCAGCACCATCCACAGTAACGTAAGACTGACGGTAGTTACCACCACCTACAGAGAAGCCACTACCTACGTTGGCACCCTGAGGAGTCAACTTCAAGAGGTCGTTCATGCTACGAGATACGGTAGGAACAGCCTCAATCTGGTCGGCATTGATACTTGTTGTAGCACCAGCACGGTCGGTGCGCATGTTGTTGTTGCGATCAGCCACAACCACTACGTCTTCCAACTGAGCAGCATCCTCAGCCAAAGTCTCGTTCAAGACTGTGTTCTGACCAAGAGAAAGAGAAATGCCCTTTACCTGCTTGTTCTTGTAACCCACGTAGGTTACTTCCAGAACATAAGGTCCACCCGGGCGCATACCCTGAATAGAATAACGACCATCCATGTTGGTCACTGCACGATAGACTGTACCAGAAGGTTGGTGAACAACCTTGATTGTAGCGCCTATGACATCTTCGCCATTAGCTGTAATTTTACCACTAACGCTAGATGTAGTAATCTGCGCCATGGCTGTGGTTACCATAAAGGCCAGCAAAGCCACTAATAAATGCAATCTTTTCTGCATACCTTTTATTATATAAAATTATTAAAACTTGGGGATATGACCCCCTCTTATATTGTTATCGGTTGCAAAAGTAATAAAAAAATTGCTTTTATTTGTTACAAAAACATGAAAAATAGTGTTTTATAACATAAAAAAAATCTGCGTTAAGCAAATAACGCAGATTTCTTTTAATTTGTTATTTATAGCGAGGGGTTGCTTATAGTTTTTTCGGGGCTAAAAGCGGGGGACTGAGCTTTTATGACAGGCGATGGAATCGCCTGGAACAGAGGCCAGGCGCTCTTACTCCTTCCGCTGCCAGATACTCATCACCTTGCGACGGATGGCTACGATGTTCAGGATAGAAACTATCAGGAACAGGAGCAGACCTAGAGCAATGGCTGGGAGCATGGTGCCCTCGTCGATATCAGGGAAGAGGGTTTCGATGAAGCCCATGTAATAATCGCGGAGGAAGAAGAGGATGATCCACGCGATAATGAGTACCACGATGTTCAGCGCAATGGTGAGCACCTGATATGGTTTTGCTACATTGTTCGGACTGTAACCTATCAGAAGAAGATTCTCTAACTTAGAAGAGTTCTTCTGAACCAGCAGATAGATGCTGAGCATCAGAATGTAGAAGCTCAAAACGGAGATAACCAAACCGATAATCATCACCATCGATACCATCATGCGAAGGAAATAGGTAGTCTTCTCTGCATCCAGTTTGTCTGTCTCTACCTCATAACCATTATCATCCAGGTATTTGGTGATGTTCTCGTCTCCCGGGTTTCCTACCTCTACGATGAGGCGGTTAGGATCGCTCTTCTGGTTTGGCGCAAATTCCTGGTTACTCCAGTCCATGAAAGCCTGTGGAACGAGGATGGTGTTGAGTCGCGAAGAGAAACCGATTACCTTTCCCTTGAACTGCTCTTTCTTACCGCCAGCCTGAATCTGTATATTGAAATCAATCATGCCCATCAGTCCATCGCTGATTTTAGGGAGCGAATGACTCTGAGCGAAACCGAAGTTATACATATTAATATAGGTACGCGGGAGGATGATTGGCACCTCCTGAGTTCCCGGCGTATATTTCCAGTCCTTGAGCGGCACATCAACAAAACCGTCAGGCACACTTTCGAAGAAGAGTTCGCTATTCAGAACGTTCACGCCGTTTACACCCATCTGGGCATCTACCTTATATTCTGTAGAGGTGAATTTTCCTATCTTCTTTAAAAACTTCTGGTCGCCGATTTCATCGATTTCAGAACCCGAGAAGGTATTGGAACGGCCGCTGATGGTATTTCCCATACCTATCTTCTTGCTCATGATGAGGTAGTCGGCTTTCATGAAACTGTCTTGCTGAGTGAAGACAGGCAGCACGTCTTTATAAAACTGAAAGCCGAAAAGAACGATGAGCATACCGAAGAGATTGGCGAAGGCAAAGCCCGCAAACTGAGGTATGCTGATATGCTGACGCAATAATTTCCAAACCAGATTCATATTGTATTGTATTTACTAACGTTTTAGCGTTTCTCTCGAAACAATTTATAAACTTATTTAGAATTTAATTTTACGAACAAACGTTATGCACTTTATTATCTCACAATCTCAGGATGCTCTTCGAGATACATGTCACGCAAAGGAAGGCTAAGAACGGAACAAGCCTCATCCATCGTTACCTCATGCTCTTTACCATCAGGCAAGGTGATGGTTGGATAATTGTAGAGGAAGCTCTTTATCTCAATAAAGGCATCATTGTTCACATTCATAAGACAAGCCAAATAGCACAAGCCTTCAACATCATAGGCAGTTTTTGGTTTGTTTTTGTCAATGTAAGAAAATAACAAAGACTTGTTCTTTTCCAAAAACTCTTTTCCGTGCATATCATCAAATATCTTCCACCCTGTTTCATTCAAGGCCCTAGGCGAATGCTTCCCTGAAAAGACTACCTCGAAATCCTTAAACTTGGCCATGAGCAAAGTCTTAACTGAGTTCATGTCCAACTTCAAGTCCTCAACATCTTTAGATAAATCATCTAGTTTCTGGTCATGCACAGTGACACGCTGAATGAAACGACCAAACCAAACGAGCATTGATAACAAAGTTACCAATCCTACCAAAATACTAATTATTATTCCAAAATTCTCCATTTTTTTATCTCCTATTCTTAAATATTATATTTCTTATAACATATTATTTTGGCGTAGCCAATTCTTTCCATTAGACGTAGCACAAAAAATCAGAAATGCCACACAAGGGAGTCCTACCATAGCTAAAATAATCAATGTACCCATATTCTTATCTCCTATTTTTTTGCAAATTTACGAATTATTTTTCTTTTCCACACCATCCACACAAAGTTTTTCCTTGGTCGATGGCATTTGATTCATCTGTTCTTGTTATCTTGCCTGTAGTTCTTTTAAGAGCTGGGCAATTTCTGTCCTTGTGGTATCGCTTAGAACCTGGACTGTCTGATACATATACGTTGCCTCCTTCTGTTACCTCAGTTTGGAAGCCATCAGCCTCAGCATTACTAGAAGAGGAAGACAACTTACCCATTGCAAAGCCAAGCATCAAGAAACCTATGCAGAAGGTCACTAGACCAAAGCAAAAGAACTTCTTTGATAGCCTCAGCTTTCTGTCTAAGTCCTTTTGTGAACCTTTGCCCTTTGTGAGACTTTCATCTATTGTATTATATACAGAGCCATTATAGGCATGCTTTTCAAAATCCTCTTTTGTAAATCCCATAAAATTACATTTTAATCATTACTCATTCAACCTCGTCCTGCTTATAGGTAACAATTGCAGCAATACCACCAATAATCGAACTCATAAAATAACAAAAGTACAATATCATATTAATAGTGCTATTGCTAATAAAGATTTGAAAAGACAACAAAAGTCCAATAACTATCAACCAATCAATTGTTGCAAAAACAAGTCCTTTTTTGTAATCACATTTTGATATATAAACCCCTAATGCTGTGCTCAAACCACAGGCAAAAAAATAAGAGGCACAAGAACTAAAGAATTGCCCAATGTATCCATATTCCCGATAACTTATCCAAATGCTACCTGAACGCAGAATAACTAACAATACAACTATTGAAGCAACAACTGCAAAGAACCAACGCACAATCAACTTTCCCATATTAATTCTTTTTAATTATCCTACATGTACCTGACTTCTTGCGGAAAGACCCTGAATCTCCCTCAGCACCTTATTCTCTGCTCTTAGGGCAATAAGTTCTTCATACAAACTTTTATCCGCAACAGGAGCAGCAATAAGATTTGACTCTAATTGTTTGTCATTAAACAAATCAATAACTTTCACTCCTAAAGCTCCAGCTAAAGTCTGTACAAGGCTAATTTTAACATCAGAACCATTCAGTATGTTTTCCAATGCAACTTTGCTGATTTTCATTTTCGATGCTAACGAAACTAACCCAATACCATTATCTTCTATATAAGACTTTATTTTATCTAAGTCCATTACATCATTAACATAAGTTTCAGCATTGCTATCAAAGAAAACATCAACAGACACGCCAAATATGGATGCGATTTGTTCCAAATCACCTCCTTGCATCTTATTATTGTTTATACACCTGTGAAGATTTGCTTCACTCATACCAATGTCGGCTGCTAATTTCTTTAGTCCACCAACTCGCTTTTCTGCAAGCTTCTTAATTACATTTAAGTCCATATTATACTATACTTTAGTTAAGGACTATTAAATATGATAGCTTTAAGCTAATTTTAGGCTAAAATATTTGCAAGTCTCTAAATTATTTTGTAGCTTTGCACCGTAAAGTTAGTAAATTAGTTAGTAATAACCAAATAAATTTGAAGAAAAATGAAAGAAAATAGCAAAAAAGTTCCTGATGCGCCCTTAAAGCTGTTCGTTAAACCAGAGCATGCAGGCTTTACATCCGAATGGATTGACAAGGAAGGAAACCAACATGAAGGCTACAATGTTTGGCTTGGCGTTGCAGACGAAAGAGCATGGGGCTACGATGAATACATCAACCTAGCCAAAGTCTGGCACCAAGGAAAAGACCTTCCCAAAAGCTACGATGATTGCCTCATTGACTTCGGAGATTCCTCTTATGATGTCGGGCATATCACAGAAGAACCTGATGGGTTTTATGGATGGCGTACCGATTGGGGACTTTATACATTCGAAGAAATAGTTCAATGGGCATACCTCAAAGATATTGTTCCTACCAAATTAAAGAAAGGAGGCAAATAATGAAAAAGAACGAAAATGACAATTTAGCAGTTCACTTCCATTCTCTGTGTGAAGAGAAGAAGTTGAAGGATGAGATTGCCAAGCAGCAGAAGCGACTCTGGCTCAGAACCAAGATTCATGAGATTATTGGCTTGCCAGAAGAAAGCACCTTCGAGGAAATATTTAATTGGATATACCAGGCACCTATCTACGAGTGGGAAGGAATGTTGTATTGCCTCAAGTATGCAGCCAAATCAAGAATCCATTGGGGGGGAATACAATGAAGCCTTGAATGATGCCAAGGAACTTTACTCATTCCTCAAATAAGAATATAAGAAAAAGGAGACAAGACTATGCAAAAGATAATGTTCAATGACCAGTACGGTCTCACCCAAGCTGTTCTCGATGGTCGCAAGACTCAGACCAGAAGAATCGCCTATCAAGAGCCTTTCAAGTATAATTGCAACTGCGGTTTCTGCACGGAAGGAAAAGACAAAGGCAAGTTCACCATCAATGATGGCAATGAGATAGTGGCGAAGTCACATTATAAAATCGGTGAAGTCGTGGCAGTCGCACAGAGTTACAGCCACATTCCGTGTGCAGAAGAAACGGAAGAAACATTTAATGAGGAAGTTGCATCCGCAGGATGGGGCAACAAGATGTTTGTAAAGGCTAGTTTGATGCCTCATCAAATCAAGATTACCAATATTCGGTGTGAAAGGCTACAGGACATCAGTACAGATGACTGCATGAAGGAAGGAATCTTCTACAGGCACATCAAAGGCATTGACGATGCTTATTCATACGATGCCACAAATGATAGTTTTGTGGAGAAATGGTTGAACAGAACTCCTATCATTGATAGTTTTGTGAAGAAAAGGTGGTACAGAACTCCTATCGAAGCATACAAGATGCTCAGCTGTAAGCTCCACCTCCATTGGGGCAGTAATCCTCTCGTCTTCGTTTACGATTTCGTTCTAATAAGATAATAATTCAATTAAAGCTATATGGCAGAAAAGAAAGCACCTATATGGCCTCGACTTCGAGACATGGCTGTGGAAGAATACATTGATTTCCCCATCCAAAGAATGAACTCGGTCAAGAATGCATGTTCCAGCTATGGAATCATTTACAACCGACAGTTTCGTACCAAGATTGACAAGGAAAGACAAATCATCCTCGTCACTCGCATCAAGTAGTAGAATCCTCTAAAAACAATATAGTCATGAACCAAACAGTACAAATCCAGTTCGCTGACAAGATGGTCTCGTTCGACACATTCCTATCAGCCATACGCAATGTAGTCCAGGAAGAAATTTCCAAGGCTGTAGGCAAGCGACCATTCATCACCCAAGCCAAGGCATTCGATACCTTCGGAAGACGCAATGTAGAGCGATGGGTAAAGGAAGGCAAGGTCAAGGTCTTCGGGCGAGGCAAGAACGGCAAGATTACTCGCTACGAATACAGACTGTCCGAGCTGGAAGCCTGTGCCTGTAAAGTTCAAGACTATCTGTGTCCCAAATAAGATTTTACTTTTAGAATAGATATAATTCATTTTTTTACTTATCATAACCAAATAGTATGCGAAACTATGGTAGGTAACAGTAGCCTTGCCCATTGGGGGCGATGTTCAAGTTATAACGTTTAAATTACTTTGATACGGGTGTTAATCAAAAAAAGACTGCGAAAAAGGACTAAGCAGCCGGGCATGGGGTTCGAATCCCTTTACCTGCCACCAATATTAATAAACAATTAAAACGATAAAGTTATGAAAACAGTCAAGATTATCTTCTGCATTGCCATCTGGCTAGTCCTGGGATGGCTTTGCATCACGAAGCTCTCACAGGGCATCCACGATGAGAACCTGATTTCTCAGATGCCTCAGCGTACCTACGATGAGATAGTCGATACGCTCACCTCTCGCAATGGCTTCCAGCCTACAGAGCATCAGATAGTAACCTACTATTATGAGCGATTCAAGAAGTAAGAGCACCTATGCAGCTCGCAAGTGCCTCCTCTGCCCAAATGGGCGTAACTGCATCAATGGCAAGTATTGTCTTAAATACAAGATGTACGTGCAGCATCAGGAGAAACTTCTATGTGAATAACTTTTTAAACTAAATAATATGGAACAGAATAACAAGAATAAGGAGCAGACATCATTCAAGATATTCGATAAGGTTCTTGTGCGTAACAGCGATGAACATAAATGGAGACCAGCAATCTTCGCACGAACACGTATAGGTGAATCCCCATACAAATACAACGCTTTGCTATTATGCACCGGGCACGTAGATGACTTTATCCAATGCATCCCATACAAAGGAAATGAGAAAATGGCATTCACCACAGCCCCATTTTAGGTAAACAGAAATGTGGTTTTTATATAATATCAATCATCATGGAGTCAGAAGAAGCAACGCTCAGAAGGCAAGCTCGCCAACGAGAATACTATCTTAAGCATCGTGAAAAGTTGCTCGCCTATTCTCGCAAATACATCAAGGAGCATCCCGAAAAGCAGAAGCTATATCGGGAAAATGCAGCCAAGAAACGAGCCAACGGCAAAGGATATTATCAGAGATACTATCTGCTCAACAAAGAGAAATTGCTGGAAAGTTCCAAGCGATGGCTACAGAATCACCCCGAAAAGGTGAAGGAGTACCAGCGCAGATACTACCAGAAGAAAAGAGCAGCAGCGAAGAAAGAGAAGAAGATAATGCTGAATCCAGATATAGATAAGGCAAAGTCCCTCTTCCGTGACCCATCCAAGGCTGCTCATCTACAGTGGATCCTGGAGCACAACAGAAACAAATTCAATCAATATGAATCACGCTAGTTTATTCAGCGGAATCGGTGGTGCAGAGGTCGCGGCATCCATGATGGGATGGCAGAACCTCTTCCATTGCGAGATACAGGAGTTCCCTCGCAAGGTGCTCGACTACTGGTTTCCTAATTCAGAAAGTTATGAAGACATTACCAAAACAGACTTCACAAAGTGGCACGGCAAGGTCGATGTTCTCACAGGAGGATTCCCCTGCCAACCTTTCTCCCTCGCTGGCAGAAGAAAGGGAGCGGACGATAACCGCTACCTCTGGCCGCAGATGCTTCGAGCGATACGGCAGATACACCCCACTTGGGTCGTTGGTGAAAACGTTAATGGAATCAAGACGATGGTGGAGTCCTGCAAAGTCACTCAGATGGGACGCACAGACTATCTTTTCGAAGAGAATCACCTATACCGAGAGGAAAGCCGATTCACCCTCGACAAAATCTGTGCAGACCTCGAAGCCGAAGGATATTCCGTCCAACCGATTGTTATTCCAGCTTGTGCCATCGGAGCACCACACCGAAGAGACCGTGTTTGGATTGTTGCCCACCGTTCAGACCCAAGGGCTGAAACAGTGCAACAAGAAGGGCAAGACGGAATTTGTTCCGCTAGACCTTCTCCCCACACCCAATGCGATGGACATAGCCCACAAAGACATGGAAATCAACGAGCGAGGGCGAAGAAATCCAAAGAAGGGCAAGACAGACCACAGCCTAGGTCTAGAAGACATGGCAGTGGCACAACTTCTTCCTACGCCCACGGCGCTCGACAAAGGAGGAGGAAGAATAAACAAGAGCCTTTCACCGAATGCAGCAGAACGCCCAACCTTGGCACTCGCCGCTCGAAAAGGCTTGCTTCCCACTCCTTGCAGCATAGAAGCCACGAAGTTCACCAAGACCATCAATCCCAATTCCCAGATGGGGCAAGGACTAACAGCCTTGGCAGTCAATGGTCTTCTTCCCACTCCTACCGCAATGGAGGTAAAGCACTCCAAGCGAGTAAAGGGCTTGAAAGAACAGGGTGCAAAAGGGATGTACAGCCGAAAGAACGGAGCACTTCGCCCGAATGGACTGACCGACTTTCTCGACTTCAACAATCAGGTAGGTGGCGGAACTTCCCAACTCAATCCCCTGTTTGTAGAGGAAATGATGGGATTCCCTTTGATGTGGACAGCCTTACCATTTCTTTCCCAAAGTGGCGACAAGAATCCATAAAGGCTTACGGCAATGCCTGGGTGCCACAAGTGGCTTACGAGATATTCCGAGCCATCGAGGCAGAAGAAAACAAATAAATGATAGATTCGTAAATTCTACATTCCAAATAAAAGAAGAAGAATAAATGAAAACAGATGGCTACATATTTACTCCAGAGCTGTTGCAGTGGCGTTACTTCCATCGTCCTGTGGTCGTTCAGGTGCTCATCCATGTGCTCCTCTCCTCCGCTCACAATGAGGCTTCCGCTGCCACCCTCTCCTATCGTGATTTGGCTCTACAGCTCCATACCACGGTCAAGACCATCCGTGTCGCCATCGATGTGCTCATAGCCGAGAAAATCATCACCAAGTGCTCTGCTCCAAGAGCCTCAACCAAACTCTACGTTAACAGTTCTCACCCCCTATCCCACTGCATCATACCGTGGCAAAGAGACCAAGGGGCACAGGTTACGGCACACTTCGGGGCACAGATTGGGGCACAATCTAGGGCACAGATTCAATCTTCCGAAGTTCCTTTAAATAAAGGCGATTCCGAAGATTCTGAAACTAGCAAGGGCACAGATAAGGGCACAATTAAGGGCACGAATAGGGCACAATCTAGGGCACAGCCAAAACAAGGGGCACAGCCAAGGGCACAATCTAGGGCACAGATTTCACACGCTGAAACCCCTTTAAATAAAGGTGATTCCGAAGATTTAGAGATAGTTAAGGGCACAGATAAGGGCATAGCAAAGGGCACAGAAGTAAGAGAAAAGAAAGAAATAAAAGAAAATCTTTCCCCTGAAACCCCTATAAAAGAAAACAAACAAAGAAAAGAGAAAGCCCACCCCCAAACACAAAAAAAAGAAAAAGAAAAAAAGTCGGGGGATGCTGAAACTCAATTCTCGGAAGTGTTAAGGCTCTTCAATCGCCTCTTCCTGGGCACGCAAGTTAAGCCAATCTCGAAGATGACTCCCGACCGCAAGAAGCTAGTCGCAAAGTTTATCTCAGACTACTCCTTCGAGGACATTGAGCCGATGCTTCGCAAGGCACTCGATTCCGACCTCCTATCTGGGCGCAAGGATGGTGGATGCTATATCTCCTTCAACTGGCTCTTCAATCCAAAGAACTACGAGCCTCTGATGGAAGGCACGTTTGACAACCCTACGATTGCAGCCTCAGCTGAAAAGAAGCCTTCCAAGCCTCAGCAGAAGAAGACACCTAGCCCACCATCATCTGATGGCAGTCTGTCAATAGGCGAACGCTGGAAACTAGCCCAACAGTCACAGCAGTCAGCGGAAGCCTACAGAGACAAGGTTAATCGTTCCATCATCTTGGGGCATATCGACAACCTCAAAAAGCATCCGCAAGACAAACAAGCCTTGCAGTCGCTCGAAAGATTCTATCGGGACGGAACTATTCAGCGTCTTGGCATCGACTGGACCCCACCTGTGGAAGAGGAAACGAAAAACCTCCTCGACTTGGACGATAAGACACAAAACTATCTCCAGTCCCTCCTCAACGACTAAGTGCAAACATAAAGTGACAATTCAAAAATTCAAAGAGTTATGGACAAACAAGAATTAATAGACCGTCTCAACGGCAATTATCCCGAACACACGCAGAAGCCTCAGCAGAAGAAGGTGCAGCGTGAAGGTCAGTTGCAGATAGCCTGTGTACGATGGTTTCGCCTACAGTACCCGGCATTCTCCACCCTCCTCTTCCATCCCAAGAACGAGGCAGACGGTGCCACCAGTGGCAAGAAGATAGCCATCAATGCAGCATCGGGCGTGGTCCCAGGTGTTCCCGACCTCATCCTTGCTCTCCCTTCTATGAAGGATGGCAAGATAGGCATCATCTACGAGAACCAAGAAGTTTACTTCGGCTTGGGCATCGAATTGAAGTATGGCAAGACCAACAATCAGTCTGCCAACCAGAAACGCTTTCAGGGCTATTGGCAGTGCGCTGGCTACAAGTACGCCCTCTGTCGTTCCCTCGAAGACTTCATCGAAGTGGTCAAGGCTTACATGCAAGCAGCCGAAGCCAACGCCTTCGAGAAAGTTCGCTCCTATCACCTCATCAATGATGATACTGAGCACAACAAGCAAATATTAAACAAAATCATTAAAAACAAGAAGTAATATGGAAATCGGATTTATCATCATCATGCTGTGCCTGGTTGTTATGGCCAGCACATTTATCTATCTAGTTTACCACCATGGCCATCGCTCCTGTAAGGGTTGCAAGTTCTTCCGTCCTACGGAAAACAGTAAGTATAGCGGAACATGCAACGGCTTCGGTCATCATCGCTTCCACTGGGAGTGCTGTGGAGAATGGAAACGTAAAGCAACCAACCAAGAGGATGAACTTTAAAATCATGCATCTATGGGCAATTACATCAAACAAAGCCTGATGCAGCCAACACCATCAGTTGCTAATCAGGAGAAAATGAGGATGTGCAAGTTCTGTGTACATAGCCACATCAGCGACCTCGGCTACAACCATTGCTGGAAGTCAGATAGTGTTACGTATAATGGAGATTCGCCTACAGGCATCTGTAGCGCATTCAGAGATAATCGGATTTGGAAACCGTATTATTTCTCTGGTCTCATGTCACACTACAGGGGAAACATCTGTTGGGCAAGACCAGTGTATAACTCTCCCAAAAAGGAAAAGAGCCGTATTTTCAAATACGAAGTCATCGACCCGATAGCCTCAACAATAGCAACCCTATTGCCCAAGGAGTTCGCCAAGGAATACATTCCAGCCACTCCTGGCTCCAAACCTCCACATACGATGAAGGAGTATGAGAAATTTGACACTTATTGCTTCGGTGGCTACGACCCACAGCTAACCGAGAACCAAGAGGCAAGAAATTACAATGAAGCTCACTGGCAGCAAATCCTAGCCCAGGAAGCAATCGAAGAACAATTAAAAGGGTAAAAGTCCCCGTTCCCAGCGATTCTATCGCTGGTCCCATAATATAACAAAGTAAAAATATTAAGAAATGGAAAAAACAATTTATATTCCAGGTGATTTGGTTATGACCAACGGCATTCCTATCGGAACGAAAAAAGGAATTGTTTACCAAGTCACAGAAAGTAACGCAGATAAATATGCAAAAGTGAAAGATGGAAATGCTTTCACTGAGCTTAAAGGTTCCGTCACTCTTTCCAACTTAAAAGGAAAAACCATTAAAGATGATGGATTCCTGTTTTGTGACAGTGGCGCATGGGTGAAGGATATTGTTCCCATCCCTCTTACTCCTTCCATACTAGAAAAGAACGGCTATAAGCAAATAGTCAATCATAGCTATATTTATCAACATATAGAAAATGACTGCTATGAAATATGGAAAAATGTGAAGAATTGGACTATGTATTGGAGAGGTGTAAACCTATGCAGTTTCAAATATTTGCATGAGTTACAACATATCCTCTTATTCCTTGGTCTAAACTCAGAAATGGAGGTGTAGCGTATGAAGATTCATTTATGTTATTCCTCATGTTGTTGCGCAGCTGATGAGCATGAAACAGGATGTTATCCTCGTTCTTCATTCAAGCCGAAGCCAGAGCTTCCGGTTGGAACAATACTCACAGTCAAGGAGAAATGGCAAAACTTCTACGGAAAATACTACCGCTGCTATCTCCCAGACGAAATGAAGGACAAAGGATATTCCATCCCTTACTACGACATTCCTGCCGACAAAGCAGAAGTGATAGAACTTTAATCAATTATCGTATGGACAGAATACAGAACGAAATCAGTAAGCTTCGCCATGAGCAGCATTTGCACGAAAGACTGCAAGCAGCCCAGCTTCGACAGATAAAGCGTGAGCACGATGGTCTCCACAAGTGGATAACCATCACGCCACGCCTCAGACTCCTCTGTCGAATAGACGAGCAAGGCAACCTCCTCCCAAAGGAGCTAGACCGCATCAAGAAAGTTAAACAAACATTAGGTATCAAATAAACTATGAGTGAAGAATCAGCATTATCCTTTCGCAAGCTAGTTTCAGCTATGCGAACCACCGAGAAGGAGTATTGGGCACACCGAGACAAAAAGATGCTTCGCCAATCCATTGAACTAGAAAAGCGTGTCGATGATATTATCTTGAAGGCAGATGGCTCAGCCGTCCCTCAGAACGACAACGGCACCTTCTTCCTTCTGGTAGCGGAACTTAGAGCATCAACCATCCAATACTTCCAAGAGAAGAAGAAGGCTCAGCCAGACAAAGAGCTGGTCAATACCCTCTTCAAGACCATCAAGGAGAAAGAAACCAAGCTAGATAAGATGCTCATCCGCCTCCAAGACGAGCAGATAAAGAAAGATGGCTACAGCATCCACTACTTGGTTATGGAGCGACTGCCAAGAGCACATCAAGCTCGCCCAGTCTTCAGTTCCATGGATGAGCAACTTGCTAAGGTAGAGTTGGACGACCTCTACCGCCATCCCGACCCTCCTGGCACTATGTATTTCATCTGCAAGAAATACCTTAGCAAAGACGGCAAACCTCTAACAGAAGAAGAGGTAGACAAAATTATTAATAACAATTTAAATTCTTAAGATTATGGAAAAGAAAACAGAAAGTTTAAAAGTTAAAGTAGACAAAGCCATTGCCGAAAAGATTATTGGCACAGGTAACGGTTCATCCCTTCGTTCTCGTACTGGATCATGGTTCGAGTGCAAGGTGCGCTATGAGAAGACTCAGGACGATGGTAGCGAGAAAATGGTAAACGAGTTGTACGTGGTCGATGCCCTATCCTTCACTGAGGCAGAAGCAAGCATCATTGACAACATGCAGGTCTATGTCTCTGGTGAGTTTAAGGTTGCCAACATCAACCCGACCAACTACAACGAGATTTTCTTCTCAGATATTTGTGACGATGATTTATGGTTTAAGGCACGTTTGGCTTTCATCACCATTGATGATAAGAGCAACAAGGAGAAACGTACCTATACCAACTACCTCATCCAAGCCAAGTGCATCGAGCGTGCCAAGCGTTATGTAGACGAGGTTATGGGCAAGACCATGATAGACTATGAGTTGAAGAGCCTCAGCGAGACCAAGATTCTTGATGTCTTCGAACATAAAGCATAAGTTGCGCAAGTTATCACTTCTGTTCCGCACAGAAGTGGTAACTTAGCCCACATTATTAATATATAATATAGTACAATATATGAAAAAGTTGAAACGTTTCATCATTTATCTCCGTCTCTGGTTCATCCGCAAGATGGGCTACACCCTCCCATCCCTCAGAGAAGCTACTAGCGTTGTGCCTGGAGAGTTTTACGACCTCTTCGGGCGCATTGTCCGTGCTGTACCCAACAAGGAATCAGCCTCACCACTGGCAAAAGGCAACTTTGAGTATGAGGAAGTCCCAGAGCATTGCCTTAACTGCGATTTGTTCAAAGAGCACATTCCTTGCTCCTTCAATCATCGTATGCCCAACGGCTGCGATATTTGCGACAATCATCATTTCGAAATCATCTGCATCAACAGAGGTAACATCTAAAGCATAATGAATATGAAACAGCAGAAGTCAAATTACAAGCTCGACAAAAAGACTGGCCACCTTCTCGAAGTCCCTTCCAAGAAGCAAGTTCGTGAGCACGTAAAGAAGGTACGTGAGCAGACTAGCCAAGAGCCTCAGCAACCTATCACAGTGCATGAGACCCAAGCCGACAAGAATTTCAATAAGGTTCAGAAGGTTATCGACCGAATGCACGCCAAGGCGAAGCTCCCCGACTTCCTCCACATGGCACGCAAGAAGTTCCTTTCCACCGTCTGCGTTATCAACCACCCCGGCAAGCAGCGTAGCCTCCTCCCCGACAAGAAAGGGCGTTATGTCATGCTCTGCCACCGTAAGATGGCAAAGGTCTTCACTGCCGATGTCTGCCTTCTTGTAAAGATTCAGAAGTCTTTTGTTGAAATCATAGATGATACACTTCTTGAATGCACTGTACACAAAGGGGAACGCTGGCAAGATGGTAGCTGGAGCATCGTTCCTTGCCGAGTAGACAAAAGCAACTACACCACCATTCAGGAAGTCCGTCTTCGCCCATGGTTCTTTCTCCACCGCTATTGGTACGAGATAACCTTTGATGGCAGGGTAGAGCCAGCTATGATGCTGAATGATTACAACCTCAACCCTACCCTACGCAAGAAACATTTCTATGTCACCCGAGAATATGTAAAAGTACGTAACCAGGATGCCGAAAACGATTACTTCCGTTTCTGGCTCCACAAACCTACAGATTATGCAGAACGAGACTGAAATATTTATCCTTAACCGTCCACGCCCTCAAAAGCGTGGACTAACCCTCAACAAGAATGGGCGCATCACCTTGCGTTCCTACCCTGTAAAGCTCTTGGGGCTACAGCGAGGCGACAAAATCGTGTTCTTCTGTCTCGGCTCTCAGATGTATATCACCAAGTCCTCCTCGCTTCCTGATGCCATACCTCTCTATGGGCGCAAGGCACAGCTTCACGGTTGCAGTGCTAGCACTGTCAAATGCCTCTTCCTCCACACCCTAGGCGTTCCACCTAACGCCCAAGAGGTTGACTTGGTTGTCTCTGACCGTCTAGAAAACATCACCGTAGGCAACGACACCCTACAGGCATTGGCTGTAGTCAATCGTGCAGACCCATCCCATTGCCGATAATTAAATATTAAACAATACACATTAAACATTAATAAAGATGCAACAATCAATCAGATACAAAGGTCTCAGCCTCACACCCGATGAAATGGCAGTAGAGAATGGTGCGCTATCCCTCTGTGGCAACCTAGAGCTGCACGATGGCGCATTGCGCCCTGCCATCGTATCGGGCACACCTATATCTCAGCCCCTCACCGTTAATGGTGAGGTGGCTAAGATATTGTATGTTCACGAAACAGGTAGTTATCACCACCTCATAGCCATAGCCTCATCCTCCATTTATTGGTTCATGCAGGATGGCACGCTAGGCTCGTCCACCCCTATCAAGTCCTTCGACTACGAATCCACCGTGCTTTCTATCGATTCCATCGGCAACACCCTCATCATCGTGGCTACCGATGGCATCCACTATGCCATGTGGGAGAGCAATGGACAGTCCTCGTCCGATTACAGCTATAAGGGACAGAAGCCACCATTCCTAGAACTTAGCTTTTTCTTCGACCCAAGAAATAAGCCAGAAGATTACGAACTTGGTGGAATTAATGCCAAGGGTAGCAAGGAAGGTTTCTACGATGCTTTCCAGCAGACCACCTATAGCTGTGGCGATGTGTTCAACAAGGTGAATGGCGATTCCTTCACCTCGGGCGACCAAGTAGCCAATATCAAGGAGGATAAGCAGTCCGATATTACCCAGAGCATCTATGCCCTGGTCAACCGAACAAACAATCTTATCGCCAAGCAAGGGCGTTTTTACGCCTCCTTCTTCATCCGCTATTGCTATCGCATGTTCGATGGCAGCATGATTATGCACTCCTCGCCTGTTTTCATCCCTATTCAGGTGCCAAACAGCTATTCCGTTTATTCTGCCAACATTGGCTTCCCTAGCGAAAACTACAAAAATCTTACCGTTACTGGTGCGGAAGTTGGTTGGGAAGATTCCGCTACTTTCAACAGAAAAGATGCCAAGGACAACGTTATCGAAGCCAGTATCTCCAAGTGTACATTTATGTATCTCCCTCACAATGTAGCATTGTCCTATGCGCTCCAAGGAGATATAGACGAATTGAAGCGATGGAAGGATATTATCAAGTCTATAGATATTTTCATCACACCTCCTGTTACCAATGTCGATACGAGTGCCAAGATTAGCGTATTGGAAATGTGTCAACCTAATTATGTGCTAAATGGAGCAAACATAGAAGATTACCATTGGACTAGCAACAAGGGCAAAAGCTATGGAATGGTAAGTGTTCGCTTTCCAAAGAAGTCTGACGATGATTATAACAACCAACTTAGTTCTGCTGGCAATGGTGACTCTTCCGAGTCGAATGACCAAAACATTTCAGCCTTTTACAAGATATGCTCCCTGCCAATAGACAATCTTACCAAGGTCGCTAACAAGGAATTGCCTGTAGATAAGGCTGCTGTATACCAAGTTTCCCTCCAAGAGCAGATGCAGGACGATTACAAGACCCACAATTTCCTCACAGCCAAGGGTAGCTATGTCTATAACCATCGGCTCAATCTGTTTGGAGTGCAAGAACATCTGATGTCTGGTTTCAGTCGCAAGGTCATGTTCCCGAAGGGCAACTACCTTCGTTCGGCAGGCAATTTCTATTCTCATCTTATCATCAAGAAAATAGTGACAGAGCTTCATACCACATCCGGCACAAAATATGTAGAGAATGTTTTAGAAGAAGATGTACTCGACCGCATAGAACCATTCATGCTTGCCAATCTGGTTAAGTTCTATCCCGATTCCAGGGCTAAGAAGATGGTTTTCTTCTGTTCTACTGTCGATGCCAGTGCCGATGTTATCTATGCCTTTTCGCTCAAAGAATGCGAAGAGTTGAATGGAGCTATGCACATGGGCAACTTCACCGAAGAGATTACGCCTTATATCGTCACCTCCTACGATTACTCTGTAGATGATGTAGTCGATATGAGCAACAAGATTTACACCTCCGAGTCCGATAACGCCTTCTACTTCCCTCTGAATGGCATCAATACCGTGGGTATCGGCACCATCCTGGGCATAGCCTCAACCACAAGGGCACTCTCCCAAGGTCAGTTTGGTCAGTACCCTTTGATGGCGTTCTCCACCGATGGCATCTGGGCGATGGAAGTCTCTTCCCAAGGCACCTATAGCAGCATCCACCCCATCAGTCGTGAGGTATGCAGCAATCCGAAGTCCATCACCCAGCTAGACCAGTCCGTGCTCTTCGCCACCAATCGCTCCCTCAGTCGCATAGCTGAGTCACAAGTGGCTTCCATGTCCGATGTCTTGGATGGGCCAGGCTTCAATATAGTGGGCAACCTTGGCAAGTTCCTCAACTTCTTCAATGATGCCGAAGGCGATGATGATACCATCAAGGCACAGATGCGCCAACTCATAGATTTCACCTCTTCGCCAATCGACTTTTTTCAGCGTTGTCAGGTTATCTACGATTACAAGAACTCTCGCATCTTCTGCCTAGATGTCAGCCAACTTACCAAGGAAGCCTCAGCCGATACCGTAGCCCTCTGCTATTCCGTCAAGGATGAAGCCTGGAGCACCTTCCTCATCAAGAACGTGCTCACAGCCCTCAACTCCTACCCTCACTCATACATTCAGTATCGAGACGGTAGCGTGATAGTCCTTGATAGCGGTTACGACTACTCTGATGAAACCGAATACCACGGCATCATCGTTACTCGTACCTTGAAGTTCGATGAGGAGAACGCTCCCGATGCCATCACTGGCTACATCCATTCCCTCACCTCTGGCACCGTGCCAGTCATGTGGCTGTATGGTAGCAATGATAACCAGAATTGGCATTACCTAGGGCGTTGTGGTGGCATGAAGTCCAGCTATATGTCCTCTCATAGCTATCGCTTCTTCCGCATAGCCCTCTATCTTAAGATGAAGTCCATGAACCAGTACTTCGCCACTCGCCTCGAAGTTATCAGGCGTTTCAACAAGTTCTAGCCAGAAAAAACAAGAGCCTTCGCAAATCAGGAGAATCCCGATAGCGAAGGCTCTTTCCATAAACACCCAAAATAAATGAAGAAAAAAAAGCCTCAATAAGAATAGCCCCCGTTCCAGGCGATTCCATCGCCTGTCCCCAAGTCGCCTCTCTTAAGTAAAGCTAGGTCTTCTCAGCGTATAGTTGTCACGGCTCAGCAAGTCGCTCTTGATGTTATTGTAGTCTGCCGTTGCGCTTTCGCCATACGTTCCAGCCTTGTCAGCGAACTGGTCCATCAGGAATTGGCTCATCACGTAGTCCACGATGTAGCGGTGGCAATGGCTCTTCAAGGCATCCGTCACAGCCACGTTCCAGTTAGGAATCTTCAGGTTCAGCGTCACCGTCTCATAGATGTTTTCCTCCCTGTCCTTACCTGCTTTGTTCACGGTAGCGGTCGTTTCGCTCTCCTCACCATCAATGGTGGTGGTCACTACCTCCGTCCACGTACCGTTTTTGTTGTCAGTATAGGCATACTTTCTTGTGCCCTTCACCAGTCGCTCCAAGTTATTGTTGTCCTCCACTCTACCAGTGGTCAGATAACGCTGAGCTGCCAACTTGATATTACCTATGGCTTCCGTCACGGCACGGTTGATGATACTGCGAGTCTCGTCACTGTCTGGGCTTTCGATGTTGGCTCTGATGTCCTTCTGGGCTTCGTCCACCATTCCCTGACTCACTACATAACATCTTGCAAGCACATCATTACATACCTGCTCCATGCCAAAATTCAATGTAATCAATTTTCTATCCATAATTGCAATTATTTGTTTTGATGAAAAATTATCTTAGTTCGTAAGGTGGTCTGCCTCCGCTCCAGTCCACATAGTCTTGGTGGAAATGCTGCGAAACAAAATCAGGATTTCGCTCAGAGCCTTTCAGTCCTCTCTGCTCATCCTTGGCTACCTCGTCCTCTTTTCGAGCCTCAGCATCCAAAGAATTGCCTTCCTTGACCGTTCCATCAGCACCTCTAGCCTCAACGTTCAGAGTATTTTGAGTTTTGCCCTCATCATCCTTCGTGCGGTTATCAGTACCGATAGCACCTCTATCTTTCTGTTCCGTATCAGTACCCCTGCCATCTGTAGCCAAAGACTGAGCCTGTTTGCTCGTTTCATCCTCACCTCTCACAGCAGTATCAGGAGAAGCAACGTTCTTGCCTACACTGTCCGAAGTTCTGGTTTCAGCAGATTGGGCATTCTTCTGTTTGTCAGAATCATCCTCCACTCTCATTGAAGTAGAAGAAAAATTGCTATTCTTTTCAACCTCATCACCTCCTCTAGCAACAGCATCAACAGCCGAAGAACCATCTTTCACGGTATCGTCAGCAGTTCTTTCAGCCTCAGCAAAGCTAAAGTCCTTCTTTAGCAAAACCTCCTTGATGGCTTCTAGGTCGCTCGCTCCCATACTGGCATAGTCCGTATGGTTCATGTCTGGGAAGTCGCTCAGCCATCCGGCAAGGATAGCATGTACCAGATAGTTCTGTATCTGGTTGGTCAGCACACCGCTCAATCTAGGTGGCCAAGATACCAAAGTCTTGATGGTGATTGAGAAATCATCAGCCAGTGCCTGTAGGTCAAACTGCTGTGTGGTCGAAGAAGAAAACCTAGCCAAGAAGTTCTCTAGGTCGGTTATCGCCTCCCTATAGTAGATGTCCAGCTTTGCCTCCTCGGCATCACTCGCCCAAACGGTCTGAAAGTCCACCTCGGGGTTATGCTGCGCAATGGTGGCAGATAGTCCCTCTACCACGCCCATCACGCTCTTCTTCACTATTTTAATCGTTATTGTCTTCATACGCTCATTTCTTTCTATGCCATAGCCAAATCAACAAACCAATCACTGCGACTACTAGAGTCCAAATTATCTTGGCAGTGTACTTCCCCAGGGTGATATACTTTTGTTCTGCCTTGGTCAGTTCTCGGCTCAACACATGGATGGAGTCTTGTTTTAACCGAATCAAGCTATCCTTTTGCACTATCAAGAGTTGATATTTATCCACCTCCTTGCTCATGGTGAAGATGGAATCCTGTAGCATCGTCACCTCCTTAGTGTCCCTGTTAGTTACTGTAGAGTGCCAACTTTCAGTCTTTATAGGCTTTCCGTTCTGGTCTATGGTGGTGGAAGTGCTGTCCTTGGTATGGGTCGTTTCTGTCGAGGATGATGTATATTCCCGATTCTGGTATCTAGCCATCTGTTCGAAGGCAGAGATAAACCGCTCCTGCCAACTGGCATCCAAGCCTTTGCTCACGGTGTTGTCAGTGATATAGTGCTCCTGTGTCACGGTCTTCGTCTTGCAGCTCGTCAAGAAAAGAACAGAGAAATAAGCTGCCCACACCAGTAGATAGAGATAAAAGTGCTTTGTCGTTTTCATAAGCCTTGATGTTATGAGATATTGAGTGCTCGCTTGGACTTCTTCAAATACTCCTCGCATTTGTCCAGCCCATAGTAGCCACCGTTAATTTTCTTTCTGATTGCTTTCAGATTATCCTCGTCAGCCAATTCATTGCAGCCGAAGGTATCGAATATCCACATCGATGAGCGTGTGGCACCAAGAGGCTTCTCCAACAGCTCAGGCTTCTCCACCACATCATAGCCACAATATCCAGCATACTTCCTGTAGTTGGCTCGTCCTGTTATCTGTATCAGTCCACGCCCCTTATACTTCACGCCATCACCCTTATGGGTATTGCCTAAGTCCTTGCGCCCTTCATACGCCTTTCCGCTAGCAATTTCCTTGGTATATTTCAGTTCACCGCTCTCATGCGCTATCTGAGCCAAGTAGTGCGCCCATCGCAAAGGCGTGTTGATTTCAAACTCCTGAGCATACTTATTCAGGTAAGGCAGAAACTTCTCTGCCCTCTTTCCTGCATTAGGCATCGCCATCAGCAGCTGCTCCAATCTGATTTCCTTCATTTCCATTTTCCTTGTTGTTTTTATATTCTTGGTATTTCTTGAACATTGGCATTTTCTCCACGAAGCCCAGTGTCAGCGCATAATAGCCATAGTCCACTAGCCTGTACCAAGGCGAATCTGGCACCAGCATTCGTTTCAGATTCTTCAAGATGTTGGTCGTGAAGAGGTAGGTCGCGGCTATGCACACCCACTTCACGCAAAACAGAGCCTCAGCATCCGAATGCAAGAAGTGACCAATGATAAACAGTGCAGCCACCGTCACGAAGAACACCGCACAGCAAACGAAGAACATGCCGAATTTCTTCCAGCTCCATTCTTCACCGTTAAACACTGCTGCCACGATGCCAAACACAAGGTTCAGCCCGAACAATACCATCATGGCAATCATAAAATCTCTGATGGGTACTAGCAGACTCAGAAAAGTCCATATCGTCCCAATTAAGTAACCTCGAATATCATTCATTTTCTTTTCCATTTATCCGTCCCCACTCCGTTATGGAAACGATGCAAATTTAAGCCATCATTCCCGATTCTCAGTGATAAGTTCCGCAACTTCAAACGAAAAAGAGAACACAAGCCCCTTTTCCTTAGCCTGCATTCTCTTCTTCTGATAGTTTTCTTTTATATATCTCTAGTCATTATGGAATTTCCCACAAACTCAACATTCAACATTCAACATTTCAATGGTTGAAGTACCCCCATGCCTTGCACTTTCCGTATGGGTTATCATCGTCTCTCAGCCAGTTCACAGCCAAGTCCACCATTTTATCCATCAGCTGCTCCTCGCTATCATCGGCAAACCATTTCTTCATCAGGTTGTAGTTGTCCGAATATACCATGTTCAGCACCACGGCAAAGTCCCATTGGTTGTAAGGGCGAATCTCGTCCTTCACCGTCTCATATATTTCCTGCGTCTTCGCCATGGTATAGTAAGGAGCACGATGCTCTACCTCCTTATCGTCCTCAAACACCATCTTCTTGATTTGAGCCTCAGCGAAGAAGTCATTGAAGTGTCCGTTGCCCACTACCCCATAGATGTCCTTATACAGTAGCAAGAGGTCTTCATCCGTTGCGTGCATAGCCACGAATTTGCCGATTATCTTTGTCACCTGCACCATCTGCTCTGGTGTGGCATCGGCCTGATATTTTGTGATAAGTTCTACTAAGTTCATATCATTCTTGTTTTTGCGATTTGACGAATTTGAAAATCTCATCCAGCTTGCTTTCCATCTGGTTGAGTCTTTCGTTTGTTTTCTGCTGGTCACGAAACGTTGTGTCCAGCTCTGCGAGGAGATTATCACAGTCCTTTACGGTCTGCTCGAAATCAGGCATCTTTCTTAGGATGTCGTTAGCTTGGTTCTTCAATGCGTTCACCTCGTTGATGATGTTCTCCTTGCTACAGGATATTACAAGGGTGTCGCTGTATGCTGTTTGCTCAGTATCTACCACCGAATAGATGGACTGCTTGCCATCCTCGGTTTGCACATTCACCTTCACGTTCCTCGCCCCATAGTTCGGCATTCCCAGCATAGCAGCCATTACGTTCGGCTTGCCATTCTCAAAGTCAGGGCAAGGATTGCTCGTCACCTTGCCTTGCTTAAATTTTCTGCTGGCTCTATCAAACAGATAGACTGGGAATCCAGCCTTCAAGTCTCTGAATATCATATATTGTATATATTTTGAAGTTAGTATTACTGCGAGGGAAACGATGGTTCTCTTCCGTCCATCATTTCCCCCTATAATGATACTAAGCAGTAGTCAATGCTACGGTCAGACTGTCAAATATGCTCAGGCCTCTAGCCTTTCCGCATACCACATCGTTAGCCTTTTGCGTTCTGCCCACACTGGCGATAGTTACAGCAGTTGGCAGTGCTGTCTGCCCTTGGAAGGCTGCTATCCATCTTTCCGTGTAAATCAATGGCTGTGCTCTCATCACGTTTCTGTTGCCTGTTACAGGCGAAATGATGGAGATTGTTGCCACGATAGGCACGAATACCGTTGTACCATTCAGAATAGGCTGCTCATAACTGTAGGTTATGCTTGCCTGTGGCTGCACGTTTCCGTTCACGCAATAAGGTCTGCAAAGCTTCTCATTGTAAGTAGCTAAGACTGAAACTTGGTTGGCTACCAATGCTGTAGTAGCCAAGCCCACTGGAGAAATCTTGTTCATACCACTACGCTTCTGTTTCATTCTTTACACTTTTTTTACTGATAGCCACCAGCTACACCTGCGCCACATCCGCAACCTCCGTTATAGAGGTTGTACATGAAGAGGTTCTGCTGCATCTGAGAGTTCTTGAACTTCAAGTCCTGAATCTCGTCAGACTTCTCTCTGTCCCAATGACCATTGAGTGTGTCGAGGATTCGCTGCATGTTGTTCTCACCTGCACGGATAACGTCACACTTGTCTTGCTGCATCTGGAAACCGAGGTTCGAAGCAGCTCTTTCTATACCTGTGTTGGTATAGCTAAAGCCCTGCTGCATCTGGTTAACGATGTCCTTCTGAACAAGCTGGTTGTCGTAGCCCATCTTGATGATGTTCTGCTGAGTCTGGCAGCAGCAATCCTTCAATGCTATGGTCATCTGCAAGTTACCCTGCGAGATAGCGTTGATTACTCGCTCTGCCGAGAATCCAACCTGACCGCCAAGCTGCTGGATGCCAGCCTGGATGCCACAGATAGAGTTCTGCAAGGCGTTGAAGTCACAGTTCAGATTGCTTGCCAACATCTTAAGGTCGTTGCCATTACCCTGGATGGCACCCATCAGCAAGTTGCTGTTTTGGTTGTCTGCCATCTGGTTGCGCAAACTTTCAATTTGGCTCTGAATCTCCGCACGCTGTACGTCTGCACCGTTGTCACGATTGTTCCAGTTGTCGCCATACATCCACTTCATCACGCCCATCATCATCATGTAGGCAAATGGATTGTTCCACATGTCGGCATCGTCACGGTCTCGCATCATAGCTGCCATTGCCAAAGGATTGCTGTCACGATTTGCCATCGCTCCAAGCAAACCACCCATCATTGCATCGTTGCAACAAGAGGTAGTCTTAATTACTTCTTCTGCCATAATTCCTAAAGAAATAAAAGTTTTACATTTTGTTTATTCACACATGTAACCGATTACGTGTGCAAAGATACGAGGAATTGGCAAACTCTTTAATAACTCTATCAAAGATTCTTTTATTATCTGATTATCAGTATTTTAGCATGGCATAGACCCATATCAAAACCACCGCTTATATATTTTCGCAAGATTTTTGTATATAATTTAAGGCAGATATTGTATGTTTTAGAGCATAAAAAAGAGAGAAGCAATCTCTCGCCTCTCTCCTAGCCTACCATTTAGTTCATCAGAAATGAAGAAAATGCAATAATATCCCCTATCAATATAAAAATGGTGAAAGCAGCAATCCATACTAACGTCCATCTTGGCATTTTCTTATACAGCTTAGAGCACAAAAGATGGATGAACGCACCAGTGATAAATACCGTGAAGATTAAGGTCACAGCAATCATAAAATATATTTCTTGCATATCATATCGCTTATCCGTGTTGCGATAGGGCTTAGTTCTTATATTTCTTAAGTCTTTTCTTGATAAACTCTCTAACATCCCACTTCTTGAAGAAATGAGAATGGTCACCAGCGTTCCCCACGCTTTCCAGCTCCCCATCAGCGATAGCCCTTCTTAGGGTAGATTCGCTGATATGCGCCTCCTTCTTTACTTGTCCGGCAGTCATATAAGGATTCAGCATGAACGGAATCTGTTCACAAAGATTGTCCAGGTCATCATCGCTCATACCGCAAGCCGTAACCTTCTCCCCATTCTTCTGTTGCTCTGCTGCCTTGAAGCAAGCATCGCTCAATGACTTCAATGCCCATCCCAGGGTATCATAATTCAGTACTTTCTTCATAATTCTCTAATTTTCTCTGTTTTTCTCCAAAAATCTCTATTATTCTCCTATTATCTCCAGCAATCTCTATCATGCGAAGAATTTTCTACCCATCTTCGTCTTATTGATAATCATATCAGAAAATCCATACAGATAAAATATCGCGGTAACAATCATGATTGTATAGCAAGAGTCCACCATATCATTGGTAGTGTACCAGCTCCATTCCACGATATGTGCAGCATTAATGCCGAAGAAATAGAAAAAAGGAATACGATACCACCAGCACAAAAAGAAAAATCTACTAGCCAGAATTGTCACCATCGGCAGAATATAGACCATAAAATAAATGAAAAGATAACATGGCAAATTTTCTTCGTGAGGAACAAACATTTCTTTGGGATGCTGAGAAAAGTCCCAGATACCATAAGCGTGAAAGAACATAAGGCTTATCGGCATATACTTGCAGTACCACCGGAAGAACTTTAAGATTCTTCTGGAATATCTGTTGCCATGCTTCATAAGCATTCCCATCAGTTCTGTAACATCTACGTCCTTTATCAACCGTTGGACTTCGGCTTCCTGTTCTTGTGTCATAGAAAAACCTCCTTTTGTCTATAGTTAATTGTTCATATGTCCTTATAAAATTAAAATCTTTGGCAAAATTACAACTTTTTGCTCAAACCAATTCATTTTGAGCAAAATTTTAAAGTTAAAATTTGCTAAAGTAACAATCTGTAAGCAACAATCGCAAATTCATCATAATATAAAATAAGGTGTAGCCCTATCAAGGGTTACACCTTATTTTATTATATCCACTTGATGACAGTATCACCATGATAACCTTTCTTCCAAACGAACCAAGCATAGCTTACTGCGCTGCCTCCTCCGTCCTTCATCTTCTGAAACTCTCCGTTCTTGGCACATAGCACTCTTCGTGAGAATTGCAGCACATACTGAGGAGGATGCTTGCTAAATAGCTCATCATACCTCTTTTGTCCTTCTAGAAAGGTAGTCTTCAAGAACATGACACAAAGCCCTTCATCCGGAAGGAGTTCCAAGCTGTGCTTAATGAAATCCAGGGCATACTTGTATGGCGGATTGGTGAGGATGCAAGTACAATCGTTCGGCAGTTCGGTAGTGTCCAAGAAATCTCTTACTCCCCCATAGCCTCTGTCCACAAGGTCGGTGGAGATTACTTCATGCCCGAAGTCTTTCAGACGGTCAGATAAGCACCCTGTCCCACAAGCACACTCCCATATCTTACGAGGAAGTTGTATAACTGTCACCAGTTTATCAATGGCTATAGGGTCAGTAGCGTAAAAGTCATTACTCTCACGCTCCTTGTCCGTGTGGTTGGATGCTCCCAAAGTCACGAACATACTCTTTCTATTTCCTGTCCAATCCTTCATAGTTTATTCTCCCAACATTGAGTCTACCATGCCTTCAATGGCTTCATCTGTCATACTCTCCTTGATGGAGGTATCACCGCCAATCGATTTCATCAACATGCCTATCCAAGGATTGTCACTATCCATAGTTGATTGTATTTGCTCCTTGTAGGCAGTATAAAGCTCGCCCGATTCTTTGAACTCCAAAAGAACCGTGCGCAAGGCTTTCGTCACGTAGTTATCAACCAGCAAGGGATTGTCCCTTGCCGATGATAGTTTAGTCAGAAGCACTGCCAGTGCTTCATGTAATTGTTTCTTCTTCATATTGTCTTATTTTAAAATTTCTAAACACAGCAACTTATATGATAACTTACTTATATGCATCCATTTCTTTACCATTAACAGTGATACTCGTCAATCCTTTACCGTAAAGAGTTCTGATTGCAGCTTGGGCTTCACTTGATGGAGTATAATCTTCTGGGCAGTTTATATTAATTTTTTTAATATTACCACTATGTGTATCATTGCTAGGATTTGTATCTAATATACAAGTTGATTGGTCGATAAACATATTGTCCACATCTTCGTGTGAAGCAAAACGTTGTTTCTTACCATCTACGTTTATTCCCAAAATACTTCCAGTATTTCTTTTACCTTTTGTCCAAGTTACATTCTTATTTGGAAGATTAATGTAAAAAACATTAGATGGTACGTCTGCCAAATCACCTTCTATTGAAGATTGGTTAATACATTGTCCCCAATCTTTCATATTGACAATTTTAGCAACTTCTGCTATTGTGCCTTTTACGTTCTTAGTATTCAATAATCTTAACACACTTAAAACATTTTGAATAGAAGAAACAGAAAATTCAATATTATCAGTAACTGACAAGTAAGAAAGATTCTTAGCATTCTTCAAAACATAATCAATGTTTCCTTTATAACCTTTTTCTATTTTTAAATGTTGTAAGTCAGGAATAATACCTAACTTATTAAAATCAAATTCTGGCTCTATTGCTATATCTGATTTTGTGTCTGTAGTAAAATTAAGTGCTTTTATTCTGTACTTTGGAGACAAACTGAGAACGAATTTTTTGTTACTCAGAATATCTTTTGACACCACACTTTCTGTAGAACCTTCTAATGTAGTAGTACCATCTGTAAATGTAACATTGTCTGAGCTGATTATCTCTGCGACAAAATTCTCTTTACCGAAATAGACAATACTATTGTATGCGTTTGCATTAATACGTCCAGATGAGTTAAGTTTGCCCACACAAGGAAATCTTAATTCTCCCAGTTTACAGATAGAAGGGTTATTTACCATTCCATCGCGCTTTGTTTTAAAACACTTATTCATAATATAATAATTTAAATATTAATAATTTCAATATCTCTATGTTTACCATTGACAGACAGTTGATTGCCAAGTCTAGACAAGGCAATCCTACCTATTGCTACGGAAATACAAGTTAGTGCATCATAGTTCAGCGAATCAACGTTTGTGTTTACAATATCTGCTTGTGCTCTATTTCCGCTATCAGTTGTAGCACATACGGGATTTATTCCATATTGTGATTCATACGTGTCATGCTTAAATACTAAATCTTTATGGGAGTGTCCTCCTACATAACATGCAAAATAACAATTTTGAATATTTGAAAAATCAGCTTCTATTTGATAAGCATATTTTTCTCCTGTATTACCAAGAATATTCATGTAGCTTGCGTCTGCCTTGTTCCAATTTGCACTTTTCATTACAACCTTTAAAGATAGTTGGGTCTTTTTAATAAAGGCGTTTACAATTTCAGATATTAAATCTGTCTCCATTGCATATTGACCTTGGGTAACACCTTTATATGCAGTATTTACAGCAAAATTTGAACTGATTTGATTGGTGCTGTTTAACATTGCAGGATTGTGCGTTGCAATAATTACACCATATTCATCAGGTGTTGATTTCAGAGTGTTGACTAACCACTCTGCTTGTTCCTTTCTTATGACTCTTGCAGCTCTACCTGATTTGTAGTATGGGATAGTATAACTATTGTCGTACTGATTATTGATTGTCGCCACCTCTTTTTTGCATATAAAAGAGTTACCTTTGTAACCGCCAGAATTAACCTTATCTCCCACACTATAAGTTTTGCCTGGCACTAATTGAGGTAAGGAGCCATCATATTCAATACTATCCCAATACTCATTATCTGCCACATCCAGAGGATTGTCATATTCATAAGGAACTATCACTCTGATTTTTCTATCAGTAAAATCGTGGAAATAGTATGGTTTCCCTTCTTGGTATTCACCATTATTAAGAATACCTCCATCTATCATAGGCTTAATATAATATTGAAATATCTCTTCATGAGTTGCACTATATTGAAGATACATAGTGTTTCCAACATCATGATTACCTATGACAACTAGCCACGGTTTTTCGCAACGCTTATAATCTTTATAGAAACTAAGAATCTGTGTTTTATCAAAATAACTGGCTGTTATATCTCCGCAATGTATAATTGCATCTATGACATCAATCTTATTTGTTAAAGTTACAGCATTTTGAACGGCTAGTTCTTCAGAATGAGAATCAGCTATTACACACATAATGAAATCTTTCTTTCCATTATTGTATCTACAAGCACTTTGCAATATAGGTATATTATTAATATTCCTACTATATACATCTTCACCAGAAATAGTTTCTATTTTCTGAATAATATTCTGAACATCATCATTTAATGACTTTGTAACATCATTAATCTTTGAAACCGTATTCTCCAAAGCATCAATAGTCTCAGACTTCATGTTATGTGCATAGTGACTGCCATCAGGATAAGTGGCAGAAAGAACCTTATCTACTGCATCAGTTTCAACAGCCAAATATTCCGGATTATTGATTGTGTTTTGGGCATCAGCAATATCTGCATCTATCAGAGACTTTCCTTCTGCCTTGTCAACCTTTTGATTCTCCAAAGCATCAATAGTCTCAGACTTCATGTTATGTGCATAGTGACTGCCATCAGGATAAGTGGCAGAAAGAACCTTATCTACTGCATCAGTTTCAACAGCCAAATATTCCGGATTATTGATTGTGTTTTGGGCATCAGCAATATCTGCATCTATCAGAGACTTTCCTTCTGCCTTGTCAACCTTTTGATTCTCCACTTCGTCAATGGCTTCCTGCACGTTTCCAGCCTCCAGCCCGCTGGTCTCGTTATTGTACACGACTTTCTTTGCGGCTGAAACGTTTCCAACCGCAATGCAAAGCCACTTGTCCGTATTGATGTTCTCAACGGCTCCGTTCGCTCCCATCTGGGCAGGAGCAGACGTATTGTCGTCAATCTTGCTCTGGTACGTTGAGCCAAGCATGGTCACCTGGTTCAATCGCTGGTAAGCAGTACCCTCTTGGTACTCACCCTTTGATACCGGAATCTTACCGATGTTTAATTTTGTAGTTGAACCCATATATGTTATTTTTAAATGATTTCTTGTTCAATGATTACATTCCCATCCTCATCTGTAGATACAGAGCTGATGGTGGAGTCTTGCCCGATGATGGCATTGAGGTCTCCAGTCGCATCGTCAAACTCAATGGCGAGGAGATTTCTGTTCAACTTCTTGTCGAGTAGCTGCAAAGATTCCTCATGCTTCGAATTAATATTGCCCTGATAATCTTCCAAATGTTCATCATAGGTATCTTCCGCAAAAGAAGTGATATGGTCTTTTGCTGCACTACGAAGGGCATTACCTATATAGCCTACTGCCGGATTTAATTTATCTGCCATAACCGAAAATAATTTTAGTTTAACTTACTTGCAACTTCACTTCGGTGCCACTCATATAAATACCGCGACTTTTATACATGTAGTAGTCCTTACCATTGATGGTGACAGAAGAAGTTTCCATTACGAAAGGAGCACCACCCATCGTGAAGTTATTGAGCTTCGGAAGCGTCTTAGGCGCAAGGATGATGAAGTTAACATCGTTCTTTGCCGAAGTCTTTGTGTAAGTCCCACTTGCAGACAAACGAGGCGAAAGCTTATTGGCTGCAATAGCTATGTCCGTTTCTGTTGTACCGAAGCCGTAGTAGATAGGCAACACCATTGTCACTTTACTCAATGCCGACTTTACGAGGTCGCCATGCTTTGCGGTGAGGATTATTTGCGTTTCTCCTTCCTTATTCACCTTGACAGTAACTGTATCTGCTTGCTTTACATCAATACTAACAAGAGAACCATCAACAGACAGAGCCAATGCTGTAGGCGTGATTGGCGAACCTTTGCGCTTGATAGAGTAAGTAGCTTTGATATTCTGCTCACTACCAGTAAACTCCAGCAAAGACTTGTCTAAAGACAAAGACACCTCTAGCGGAAAGACCGTATTTTGCAGCTCTGTAAGGTTATCTGTAACAACCTTCTGGCTCATAACCTTATCTGTAGCCGTCCCAGTTTCCTGAACAACAGAAACTTTGTCAAACTTCTTGGCAAGTTCCGTGTTCATCGTTTCCTTATCTGCTTTCTTAGCTAAAGCCTCATCCACATCGGTCGTATTAGCCTTGCGATTGATGGCATCAGTAATCGCCTTCTGGCTCACAAGCATAGTCGTACTAGCCCCAAGTTCCTGTGCAACGGAAATAAGGCTCTGCACAGACCACGATTTACCGTCCTCGGTCAGCAGCACGTTGATGCCCTGTGCTACATCTTGATTCCCAAAGTTAGCATATTTTCCACCTTGCAGTGCAAAATAAAACATCTTTGCAACCGAACTATCTGGCACAGTGTCAGTAGTAGCCATCCCCATATAGGTAGCACCCTTGATGGTCTTGAAATGTTCGATGATATTGGTGATAAGCTCATCCCAGTAGCTATCCCTCTGAGCATTCACACACCAAGTACCTCTGTCCGCATTCCAGTAATGCGCCCAACCATCAATAGCCACGTAGTCACCTTCCACGCCTCCCGAAGGAAACTTCTGGTTCACCTCGTAGATACTGCCAAACTCCCCCTTGTAGTGAGGACTTGTTTTGTCTATATCATTAGCCATATCTTGTTAAATTTGTGATAATTGGTTATACTTTTCACCCAGGTCACTCTCCTTCTTACTTATCAAGAAGATAGAGATGGCACGATAAATGAGATACTTCTTACACTCGTCAGTCAAGGCTAGGATGATTTTCTGGTCTGTCACCGTTTTCCCATCCTTTTCAAGCACATCCTTCACCTTTTGATAAGGAAGGTATGTGAACAGCTCCACTTCATGGTCATACACCTTGTTTGTAGGCGTATCATGGTTCGCATCGTAACGCCCAGCAGTCCAGTACATCAGTACTCGCTTTCCTGTAGTAGGCGAAACGGTTATCATTCCCTTCGGCTTCTGCGGTGTCCCCCTAGTCCATCGAGAGGCTTGCATCTGAGCCTCCTTGCTTCCTGGGTCCATCAATGCCACCAACGAAGAAGACCAGCTTTTCAGCCTCAGCTCTACGAGCCTCAGCCAATCGTCTGGTATCACCAGGCTACCATGCCCATCAGTGTATTGCGTCTGAATGGCATCGTAATCTTGCTTACCGCTTTCATTTAGCGATGCCACTACCCTTTGGGGCTGTAGCATCTGCGGTGGTGCTTGCAGCAAAAGCTGCTGTGCAGCAGTCTCAATGGTTTGCTTCATCTCCTCGTCCGAATCATCGGCAAAGACATCATTCAGCTCATCGTGCTTCACCTCGTCCATCGCAAGCCTCATTTCCTTCACAAGGTCACTCATCAGTGCTTCCATATCGCAAGAAATTAAACATTAAACACTAAAAATTAAACATTAGAACACGATGTTCACCCCAAGCTCCTTAGCCTTCTCCTTCACCTGCTCTGGCGATTTCAGTTTTCTTACATCCACCTTGTAGGTCTTCTGGAGATAGTTCTTTGCTTTGGTGATGTTCTCGAAGCGAAGGGCGTTATCATCCATCAAGTCCATCGTCTTCTCTATCACCTCGTCCAAAGCATTCTTTGGCATTGCCTCAGGCTCGGGTTCGCTTTCATCGATGATGCGCCCTGCCTTGGTCAACGGATGCTTTCTGATGCAGTCTGCCACCTGCTTATTGTCCGTGAGATAAGAATAAGCATTGTTGCTGCACCGTTCAAACTCCACGCTCTTGATAAGTCCGCTAGGCAGAGTCACCACAAAGATGAGCATACTGTTTGCTACAAATCTATACATATCTTTTGTGTTTATGGGTGAAGGGATAGCGAAGCCCAGTCCGAGGCTTTTCTTCCTTACTAGAGCCTCAACTATCCCCGAGTTTTGATATATGTTAGAAAACTATCAGTTCTCTTTACGATGATTAAGCAGCCTCCTGAATCTGCTCATCGGTCACACCGTTCTCAGTGAAGGTAGGGCGAGATACACGAGCATGGGCATCTGGGAATGTCAGAACCCAACAGCTATACTCCTCCATTACCACACCTGCGGTGTTGCGAATCAGCAAATCCTTGGCATTAAACTCATTTCGTGACCAAGTACCAAATACATACTTGTCGAGATAACGAGCATCCAAACAGAAGGCTCTACCATCCATGCCCCAACTATTGAAGGCATCGTGGCGATAGATGAGAATCTTAGTTCCCATGCTCTCAAACTTCTCGAAGTCGAGCTTCCATCCCTGGTAGTCCTTTTCGGTCTGTGTAATGATGCGCTTGTTAGAGCGAAGGTTAGCAAATGCCTGATAAATCAAGTTGTCCACGAAGAGCAACTTGGTACGGCTAGAGTTACCTGCACCCTTCAACATAGCAGCAATAAATGAGGTCAGCTCCTTCTCACTAATCACATATTCATATACCTGCTTCTTCACTACCTCAGTACCGCCATCATCACCCTTTGGAACGGTCACATCTGCGGTTACAGGCACTAGAGTGCCATCGGCTTGTCTAAACATCTTTGGCTCCCAGTGTCCAATCTGCAAATCCTTACCAGCTTCCCAGAAGATGCCACCCATGGTATAAACAAGACCTACATCCTTGCCACCATTCGACATAGAGCGATAGCCAAACAGTCCGCTCAGCTCCTGACCTTGGCGCATATCGTCCATAGCCATCTTCTCCTGACGTGTGAAGTCCCACTGCACCTGGGTCTTGCTCATACGGTCGATAAGAGACTCCTCCACCTGCATGATGAATCGCTGGCAATACTGGAAACTCTTGTCTGGCATAGAGTAGTAGCTACCAGTCTCTACCTCTTTTTCACCAGCAGCTCGTCCCAGGCGCATTACGACAGTACCAGCCTCAATATCCTCAGGAATATCCCGGTTTCCACGACTGGCATTCTTCTTACCATTCAGCGCATAGCATGTAGGGTTTCCATCGTTATCTACCTCTGTTACACGCAGCTGCAAAGGAATCATCGTGCTTCGGTCTGTACCGTTGTCCTGATAGCCCAGGCAGCTCTTAATCATAATGATGTCGCCTGTGCCAAACACTGTAGCATTTTCCACCGTTAGCTTTACAGAGCCACCGTTTGTAGTTTTACTTAACTTCGCTGCAAGTTTGGTTTTGATTGGTCGCTGACCGATGGAATAGTACTCAATGCGGTTGCTGTCCACAGGAGTCATACGTTTCGATGCTCGAAGAATCTGGTCGATTGGACAACTCTCCAGCTTCATTTCCACCACGGTAGGGTTCACATGAGCCACATAGTAGTCCCAGTTGTTCATCTTCTCCTGTTGTTCCTGACTTCCACCCTGCCACTTTGGACCCGTGCCACCTACACCTGGTCCATCTGTTGGACCTGTAGGGCCACCGCCACCTGCACCTTCTGGAATATTAGGAGGAGTTTCCGCCATAGCATAAGAGCTGCCACCACTCAGAATCATGACGAAAATCGCCATCATGAATCCAAACCATTTTTTAAACTGTTTCATAATCTACAATTTTTTAAACTATTAATTATTAACTATAAATTCTTAATTGATAAGAGCTACATTCCAACCATCTTGCTGTACACCTGTTCAGTCCGGCTCTTCTCCTTTGGAAGCGAAGGAGCACCACCGCCACCATTGATGTTGATGTTCCGCTTGCCACCCTGTCTTCCATCATGCAGCTGCTTCTGCTGGTCGATTTTTTCGTTCTTGCCACGCTTGTAGCCACGTTCCTCGGCATCAGCCACAGCCTTGTCGAAGTCCTTGATTTGGAAGAGACGCAAGAAGTCTGCCTTCTTCAAGCCATACCGGGCAGCACGCCATACGAATCCATCATCATCGTGGTCTTCGCCATCATCGCTGCGCTTATACATCCACTCTATCAAGTCCTTGATAGCCTCGGGCTTAATCTTGGCTTCCTTCATGGCTGCATCAAGCTCCTTATCCTCTTGCTCCATGTTGGCTGCAAGAGTCTCCTTGCCCTTGGCTAGCTTCTCACTGGCTGCAAGCTTTTCCTTCTCGCTAGTCTTCAAGCGTTTCCTAGCCTCCTCGTCACCATTGATGGCTTCGATGTAGTCCTGTCCTAGCTCGTCTATCAAGTAGTCGATAAGGTTGAAGTCGCCACCGTCTGCATTTTTCTTGGTCAGAAGACCTGTCACAAGCCCAGGCGCATGAGGATTTTCTTTCAGCATATTGTTGAAGTCGTCCATCCTTTTCTTGCTTTGGTCGTACTGGTCGTAATCGGTCGCAATTTGGTTAAAAACAGCCTCATCATCGTCCATATTCAGGTCGGGATAACGCTGAGCAAGACGCTCTCTGAAAGAATCTCGCTTTGATTTAACATTCTGATTATCAATCGTTTCTTTTGCCATAAACGTTCGTTTTTAATATTTGTGTGCTAAATTAAGCAAAATTTCGCATTACTTTGTGATAAGTTCTGCATCTTGATGAATTAATTTTGTTGGCATGAAACATCTAAATTCCATATCCGAAATTTACCTTAAAAGAGACCAGGAAATGTTTCTGCTCTTTCGTAAGGCCAAGAGGATGGTAGAATATCCTACCACCATGGCTAAGATATGCGATTACATCGCCAAGATGCCAGCCTCTTGTTATTATCTCGCTGATAGCACAGCCTATCGGTATGTATGCAAACGCATCAAGGGGGAAAAGCCTAAGTTCGGCAAATACCAAGCCATGAAGGAAAAGCTCTTCGAAGCCTTCTATCAGGATTTCTTGCGCCTCCGTCAGATGGAACAATACAAGGAATACAACACCAAGCATCTTGTGTATGTGTGCCTAGACCTCCCTGCACCCAACATGGGGATGGCTCCTCGCTACATACAGATGAAAATCAACAATTATTTCCGCAATAAGAAAACATCATTCATCACTCGATAAAACTCTCATTCATCATGCGTACATTATATATAACACTCCTCATCGTCCTCCTGATGGCTTTCATCATTCCGCTGCACGCCAATCTTGCTGTGTCGCCATCCTCGCCTCAATACTCCCATTTCGTTTACATGTTCGGTCATGCCAACTTCATCCATTGGGCTGTTAATGCCTGGTGCCTCCTTATGGTGCATCGTCAGTTTCGCATCCATCGTGTGCTGGCTTCGTGGCTTGCATCCGTGGCTCTCTCCTTCCTTTATTATCCGTCCCTCCCAGTCTTGGGCGCATCGGTCATTATATCTTTCTTCATGGGCTTCACCGCTCCGTGGCTCTACAGGCGAAAACGCTTAGCCTTCTGGCAGATGCTCATCCTCTTAGTGATTGGATGCCTCCTCCCTCACATAGCTGGAATCTATCACCTCATCCTCTTCGCTATCGGATTCATCTATGCCAAGGCAGAAGGATTCATTCGCAAATCTCAAAAACTCAACATTTAACATTCAACACTCAACATTCCAGACAATGAAGGTACGACCTCAGCAACAACTGTCCGATAAGAAACTCAAAGAGATTCTAGAGGAAGATAAGAGAAGGCTCACAAGCCTCCTCGCTACTTATCGTCCCATTACTGGAGAGAATGCCCCTGGTCTTCGCTTTGAGTGTGTCATTGAGGATTTCTTGAAGGGCAAGAAACTTTGGCTACCTGTAGAAATGTTGAAGGAAAAGAAGTTCTGTGCCATCATCAAGTGCGGTTCAATCTCTGCCTTCTGCGAGAAGTACATGGCAGACCTGGATCAAGAAAAGGCTCGGGATGCTGTCTTCCGTTATCTCATCCGTCTGCGCTGCAAGCACGATTTTTATTTCTTCGCCTATGCCTATGCCCGAATCAAGAATAAGGATGGTGGTGAGGATATACCTTTTCTTCTTCGCAATGCCCAGATTAAACTAGCCAAGGTCTTCGAACAGTTACGCCTTCACAGTCAGTACCACTATATCCGTGTCATTCTCTTGAAATGCCGTCAATGGGGTGGTTCTACCCTCACCGACATCTACATGGCATGGTTGCAAATCTTCTGGAAGACAAACTGGAATAGTAATATCGTTGGCCACCAGTCTTCATCTGCCACACAGGTATTCGATATGTACGAGAAGCTAATTAATGCCATTCCTACATGGCTCTTCTACGACATTGGTGTACCATTCAAGAACGACCCTCGCAAAATCAAGACATCAGGAACCATACAGAATATCAAGTATCTCATTCCACGCGATTGTAAGATACAGACTGGTTCTGCCCGTAACCCAGAATCTTGTCGTTCTGGTGATGCTGCCCTTGCTCATATTACTGAGGAAGCCTTCTTCCCTAACACCACAGAGTGGACTCCAGCTAAGGTTATTAAGGCTGCATCATCATCTATCCAACCGGACCCTCTAACCTTTATCGTAAGAGAGTCAACGCCAAACGGACGAGAAAACGAGTTCCACGATGCCTGGGTAGCCGCAAACTCAGTAGACAAAGACGGAAAACCTCTGTCTGCATTTACTCCTGTCTTCGTGGCATGGTTCGAAATTGAAAAATATATATTGCCATTTGCTTCTGAGGATGAACGTGCCGATTTCGCCATCTGGTTGTGGAAGAATCGTAATGACGAGCAAGGTCATGGCAAGTACTATTGGTGGCTCTACGAATGTAAAGGCGCATCTTTCGAGGGCATCCATTGGTATATTGAGAAGTCCAAGGAGTATGAGACTCTTGACGATATGCGTCAGGAGTTCCCTTCCGATGATGTGGAAGCCTTCCTGTTCTCTGGCACTACCGTCTTCGACCCTTACAAGTTGAAGGAGATGGAAGAGGACTGCAAGGGCATCGAGCCTATCATGGTGGGCGACATCGAGGGCGATTCCTACGATGCTGCCGACCCTGCTTGCATGAACAACATCCGTTTCGTGGAACGTTCCGGTGGACCTCTCAAAGTTTGGGCTGGACCCGACAACTCCGAGATTGTCAAGCATCGCTATGTTGTGTCCTGCGATATTGGTGGCTCTCACAAGACTTCAGATTTCTCCGACATCGTGGTGCTCGACCGCTACGATGAAATCTATGGTGGAGTTCCCGAGATAGTAGCCGAATGGCATGGTCACTGCGATGCCGACCAACTCGCTATGCGTTGCGCCCAGATAGCTCATTTCTATAATGATGCCTTCCTGGTTATCGAGAACAATACCGCTTACTCTCGTATGAACAATACCGAGGGCAACCAGTCTGAGCTGTTCTTCCCTATCCTCATCCCTCTCTACAGTAATCTGTATAGTGCCTCTCAGTCCAAGTTGAAGAAGGTGAAGAACATTGAGACCAAATGGGGATTCAATACTAACAAGGCTACCAAGGTGGCAGTAGTGAAGACCATGGCACGCATCATCCGTGACGGTGGCTATATGGAGCGAGAACTTGCAGCCATTGATGAATGCACCTACTTTCTCTATTACAAGCAGAACGACTGCTATGGTGCCATTGCTGGCAAGCATGACGACCGTGTGATGGCTAGAGCTATCGCCCTCTACGTGGAAAAGGATATGCCAGCACCTGAAATCGTTCCATTCCGTTCAAAGGCAGAGATAGAGCGTGAACGCCTCCGCAACCGCCCACCTGTAGTAGCCGAGCTGTCAGGCATAGGTGGTGGCAGCTAGCCCTCTCCCTGAGCCACCGTTCCAGGCGATTCCATCGCCTGTCCATATAAGTTAACAATTAAAAGTAAAAAGAAAAATGAAAAAAGTTTATCAAAATCATCTTCGCAAGATGCTGATAGCCATCTACCAGCCAGTCATCACTCGTATCGAACTCTTCCGCTCCACTCGTATGTGGCAGAAGGGAGTGAAAGCCACCCTTGCTAAGTACAAGGAAGGTGGTGCGCCTCGCTTCTACATGCTCTACGACCAGTCGCACAAGGATTGGGCTATCATGACCTACGACCCAAACCGCAAGGGTATGCTCGCCTACCGTCGCCTGGTTCAGCTTGGCAAGTGGAAGGCAACACGCTACTTCAAGAACGTGAAAGACATCAAGGCTGCCTCCTACTACTACACCCCGTCCAAATGGGGAGCAATCGGCTGTGATGCCGACAACAAGGTCAGAGCCAAGAAGTTGAAGCAGTGGCAAGAGTATTACATGTACCGTGTTTCCATCCCTATGGAAAAGCTACGTTCCTACAAGAAGAAATATGGTATAGCTTAAGCCCACACAAAACAAAAGGAAGAGAAAGCCATCACGGTCTCCTCTTCCTTATCTTTTTACCTTTAAACTAAAACCTAAAAACAATCTACTAACTAAAAACTTACGAGTTTATTATGATTCTAAGAACTTTCCTTTTATGTGCCCGATGATGGCAAAGTTGCCAAGTCATTTACACCATCGCTTGCATCTTTCAAGTGTGTTGCTGGCGTACCTGTTTGCTGTTGTCCAGCTCCTGCTGTAGGCATTTCGCCATTCGCTTGCTGCAGCGCTTGCATCGCCCGTAGCTTCTCTAGTTGCTCCTTGAAGTACTTCTTCATTCTGCTAGTACCAGGGAATTGTCCCACGGTCAGCATCGTATATGGGTCCATCTTACCGCTAACCATCATCTGCCAAGCCATATCGTTATTAGCATTTCTGATAAGTGGACTATAAGCGTCCAAGTCGATGGAAACATCTAAATCCATATCCCTCATGGTCTCTGGATTGAAATGTGTCTCGAAATCGTCCCCTGTCAGTTTCACGCTATCCGCTGAGGTACAAAACTCTTGTATGAGATACAGCTTCTTCTTGGCGATTCTCACCTTGAAGTTATTGAAGCTCTCCACAAAATCTTGTATTGTGGTAGAAGAACTTTCCCTTTCCAGTTGGTATTGCTTACCGCTAGTGTTGCGATGAACGCCTTGCAGAGCACCCTGCACGCCTGTACCCTCACTTGCCATGGTCTTGGCGAAGTTAACCATGAAGTCAACTCCTGCCGGAATACTCTTGTTGACCAAATTCTGCGGTGGCTTGCCTCCATTCTTGGAGTTCCATAAGATAAAGCCATCTGTTTTGGTATAATTCACTTGCATTTCATCGATGCTTTGCTTTTCGCTCAGAGCATTCTCATCCACAAGCATCGTACCCTTGGCACCATTCGCTACAATGAAGTTTATCATCATCATATAGTGGTTCAAGGTACGCTGGTTGTTCTCGGCACGCATCGAGAAACTTCTTACCTCGCCATTCAGGCAAGGATATGCCAGGAAGGTATATGGCATGATGGAAGTTCTGAAACCGTCTCTCAGAACATAGTAAGGCGATTCCCTCGCATCCAGCAGATAGCCATTCGGAGTTAGGTATCTTCTGTACCAATAGGTCTCAACCTCATCCTTCATTTCGATGGTCTTAAGCTCTGATGGGTCCACATAATAGATAGGCTCACCGTTCTCATCGAGCACAGGCAGACCGTTCTCGTCCTTCATGATGTTGGCTTCCTCTAGCTTCCGCTTCTTCTCCTCGTAGAAAACTCGTTGGTCAGGAGAGGCATATCCGCTAGTTCCTGCATCCCAGTCATGCACCCAGATGGCTGGTATAGTCTCCTTCGTCCATATCTCCAATACCCTGTACTTGCCGATTACCGAAGAATGGGTGAAATCGTCTATCCCTGCATACTGCGCTTCACCATTCGGGTGATAAGTCTGTTCTGGAGCGAAATGATGCTGTGTCTGTAGATATATCTCGCTCAGTTTGTCCACCTCAGCCTTGCTTCCATCGGTGAAGGTGGCGATTATCTCTCGCCAAGTCAAATCGTGAGCCTCAGCGATAAATTCTATGTCGCTCAGGTCATACTTGAAGAAAGGTGGCAACGCTATCTTAAAGATGTCCACCATGTAGTCAAAGATGCCATTCTTGCCATCCTTCCTGCCATAGTAGGTTTTCATGCCCACGAAGGCGAAGACACAGAAGGCATAAAACATTCTCGCATCTAGCTCCTGTCGGTCGTTCGAGTTGTCGTTCTGCCGAAGGTATTCATTGAAGAAATTGATATAGTCCTCCTCGTTGGGGTCTACGGCACTGCAAGAGGCTGTACTGCGCTGCTGGCGCACAAGTCCTACGAGAGAAAGCAGCTTGTCACCTATCACATCATATTCCAGTATAGGAATACCCTTCATTTCCATATACTGACGGATGCTTATCTTTCTGCCGTTCCACTCTATCAGTTCTTCCAGCTGTCTGCCCATCACGAAGTCCTGCGCTCGCTTCCACTTCTTTCTCAGCTCTGCGCCATCATAGAAGTATTGGCAAGCCCATTCTATCAGCCGAAGGTTGCTGTCCGTCTGGGCAAACCGCTCCCTGCTCACTCCCTCCAAGGAGTCAGGTCCAGGCTCGGCATAGTTCGAAATATCATTTATAACACGATTATCTGGCATAATTCTTAATTTTTCGTCAAAGATACCGCCTTTTTCTCGCTTCTTAGTGATAAGTTGCGCAACTTAACATTACTTTTCCATCATTTCCTAGTATTTTTGTTCCGCATTTCATTTAAAAACGTTTTTAAGTATGAGTAAATCAATTAATGTTCACGAAGCCTGTATCATCACCAAGGATGATAAAGGCAACCTCTCCCTGGTAGGCAAGGCGAAAGAAGCCCTCACCACCTTGAAGAAGAATAAGGTTTCCGTCTGCATTCTTCTCTGAGACAACAAGAAGGAGGATGTGGAGAAGTTTCTTAACGACAATAATGTGCCATTCGCCTCTCTCAATACCAAGGAAGAGACCGATAAGGATGGCAACACAAAGCATATTGACCCACCAAAGGCAGATGTCACCATCATGCCAAGCTCCAAGGTTATCACTCTTCGAGACGATTGGCAATGGTGCCTGGATGATATTGCCCACCGTCTTTGGGGCGAGAAAAAGAAAGAAGCTCCAAAGAGTGAACAGCAGAGCATGGATGAAGCCATGAAGCGTTACATCGATTGGGCGAAGCCTAAGAAGGCAGAAGCCAATGGACCCGCTCAGATAGGTTAATCATCGCTCCAACATCTTCAAAATACGATTTTCATTTTTTATTAAAAATATATTTGGAATTTAGAATTTACGACTATCAAAAAGGGACTCGCTGTGAAGCAAGTCCCTTTTCTTTTTCTGAGTATCGAGTAAGCCCTCGTAGCTTTTTCATGCCGGGCTACTCCATTCCATTCAATGTTTTCAGCAGCTCCTTTCTGGTCTTGCGAATCTCCATCATTTTGGCGGCATCGTTCTGACCGTCCATTTGCTTCTTGGCTTTGTTCATCTTCTTCTTGGCAGCAGAGATAGCCTTTCTAGCTGCAAACAGTCGCTTGTTGGTCTTGCTGTTCTTGAAGGCGTTAGCCTTCGCCTTATCCACATCCTTCAAGCGTTGATACTCATCGTAGGTTTCCATCGTTCCGTTCCATACAGCCTGTATTCTCCAGTCCTCGGTCACATCCTCCGATTTCGCCTTCATCAAGTACTTGTTTTCAGCCTTTTCCATCTCCTTCAAATCATCCTCCCCATTCAGGTAGCTCTGCACCATGTCCAGAGCCTCCTTCTGGGTGAAAGCCTTGTACTCACTCTGCGAGAGGAATTTCTTCATCTTCTGGCGCATCTTCTTCTTTTCGGTGATGCTCTTAGCCTCATCGAAGCGTTCGCTAGCCACCTGTAGAGAGGTAACACCGTCTTGCATTTCAGATGCCTCCAACGCCTTCACGCTACCGATGGCTGCTTTTATTTGCTCCTCTGGGTCGATGCCATTGCGCTCACAGCTCTGGTAGGTCATTACGATGCCTTCCATGTCACCGCTCAGGATGAAGTCCTTGAAGTAGCTCTGAGCCTTCCATGGGGAGAATCCCTTAGAAGAAGGGAAGAAGAAATCCACAGCCTTGAACTCCTTGTTTTCCTGACTCGGAATCAGGAAAGGTGCCCAGTACAAAGCATCCTTGTAAAGCAGTCCAATGGTCTTGCCATACTTTCTTTGTATCTCTTGGTCGGCATGGCTGGCTTGGAAATCGCTCAGATAGTTTATATCGTCCAAGGTCATTCTCACCATTGGGTTCGCCTTGCCTATCATTCGCTGCACCATAGGGCCAGGGAACTCTAGTTCACCCTTATGGTTGAAGAGATATTCAGGCACCTCTCGGAACTGCTTACCATGTCGGATATACATTTCCGTTCCGTCCGCATATCTGCCCATAAAGATTTTGCTCTGTTGTCCTAGGCTGTTTCCTCTCATCAAGTAGTCATACCACTTCATGCCATCAGGATAAGCCAGTTCGTAAGGGCTACGGTAGTTAGGGTTGGTCTTCCTCAACTCCTCAGCTTTCTTGCGTTCCTTCTCCTCGTCCAGGGAACGGAAGGCTGCATTGATGCCGTTGGCGATAGCCTCGTAGAACACCATGAAGCCCAAGCCATAGCAAAGAAGCGCAGAAACCTGTCTAGCTCTTCTGCCCTCGTCTTCTGGAGTAAGCTCCTTATGATAAAGCCTCTTGTAATACTCCTTGAAGTTCTCCAAGGTCGCCTCGTTCCATACTGAGCCATATCCTGTTAGTGCAAGGAAATGGCGAGTAGTAGAAGCGTTCCAGTCTGGTGAAAGAAGAACTCTTCCTGCATAGCGCAAGGTGCGATGGCTGGCACCAAGCACATCCCAGTGCTGACCTCCAAACATATCGTTTACAAACTGTCCGTCCTCGTCAAGGGCTTTGCTCAGTTGTTCGTCCGTCCATCCCTTCGCCTTGGCTCTAGCCTTGGTCTTCTCGGCACGCATATTGTAGGTAGCTAGTTTCAGTCCGTCATGCAAGAAGTCCCAAAGTGCTCTATCCATGCCCTTGTTGATGAGCGAAAGCATCTGCGTTGCCACCTTCAAAGGCATAGTAGCCACAGCCACCGTTCCGGAAATTCCATTTCCGTCCTTCAACTTCTCCTGCACCTTTATCATCGCATCGCGCATATTGTCGAACATATTCTGCACATCCGCTGCTGCATAGTCGTTGGTCGCTCCAAACTTCACCAAGTGAGTAGCTGCCTCTTGGAAGTCCTGCGGATTGGCAAAGCATGGCAACTGATGATTCTTCATCGTGTCGGCAAAGATGTACTTCATAAAGTTGGCGAGTGCCTTCTTAGGTCCATACTCAACCATGTTCTGCACCATATACACTTCGGTCAGTGCTCCTGCATGGAATCCACTGAAGCCAAGCTCCAACTTCTTCATGCTCGATGCCATAGTGTCAAACGCCTTCCAGAAAGGAGTTGACTGATAGGTATCGAATACTACCCCGAATCTATCTCCAGCACTCGCCTTCGAGTAGAGCACCTTATCCTTGCCAGTGATAGGGTTCTTCACCTTCATCTGCTTAGGCGATACATTATATACCCATACAGGACCCACACCAGGAATCTCGAAGTATTTGTATTGCTCCAAGTTGAAAGGTGCAACCGAAGAAAGCAGTGGGTCGGAAGAAATTATCTCTCCGTCCTCGTTGCGCTCTATTACGTTCAGTCCGCTCACCTCTTGGAGCATCGTCTTGTTAGCCCAAGCCTCGATGTTGCTTCTGCTGTAGTAAGCCATCATCTTGGTGATGTCGGTGGTCTTAGGCACAAGCCCAACCTCCAAGCCTTCCATGATGGTGTTAATCTGGCGTGGCTTCTCGTTCGGACTCTTGGTTCGCTGTCTGTTCTCCACATACATGGCATAGGCATTCTTATCAGACTTCTCCTTATCCCAAAGGTGATTTACATAGTCCACGGTGAAACCAGTGTCTGCCTTCAAGGTGTTGTTGTCCTTCAACCAGTCGAAGGTATAGTTATACCAATCTCTGATGGAATCCAACACACTCTTCATCGGCTCGCTCAGGTTCTTGTAGTCCACACCGTAAGGAGTGATACGCTTCAAGATGATAGGCAAAACATTCTTATTCAAGATGTCCGTACCATCGATAGGCACAAATCCAGGTTCTTTCTCATGGTTGCCATTGATGATGTCAGCCATCTTGCTAGCCACCTCGGATGCGCCCTTCATATCATCAAAGAGTTCTACCTCTTTTCCATCCTTCAGCTCCGTGTGCTTCTTGGCAGTCACCTCGGCAAGTTGTGGGCGAAGCTCCTGAATAGCCTCAACATCGTTAGGAGTGATATGGATATGTCCCTCACCAAACACACCAGTGGAGTTCAGCTTGTAGGCGATTTCTCTGATGCGTCTAGGTGCCTCTATTATATAAGGTATAGCCTCAGCTAGCTTTTCAGCCTTGTTTGGCTTGCCTTGGTAGTCAGAAAGCAACTTGTCGAAAGCACCGCTATCAGCCATTTTCTCGATGCTGTTTTTCACATCATTGATATAGATGGCATCGTCTGCGCTTGCCTCCTCCATGTTCTTTCTACGATGGATAACCGCATGTTTCACTGTTCTAGCAGCTCCCTCCTTGCTCACATCGGTACTAGTTACCTCTGCCAAGTCCTGCATCACTTCCTGCTCCAAGGCATCAGCCTCTGGATTGGTCTCGACTGGGTATATCTTCCCTTCATACAAGTCAAGGTCGGCTTGTTGCTGCTCGTTCAGTTCATGTCTAGTCAGCCAGTCCTCATACTTCTGTCTAGCCTCGTCCTGCTTCTGCTTCTCGAAGGCGAACATATCAGCCATAGGGTTCTCCTTGATAAGGCGTTCCCATTCCTTCTTGCCCTCGGCATCCTTATCGAAGTCATAGAACATCGGTGGCTCTGGGTCTTCCTTATCCTCTCTGGCTTCCTTCCATCGCTTCCATTCCATCACTCGCTTCATGTATTGGATGGCACTCTCGCCCTTCTTCTGTCTCGGCTTGCCCTTACCTGCACCATCAGATAGCGCATCCTTAATCTCAGCGTTAGAAGCCTGTGCCATCATAGCCTCCTGCTGTGTCTTCGGCATATTGTCCCAAACGTGAAGAGCCTTACCAGCCTTCATCAGGTAATATCTCAAATCCTTATCATTGAGCAAACCAGGAACACGGATGCCCAATTTCTTAAGCACCTTGATGAGATAATGCTTTATCTTAGTCCACAGAGAAAAGTCCTCCGCTGTAGTCGGACCCTCTTCTGCAAGATGGGCGATATACTCCTGCGTACCTACATTGATGCGGTCAGGATTGCTCCAACCTGGATCATACTTGTTGGCAAAGTCGAGAATCTTGCCCCTCGTCTCCTTGCCAACAGACTTATACACGAAGTCCGCAAACTTTCTCACCTCGTTTTCGCCACCCAAAAGCACTTCCATACCCTCATGACCTATCTTCTCATGCAGCACCGTTCTCTCTGCCTCGTTGGCATCAGCACAGTTAGGCAGATAAACATGAACCGTGTGCGTAGTCGGGTCATACCATCCGGTAGCCCCATTCTTCACATCGCTCAGATAAGCATCAGGAACCTCATCCACAGAAGTGTAAACCGTAGCCTCAGCACCACCCAGTTTGTTGGCAGTGTTCACTACCCGGTCACTCACTTGTTTCTGCTTGTCAGCATCCCAGTTGTTCTTAAAGATAGAGCTGCCAAGTCGTGCCAGCACATTTCTGCCCGATAAGTCATCCTTATTCAGCAGAGGAGCAATCACGCCCTTAGTCAACTGCACAGGTATACCATTGCCAATGATGGTATGCGCCAAAGATTCCGTCTTAGGCAGCAGATAGTCATCGCCTAGTCCGGTTATTCTAGCCAACACCCTGCCATCAGCTCGCAACACCTTGCCACCCGGCATGATAATCACGTCTCCGCTCTTGGTTCTCAGCGTAGGCAGAATCTCATCCCCATAGGCATGAGGAATCTTTCCGTCTGCATAGGCACTGCCCATCACGTAAAGAGGCTTCTCCACCTTCTGCCAGTCAATACCGTCAACTTTCAGTCTGGCATCCATCCATGGTGCCACACCGCTTTTCTTCTCCGTCAGGGTAGGAAGAATATCCTCCACAGCCTCTAGCCATCCACTCTTGCGTGGTTGCTTCTTAGGCTTCTCCGGCAGTTCTCCGTCCTTCACGGCTCTAACAATCAGTCGCTCCCTGCTGGTATAGCCACCATAGTCAGCAGCATTATACACGTCAGCATCCCATTTGTAGCCATTCTTGTCAAGTGCCTGAGTGATAATCTTCATCGCCTCAGAGTCCTTGTAACCCTTCACGTTCTCGATAGTCACCACTCGCGGTTTCACGGCATCAATGAAGTCGGCAGTACTCTTGGCAGTCTCCTTGTCAAGCTCCACCTCGCCCCCATTGCTCTTTGCCTGAGAATAGTTCTTGCATACAGGCGAAGCATGGAAATACTCTACCTCGCCATCAATATGCTTCACCAGTTCCTTAGGGTCCACATCCCTCACGTCAGCCGTAACAATATGCTGTCCGAAGTTGTTGCGATACACACCGCTTATCTTCCGGTCATACTCCACAGCCACCACAGGGTCGATGATGCCCTTCAATCCCTCTTCTACCAGTCCACCACCACTAAAGTAGGTGCCGGCCTTCATCAGCGAATCAGGGTGCTTCTTCAACTTCTGCTCCAAGATAGGAGATTGTGCATTTTTACCGTACACCTTAGAATAATGCACACCATCATTCTCTCCTCCTACGATTCTTCCTCTGTTATCGGTCTCCACAAACGGCACACCTCGCTTCTCCAACTCTTTTCTAAGACTTGGAGTAACCACATTCGAAGGCATGGTGATATTCTTGCCCTTGAACATATCATTGACAATAACATCAGCCACCTCGCTATCAGGTACGATACGCACAGGCTTATCCCAACGAGAAAGCACCACTTTGCGTTTGCCTGTCAGCTGTCCTTGGATGATACCAGCCTTCCACTCTACTTCACCCACGGCATCCTTGGCTTTATCAGCCTTGTAGCCACTGGTCAGCTCGCTCTTTGGCACCTCAACCTCTACGGTTACGATATTAGGGCGATTCTGAGCCTCGCTAAACTGGTCATTCAGTGGAGTGCGAGAAGTATGAAGGTAAGGATTGTAAGCAGCCTTAAGCGATTTACCATTACCCTTGTTTAGGGTAAACATACCCTTATCATCAGCAAGTTCTGGTCGCTCATCTGCCTGTTCCCACTTACCGAGTTCGATAGGTTCCACAAACTTGCCTTTCACCTTTGCAGCCATCGGTGGATAGAGTTTTCCATCTTCGCCTACCTGCATGGCACGATAAACCTTCACCGTGTCTTCTTTATCCAGCTTCTTGATGGTCTCAGGGTCTTTCACGATGCTATAGCTAGCATCATTCCCATTCATCACAATCTGCTCGTCACGGTTTACATCCTCCGTCTCGGAAGCAAGCGAGTTTCTGCGCTCCTCATCGGTCATACCCAAACGCTTCTCCACATTTCGAGATTCAACTTCACCAGCCAACTTTCTATATTCTTGGTAAGAATCAAAGTCTGTACGTTGGAACCTATCCAAACGGAAACGCTTAATGGCATCATCCATACTTCTGTCTGCATAGCCACGCGCGAAGTAGTTGAATCCCTTAATTCGGGTTTCCTTGTCAGGAATGAACTCAGGCATATCCATGTCCTTATATTCCTGGATAAGGGCTTTCTCTACAGCAGATTGGTTATACTCACCACCCATTTCCTTGGCTTTCTCTTCCAATTCAAAGGCATAGGAACGTGCCTTCCATTCAGCCTTAGCAGCATTGAAATCTCTCTCCACCTGTTCGGGTGTGACACCATGCGCAAAACCCTCTTCATGCTGAATTACGTGCTGAATTTCATGATTCAGAATGCTATTCAGATACTTTAATTCATCCGCATGAATGGTAATAGTCTTTGTTTGTGGATTGTATTCCCCATTTGAAGGCAGGTCATTCATTACTGCATCAGTATGGATTTTAATATTTTTCAACTGAGGATAAGCCTCAAAAAGCTTTGGCGCATCCACAGCATCTTCCAACTTACCATCAGTCCAAAGCATATCCTCTTCAAAACGCTTAACGATATTTCCACCACCTACATCGATGGTGTCCTTTATCTTGGCATCAGGCATTTCATATCTCCACTTGCCATCCACGCCTTTCTCCCATCCTGTAGCCATTTTGATAGCCTTGGCATCCTTCTTTGCCTCTTCCATCTGCTTAGCAACATCCAGATTATCCATGCGGATAGTTTGCTCATCAGCCTTATCAGCCTCAGCAGCTCCCTTCTCTCCAGCAAACATGAAGCGAATATCGCTCTTGCGAGAATTGAAACGCTTAGAAGGAGGAATAACGTCACCCTCATCATCATAGGTAACAAGGTCGTTCAACTTTCTATTATTCTTGGCATTCTTGTATTTATATTCCTTGCCATCATCAAAGCCAAACTCGTTTGCGTCATTACCATCCCACCACAGTTGAGTAGCCGGAACTTCGTCTTCAATGATACGATATTTGCCTTCCAGTCGGTTCGTTCCGTGCATTTCGGCATATTTCTTAGAAGGAGTAACCCAGTCACCATTACGCAACTTTCCTTCTTTCACAGAGGTTGGAACAGCACGATAAACCTTTACCTTAACATCCTTCTCGCCATTCTTAATGGCATCAATAGCCGTATTGATGGCTTTCACAGATTCCAATCCATGAGGAGTGTTCTGCGAATAACGCTCAGGGTGAGAGAAGTAATCATCCGGCTGAGGAGTGTACCCCAAAGCCATATCCTCCAGATTTACATCTGAGCCACTGGATTCCCAATCGTCACGTCTCGCCTTGTCGCTTTCATATCCAGGGTTTCCCGGTGCAGCCCATGCACCTACGCCCTGATATGCGCTTTCGGTATCGTCATATCCCTTACGTCTGGCAGCCTCATCAAGCATTTCCCTGGCTGTAGCATCATCACCCTTAGCAAGAGCATCCATATACTGCTTGTCAAGTTTATCATCAGGAATCAAAGAAAGTTCCTCCAAGTGCTTTTTGCGCTTGGCTTCCTCTTCCTCTGCTCTCTTTCTAGCAGCTTCCATGGCGTTACGCTGCGCCTCCACCTGCTGTACACGCTCCTCAATCATGGCATCAAGGTCACCAAAATTCACCTTCAAGGCTTCATTTATAGGTTTGGTGTACTTAACAACATCCTTAAATGAGAAAATGTTACCTTCATTTACCTGCATCAAGTGACGCTTTATATTGGCTCTGGCACGAGCAGCCTCAGCAGTAGAACCCTTCTTAATTGCATTGGCATACATCGCCACATCAGCCTCATCAACCCCAAATTGCTGAGAAACAGCCTTTATTTTATCCTCCACAGATAAATTTCCACTGTTTCCCTTGGCGGTTTCAGAATTATTATCTACCTTTGCAGCCGTAAAAGCATTTCCATCGGTTTTGCGTGCTCCTTCTGGAGTGTAAGTGTTGCCTTCTGCAACATGGGACGCATCTGATGGATTTGCTTTTCTATCTGAATAGAAATTCTGAAAATGTTCCTTATTTCCCACAGGTTTTGTTACCACAGTATAAGTTACGCCACTCTCTTTATCTGTATATGAGTATTCTATCGTTCCTTTTTTACTAGGTTTGCGAGTAGAAACGTTCAACATTTTTGGAAGTGAAAGAATATCATCAACAGTGATATAATTCTTGTTTACACCAAAGTGACGATATAAGCTATGTTTGGTTCCAGCATGTTCATCATTTCCCTGTCGCATAACCATAATTCTTTCAGAACCACCACTAGTAAATGAAAAATCTTTATTATTATCTTTACCAGAATAAACATCTGCTACAACCTGCTGAGCCTTATCAAGTTCTCGACCTTCAAACTGTGAAGCAACATTCTTCATGCGTTTCTTGGTAGTAGAACCCATAAACTTGATGTCATCAGCATTCTCTGCCTCATGAAGTTTAGTACGTGGGTCCACCCCATTCGCCAAGTCTCTCAGCACAAGATTACGAATATCCTCCAAGGTCATTTTCTTGATGTCCTCAGGCTTCCACTTCGTAAATGTATCAAGGGTCCAATACCAGAACTTCTTCAACCAATTCTTCAATCGGTTGATGATAGTAAGCTCCTTAGCAGTGTCTAACGGATTCTCCTTAATGGCATCCTTCGCCATCTGTTCCAGGATGGCAGCACCGTCCTCACCAGTCAGACGAGCAAAAGCCTCATCGCAAATCTCATCATCGCTCAGATGCTTATAGTTAGGGTCCTCCTTCAAGTCGGCAAACAGCTGGGTCTGCATGATGAGTTTATCACCATGCTCAATAAGCTCCGGATTCATGTTCTTGGCAGCAGTGCGCCAAAGATGCTGATACTCATGGATAGGAGTATTAGGATTCAGATGCTCCTGGTTTAGCACAATCTCCTTGCCATCAGTGTAGCCATAAACCACACCCTTACCCTGCGCAAACTTGGTATTACCAACGATATTGGCATTGTTCTCATCGAATATCACATAGTTGTAATCGGATTCCTTGGCACCGCCATGAATGGTTCCAGCAGGGTATTTGACACCAACAAAGCCTATTTCACCCAAAGCCCTTGACGCTAATTCTGCACCATACGAAGGTCTTTCACGGTCAAAGAAGTCTTCCAAAGCATGATAAAGTTCTTCACCTTTCAATGTAGGAAGTTTCTGCATACCATTCTCTGGAGAATCAAGTTTCATTTGGATGATACGCTCAATCCTATCTTTATCATATCTCGCTCCACCATCATTGAAATACTCGTTATCACTAAATCCATGATGGGTAATTTCCCAAAGTCTGTACCATTTTTCGAATGGGAAGTTTTGAGATTCATTCCATCCAAGGTAATTTTCACCATTATCATCAGGAATATCCACATCATAGCGGTTAGCTTTAATACCCATCAAATCACTCTCCTTAACAGCTTCCATTCTCGGTTTAGCAGCCTTATACTCATCTACCAACTTTTCAAGACGTTCCTTTTCCTTCTTTTCAGAATCAGAACTTACACCACGCTTGTTATATCCATCAACCAAGGAAGAGAAATAATTGATAGCATCGTCAACATCTTCCAAGACATCTTCCTTTGCTCTGTTGAAATCCAAATCCTCATGATAGTATTCAGAGAAAGACTTATACAAGTTCTTTTCCGTATCATTGTTTGGCTTCATCTGATTGGCAAAGATATAGGAAGTATGTGTTCTCTTGGCACGTTTGGCATAATCTTCGCCTATCTCCTTAGAGTTGGTAACATACACACCATGCCCGAAGGTCTCACTACCCTCACCTTGTAAGGCATGAGACAAATCGAACTTGTCAAAGTTAGCACCAGTACCATGATAAGTACGCAAGAATCTCACTCCAGGCTGTACGATAGCCTTCAACTGTCTGTCCAAATCCTTATATTTCGCAAACAAGGAATCAAGCTTATCTTGATATTTTTCAAAGGATTTATTCCTGCAATCATTCCAAACATCATCAGGAATATCGTTTTCAGAAGCCAGTCCATGCTCATCCATGTACTCCTTCATCAACTGATTTTGATACTCCACACGTTCCTGCCCAGTTAATTTATAAGCCTCTTCCGTCTCCTTAATCTGCTTCTTTAGCTCATTCCTCTTATTGGTCTGCTCGTCAATCTTATATGGGTCAAACTCAGAAGGAAAAGAGCCAGTAAGCCCAGCTACATTGTCCTCAAAGCTCTTGTTGAGATTGAAAACCTTGTAGTTACCCCACATCAGTTTATTATAGTAAGAACGCTCCTGGCGTGCCAGTTCCTGCTTCTCAAAGTACTCCGGCATCTTATTCGGATTGCTCATATCCACCACGGCATACTGCTTCCACTTATCCGGACGCAACTCCTTGGCAAAGTTATAAGCATTCTCGGCAGCCTGCTTCTCCTCAGGAGTCTTAATCTTAAATCTCATTTCAGGCTGATTCAGCAGCATGGCAAGATTCAGATTATCCTGCGCCTCAGCCACCTTCTCCATATCCTCATTGCTAACCACCTTCACCGGTATGCCAGCCTTCTTAAGCATAGCAGAAACGGCATCAAAAGCCACCTTCTGCGCCTCCGTCATTTCCGAAGGCTTCAACTCCTTTACATCGCGGTCAAACTTCGTCTGTTCCTTCTGTACAATGGCATAGTCAGCAAATGGCTTAGTCTTGCGGTCAGAAGCCTCTAACCACTTGTCGAAGGTAGCCTTTGGCACAGCAGTAACCTTACCAAGTCCCTTCCAGCCTTTGGAGTAGTTGGCAAGATAAGCCTCTGTAGCTGCCTCCTCAGAAGGATAGCCATACATCACCTTATGCTCGTCAAACTCCCCTGTCTCTGGGTTCACTTGGTCTATCACATATACATTACCATCGAAATTGTCAAGGTCGGCACCATCATTGATGAACATGTCGATATGGTCACCATCCACGCCAATCTTGCCCAAGATGTAGCCATAAGTATCGTGCATGGTCACGCTCCAAGGCTTGCCCTGCTCGTCCTTACCGCTACGTGTAGTGCCCTTCGGTGTCTCTACAGTAAAGTCATAGCCACCGAAGGACAAATGTCCTTTTTTATAGTTACCTGCCTTCTTCTGAGCCTCAGAAGGGTTAGGCTCAGTCTCGGCAATGGCACCCTTTAAACGTTCTCCGAAGGATGCTTCTTGCGATAGATGTGTGCCTCGATTAGTTGAGCCTTCGCCACGTTCCAAGCTGCCAGTTTCTTGTCGCCCTGTGCGCTCGCTATCAAAGACTTCTCCAGTCTCGGACTGAGAAGTTGCTTTTCTGCCACTAATTTCTTCGCCTTGGCTATTTCCTTCATCAACTCCTCTCCGTGAAGAGTCGCTACCCAGGCCACCGCCTCCTCCATATCCTTCTTCATTGCTTCTGTCATCATAATCTGCTATTTCTGGTAAAATTGATTTAACATATTCTTTATACTCACGCTCACGTTCCTCAGCCTCCATCATACGGTCGTATTCCATGCCTTCGATGGCGTTAAGTTCGCTTTCAGTTGGCAAAGATAATGTTTTATCTTGAATATACGAATTATATTCTTCGATTTCTGCCTGTCTTTCGATGATTTCACGCTCTTTCTGGGCTTCATACCATTCTTCCTCTGCCGAAAGTTCCTCCTCAGCAGCAGCGATACGGTTCATAAGTGCCACATTACGCATTTCCTTCACATTGTCGTAGGTCTTGAACATATCCAGCAAGGTGTTTCTCACATCTTGGTCAGAATATCCCATATTCTGCAAGTTGACAGGAAGGTCATTGTACACTCTCACGGCAAACTCATTAACCGACAAACCTGTGCCTTTCTTGGCAAGGAGATAATTGAATTTATTAGAATCATATCCCTTACCAATACCATATTTGAAGTTGTCTTTGCCCAATTCAGCTTGAAGCGATTCGGCATTCAAGCTATGAGGGTGCAAAGCTTGCGACACAGCCTCCTCCAATGTCTGAGGCGTTAAGTCCATAACATCTATAGAGGCATCCTTGTATATCTCTTTGATTGCTCCAAGGTCATTCTTCTTGAAGGCATCAGCCACAAGAACCTTGCGCTGCTCAGAAGGAGTCAATTCTTCCATCGCCTTGGCTCTCTCCTCCTTATTCTCTGCACTATATAGAGTATTGAGCAACTTATCCTGTGCCTTCAAATCCTTTGCCGATGCAGATAGATTAGCCTGTCTAGCCTCCAACTGAGCCTTGGTAGTGTTCAATTCCTTCAACTGGTCAGCCGAATAATCAATGTCACCATTCATATATTGCTCCAGGGCTTCATAGATATTATCTATCTGTGGCTGCACCTCATCGTTCTGAATATGATAGATGCGCTTGCGCTCAGAGGCAATATAATTGCTAGCCTCATCCATGGTAGGATATTGCTTCTTCAATTCTTTATTGTCAAGCACAGCCACCTCACGCTCATCCGAAGGACTGCCAACACTATCATCTACACCAGCCTTTTCGATTTCAGCCTTGCGCTCATTTTTCAAGGTCTTAGCCTCCTCTGGAGTCATAACCTCCTTGCGGATAGCATTCCAGTTCTTATAACGAGTTTCAAGGTCGGCAATCTGCTCGTTGACAAGAGCCAAGTCGTTCTCCACCTTCTGAGCCTTCTCTGGGTCCAAGTCGGTATTGAGAGATAGCCACTCCTCGTATTCAGATGCAGCCTTTCTCTTGTTATCCAACTGTTCCTTGATGTCAGAACGGCTACCACTGATAAGATTCATCAGTTTACCATGGTCATTGCCAAATTGCTCCTGTAGATACTCAGCTGCCACCTTTGGCTCTGTGTCCTTAGAGGAATAATCAGGCTGTCCCATGCCCAAGCCTACGATACCTTCATTATATCGTTGCTTCTTATCTGCCTCAGCCTTGGCTGCATCATCGTTGGCACGCTGTGCGTCCTCGGCATCCAGCTCTGCACCAATAGAGGCATCGAGGGCGTTCTGTCGCCAAGTATTAAACTCGTCCTTGGTCAGTGCAATATTATCCTTGCCATCAGAAAGCACAATCTTGCCATCCTCGCTATATCCGGCAAAGGTCATTTGCATTGGTTCTTCACCTGCTTCCATGGCAACCTCCACGGTGTCGCTAGGCTTCAACCCACTGCCATCATACTGGGCAAAGAACTGCTGCTGTCTCACATTCTTCTGCTCCGTCACCTTCTGATTGATGTAATCATCAAGAGGAATAGGAGTGCCTACTTCCTTGATGTCGGCACTAGATACCTGCTTAATCGTAGGCTGTCCCTGCTCATCAGGCACTACCACGAAACCACCACCATATTCATTGGCTTTCTTCAAGAATACCTGCTGACCAGTAGTAAGGGTAGCTGGCACGATGTTTCCGTCTTCCGTCTGATAAGGCCAAAGCTGCTGCTTCAAAGCCTCCCCATAGCCATCATCAGCATGTTGCAGAGCATCATAAACACCCTTCTTGGCATCCTGAGCCTCCACATATTTACGAACAGCATCCTGCTGCGCTGTAGTCATAGAGTTGGCACGCTGAGCCACAAACTGCTCCATGTCCTTGCCTTCCTCGTATGCCTTCACCACAACATCCATCATAGCCTCATCATCAGCAAAAGCACGCTTCAATCTAGTCTTCGACACATCATCGTTATGGTCGATAGCCTTCAAGCCCTCAGCATCCTTATTCCGATAGGCATTCTGTCCCATCACATAGGCATCAGACTTGCTTTCATTGGATGCTGTATCGGCATCAGAAGGACTAACATTGTTCTCCACCGAAGGTGTACCCTCCGCATTTGTAGGCGTTTCACCCCCAACAGGAGGCGTTGGCGGTTCTGTCGGTGGAACATCAGCAGAAACAGAAGCATCTACTGGCTTTTCCGCTGTAGCCTCAGCATTCTGAGCCGAAGCACCACCTTCTTGTGTGGCACCAGGCAGTTCACGCTGTCCCTCAATCAAGTTTTGATTCATCTGTTCCTTTGCATCGTTCATTTCTCGTTTCAGCACGATGTCGTTATAGAGCTGCTTCTGGTATTCCTCCACAAGTTTCTGTTGGTCGGCAGTGCGAGACTTTCCATCACCCTCTAGAGCCTTACGAAGCGTACCATGCTCCACACCTTGCGAATCCTCGAAGGTGCGCACATACTCCTTCATGATAGGGCTATTCTCGAAAGCACTATCATAGAAGTGACGATAACTGTTCACCATCTGCTGCTCCTGCTCGGTTAGTTCCATTCCGCTCTGCTGCTTCTGGATGATGTCCTTGATGGCAGCAGCATTCTGATGAAGATAGATTGCAGCCTTATCCTCATCACTCAGTTGTTCACCTGCGGCATACTTATCCCTCGCTTGCTCATAAACAGTGTTCAGTCTGTCCTGCAAAGCATCGGTGTGATAAGCCTTTTCATACTCAGAAGTGATATTCAGCGATTTCTCGAAGTCTAGCTTCTTGTCTGCCTTCTGAGCCTCATCAAGCGAAGAATACTCCTTGCGGTCGATGATGCCACCATCCTTATTCAAGGTTTCGAGATATACCTTGCCATCATTATCCATTGGCTGCACGATAATAGAGTCGATAACAGGCGAGAAGGAAGAAGGGCGTTTTCCTTCCACCACAGCCATCATCTTTGCTTTCAATACCTCCGGCACACTCTTATCGTTCATCAGGTTCATGTACTTATCAGTGAGTTGCCCCATCATCTGCACACCTTCACCATCTGCACGATAACCATTGATGCCCAACTTCTCGAAGGCATCACGCAAATCATCATAGCCGAATCTCTTCAACTCGGCAATATCTTGGTCGTTGAAGTCAAACTTGCGGTTAAACTCCTTGGCATCCTTGAATCGGGCATACTTGCCCACCATACCAGGAAACCCGATGGAAACAAGATTAGCCATACTCTCCAAAGCACTCTCGGCAAAGTCCTTACCTGTAGGTTTGAAATTAGGGTCGTGCGCCATACGCTCCAGCATCTGATGACCAGTCATGATACCGGAATCCACAACCTTGCCACCAATATCAGCCAGAATATTGGTAGCTAAGCCTCTGCCCTTGCCTATCATATTGGCAATAGTATTACCCTGCATGATAACACCTAAGGCACTCTGTTGTGTTCCCTCTAATAAAGTATCAAGCGCAATCTTCCACCCAGAAGGATTGTAAATCTTGCCATTCTCATCAAACTGACCAGTGCGATATTTTTCATCAATAGGCTTCGAGATAACAGACTGACCACCAAAGGTAACAGCACCATGCACAGCACCGTTCTTCAAAGCCACGTCCTTACTCTTGCCGATAAGCACCTTGGCAGCTCGCTCAGCCACCTTGCGCTCCATGCCCTTAGCCATCAGGTCACCTGCCAGTTTGCCCTCAGCCTTGGCAATCATGCTCTTGGTCAACTTGCCACCTGCTGCTCCCGGCAACCAATAACTCCAGGCATCCCCTGCAAAGGTCAACGCTCCACTGCCTACTCGCTCCCAGAAGCCAGGCTGATATTGTTGATTGGCAATATCCTCCAACCAGTTCTGATAGTCGGTCTGCATGATTTTGCGAGAAACCTTGCCGATGATGGTGTTCTCGATACCTGTCTTCAAGATGTAGTCTGCACTACCCCTTGGTATCATTCCCTTCACCTCTAGCTGGTCAAGCTCGTTCTTGATGGCTGCATTAATCATTGGCTTGAATTGCTTAGGGTCGCCACTTAGAACACCATTCATGCCATATCGCTGCATAACCTTGAAGGCTGCGTTGCTCATATCGTTCAAGAACTGAGGATTCTGGTATAACTTGCCAAACTTCTTCTGCAAATCACCCAAAACCTTCTGAGGGTCGCGAGTCTTGTTTGCCTCAGAGATTGCACCGATAGCAAAAGGAGAAGCCGAATCCACATACTTAGACTGCTCGTTATACTTCGCCATCTGTGCATTAGAAGCCGCCTCTGCGTCTTGAATAGCCTTGGCTACAGATGTGCTGGTATATTTGCTGATAACGTCAGAAAGTGCATCATTGATGTCTTGGTTCATCAGTCTGTCCTGTACATGCTCATCGTGAGAATAGAGGCGTGTGGCGAGGTCTTCCGCTGTTTTGCGGTAGTTCTCACCATACTTCTTCACAAGGCTCTCCACCATGGCTGGCTTCACCATACCATTCACAAACTGGTCATAGCCATCCGTCCGAGTGATATAGTTACCGTTCTCATCCACTGCCACATTGTTCTGAATACCAAGTTGGGCAGCCATCTTCTTCAAGTTGTCTTGCACGGCATGCGAATACCAAGCCCCATCAATAGCTTGGTCGATATTCTCCACCGAATCATCTAGCTTACTAACAAGTTCATCGGTCGTTCTCTGGGCGAGGCGACTGGCAGCACGATTCATGGCACCCATAGCCATCTGCTGAGCCTCTTCTTGGTTCTGAGCATGTCCGCTCTGCATCAGGTCATACATGGTTTCAGACAAAGCATCGCCCTTGCCTACATATTTATTATAGATAGCATCCACCTGCTGGACTGGAGCTGCACCTGTAATTGCATCAACATCCTTCACAGTAGGCTTAGGTTGCTCGGTAGCTAGTGCATTCTCTTGATTAGAATGCTGTACCTGCTGATTATTGTCTTGTGGCTGCTGCATATTATCACCAAGAAGCATATTGGTAATCATGCCACCCATTTTCTGCTCCCTACCGATATTACCTGCATCCACCTTCGGCATCATGCCGAGTGCTTGCGAAATCAAGCTAGGCTTCTTTAGCTCGCCTCGCTGATACTCATCATTCAGCTGTGCCAAGTCCTTGAAGTTGCCCGGCTTGTTGTCAGGAGAGTTGAAAGCATCAAGTACCTCCTGAGGATATTGAGACTGTTCTGTTCCCTGAGAAGGTGAAGAAGAAGAAGAAGACTTCTTGCCTACCTCATTGATAGGGGTAGCGTTTCCACTGGTATCATACCAAATGTAACCTTGCTTACGATATTCTCCCACATCCTCGATAGGCACATCCACCTTCTGCTTCTTATCGTCAAACATGGTGATATAGCCACCCTCGAAGTCCTTGGCGAAGTTATCCATGCCTCGCTGCTGAACAACCTCGTCAGGGATGTCATACTCATTGTTGTCCTTATCCCATACGTGATAAGTCAACTTAGATTTGTTGTCTTTGTCTGCCATATATTATGTTATTTTCTTTGATACTTAGAATAATCTACCTTTGTGCTCGATTTACCCTTGGCTGGTTTTCCACCATAAGGGCGAACGGTTCGCTTCTTGCCTTCCTTAGCCATCTTAGCCCTAGCATAAGCGGATGCCTGTTGGCGATTGTACTTGTTAGCCCAAGTTCCACCTCTTCCATCAGTATTGCCACCGATATTCATACCATTGTGTGTAGCCCATTCATTCACATGCTTCTTGAAAACAGGGTCGTTCACATAGTTAGTATTAAAATCGTCCGCTTCCTTATCGGCTTGGTTGCCTCGGTTTGCCTTCTCGGTCTGAGCGTTAATCTTTCTTACTTGTGCTTTCTTCACAGTCACACCTGCGTTATGGTCGGCTGCTCCTGCATTGGCGTTGTTTGCTTGGGCGGTAAGCAAGTTACTCTTCTTTCCTCTCAGTTCGTCTTCCGTCTTGGTCTTGGCGGTAGAAAGACCAGCTGCTGCATTAGAAGCTGCTTGCCTAGCCTGTTCGGTCTTCACCTTTTCAGGTGTCAAAGCATCCTCCTGTGCCTTCTGCGAACCACGATAAGCAGCAAGGGCATCATTAGCCTTGGCTGCTGCCTCAGCTTGCATCTGTGCTTGCTTGTTGGCTCTATCCTTCCAGATATTCGCCATCATCTGGTCATATCCTTTCTGACGAAGGGCATCAGTGCCTTCCCTCAGCTTACGTTGGCGTTCCGTCAAAGCCTGGGCTGATTCTACCTTCTGCTCAGGAGCACCGATAGCTGTGCCGAAGAAGTTGCCGATATGTTGGAAGAGGTTGCCTAACTGTTCCCATTTGGCTTGCCTCTCGGCTTTCTTCTGCAAAGCAGCATTGGCTGCTATAGTCTTATCCACATCACCAAGAGATTGAAGCCATGGCATAAAAGAAGCCCAATCGCCATTGCCATTCTTCTCGAAGTCCCTCATGATGTCATAAGGCTTCATCTGCTGCAAGAGAGGTTTCTGCTCTATATCGGCATAAGGTTTGCTCCAATCAATCGAAATACCTTGGTTTGGAGTTACCTCGGTTACTTCCTCAGTAGGTTGCTGAGTGAAGGATGGCTGATTACCAACCACCAATCCATTTGTATCTATTGGAGCTGTTGCAGTTGTAGAAGTAGCTTGTGCTGCTGCACTATCCCCACTTGGAAGTGTCGGTGTCTGCACAGAAGAAGTAACAGGCTCAGATGGTGCTGACTGCCCATCATCATTGGATGGAAAATCGGTTATAGGTGTCACAGCCGTAGCTGGACGCTTTGGAGTTAAATCGTCACTCATAAATCCCATATCTACCTCCTTTCCTTACAACGGCAAACTACTTGCAGCACTAGCCAAACCACTAGCTGCACCTTGAATGGCTTGCGCCTGAGCCAAACCCTTTTCCTTCTTGGCGGTAGCAATGTAGTTGGTCATTTGGTCTATCTGAGAATCTGCGGTGTTCCATACATTCTCTTTCTGTTGGGCACCTTGCACAGCAGCTTGTTGCATCATGTTGCCCACTTGCTCATTGGCTGCTTGTTTGCTCAGTGCCACAGATTCATCACTACCACCACTCACGATGTTGGTATTCTTGGCTTTCTGCGTGGCATTATCCAGCACCTTCTGGGCGTTGGTCACTGCCACCTGGTTCTCGGCTGTCTGTGTCGGGTCCTGATAATAAAGATTATCACGGTGGTCCTTCACCTGCTGCATACGATTCTCAAAGGTCTTGATGTATTCGTTGTATGCAGCATTTCGTTTTTTGGCTGCTAGAGCACCACCTACAGCTGAGGTAACGCCACCAGCAATACTTCCTATAAGTCCCATAAAATTCGAATTTAATGTTTAAACAGTGCTAAAGTAATGCGTTTTTCTCGCCTATCTGTGATAAGTTGCGCAACTTGAACAACAAGTTTCGTTATTTTTCACTATATTTGCACCCGAAAACTATCAGTAATCATTTAAATTCTTAGAATATGTCAACAAAAAAAGATAATAACAATGAGCCGAAACCAAAGCGAAAGAAGACAGGTGGACGCAAGGCTGGCACGGCAAACAAGATAACGAAAACGGTACGTGAAAGCCTTAGCGATGTCATCACTGGCTATTTCAACGGCATCAATGAAAATGGCTACTCTCTCGCCAATGACCTCATGCAGATAAAAGAACCTGCCGGACGCTTGGCTATAGTAGCAAAGTTCCTCCCATACGTTGCTCCAAAGCTTCAATCCATATCATTCAACAATGATGAGCATCGAAGCCTGTCCGTGGAAGAGTCCTTCATGGAGCTGGAAGAGAAATTTGAGAAACAGGAGACCACCATCAACATCAAGAATCTTAAGATTGTTAATAATGGCTAAATACGAAAAAAGGGTAGCCCTCTCTAAAATTTCTGCTACTTTAGAGAAGACTACCCTAGGGTATGAAATTGACTGAATCCGTCAAATATTAAGTTTTATTGGCACAATTTTAAGATATATTGGCTACTTTTTATCCCTCATGCGCTCAAAATACTTCGTCTGGTCTTTGGTAATGTTCTTCACCTTTATCTGTATGGTGCAAGTGCTAGGCACGTTGTCGTTTATGTTGGCCATCAGTTGGTCAATAATCTCATCTGTGTTCTTGTAGCCCTTTCCATCCACATGAGCCACCACCTCGCCCATGAAGAAGGCATCGGCACTGAGTTCAAATGTTTCCTCCACCTTTTCAAAAACAGGCGCATGATACTCCTGTATTCGTCTGCTTGGGTCATTGGTAAAGAAAATCTTCTCCACCACCTTCTCATTCAGTTCCCAGGCTCTGGAGAAATCAGGCTTCACATAGCCCATGGTAATCTTGTGAGTACTGATGTGATTCATCGCAAAACCTATCTCTTCATAATTGGCACCAATATCATTTTGAGCTATTGTAGCCCAAGTATGGCGAAAAGTATAAGGTGTTATCTTCAATTCACTATCCTTCAATGTATTCACACAGAATTTCTTTAGGAATAGGCACAAATTACCGTCCATCGACCTGCTGCAACCATAGCTTTTGTGAAAATTAAACAGATAAGGGTCTTCTTTATCTGAGAAATACTTCATCATGGTAGGTATGAGCATATCTGGTACTTTCATTTCTATATAAGCTTCATCAGCTCTAACCGTTCGTGTCTTCTGTCGCTTGTAATGCAAAATACCATCGTAATAGTCAACCTTCTTCATTTCATACAGGTCAGCCACATTGATTCCGGCAAGACACAATACCATCTTGCACACATCCACAGCCAAGCATTCCGTCTTAGAAGAAGGAATCACAGAAAAAATCCTTCTGCAATCCTCCATCAAGATAGCACGCTTTTTGGGAATAGCATGCTTATGATACTCTACTTTAGTCCAAGGATTCACCTTTATCCTTACGATGTCGTTATCATAATCATTATATTTAGCCACACCTGCCTTGAACATCTTTTTTAGGAACTGAGGATAGTAAGATTTCTTTGCCTTGGAATCCTTCATACTATCTATCCATCCTTGCACAAGTTTGGTGTTCAATTCACTAAACATTACCTTCTCAGAACCACAATATCTTTCTATACTATTCAGGGTATTGCGATAATTTACAAGAGATTGAGGTTTCAATGTTTCTGACAATTCATCAATATATTCTCTTGCAAAGTCTGAGAAACACACATCTGCATCGTTCTGTTCTAGATAGTCCCTAACCTGTTCAGCACTCCAAGAACGGATGTCTAGCTTATTAAGCTTGAACATCCATTCTTCAATAATTTGGTTCAGTGGATTTAGCACAAAAGAATCCTTCACATCATGAGAACCCTTCACGATGCCTTTCTGTCCTACCATCTTGTTCGTCTTAATATAAAGCGACCTACGATTATGAGTCATTCGAATGTACACTTGGTAAAAACCATCTGACCTCTGATGCTGAACAACAATTTTAAATGTAGCCATAGTTATTTTATTTTCAAAGCTATTTCAAAACAAACGCTCTCATTTGTCACGTTTAACGTGTCAAACGTTTCTAAAACACTATACTTCTGACTGTCTAGAAATCAACCATTTACGCTAACTCCTCAAATATCAGATAATTACGAAAATATGATTTCTAATTTCCAAACCAGATTCATAATCTAAATATATGTTCATAGTTTAAGTCCATGTGTTTACCTATACTGGTTACGATAACGCCAGCCCCCTGCTCCTTCGCTTCAGTCATCATGATATCTGCCATGATGCGCGAATTGTTGTCGTCGAGGTGACTGATAGGCTCATCAGCCAGAATGAAATCGAAAGGCTGACAGAGCGCACGCATCATTGCCACACGCTGCTGCTGTCCGAACGACATTCTGCCGATTTTGGCATCTACCTTATCAGCAATACCGAGCATATCAAACCATTTCAGTATCTGCTCACGCGTCTTGAATCCGGTTATCTTGTTTTTGATTTCTACATTCTCCAGGGCAGTAAGCTCAGGGAAGAGACGGAGTTCCTGAAAGAGATGGCTGATGTGACGCTTGCGCATCTCTACCCAGTCTTTCACCTTATAGTTGGCGGTAACATCATTGTCGAACATCACGCTTCCGCTGTAGTCGTGACGATAGCCGAGCACATAGCTGC
>ERZ1026862.2-NODE-2-length-123339-cov-8.386328_pt1 | contig 123339 bp, 81 predicted proteins | sample MGYA00380161_ERZ1026862 | MGnify/ENA primary metagenome ERZ1026862 (study PRJEB33269, sample SAMEA4719797) | human gut metagenome | biome: human-associated habitat; feature: organic feature; material: feces | place: Cameroon | collected 2013-10 ... | reverse complement strand
CATGTGTGTCAAGCTAAGAATAACCTCCACAAATTCTTCTACCAACTGTACCTCGTCCAAGACTATATAATAAGGTTTGCCATCATCCACAACCTTTGAATCTATATAGTCGAGCAAGGCATCAGGCTTTCTCAACCGCCTGTTTCGGAAATCATCAAGTTGTATTTCGATGATGTGATTATCAGTCACCCCATGTTCCAACAGCCAGTTATGCCAGATGTCAAACAGCAGGAAAGACTTTCCACATCGTCTGACACCTGTTATAATCTTCACAAGACCGTTTCCACGTCCTGCAATAAGTTCATCCAAGTATTTCTTACGTTCAAATATCATATTAGAGTACTATTTTTGATATTGGTATCATATTTTACACCGCAAAGATAACAGTCTTATCCCAAAAGCCAGCACAATCAATGAAAAAACTGCGTTTATCAAGCAAAAAAACAGTAAAACGTAGCATCGTAAACTACACAAAAATGCTTTTTTAAAAAAAATGCCAGGCATGTCGAGGTGTGACTTAACGCTTCTCAACTTCCTTCCGATACTTGGTGCAATATTTAGCAAAATGAGGCAGTATTTAAGTACTTATAGCCTACTGAAACTGAATATGATGCAAGGGTATTGTGAAATTGTGAGAATGCCAAAGGTGTTCTTGAAAATATGAAAGAGCGGTGTCTCCTCCTCCGGCCGAAGGAAAAAACTTGGCCATTTCCTTTGCATTTCGCTCACCTTGCACTAACTTTGCAAATCAATCGTGGATTGGGGCTTAACGGCTCTCGAACATATAGATAATATCTGACATTTAGATAATAAAGTAAAGCAATATATAAAAATGAAGTTTACCGAACGTGACGGACTTAACCTCTTTGGTGTTAATGAAGAGGTGTTGAAAGAATGGGACAAGAATGATTTGTTCCATCGTAGCATTGATGAACGGGAGGGATGTCCCTCTTTTGTGTTTTTTGAAGGACCGCCTTCTGCAAACGGACATCCGGGCATCCATCATGTTATGGCACGTACGATTAAAGATGTGTTCTGCCGCTATAAAACGATGCAGGGCTTTCAGGTCAAGCGTAAGGCTGGTTGGGACACCCACGGACTGCCTGTGGAACTCGGCGTTGAAAAGGAATTGGGCATCACAAAGGAAGACATCGGTAAAACTATCAGCATTGAAGAATATAATGCGCAGTGCCGCCGCAATGTGATGAAGTTCACCCAGGAATGGACGGACTTGAGCCATCTGATGGGCTACTGGGTGGATATGGAACACCCTTATATCACTTACGACAATGCGTATATCGAAAGCTTGTGGTGGCTCCTTTCTCAATTGTATCAGAAGGGGCTTCTTTATAAGGGCTACACGATTCAGCCGTACAGTCCTGCTGCAGGAACGGGTTTGAGTTCTCACGAGTTGAATCAGCCTGGCTGTTACCGCGACGTGAAAGACACCACGGTGACGGCTCAGTTCCGTATTTTGAATCCGACGGAAGACATGAAAGGGTGGGGCGAAGCCTATTTCTTGGCGTGGACAACAACGCCTTGGACTTTGCCTTCAAACACAGCCCTTTGTGTAGGCCCGTCATTTGAATACGTAACGGTTCGTACTTACAATCCATATACGGCAGAGCCTATCACTGTTGTGCTCTCTGCCGACCGTCTGTCGGCCTATTTCAAGGCTGAAGGCGCAGAACTTCCATTGGAAGACTACAAGGCTGGCGACAAGGTGATTCCTTATCGCGTCGTTGGCAGCCATAAGGGGCATGAACTTGAGGGCATGCGTTATTCGCAGTTGATGCCTTGGGTGAAACCGACAGAAAAGTTGGCAGACACGGCACCTGATTTTGTCAAGGAATATGCTCAGGCTAATCCCGATGCCGTGTTTGAAGTGGGCCATGACAAGTTTGTGGAACTCGAAGAACTTGGTTTCCGCGTGATTTTGGGCGATTACGTAACCACAGAAGATGGTACGGGTATTGTTCACATCGCGCCAACGTTTGGTGCAGACGATGCCCGCGTGGCTAAGGCTGCGCACATCCCTTCGCTCTTTATGATCACGAAGGGCGGTGAGACGCGTCCGATGGTTGATTTGCGCGGCAAGTATTATGTGTTGGACGAGTGCGACGCTACTTTCGTGAACAAATGCGTTGATCGCGAGGCATATTCGCGCCACGAGGGAGACTACGTAAAGAATGCGTATGCTCCGGAGTTCAACAAGGATGGCAAATATGACGAAAAGGCAGCCGCCAAAGCTGAGGATTTGAACATTGTCATCTGTTTGGAAATGAAGCAGGCAGGCGAGGCATTCAAGATTGAAAAGCATGTGCACAATTATCCGCATTGTTGGCGCACGGACAAGCCAATCTTGTATTATCCGCTCGACAGCTGGTTCATTCGTTCAACGGCGGTCAAGGAGCGCATGATTGAGCTCAACAAGACCATTCGTTGGAAACCGGAATCAACAGGAACGGGACGTTTCGGAAAATGGCTTGAGAATCTGAATGACTGGAACCTCAGCCGCAGCCGCTATTGGGGTACTCCGTTGCCGATTTGGCGTAACAAGGATTCGCACGAAGAGATTTGCATTGGCTCTGTTGAACAGTTGTACAATGAAATTGAGAAGAGCGTGAAGGCTGGTGTCATGAAGAGCAATCCATTGAAGGACAACGGATTCGTTCCGAATGATTACAGCAAGAATAATTATGACAAGATCGATTTGCATCGCCCTTACGTAGACAACGTGGTGCTCGTTTCTGAAACTGGCAAGCCGATGTATCGTGAAACCGACCTGATTGACGTTTGGTTTGATTCAGGTTCTATGCCGTATGCCCAGTTGCATTATCCGTTTGAGAACAAGGAATTGCTCGACAAGCGCGTTGTATATCCTGCTGATTTCATTGCAGAAGGTGTTGACCAAACGCGTGGCTGGTTCTTTACGCTTCATGCTATTGCAACGATGGTATTTGACAGCGTGGCCTTCAAGGCTGTGATTAGTAATGGTCTTGTGCTTGACAAGAACGGCAACAAGATGTCAAAGCGTCTTGGCAATGCTGTTGAGCCATTTGGCGCCATTCAGAAATATGGTTCAGACCCATTGCGTTGGTATATGATTACCAATTCATCGCCGTGGGACAATCTGAAGTTTGACGAAGACGGGGTACAGGAAGTTGCTCGCACTTATTTCGGCAAACTCTATCAGACCTATTCCTTCTTTGCCATGTATGCCAATGTTGACGGCTTTGACGGCAAGGCAGCGGAATTGCCGCTCGAAAAGCGTCCGGAAATCGACCGTTGGATCATTTCTGAGTTGAACACGCTCATCAAGAATGTCACTGAAGCATTTGAGGATTACGAGCCGACGCGTGCAGGCCGAATGATTAGCACGTTTGTGATTGACAACCTCTCCAACTGGTATGTGCGTCTCTGCCGTAAACGTTTCTGGGCTGGCGAGATGGACGACGACAAATTGAGCGCTTACCAGACGCTGTATCGTTGCCTCTTCACCGTGTCGAAATTGATGGCCCCCATCGCTCCTTTCTATGCCGACCGTCTTTATGGCGATTTGAAAGCGGCATCCGCAGAGAATGGGTGCGTGAGCGTTCACCTCTCGGCATTCCCGAAGGCTGAGGCTTCAGAAATCGACACCACTTTGGAGCAGCGCATGGAGTTGGCCCAGAAGGTGACTTCAATGGTGCTTTCTTTGCGTAAGAAAGAGCATGTGATTGTTCGTCAGCCGTTGCAGAAAATTTGCATCCCAGCCACCGACGCTTGTCAGAAAGAGAATATCGAAGCCATGTCTCAGTTGATTTTGGATGAAGTCAACGTGAAGGAACTTGAGTTCGTGGAAGGAGACATGCTCGAAAAGAAGGTGAAGTGCAATTTCCGCGTGATGGGCAAGAAGTTTGGCAAACTGATGAAGGCCGTTGCCGCTGCTGTCGGCACATTGTCGCAGGATGCCATCAACGAGCTCAGCGTGAATGGTAGCGTTCAGGTGGATGTTGACGGCCAGACGGTTGAAATCGTGCGTGAAGACGTGGAAATTGTCAGCGAAGACATCCCAGGATGGACGGTGGCAAATGACGGCGCTCTGACTGTGGCGCTTGACCTCGAAATCACGGAAGAGCTGAAGAACGAGGGCATGGCGCGTGAAATTGTGAAGCGCATCCAGGCCTATCGCAAGAGCTCAGGTTTTGAAATCACAGACCACATCCATGTTGTCCTGTCACACGACGACAATTTGCAGAAGGCCGTCGAAGCCTATCACGATTATATCTGTTCTCAGGTTTTGGCCGACAAACTGGAATTTGGCGCACCAGAATCTGGGGAAGAACTTGATTTTGAGGACTTCAAGATAAGTGTAGATATCACAAAACTATAAACCAATAGAAGAACGTGACCTGCAAAGGGCAGACATTTGTCGCAATGTCAGACCGATGTCTGCTCCCTGTGGGTTTGCGTTTTATGCACACTCCTTAATATATTAATGTCATGGCAGAAAAAACGCGTTATTCAGATGAAGAATTGGTTGAATTCAGAGATCTGATCCTTGAAAAAATTAGGTTGGCGCAACGTGACTATCAGCAGATGATGGACGTTTTGACCAACAAGGAAGGCAATGGTGTTGACGACACGATGCCGACCTATAAAATATTGGAAGAGGGTTCTATGACTCAGACCCGCGAAGAGCTCACCAATATGGCAGCCCGACAGCAGAAGTTCATACAGGGACTTCAGGCGGCATTGGTGCGCATTGAGAACAAAACCTATGGCGTTTGCCGTGTGACAGGAAAGCTGATCCCTAAAGAACGCTTACGCGCTGTGCCGCATGCCACAATGAGCATTGAAGCAAAGTTGGCAAGCAAGAAACAGTGAGGTGAGGTGGGATGAGAACTGGCGGGGCCGTGGGCTTTTGAAGCGAGTGCCGAATTTTCTGGAGCTACCGCTTGTGCTGTGCCAGTTCCCCGTTAGCCCTCATTGACAAATTTGATAGAAAAGACAGATAACGATTCAGCAGGGTTTTTTAGAAAAAAAGACCTCTGCTGAATTAGTCATGTAATGGCGTAAACAAATTCTGAGCTCAATTCTCTTGGTGTAAAATGTTTACTACCAGTTGTTTGCGTACTATTAGACTGTAATGGTTGAATGGGGGAGAGGATATATTGGCCTGTCTCGTTCAGCATAGAGGGAATATAAAAAACATTGCCTGCTTCGTTCTTGGAAACGCGTTGAGAATTAAATGTCAAACAATAAGATCATAAATACAATGGATGATAAAATTGCGATCCGCCGCCGTGTGGTGATGTCTGTCGGGGTGATTGCTTTGGTGCTTGTCATAGACCAAATCATAAAAATTGCCGTCAAGACACACATGTGGGTCGGAGAAAGAATCTCGGTGACAGATTGGTTTCAGATATTCTTTACGGAGAATAAAGGGATGGCATTCGGACTGGATTTTTTCGGAACCTTCTTCTTGGCGCTGTTTCGTTTGGTGGCAGTGGTTGGATTCAGTTATCTGCTTGCAAAACTCATCAAGAAAAAAGCACCGTATGGCTTGGTGGTCTGTTGGGCTTGCTTGATAGCCGGTGCTGCCGGCAACATCATCGACAACTGCTTCTATGGCCTGATATTTTCTGAAAGCGGCATCTGTCAGGGGCCGGTGTCTACTTTTGTCGATTGGGGAGAGGGCTACGGCTCGTTTCTCTCGGGCCGTGTTGTTGACATGTTTTATTTCCCGTTGTTTGATTGGCCAGACTGGGTGCCCTTCGTTGGTGGCGGCACTTTCTTTGGAGCAGTGTTCAACTTTGCAGATGCCTCAATCAGCTGTGGCGCCGTGGCGTTGTTGCTGTTCTATCATAAATATCTGAATGCGGAATATATGTTCGACAAGAAATTTGAAGAACCGTCTCCCCGTAAAGACGAACAATAACATGAACCCAATGATGCAAATATTTTGTGATGTCAAGCGCAGTCGGTGTGTCCTTCAGAATTGTTTGGCATTGATTTTGCTTGTCGTATGCCTGTCGGCCTGCAAGTCTGATGTTCCAGAGGATGTGCTTGACAAGCAGATGATGGAGCGCGTGCTTTATGATTACCATGTGGCCCAGAGTCTGGGCGGAAACAAAAGTGCGGAGCAGGTGACACATCAGACAGACATAAGTTATAATGAGAATTATTATCTGAAGTCAGTTTTAGAGAAATATCATCTGTCGCAGGAAGATTTCGACCGCTCTTTAGCGTGGTATTCCCGTCATAGCGAAGAACTCTTCGACATATATAAGCACCTCAACGAACGCCTCTCTGCCGACATCGGTGCAGCGCCTTCCGCAGACGCTATGTATGCCAATGCGTTGACAACAGACACGCTTGACATTTGGCGCGGTTCTCGTGCCTGGTTGTTGTCGTCTGTCGGACAGAATGTCGCCTCGTTTGAGCAAGAATGCGATACGGCCGTTCATGCCGGCGACCGCCTGATGCTCCGTTTTACGTCAAATTGGATCTACAGAGAAGGCATGAAATCGGCAATTGTTTGCCTTGCCTTGAATTATGCCAATGATTCAACCGCCGTTTCTGTCTTGCCAGTATATGGTTCTGGCTCTCAGGAGTTGAGCGTCAGTGTCGGGGCGAAACCGCTGAAAAGCATTTCTGGTTATGTTTACCAGCAGGCAGTCTGGGATTCCAAACCCAAACTTTGCATCATTACAGGTGTTTCTCTGATTCGCTTCAGAAACAAAACTCAGCCGGCAGCAGATGATGCTTCTTCTGGAGATTCTGTGCGCGACGAGAAAGCCGATCGCCTGAAGGGGGAGCGCGTGTTGCGCGACAGTTTGTTGCGCAACGATAGTCTGCAACGGGTGGGACACCATTTCAAGTGATAGTGAACACCGAAAAAGGCCGCTGACGTTTTCCTTTCGAGCATTTTTGATAACCTGCCTAAAACTTAGGACGCCCTATATGAAAGTTGAAAATACACGAGTGTCTCGCATCGCCGTTTCCCGCTTGCATCTGTCCAACGGAGAAGTCAAGAAAAACCAGGTGTTGGAAATTGATGTTGAGACCCAAAAAGTTGTCAGGTTTTATCCGTTGGAGCAGGAGATTGCTTTCACGGAGTGGCGCGGTGGAGATTATTTCTTGCCGTAAAAAGTTCGGGAAAACATGCTTGGCCGTTGTTGGCAAGGCGTGTCCCCATCCGTCGCAGCTTATAATAATGTAAAATAAATCCAGTCACCGTTATTTGAGAGGTGATGTATATATAGAAAAATATGAATCAAGACGAACTTCAGCAGAATCCGTTTTCATTGATAGCCGATTTTGACGGCGACATATCAAGTCTTTTCGACAAGGAGATTGAAGAAATTTTGCCCGTGTTGCCATTACGCAATATGATGCTTTTCCCTGGCGTTGTCGCCCCTGTTTCCGTAGGTCGCGAATCTTCCCGCAAACTGGTGCAGCAGGCCGTGAAATCAGGCAGTTTGATTGCCGTGACAACACAGCTCGACTCCACTGTTGAGACGCCGACGGCCAAGGATTTGTATCCCATTGGCGTTGTTGCCAAGGTTATGCGTGTCATTGAATTGCCTGATGGTGTGTTGACCGTTATCTTGCAGAGCTATTCACGTTTCAGATTGGGGGAAGTGACACGTATGAAACCATATATGCGTGCCCATGTCGAGAAAATTCCAGAAATCCTTCCGGAAGCAGACGATCGTGAATATACGGCACTGGTTGACACCTGCAAGGACTCCACGATACGCCTCATACGCATGAGCGACACCGTGAGAGACGAGGCCGCTTTTGCCATCCGCAATATCAGCAACCCGATTTTCCTCATCAGTTTCATTTGCACGAACCTTCCTTTCCCCATAGAGGAAAAGTCTGAACTGCTCGCCATCAACGATGAAAAAGAGAGGGCTTTCAAACTCCTCTCCATCTTGAATCGCGAAAGCCAGTATGCTACGTTGAAGCGCAACATACAAAACAGAACGCGGGAAGATCTCGATCAGCAGCAGAAAGAATATTTCCTGCAGCAGCAAATCAAAAACATACAGAGCGAATTGGGCGATGATTCGCAGAACGATGACGTCCGCGAAATCATGGAAAAAGCCAAGTGGCTCAAGATGCCCGACAAAGTGGCCGCAACATTCAACCGAGAAGTCGAAAAGCTCAAGCACATCAATATGCAAAGCCCCGACTACAACGTCCAGTTGAATTATCTCCAGACGCTCGTGTCGTTGCCGTGGGGAAAAGATACCAAGGATAACCTCAATATCAAGAATGCCGAGCGCATCTTAAACCGCGACCACTACGGAATGGAGAAGGTCAAGGAGCGCATTTTGGAGCATTTGGCCGTTTTGCGTGTCCGCCAGGATATGAAGGCCCCGATATTGTGCCTTTATGGTCCTCCGGGAGTGGGCAAGACCTCTTTGGGAAAAAGCATAGCCGCCGCTTTGGGCCGGAAATATGTCAGAATATCCTTGGGAGGTGTTCACGATGAAGCCGAGATTCGCGGCCACCGCCGCACGTATGTCGGGGCGATGCCTGGTCGCATCATCAAAAGTCTCATCAAAGCCGAGACAGACAATCCTGTGTTCATTTTGGATGAAATCGACAAGGTTTCTCAGAATAATTACAATGGCGACCCGCAGTCTGCCCTGTTGGAGGTGCTTGACCCCGAGCAAAACAACACGTTCCACGATAATTTCCTGGACCTCGACTATGATTTGTCGAAGGTGCTGTTCATTGCCACGGCAAACAATCTGAACACGATTCCTGGGCCGCTGCTCGACAGAATGGAACTGATTGAAGTGGAAGGCTATCTGACCGAAGAGAAAAAAGAAATTGCACGTCGTCATCTCATTCCGAAGGAACAGAAAATGATGGACTTCGGTGCGCCGCTTCGCATCTCTGCGCCAGCAGTGGAATATATCATTGAGAAGTACACCCGCGAAAGCGGTGTGCGCCAGTTGGAAAAGCAGATCGACAAGGTGTTCCGCAAAACGGCCTATCTCACAGCCGTTGAAGGCAAAATGCCGTTTGAAAATGCGCCAGTCAAACCGCAGGATGTTGAAAAACTCTTGGGCAAACCCATTTTCAGCCGCGACAAGTATCAGGGCAATGAATATGCAGGCGTTGTCACCGGTCTTGCCTGGACGGCTGTCGGCGGAGAAATCCTCTTCATCGAAACCAGTTTGAGTCGCAGCAAAGCGCCGAGACTGACGCTGACAGGAAATCTGGGCGACGTGATGAAGGAGTCCGCTATTTTGGCGCTGGAATATGTCAAAGCCCATGCGTCGATGCTGGACATTGACTACCGTCTGTTTGAGCAATGGAGCGTTCATGTCCATGTGCCAGAAGGCGCAACTCCCAAGGATGGTCCGTCGGCAGGCATCACGATTGCCACTTCCCTGGCTTCAGCCTTCACTCAGCGTAAGGTGCGTGCAAACACAGCCATGACTGGCGAAATAACCCTTCGCGGCCGCGTGCTTCCTGTTGGCGGCATCAAGGAAAAGATTTTGGCTGCCAAACGTGCCGGCATTAAAAACATCATCATGAGCAAGGAAAACGAGAAAGACATCCAGGAGATAAAATCAAGCTATGTCGACGGTTTGCAGTTCTTCTTTGTGGAAAATGTTCAGGATGTGTTTAACATTGCCTTGCTCAAGGAGCGCGTTGACAATCCGCTTGACTTGACCATCAAGGAAGAGCCGACAGAAAACAAGTGATGCCAGAGCCGTCTCTGACCATCAGATGGCCTGCTTGACATGAAAATACTAATTTATGAAATTTGAATTACAACATACAGACACGACAAGTTCTGCCCGTGCTGGTCTGATTACAACGGACCACGGGCAGATTCAAACCCCCATATTCATGCCCGTCGGCACCTTGGGTAGCGTCAAGGGCGTTCATTTGCGCGAACTGAAAGACGACATCCAGGCTCAGATTATATTGGGAAATACCTATCATTTATATCTGCGCCCGGGATTGGATGTCATTGAGCGTGCAGGCGGCCTCCATAAGTTCAATGGATTCGACCGCCCCATGCTGACAGACAGCGGTGGCTTTCAGGTATTTTCGTTGACAGGCATCAGAAAACTGAGCGAGGAGGGATGCGAATTTCGTTCCCACATCGACGGAAGTAAGCATTTCTTCACGCCCGAGAAAGTGATGGACATCGAGCGCACAATCGGCGCAGACATCATGATGGCGTTCGACGAATGCCCTCCTGGCACAGCTGATTTCTCCTATGCCAGAAAAAGCCTTACGCTGACCCACAACTGGATGAAGCGCTGTTGGAAACGTTTTCATGAAACGGAGCCGAAATACGGCTACCACCAGTCGCTCTTCCCCATCGTGCAAGGCTGCGTCTATAAAGACCTGCGTCAAGAAAGTGCGCGTTTCATGAGCGATTTCAACGCAGAGGGCTATGCCATTGGCGGCTTGGCCGTTGGCGAGCCTGCAGAAGTGATGTATGATATGATAGAAGTGGTGAACGACATCCTGCCGCAAGATCGTCCGCGCTACCTGATGGGCGTGGGCACTCCTGTCAATATCCTGGAGGGCATTGAGCGCGGCGTGGACATGTTCGATTGCGTGATGCCCACAAGAAACGGACGCAATGCCATGATTTTTACGGCAGAGGGCATGATCAACATGCGCAATGCAAAATGGAGCACTGATTTTTCTCCCGTCGACCCCAACGGCCACTGCTTCGTTGATACCCAATATTCAAGGGCTTATCTCCATCATTTGTTCAAGGCGAAGGAATTGTTGGCCATGCAGATTGCCAGCATCCATAATCTGGCCTTCTATCTGTGGCTCGTCAGAGAAGCCCGCCAGCAGATACTGGCCGATAACTTCGCTTCCTGGAAAAAGGAAATGGTGGAACGCCTGTCACGGCGCCTGTGATTTTTCAACGGACGCTGTAAGGGTGTTCTATAAATTAGCTTGAGCTGATTTTACATTTATCGCGAAGCAGATTGTTGTATTTCAAAGACGAGCATAGCGAGCTATGTGAGTCTTTGAAATACAGCAAGATGCGAGTGAGAACTGTAAAAGCGGCCAAGTCAATCCTAAATAAAGAATCTCCATTAAAACTAATTTATAGAACATCCCTGTAAGGCCCTACGATGGAAATGCCATACTTTAATTTTGCAACGCGCTCTCAGGCGCATCATCCCCAACAATGAAAGATACAGGTAAAAATACAAACATAGGCAAGCGTCTGGCTACATGGATGAAGCAGGCAATGGGGTCTGTCAGAATCGGACGGATTGATTGGTACATCATGAAGAAATTCTTGAGCACCTACGTCTTCCTCATTGCCATTGTCATCCTCATTGCTATTATCTTCGACTACAACGAGAAGATCGACAAGTTCACGCAGTCGCACGTGCCAGTCCGGAAAATAGTCTTCGATTATTATCTGAACTTCATCCCCTATTTCTCCAACCTGTTCAGCCCCCTCTTCGTCTTCATTGCCGTTATCCTCTTCACCTCCAATCTGGCTTCCAATTCAGAAATAATCGCCATGAAAGCCGCAGGCATGAGCTTCCGCAGGCTCTTGCGCCCCTATATGCTCTCGGCCTTCCTGATAGCTGTGGTCACCTTTTTTCTGGGAGCTTACGTCATTCCTGTCGGCAACATTTCGAGGGTGAATTTCGAGAATGCCTACGTCAAGAAAAAAAGCACCACCACGGCCGATAACGTGCAAATGCAGGTCGACACTGGCGTTGTTGCCTATATAACCCATTTCGACAATGTGACGAAAAGCGGCTACGGATTTTCATTGGACAAGTTTGTCGACAAAAAACTTGTTTCGCACCTGACCGCCCAGAATATCCAGTACGACACGCTGTCTGACCGGCGCTACAGCTGGACAATCCGTATGTACAATATACGCACGCTGAAAGGCAGGCGCGAGAAAATATCAAGTGGGGAAAAGCTCGACACCATGATCATGATGGAGCCCTCCGATTTCTTCTACACCAAAAACCAGCAGGAAACAATGACCCTGCCGCAGTTGGGAGAATTTATCGGAAAACAGAAAATGCGCGGAGCGCCCAACGTCAACACTTTTGAGGTGGAATACCACAAGCGTTTCGCCATGCCCTTTGCTGCTTTCATCCTGACGGTCATCGGCGTGTCGCTCTCCTCCCAGAAACGCAAGGGAGGCATGGGAATCTCCCTGGGCATCGGGTTGGCTTTGAGCTTCGCCTACATCATGTTCCAAACCGTCTCTGCCACTTTCTCAACGAATGCCGGGATGCCCGCCGCTCTGGCCGCCTGGATTCCCAATGCCGTATTTGCCGTCATTGCCTTTATCCTCTACAAGCGGACGCCAGAGTAACCTTGCTCTTCCTTCCCCATGCAGGCATCCGTTCTTAGCAATCCGATTTTTTAAAACGACACCCATGTATTTCTCAGATTTAGAACTTAGCGACGACATCCTCGACGCTCTTTACGATATGCACTTTGACGAATGCACCCCAATCCAGGAACAGTGCATTCCCCCAATCCTTGAAGGCCGTGATGTCATGGGCATCGCCCAGACTGGCACAGGAAAAACCGCGGCCTATCTTTTGCCCCTGCTGACCTTGCTCCGTCAGAATCCTCATCCAGCCGATGCCGTCAACTGCCTAATCATGGCTCCTACGCGTGAGTTGGCCAAGCAGATAGACCAGGCCATGCAAGGCTTTGCCTATTATATGGACGTCAACGGTGTGGCCGTCTACGGCGGCAACGACGGTACGCGCTATGAGCAGGAAAGAAAAAGCCTGAGCTCTGGCGCTGATGTGGTCATTGCCACCCCTGGCCGCCTCATCACGCATTTGCAGTTGGGCACGCTCGACCTCTCTCGCACCACCCATCTCGTGCTCGATGAGGCCGATCGCATGCTGGACATGGGCTTCAGCGAAGACATCCTCAAGATTGTTGCGGAAATGCCACGCGAGCGCCAGACCATTCTCTTCTCAGCCACCATGCCGCAGAAGATAACGGCCTTGGCAAACAGCATCATGAACGACCCCGTGCAGGTGAAAATCGCCGTGTCCAAGCCCGCTGAAAATATCGACCAGAGCGTTTACGTATGCAAGGAAAGCGACAAGACGGCGCTCGTGAAACACGTGCTTTCGTCACACGGCTCCAGTCGCGTCATTCTTTTTGCTGGTGCTAAGCAGAAAGTCAAGGAACTGGGTATCCTGCTTTCCCGCCGAAGCTATAACGCCGCGGCCATGCATTCCGACCTCGAGCAGAAGCAGCGCGATGAAGTCATGCTCGCGTTCAAAGCCGGGCGCATTGACATCCTTGTCGCCACCGACATTGTTGCGAGAGGAATAGACATCGACGATATCAAACTTGTCATCAATTACGACGTGCCGCACGATGCTGAAGACTACGTGCACCGCATCGGCCGAACGGCACGCGCAGGGCGCGAAGGTAGCGCCGTGACGTTGGTGGGCGAGCGCGATGTCCCTTCGCTCCGTGAAATTGAAAACTTGCTGGAAATCGAGATACCGCGTGCTGTTCTCCCCGAGGGCTTCATGGCTCCGTCGGAGCAGACAGATCTTTCCAAAGGCCGCCATGCCGACAGGAAGAGAAGAAAGGGCGGCTCTGGAGATGCAAAAAAGGAACAAGGGCGGAAGCAGGGTGGAAACCGAAACCGCGGAAACCGCCACGGCAAGCCTTCAGCTAAGAAAGCCGATGCGTCGCAGGTTGTTCCAGAAAATGGCAAAACCGCTGTGTCAGACGGGCAGACGGCTTCGGCTGAAACAGCCGAGAACAAAACGGCAGCAAGCAAAACGGCACGCCGTTCGCGGCACCACCGACGTAGAAAAACGCAACAAGGTGTGGAAAACGCGGCGGGAGACGCAGAAAAAACACTTGGATAATTATCGAACACGGATAGTTGAGGTTTAGAAGCCCGTTCCACCATTACTAAGGAGGAGTTATAATATAAACTATATGTCGGATTTCCTGAGAAAGTTGCAAGCATTAAAATTCCAAACCGAAGAGAATTCCTGGAAGGAACTCAAAAAAAGTGGCCGTGTGTTTTTCAGACTCGAGAAGACTGAAAAGGGCGTGGCGTTGAGTGTCGTAGATGAAAAGGGAAACCTTGTTGACGTTGATTATCGTTATTACGGAAATGAGAAATCTCAATTGCTTCGCAGCATTGAAACAATACAGCGTGAGCGTCGGTTCCATATTATATGGGAAGAGACAGACGGGGCGATAAATCTTTGTGATCATCCGTATTTGTGCCATCAGTTGGTGCGTTGCAAAAACATCGTCGACGGGAAAATGACGCCCATTGTTTTCCATTCCAATGAGACTTTCTTGCAGTTGCGCTTGAAGAAAGAGGGCGTTGATTTCCATCCTTCGGTGCGCGTTGCCGCCTGCGAAGGAGAGGAAACTGTCGTGATGCTTTCCGAATGTTTCGCCTGGGCGGGAAACGGCATTTATCAGGTGCGGCCGATTGGTGGCAATTACAATTATCTGTCGGTGTTCGAAGAACCATTCTCAGAAGATATGCTTGAGCGCTATCTCTCCGTGTTGCATTCCTACACGGAGCAGATTGACGTCGTTGCTGAGGACTTTAGTCTTTCTTTTTCTTCCGGCGAAGTAGTGCCAGTTCCCACTATCTTCTTTGAAAAGGTTGATGCCGACAAGACATTATACCTCCGGGTATCAAAGAGCGTTGACGGTTTCCAGTCGGACTTCATAGAGAAGTTTGGCTTGAACAAAGTTGTTGTTAGAATTTCCGACAACGAGTTTGAAGTGAGGTGCTTGCAGCCGCTCCCCCTGGACGCCGAAATTGAGGCGCTTCACAAGGAAATCCTTCGCTATGCTCCCAATCGCCAGAGCAAGAAAGCGGTCTATGTGGAAGGCAACGAATTTATATTGCAGGAGGAAATTGCTGGCCCTTTCCTGCTGAATGCCTTGCCTTCGTTGATTAGACGTTATCAATTGGTGGGTGCAGAAAAATTAAAAGAATACAAGGTGAAGGCCATAGCGCCCCGTCTGAACATTAGTTTGAATGCTGGCATTGACTATTTAGAAGGCAATGCTTCAGTACAATTGGATTACGAGCAGTTTACTCTGCAGCAGTTGCTCTCGCAATATAAGGAAAAGAAATACATACAGCTCTCAGACGGGAATCGTGCCGTCATTGATGCCGGTTACATACGCCGGTTGGAGCGTATTTTCAAGAAGGTTAAAAAGAGCGACAAAGACCGTGTGAGGGTCTCCTTTTTCGACCTTTCGGAAATCGAGGCTTTAGTGAACGGCCCTGTTGAAGGCGAGGCTTTCCGCCATCATCGCGAGTTTTATGAAGGGTTTAATCTCCTGTCGGAAAGAACGCTGAGAGTGCCTCGTCTGAAAGCAAAATTGCGTCCGTATCAGAAAGAGGGAGTCAAATGGGTGAAATATCTCTACGATAACAATATGGGCGGATGCTTGGCCGACGATATGGGTCTCGGAAAAACTTTGCAGACCATCAGTGTGCTCAATCTCATCTATCCCAAAGAAAAAGAACCGACGTTGTTGGTCATGCCCAGAAGTTTGCTCTTTAACTGGCAGAGCGAAATAGCCCGTTTTGCGCCAGAGTTGAGAGTGTATACTTATTATGGCAACTCGCGCGACATGTCGGAAGCGCTCAAGCAACAGTTGGTGCTGACCACTTACGCCATTGTGCGCAACGATGTCGAACAGTTTAAGGAGCAGCAATTTCATTATGTCATTCTTGACGAGAGCCAGAATATCAAGAATATTTCGGCTCAAATCACGCAATCGGTCTTGATGCTCAATGCCCGCCATCGCTTGGCCTTGAGCGGAACACCGGTGGAAAACAACCTAACGGAACTCTATTCTCTTTTCCGCTTTTTGAATCCGGCCATGTTCGGAACGCTTGATGATTTCAATGCACGCTATGCCAATCCGATACAGCGCGACAATGACAAAGATGCCATGCAGAGCCTGCGCCGCAGAATATTCCCCTTTATGCTCCGGCGGTTGAAACGCGATGTGCTAAAGGACCTTCCCGACCGTACAGACAAGACGTTGTATGTTGAGATGGAAGATATGCAGGCGCGTTTTTATGAAGAGCGCCGATCTTATTACAAAGAATTGATTGATAGGACGATAAGAATTGACGGCGTGCAGAAATCGCAGTTTGTGATGTTTCAAGCGTTGAGCGAGTTGCGCCGTATAGCCTCCGTGCCGGAGAGTCTGACCGATGGGAAAATTCATTCGCCGAAACTTGGCGCTCTCGTGGAGTCGTTGCTTGAAACCGTTGCCAACGGCCACAAAGCCGTTGTGTTCTTCAATTTCATTGCCGGACTCGAACTGTTGGGAGAAGCGTTGGAAGAAAACGGCATTGATTATGTGAGCATGACTGGTGCTACACGCGACCGGAAAATGGTGGTTGAGCGCTTTCAAGGAGATTCCCGTTGCAGAGTGATGCTCATGACGCTGAAAACAGGTGGTGTCGGTTTGAACCTAACGGCGGCCGACACGGTCTATATCTTTGAGCCTTGGTGGAATAAGGCGGCAGAAGAGCAGGCCATAAACCGTTTACACCGTTTTGGACAGAAGGCGAAGGTGCTTTGCTTCTCGATGATTACGCAAAACACCATAGAAGAGAAAATCCAATTGCTGCAGCAACAGAAAGCCGAATTGTTTAAGGAACTGATTGGCAGCGACGGCGCATCTGCCAAAATGTTAAGCGAGGAAGACATCAACTTTATTTTAAGCTAACGCATGCCATGGCAAAGAACATAATGAAAAAAAACAACGGGACACGCCCCGTGTTCGTTTTGGATTTGTCGAACCAAGTGGCATTCCACACTCAGCGACATCTGTTGGGCAAACGCACGGTCGGCGAATTGACGAATATGATGAAGTCGTTCGTCAGCGTGCTCCGCACGTACCACATTGAAGTTACCAATGAAGAGGGCGGACAATGTTTGCTGGATGCTGTAGAGAGTTTTCTGGCTGGAAGGAAAAACAAGAATGTCTTGATGGAAATCCTGGCCGCCTTTCTCTTGCCCGAAAATTTCATCGCTGTTTATGGAACCTTGCCGTCAGAGATTAAGGAACTGATTTGCGCCATAGCTGTAAACCATTACGTGAGGGCGAAAACGGCGGAAGAAATCATGGGCAGAAAGTGTTTGGACAAATGGTCGTGGTTCGGGTATGGGCTGATTGACGAACTGGCCTGCTTCTGCAGGGCTAATTCCATCTACAATGCAAACACGTTAACGTCAAATGATTCTGGCATTGAAAACTATATCGGCTTGTCTGTTCCAGATTTCTACGGAGTTATTCTGAAACATCTGTACGACCGCAGCAATGCCCCTCAGCAGGTGGAGTGTTTGCCTGACGGCCTCAAAACGTTCAACGGCGAGCAAAGTGCTTTGGAGGAAGTACCGTTGCTGGTGATGCTGTCGGAATGCGGCAAACTAAAAGCCAGTCGTGTGGGAACAGAATCGAAAACATGGCGGAAGCTCATCGCTGAGACCTCAATGCGGGAATTTTTTGGCGAGGACGGCATAGATTGGTATATGTCAAATTTGCGTGCGTTTGATTTGTTGGGAGTGTATGCCGCTATTGGAAGTCAAACGCAGCTCTCCATGACGCCTGGTATGCCGTCCGACATGGTTCGTCAGATATACCAAAAAATCAACACCTGTCCGAGTGCGCTGTTGATCAAACTCCTGTTGCCTCAAGTGAGCGGTTTCAAGTCCAAGCAGTTCGACGGCTGTCAGGTCAACGATTTGATCAGAAATATTTGCGGCGTGCTGTCGCAACTCGATTCAGAGAAATGGATGCCTGTTGATTATTTCTTGGTGAACGTCAGGACGCAAACTTCAGACAAACTTAAGCAGCCAGAAGGCACCTACGAGCTATTCTATGAGGATTATTTCTATAAGTCAGTGCTTGTCAACGGATTCACAAACAGTATCATCTCTTTGGATAACGTCATTAGCAACTTGTCAAATCCTTTTGTGAAATCATTTTTGTTCCTGTTGGCGAGCCTCGGCATCGTGGAAATTGCATACAGCGCTGTTCCGCCGTCCAATGCCACCAGCATATACGACACGTTGCAATTTTTGCGGATAACAGAGCTCGGTCAGTTTGTAACTGGTCTTATTGGCCATTATAACGAAACAGGAAAAGGGGGGACTCAGACGGACTTCGCCATCGACGACGAGCGTCTCTTATTGAAGTTAAACAATCCGAAATGCCCCTATGCTTTCGTGCTTGAAAAGTTTGGGAAGAGCGTCACATCGTCGCTCTATCGTGTTGACTATGGAACCTTCCTGGAGGGTTGTACAACGGCAGATGATGTCAACGAACGCATTGCGCTTTTCAAACGCTATTTCGGTGAAGAATTGCCGGAGGTGTGGACCAGTTTCTTCAAGGACGTTCTGTTGCGTTGCTCGCCGCTGGCAACCGTCGGTAAGAAATACATGCTCCGCCGTATAGATGCCAAAGACAAGCGTCTTCAGAACGTCATCCTGACGGACGAATGTCTCAAGAAACACATTTTGAGGGCTGAGAACTATATTCTGCTCATCGAGCAGGATTATTGGAATGTGGTGATTGAAAGGCTGAGGACTTATGGCTATGTGCTGTAGTTCACGCTTTGCTTTCCATCGATTCCCGTTCTCCGTCATTAGCTTGTAAAAAAGGCATATTGAATCTCGGTTTGACCTTCCCGTTTTTTGTAGTAATGGTAAAAGAATAAGTTGAGCAATTTTGACTTGTATTTTTGTTGGTTTTGGAATTTGGAAGAGGGAGCATAGCGGGCTATGTGACCGATGACAAATACCAAAAGCGGCAAAAAGACAGGGCATAAGAAATAACTTCTTACTCCACAAAATTGGTCAAGTTGTTTTTTTACCATTACTTAGCAAAAAAACGCCCAATCATTTTGCCCTCTCCCTGCTTTGCAGTAACTTCGTGCCGTTTTATCAAGAACAGGGCGGCGGACGTGGAGGCTTCCTCCCGTACCTGTCGTTCCCATATATAACTCAGGATAGTCTTATGAAGTATTATTTGATGATTGTCGCTTCGGCAATACTCATGTTGTGTGCCTGCCGGGGAGAAAAAACAGAAACAGCGGAAGCGGAAACAGTTCCGGCGGATTCCGTGCCCGACAGCCTTGCTACCGACAGCCTCGGCGCTGACACCGCGGAGCCTCCAGTGGCGGCCGACGGTCTCTTCGACGACTTTATGTATAATTTCATGCGCAATAGGAAGTTCCAAAAGAAACGCATTAAGTTTCCTTTGGAAAACCTCGTGGACGGGAAAAACAAACCCATAGCAGAGGGCGCGTGGAAATTCGACCCCGTATATGTCCGTGAGGAGGTCTACACCATGCTTTTCGATGACGAAAAAAGCGTGACCAGCGAAAAGGACACGAGCGTTCACCACGTCATCGTGGAATGGGTTTATCTCGACAAGGGGCGCGTCAAGCAATATCATTTTTTTAAAGAAAAAGGCCAGTGGAGGCTCTTCCGTTTGGACACGCACAACATCGGCCGGAATGCCAACCGCGACTTCTTTGAGTTTTACAAGCGCTTTTCAACCGACCCCGACTTCCAGATGGCGCATATTGCCAACCCATTTGAGTTCAAGACGTATGACTCCGACAATTTCCAAGCCATCGATGGGGTGCTCGACGTGGCGCAGTGGCCCGACTTCAAGCCCGATATGCCCTCCGGACGCATCACGAATATCAACTACGGACAGCGGTATTCAAACAACGGGCAGCGCGTGTTGGTCATCACAAGCCCCTCGGCAGGAATGAGCTGCACGTTGAGCTTCAGAAAGCACAGAGGCGTTTGGGCGCTGGTCCGGATGGAGAGCATATAGCGCCCCCGGCAGGTCGTCCAGTAAACGCGTGCGCCGTTTTGATGCCTGAGAGAAGAGGGTGTCGGAATGTCCGTTTGATATAAAAAATGCATATTTTTAAGGAATATAATTCGTATGAAGACAGAGAACAACTATTCGTTGTCGGCCCACAATACTTTTGGCATAGATGCCCGTTGCCGGCAGTTTGTTGAGTATGAAATGGTGGACGAACTCCGGGATTTTATCTCCCGCAGACTCGCTGATGCTGCTTCAGAAACTTCCCTTCCCCTGCTGCACATCGGCGGCGGAAGCAATCTCCTCTTCACCACTGATTTCCCGGGTATCGTTCTGCACTCCGCCATCAAAGGCGTGGAAGTCGAAATGAGCGATGCGGCCAGACAGGAAGTGGTGGTCAAGGCCGGAGCAGGGGAGAATTGGGACGACTTTGTGGCCCGCTGCGTTGAGCAGGGCTATTATGGTCTGGAGAATCTGTCGTACATCCCTGGCGAAGTGGGTGCCAGCGCTGTGCAAAACATCGGCGCCTATGGCAGCGAAGTGTGCCAGTATATAGAAAAGGTGGAGACCGTTGATTTACACGATGGTTCCCTCCGCATTTTCCTCCCCTCAGAGTTGCATTATGCCTATCGCAGCAGTGCGTTCAAACATGAATTGAAGGGGCGCTATGCCGTAACGTCCGTCTGCTATCGCCTTTCAACCGTCTTCCGCCCCAATCTCTCCTACGCCGCACTGACGCGTGCCCTTCAGGATCAAGGTATCGACGTGGAGACTTTGACGGCAGCGTCTCTGCGTCAGGCCGTCATCAATGTGCGACGTGGCAAATTGCCAGAGCCTTCTGAAATTGGCAGTGCCGGTTCCTTCTTTGTCAATCCCGTTGTGTCAAGCGAAAAATTCTGTCAGCTGCAGCAGCAATATCCCAGCATGCCGCATTATGCCGTTGAAAATGGCGTAAAAATCCCCGCAGGCTGGATGATTGAACAATGCGGATGGAAGGGAAAGAACCTCGGCCGCGCTGGGGTCTACGAAAAACAGGCCCTTGTATTGGTCAACCGCGGCGGTGCTACGGGGGCCGACATCGTGCGCCTCAGTGACGCTGTGCGTGCAGATGTGGCGAAAAAATTCGGCATAGACATCCATTCTGAGGTCAATTTTATATAATCGGGCGGGTATTCAAAAATATTTTATATTGTCAATGTCGGGAGAGAATGCGACAAGGCAATATAGACTAATTTTGAACACCTATTTAGTAAAACCAAAACCGCTCAAGATGAAGCTACGTTTTTTAGGAACAGGCACCAGTACGGGCATACCGCAAGTGGGGTGTAGCTGTCAGGTGTGCGCCTCGGCAGACCCGCGCGACAAACGGCTTCGTACTTCCGCATGGATTGAGACCGACTGCGGCGAAAGTATCTTGATCGACTGCGGCCCTGATTTCCGCCAGCAAGTGCTCTCTCTCAATCATTTTAGCCGCATCAGCGCCGTACTCCTCACGCATGAACACTACGACCATGTTGGGGGCATCGACGACTTGCGCCCCTTTTGCGTCTTTGGCGAAATCCCCGTCTATGGCGATGCCATTTGTCTGGAACACCAGCGTGAGCGCATGCCCTATTGTTTTGCGGAGCACAGGTATCCTGGTGTTCCCAAGATTTCGTTACATCCCGTGCGTCCCGGTGAAGTTTTCCGCGTTGGAAAGCAGGAAATCCTTCCTTTTGTGGTGATGCACGCCCAGCTGCCCATCATGGGCTATCGTTTCGGCCGCACGGCCTACATCACCGATATGAAAACCATCCCCGACGAGAGTCTCCCTCTTTTGGAAGGTGTGGAAACGCTCATCGTCAACGGGCTGCGCTTTGAACCGCACGCCAGCCATCAGACCATTGAAGAAGCTGTTGCTTTTTCGCGCCGTGTGCAAGCGTCGCACACCTATCTCGTCCACATGAGCCATCATGCCGGACTCCATGTTTCGCTCGAAGAACGTTTGCCCGACAACGTGCATGCTGCTTATGATGGTTTGGAAATTGAATGTCGCTGAAGTGTACTGGGGGCGGATGTTGTATAATCTTCTTTAAAACCCCTTCCCAAAATAGTTAAACCCTTTCTTCTCACGGCTCCTCGTTCTTCTTTATTAATACTTAACACGTCTGCCGTGAAAAAATGTGGCGTCAGAACTTGCCTGCGTGAAATGAAAAAAGTAATTTTGCATGCAATAAAAAAACACCTTAGCATTATGTACTCAGATTTTATTGCCGACAAAATTGTTATGGAGGGCTTGACGTTTGATGATGTCCTCTTGGTCCCTGCCTATTCAGAAGTACTGCCGCGTACCGTCAGTCTGTCAACGAAATTTTCTCGCAACATCGATTTGCAGATTCCTTTTGTGACAGCAGCTATGGACACTGTGACAGAAGCACCAATGGCCATTGCCATTGCGCGAGAAGGTGGTATCGGTGTGATTCACAAAAATATGAGCATCGAAGACCAGGCGCGTCAGGTGGCCATTGTGAAGCGTGCAGAAAATGGTATGATTTATGACCCCGTAACAATTCAGCGTGGCCGTACAGTTAAGGATGCGCTGGCTTTGATGCGCGAATACCACATCGGAGGTATTCCTGTCGTTGACGACCAGATGCACCTGGTTGGTATCGTGACCAACAGAGACCTGCGCTTTGAACGCAACCTCGACAAGAAGATTGACGAGGTGATGACTTCTGAGAATCTTGTGACCACCAATACGCAGACCGATCTTCTGAGCGCCAGCCAGATTCTTCAGGAAAACAAGATTGAAAAACTTCCTGTCATTGACAAGGACGGTAAGTTGGTCGGTTTGATTACTTATAAGGATATCACCAAGGCCAAGGATAAACCGATGGCATGTAAGGATGCCAAGGGACGTTTGCGTGTGGCCGCAGGTGTCGGCGTGACGGCAGACACTTTGCAGCGTATGGAAGCCTTGATTCAGGCAGGTGCCGACGCCATTGTCATCGACACGGCGCATGGTCATTCAAAATACGTGATTGAAAAGCTCCGCGAGGCCAAGGCTTCTTTCCAAGGTGTTGACATTGTGGTGGGAAATGTTGCCACAGGCGATGCTGCACGCATGCTCTATGAGGCAGGTGCTGACGCTGTCAAGGTCGGCATCGGTCCGGGTTCTATTTGTACCACCCGTGTGGTTGCAGGTGTCGGTGTGCCTCAGTTGTCGGCTGTTTACGACGTAGCCCAGGCGTTGAAGGGAACAGGTGTGCCCTTGATTGCTGATGGTGGTTTGCGTTATTCCGGCGACATTGTCAAAGCGCTTGCAGCCGGTGGCTACTGCGTTATGATTGGTTCGTTGGTGGCCGGAACGGAAGAAAGTCCAGGCGAAACCATCATCTTCAACGGCCGTAAGTTTAAGACCTATCGTGGTATGGGTAGCTTGGAGGCTATGGAGAATGGTTCTAAGGATAGATATTTCCAGTCGGGCGTTGTTGAAGTCAAGAAACTCGTTCCAGAGGGTATTGCCGGACGCGTTCCTTATAAAGGCTCTGTTCAGGAGGTTATTTACCAGATGGTCGGTGGTTTGCGCTCAGGTATGGGCTACTGCGGTGCCGGCACCATTGAGCAGTTGCACAACGCCAAGTTTACAAGAATCACGGGTGCTGGTGTGATGGAAAGCCATCCGCATGACATCACCATCACAAGCGAGGCTCCCAACTATAGCCGCTCTGAATAAAAAAGATATGCGATTCGTTTTGACGGATTATATATAAAACAATGTCACCCTTCTACTGTGAATTCATGGTAGCTTGACCATGTACACATCGCGTGTGTTATGGTTCAGGCGAATCTTTAGGCATAGTGGAAGAGTGGCATTTTTCAGTTAGGGGTGTTCTATAAATTAGCTTGAGCCGATTTTACATTTATCGCGAAGCAGATTGTTGTATTTCAAAGACGAGCATAGCGAGCTATGTGAGTCTTTGAAATACAACAAGATGCGAGTGAGAAATGTAAAAGCGGCCAAGTCAATCCTAAATAAGGAATCTCCATTAAAACTAATTTATAGAACATCCCTTAATCTGGGTGCTGATTCAGCCCCTGGGTTTTCATGACACCTTAATATATTCCTTTCCTTTCTACTCAAATGAAAAAGTTTTTCTTACCCATATTTGCCTTGGCGTTTTCTTTGGGCGCGTTTGCCCAAAGCAAAGACCCTGTTTTGATGCACATTAACGGCAAGCCCGTCACTCGGAGTGAGTTTGAGTATTCCTATAACAAGAACAGCAACATCGAAGGTGCTGTGGAGCACAAAACGGTGGACGAATACGTCGAAATGTTTGTGAATTACAAACTCAAGGTGGAAGCTGCGGAAGCGATGCGCATGGATACGCTTTCAAGTTTCAAAGGCGAATTTGCCCAATATCGCGACATTCAGTTGAAGCCGTTTTTGGTTGATTCCACCTTCATCGACTCCGTTGCCTACAGCGTGTACACCCAGACCCAGGCGCAGTTGAAAGGGAAAGATATGTTGCGCGTGGCCCACATCCTGCTTATGGTGCCGCAAAATGCCACACAGGGCGCGGTTGACTTCACGTCACATCGCATAGATTCCATCTACGATGTCCTTAAACATGGTGCCGATTTTGCTGAAATGGCTAAGCAGTTTTCTGACGATAGGGGCACGCGTGCCAAGGGCGGCGAACTGCCTTGGATTGGGCCGGACATGACCTTGAAGGAATTTGAGGATGCTGCCTATGCCCTTCAGAACGGCGAAATGTCGCGTCCTGTCAAGACTTCCGTGGGATTCCACATCATCAAGATGCTCGAACGTAAGCAACTCGAACCGTATGCTCAGTTGAAATCCATGATTGTTGAAGGACTGAAGCGTCAGGGCATCGAGGAAAACTCGGCCGACTATCGTATTGGTAAGATTGTGGAGGCAAGCCACGGACGACTGACCCGTGAAGCGGTGCTGGACAGCGTGATGAATGCTGAGGTTGCCACCAATGCCGATTTGAAGTACCTCATTGAGGAATACCACGACGGACTGCTGCTTTACGAAATTAGCAAACAGGAAATTTGGGACCCAGCTTCAAACGATAAGCAGGCGCTCGCTAAGATTTTCAAGAAGAACAAGAAAACCTATGCGTGGGACGAGCCGCGCTTCAAGGGCTTTGTCATCTCAGCCAAGAGCGAGCAGGCGCTGAAGAAAGCCAAGAAGTTGCTCAAGAAGTATGGCGAAGGAGAATGGCAGGCCGAAATCAAGAAGCAGTTGAACAAAGACTCTGTGCAGGTCCGCGTTGTTGGCCCCGTCTTGGTCAAGAAAGGCGAAAACAAATTGGCCGACCAGTTTATTTTTGGCGGTGACGAAGTGAAGACGAGAGCCCCGTTTGTGTTTGCTGGCGTGCAGGGTAAAAAACTTAAGCAGCCAGCCACTTATGTCGACGTCAAGTCGCAGGTGGAAACCACTTTGCAGGAACGTCTCGAAAAGGCTTGGATTGAAAAGCTCCGTCAGCAGTTCCCAGTTGAAATAGATAAGGCTGTGCTCGCCACGGTGAACAAACACTAAGCGTGGAGCGCGCAGGAATAATCAATCCACGATCAAAAGTCATTCTCCTGTTTCTAAGTAATGGCATAAAAAGACTTGACCAATTTTGTAAGTAAAGATTTATTTCTTATGCCCTGTCAAAATAGCTCAACTTATACTTTCACCATTACTAAGTATAACTCATAAGCATCAATGAATAAAAGAAATTTATTGCTTTCGGCCTTCATGTCGCTCGGCTTTGCCGGCGCCTTCGCGCAGGTTCAGAAATCCAACGTCGTTGACGAAGTGATTTGGGTGGTTGGCGACGAGCCGATTTTGCGTAGCGATGTCGAAGAAGCACGAATTAGCGCCGAATTGTATGGCGAACATATTGACAATCCATATTGCGTGATTCCTGAGCAGTTGGCCATTCAGAAACTCTTTCTGCATCAGGCGGCGCTCGACAGTGTGGAAGTCGATGAGGCACGCGTCATCCGTGCAGCCGACGAGCAGATTAACCGCGCCATCCAGAATTTCGGTTCGCGCGAGAATGTCGAAACCGTTGCACGCAAGTCGATTGCCCAATATCGCGAACAGCAGAAAACCATGTATCGCAACAACCTGATGATTGGTCAGGTGAGGGAGAATATTACCAAAAACGTCAAGGTGACACCGGCAGAAGTGCGCAAGTATTTCTCAAGCCTCCCCGAGGACAGTTTGCCGCTCATCCCCACACAGGTGGAGGTGCAGATCATCACGTCTGTTCCCAAAGTGAGCCGTGCGGAAGTGGAGCGCATTGAGTCGCGCCTGCGCGATTTTGCCAAGAGAATCAACAGCGGCGAGTCTGAATTTTCAACCCTCGCCAAGATTTATTCCCAGGACGGTTCTGCCCGCAACGGCGGAGAGTTGGGCTATTCAGGCCGCAACCAGTGGGTGCCCGAGTTTGCCAATGTTGCTTTCAGTTTGAACGACCCGAAGAAGGTGTCGAAAATCGTGAGAACAGAATTTAGTTTCCATATCATCCAGCTCATCGACAAGCGTGGCGACAGAATCAATGTGCGCCACATCCTGCTGAAACCGGAAATCGAGGAAAGCGAATATGAGCGTGCCTTAGGCCGCTTGGATTCCATCGCCGACGACATCCGAAGCGACAAGTTTACTTTCGACGAGGCCGCTCCGCTGCTTTCCGACGATAAAGACACGAGAAACAACAACGGCATCATGGCCTATACCGACATGGAGACGGGACTCGTCACTTCCAGATTCCAGATGTCGCAGCTGCCGGCCGACGTGGCCAAGGTGGTTGAGCATCTCAAGGTGGGAGAGGTGTCGAAGGCATTCAGAATGACAAACAGCAGCGGTGCCGAGGTCTGCGCCATCGTGCGCCTTAAAAATAGGACCGATGCACACCGCGCCAGCATGACCGAGGATTTCCAGACTTTGAAAGACATCGTCTATGACAAGCGCTGCGAGGCCGTGGTTGACGATTGGATCCGCGAAAAGCAGAAGAATACGTACATCCGCATCAATGACAACTGGAAACATTGTGACTTCAAATATCCAGGTTGGGTGAAATAAAAGCGGTGTGCTGAAAATTTTCACCGGAAATCCTGCCTCGTTGTGCCAGACGGCGGCATATATAGGCAAGCGTAAAAACCAGTTCGTAATCCGCAATTTGAATGAGGTTGAAAAATAAACAACACAGATATAGTTTTATTAGCAACAAGACGTGGGCCATTTGGGCCTTCGTCTTGTCTGTCGTTATAGGCGGTCATGCCAAAGTTTTTTCCTTCTCGTCTTCCAACGACAAAAAAGAAGACCGGCTGCATTTGGTGCACGCCGACAATTGGGTGTATGACCAATATGAAATCCCTGGTGCGCAGCGTTTGAGCGGCAACGTGGAATTTCAGCATGGCGGGATGAAATTGCGCTGCGACAGTGCCGTATATTTTCAGGCCAGCAATTCCTTTGAGGCATTTGGGCATGTGCGCATGACACAGGGCGACACCCTCTCCCTAACGGGTGAGCGTCTCTATTATCGTGGCGACGACCAGATGGCCGAGGTGCGCCAGAATGTCATCATGAAACATCGTGGGCAGACCCTCTACACCGATTCGCTCAACTACGACCGCCTATACGCCTTCGCCTATTTCTTCGACGGCGGCAAACTCGTTGACGGCAACAGTGTGCTTACGTCCGATTGGGGAGAATATCATACAGACACCCGCAAATCGGTGTTCAACTACAACGTGGAACTCAACAACCCCAAATTCAGAATCATCACTGATACGCTCAATTATGATATCATCACCAAATGGGTGGATGTCTGCGGCCCGTCCAACATCTATAGCGGCGACGACAGAATCTACACCGAGCAGGGTAGCTATAATACGAAGAGCGAACAGGCCAAACTCTATAAACATCCCATTATCTACAACAAAACAGGGATGATGGAAGGCGACAGCGTTTTTTATGACAAGAAAACGGGGGAGGCCCTTGGATATAGCAACGTAGTCTATCGCGACACGGTCGGGAAATACAATATGTATGGCGATTTCTGCCACTATAATGAGCTCTCTGGAAAGGGACTGGCAACGGGAAAAGCTTGGGCGGAATATTTTTCCAACGGCAACGACACGCTCTATGTGCATGCCGACACGATGAAGGTGTTCACCTACAATATGGAAACCGATAGCATCTATCGCGTTGTTCATGGATATTTTCATGCCCGTGCCTACCGTGCGGACATACAAGCCGTGGCCGACTCTCTTGTTTTCTCAACCAAAAGCAGAGCATTGTCTCTTTATAGAGACCCCATCGTCTGGAGCGACAACCGCCAGATTGTCGGTGAGGAAATTCACGCTTTTGCCAACGACTCCACCATCGACAGTGTGCGTGTCATGCGGCAAGCTATGCTTGTGGAGCGCTTGGATTCCTTGCATTTCAATCAGGTCGGCGGCAACTTGATGCGTTCTTATTTTGAAAATGGGAAAATCAAAATGAATTGCGTTGACGGCAATGCGAGCGTGGTCAACTATCCGTTGGAAAGAGACAGCGCCATCATCTATCAGAATGCCACCGAAACCGCGAAAATCCGCATGACGATGAAGGACGGAAAGATGCAGCGCTTGTGGGCACCAGGGTCCAAGGGTACGTTTTATGTGGCCGGACTGGCGCCGCAGGAGAAGACCCTGCTGCCGGGCTTTGCCTGGTTTGACTATATACGTCCCATTGACAAAAACGACATCTTCGAGTGGCGGCCGAAAAAGAAAGGCACAGAACTCAAGCCTTCCGTGCGTCATGAGGCCCCGTTGCAGAAGTTGAACGCGAAGTGATAGCCTTTAGGGACAGAAGATTTTGATATATCCCCTCTTTAAGTAACGGTCAAACCTACTTACAAACGAGAATAGAAAAACAGTATGAGCGACATAATAAAACTGCTTCCGGATTCTGTTGCCAATCAGATTGCAGCGGGAGAGGTCATTCAGCGTCCGTCGTCTGTCATCAAGGAACTTGTTGAGAACGCCATCGATGCTGGAGCAACGTCCATTCAGGTCATCGTTGTTGACGCGGGAAAGACCTGCATACAGGTGGTTGACAACGGAAAGGGAATGAGCGAGACCGATGCCCGTTTGGCTTTTGAGCGGCATGCCACGTCAAAAATCACCCAAGCCTCGGACCTGTTTAATCTGCAGACCATGGGGTTTCGCGGCGAGGCGCTTGCTTCGATTGCGGCGGTGGCACAGGTGGAACTGAAGACGAGGACGGCCGACGAGGAAATCGGCACGTGCCTGCAAATCGAAGGAAGTAAGGTCATCGACCAGCAGCCTGACGCTTGCAGCGTGGGGGCGAATTTCTCGGTCAAGAACCTGTTTTACAACATCCCGGCAAGAAGAAAATTTCTGAAATCCAACCAGACAGAGATGTCAAACATCTTGACGGAGTTTGAAAGGGTGGCGCTGGCCAATCCGCAGTTGTCGTTCAAACTCTATTCTGGAGACAGTGTGCTGCAAAACCTCCCCGCTGGCAATTTTCGTTCAAGAATCAGGGGCATCTTCGGGAAAAATGTCGACAGCAAACTCCTTCCTGTCAGTGTAGAGACTTCTTTAGCGAAGATAAACGGGTATGTCGGAACGCCTGAGAGTTCCAAGAAGAAGGGTTTCCATCAATATTTCTTCGTCAATGGCCGCTACATGAAGCATCCTTATTTCTCCAAGGCCATCATGACAGCCTACGAGCGCTTGATTCCCGACAACGAACAGGTGTCGTATTTTATTGATTTCCAAGTAGACCCTTCTAAGATAGATGTAAACATACATCCTGCGAAAACCGAAATCAAGTTTGAAGACGACAGTGCGATTTGGCAGATACTTCTTGCCTCCGTGCGCGAGGCATTGGGCAAGTTTAATGCCATTCCAACCTTGGATTTCGACACGGAAAATTGCCCTTCCATCCCTGCTTTCAACCCGGAATACACCGAGGTCAAGCAACCCCAAGTGCATTTAGACAGCTCTTTCAATCCTTTCGACCAGCCGCAGGAAGTGCCGCTCTCGGAGAATGGAAACGGCGCGGCAAGGCGTGAAAGTTTTTCCCGCAGCGCTTCAGGATGGGAAAACGCCTTTGCAAAACCTTCGAATTTGGATTTCTCTCTTCCGCTCGGAGGCTCCGATTCGCAGACAGAGGCAGGCGGAGAGTCTTCTTTGGATTTTGCGCATGCCTCAGATGCCCAAACACATACGCCCTTGTTCGATGCAGCGTCAATGTCCCCCGGAGACACTCAGATGCCGGGCGAAGAAATGCTTTGGGACAATGGCGGAGAGGAAGACGATTGGAAGGAACTCTCAGCCTCTGCCTTCCAGTATAACGGTCGTTTCATAGTTTTGCCTTCCTCGTCAGGAGTGGTTCTCATCGACCAGCATCGCGCCCATATTCGTGTGTTGTATGACATGTTTCTCAATCAGCTGCTGATGCACAAGGGCGTCAGCCAGGGACTGCTCTTCCCGGAACTTCTTCAGTTGCCCTTGTCGTCTGCCACGCATTTCGAAGCCCTCATGGAGCAACTGGCCTTCGTCGGGTTCGACATTTCGCCGCTTGGTGCAGGCAGCTTTTCCATATTGGGTATTCCCTCTGGCACAGAAGGACTTGACGTCATCTCGCTCTTGCAGTCGATTCTTGATGAGACGATGCAGGGCAAACCAAAGGCAGAAGAAACCATTGCCAAAATCATAGCCAACCGCCTGGCACAACAGGCGGCCATGCCCGTGGGGCAGATTCTTGGAAGAGACGAAATCACCAATTTGGTCGTGTCGTTGTTTGCCTCTGAAAATCCGCATTACACGCCAAATGGGAAGAACATACAGTATCTTCTTGATACAGAAAGGATAAAACAATTGTTTGACGCATAATCAAAAAGTATGACAACTGATGTTATAAAGGCCAACAAGGAGGAATATCTCAACCGCTGCCGGAAATACATCCACCGCGAAGGAATCGACAAACTGCTCGATTATCTTGAAAACAAAACAGATTTTTTCACGGCACCATCCTCAACCTCCTTCCATCTGAATGAAGACGGGGGACTGTGTCGCCACTCTTTGAATGTACACGATGTGGCGATGAAACTCGTGGAGCATGTTTATGCGCCTTCAATGCAGCTTGAGACAGCGCCCTTTTCGGAAGAAATCTCCCAGGAGAGTCTGGCAATCGCAACGCTTTTCCATGATTTGTGTAAGACGAAAATCTATCGTAAGACAGAGCGTTGGCGCAAGAATGCAGAGGGGCGCTGGGAGAGCTATTCTGGTTATGAGATTCAGGACGAGTTTCCTTTCGGCCACGGCGAGAAGTCGTGTATCATCTTGGGATGGTTCTTGCGCTTGAAGCAAGACGAACTGCTGGCCATCAGATGGCACATGGGCATGTTTGAAATGGGAGAGCAGGGGAGCAGCACCCGCTTCGCTTTTCGTTCGGCCTTAGAGCGCTCTCCTTTGGTTGTCGTCTTGCACACAGCCGACATGCTGAGCGCCAATCTTCTTGAAAAGACATCGAAATAAGAGGGGGGCAGAAGGTTCTTCCCCTATCCCGTTCCGTAGATAATTACGCTTTCATTCCCGAGGAGGACTTTAGTAATCTCTCCTCCAACAGCAAACGGCAAAAGACACGCGCTTCATGCGTATCTTTTGCCGTTTGTTTTGTTTGTAGATTCTCGTGGTGGCCGCGTTTTGTCAGCGCCCTTGTAAATGTTAAATTGTTATTGTGGAATAACCTTTTAACACTATGTTAGGATATATATATGAAATAAATGGCTATTTTTGTAGCAATACTACAAAAATAAACCTCTGATGATATTAAAAATAGAATTTGAAAATTTCTTCTCCATTAGAGATAGAGTAAGAATAGACTTTAGGGCAGCCAATATCAATACCACGCTTGCTCGTGAATTGAGGCACAATGTTATAGATTGGAACGGCGTTCCGGTCTTGAAGTCTGTGGGGTTGTTTGGTCCCAACGCCTCTGGCAAGTCAAACATTCTGAAAGCCGTTAGCTTCTGCTGTCGCATGATATTGGATTCACACTTGAATAACGAAGGTGTGGTATTCAATTTTGAGCCATTCAAATTTGATGGCTGGCAAGAGAAACCGAGTTGTTTCCTGATTGATTTTGTGTGTAATAATGTTGAGTATGAATACTCGTTTGAATTGACAAAAACCAAGATTCTCTCGGAAAGTCTCTATCATTTTCCTTTTGGCAGACGAGCCAAGATATTCGTTCGCAATGCCGATGGCAAATATAGTTTTGGCACGGGAGTAATTAGTAAGCCTGCGGATGTGGTTTTAAACACCAGCGACAAGAACCTTTTTTTGAGCAGAGCCAGTTCGATGAATAGAGAGATTGCTCAAATGCTCTATCGTTACTTCATGAATCAGTTTCTCTTGGGCCTGGTAAATGTGAATGACGTGATGGTTCTTGATGGTTTCAACACCTATAAGCGTGTCATCCTCAAGGCTCTTGAGGTATGTGACACGGATATTACGGACATTGAAGTGAGAAAGGAACAGATTCCAGCCCCAGTCGTTGCTCCAGGTCAGGGAGAAATTTCCTTCAAATTGATGGATGTGCTCAAGTTCAAGACATTTCATCGTGGCAATAAAGACGTGATGTTTGATTTGGATCTTGAAGAATCAAACGGAACCAAAAAGCTTTTCCAGATTTTGATACGCCTCTTGGATGTAGTCAAGAACAGGAAAGGAATAATGATGGATGAATTTGATATGGGGCTGCATACCAGATTGGCGGATTTTATCCTCGACTTGATACATGCTTCAGACGGAAGCCAACTTCTTTTTTCGTCGCACAACACCAATTTGATTGATGTCAAAAGACTGAGAAGGGATCAGATTGTCTTTGTCAATAAGACGGAAGATGGAGCAACTGAGGTGTATTCTCTTTATGACTTTAAGGACTTTCGTGAAAATATGGACGCAGAGAAAGGGTATATTCAAGGTCGCTTTGACGCTGTGCCATATGTTGACTCTTCTGTTGACAGCATAAAACAACTTTTGGAGGGCTAATCATGGTAAGCAAAAGAGAGAAAGCTCCAGATAAGCGGATGCGCAGAATTGTCTTAGTGATTTGCGAGGGGGAAACCGAGGAAAACTATATCAATTTGATGAAGAAATGGTATAAATTTCCAGTGCGCATAGTTTCTCGGATTGAAGGTACAAAAATCACTCAAGCACTTGTTGACAAGCATGAACGAGGACTCAAAATATCAGCAAAGGACAAGGTTGATACGTTCCTCATGTATGATATGGACGTGCCTGCCATCAACGAAAAACTCATGGTTTGTAAAGCCGAATTGTTGTTGAGTAATCCTTGTTTTGAGATATGGTTGCTTCTGCATGCAAAGGAACAAAAATCGGCATTGAGTTCGGAAGCTGTACTCAGGGAATTGAAAAAGAGTGCCTCTGTGTGGAACAGCTACAACAAGTCTGTCTATACTGATACACAAAAGACATTTCTAAGAGAACACCTTAAAGATGCAGTCGATAGAGCAAAGGCGCTTAAAGACTTTCAGAATCCTTCAAGCAGAATCTACAGACTCTTGGAGATATTGGAAGGCAAAGCATAAAATGCAAGGCAGGAAACAGCAAAATGATCTAAGAATAGTGTATTAGTAGGGGCGATTTTTTAGTCAAATAAGTAGATGCCCCACACCTTGAGTCTTATTTTTAAGGGATTAATCTGGTAAATCCGTAGCTGAATAAATGGCTGCGGATTTACCGGTTTTTTAAATTCAAGAAAACAGAGTTGCCCATATTCCTGAAAACGACAAATGACGACGCCGAGAGATTCCCATGACCGATTCAGAGCCTATGCCATTTGTTTTCTTTGTGGAATTATATGGTGGCGGGCGTTTTCGTCAGCATCGCCAAAAAGGGCATAATCCGCTCGCAGCAATGCGATTCACAAGGGCATTTCGGCTCAAAAATTCAGGTACAAAAATGCGGAACTTATTCTTTCAGTATTACATAACAAAGAAATTTCCTCCAATTCAGTGTTAAAGATTGTGCTATCGGGGGGGGTAAAATTATTTTTTGTAACTTTGGAGCATTCAGAACTCAAACATTTAAAGGTTGCGCCCGACACGTATCAGGGAAGAATTTATGATAAGATGACTACTTTCGGTAAAGGCATCTATGCCTTGTGCGCCATTGCACATACAAAAATGGACTTTAAACCAGTACATGATTTTTATATCCTGTCTACTTATAACAATTTATCAAAAATTATTCAAGATGAAAAATAAACATTTTTTCCGTCGCGCAATCACGGCCGCCTTGTTGTGCATTTGCTTCCACTCGCAATTTTTGTACGCACAAAGGCTAAGTGTCCGTCTCGATGCCCCCCAAGGCGTTGACGTAGAAACCCTGCGTTCGGATGTTGGCACTCTTGAAATTACGTTTTCCAACAATCCTGCATTTCAGGATCTCAGCAACTATGCCAATGAATGCCTCCCTTTGAGAAGTAATTATAATCAGGGAGATGCTAATCAGTATAGATACCATAGTTACCGATTCACACTTAACTTTTACAATGGTGACGGTAATTACTCTGCATGGTGGGGGATTTCAAGTATAGATATGCTTTCTTTAAGTAGAGCTATTAATTGTAAATTAGGAGATTATGCCTACTACCGCATTTACAACATTCATTTGAATCGCATCATTACGGGAAAGATTCTCCTGACGAAAGATGAAAACGTGACCATCTCCCGCAACGACTTGGCTTCAGCCCGCCGGGTCACTTTCCAACCGGTGATTGACCGCAATGGCAATCCTGTGTCTGCCATGCTCGCCCCCGACCTCCGTGTGGGTGCCTGCTGGGGAACGAGTGTAATAAATATGGAGCGTGACTTCAATGCTCCTTGGGCGCTCTACGCTTTGCCAGGTGATATCTTGCGCTATCTCGTGGTTCCAGATAGCGAAGATCTCGCGCTGCATGTCGACTCTATCACTGTGACTGATACCCCCGACCAGACCATTACTACCGACTACCGTCAGGCTGTGGAATGTCGTTTTTACATCACTGACAGCAAGGGGGCGCAATGTCCCGTAGATGGCAGATTGGGGGCTGTGTACTACAAAGAGCAGAATTGGAATAAACCAACGAAATCGCAATACTATGGTTACGGGTTTTATAACGTCGGTGGCGATTTTACCCTTACCGCTCCTGATGGCACTTGTGCCGCTTATGTACTGCCAGGCACGCAGTCGTTTCAGATAAGTAATTTCCTTGTGAGAACTTCTGACCCCGACTTTCTCATACCATACAACGCTGATGGTGGCTACGTCATAAAAGAGTTGACCGTGCCCGAGAGCACTGAGCCTGTCAATTTGTCGCTTGGCCGCAGCAAACCTCTCAAGGTGACAATTACTTTGGCCGATGCCGCCCCGTTCGTTGACGATATTTACTTCACAGTTCTTAATAAAGTGAGCCGTCCTTACGCATGGCGTGACAATAGGAGCATAAATGTGCCAAGAAATGTGATCAGCCGTGAAATCAAAGGCAATGACGTCATCTGGACCATGATGGTTGAAGGAAGTACCTTCCCGTATATTGGGATTGGAGTTTATAATTACGAGAAAGAAACGTTTGGCCCTACAGTAGAAAGTCGTGCTTTCATTTATGAAAGCCCATCCGACCAGCGAACGGAATTCCACTTGACACAAAACGACTTTTCTAATGGTTCTAAAGGTCTTTCTTTTGCTGAGTTGCATCCCGTGAAATTCATCATCCCCTGCCATTTGCTGCAAGGCGGCAAATATCGCTTGCACCTGAGTGGTAAATATGGCAAGGAACAGACAGGCGAGTACGATGATGTCTCCACCTACTTCACGCACCGCAATGAATGCGCAAAAAGTTTTGGAACGGGAGAAAATCCTGTACCCTACGACACCTTGACCCTCATACTTCCAGAAGGTCAGTACAACTGGTACATGCAAAATAGCAACGAAAACGAAGAATCAGAGGCCTCTATTTTCTCTCACCGCTTCACCCTTACAGCCACAGACGACCTCGTGCAACCTCTCTCAGAAAAGGCCTACACACTGCTTCGTGTAAAAGACCTCGGTCTTGAGCGTGTCTATACGTATTGCAACAATCTCCCAACGACATTCCCGTATTACAAGTGTGACATATCCAAGAACAGTATTGTCTTTGCCGATGAAACCATCCCTTTGCACAACGGCTATAATGAATATTCCGTTGACTATCGGCAGGTGAAAATTGAAAAAGAGGCAGACACGTCTATCGGTTATACGCTGAAATCTCCATTATTCATTGGTGCCGATGATGAGAATCCTTTCCACACCAGTGCCCAATATTATGGTAGTAGCAATAATTATGTCAGCCTCGGAAAGCAAGAGAATATAACTGGCGACAGCGCAATCCTCGTGTCGAAAAACTCTCAGGCTGATTTGATATTGCGTTATAGTGGCAAACCCAACCATATTGTGCGCATCAACCCTTCAAATGCCGACACTGTGGTCATTGCTCACTGCCAAAAGCCAGTTCGTGTCACTTTCTTTTACGAACAGGCCGGAGCATGGATTGAAAGCCTGCGCCAATTTGATTTATTCCTTGGCAAGGAACGTACACGGATAATGCCCTATAATTACAGTGTATTTGAGCGTCGTACATGTACAGACCTTGTTCCCGGTGCCTATTCTGTGTCGTGCGTATTCCTCGTTGATGGTGTAGAACATCACGTTGCTGCCGACTTTATCGTTGAGGCAGAGAAACCCATGACCGTGGAACTCAAGGAATTTGACCCTACGTCCATCACCTCTCCACTCGACACCAACGTGAGCGGAAAAGTCAAAGCTCGCTACACGATTGACGGTCGGCAAATTGCAGCACCACAGCGTGGCCTCAATATCCTGCGTATGGAGGATGGCAGCATACGCAAGGTGATGGTTAAATAATCAGGTGTGTCCAACGCCTGAGAAATTAATCTCAATAACAAATCCGGTAAATCCGTTGCTGAATAAAAAGCTGCGGATTTACCGGATTTTTATTTTCCAGAAAACAAAGTTATCCCGTAATTCAGACGAAGATGACAGAGAAAAAAGTGTAGAACCAAGGTGAGAACAAAGGCGGGATAGGAGTTTATAATTCAGTGCCTATACTTTTTGGCGAACGTGGGACGAGACGCAACCGAACGCGGGATAAGACGCAATCGAACGTGGGACGAGACGCAATCGAACGCCGTCCCGCGTTCGCTGAAAAGTCTACTTAGGCATTTGCCGAAGAAAAGGCGGCATTCGTCGATTTCATTTTCCAAAGAGATGTTTAACGGGTATCAGCGTTAGGGACACGGTTGTAATTTTGCACTTGTAAGCCGACGGGGTTTGGTGTGGCGTTCATCGGTGGCGCTATCGTGTGTGTGGAATGCCCGCCAGAGAGTACGTCTGCATAATCAGAATTGTTGAATAAGAAATAAAGGAGATTCGCATGAGAAAAAAATGGATCATTCCGCTTCTGTTGTCTTTTGCGGCGCTGGGCCCTGCTTTTGCGCAGCAATCGGAAGTGTGGAATTTGAAGGATTGCATTGACTATGCACTGACTCACAGTTTGAAAATCCAGCAGAACAAGGCTTCGGAACAAACAGCGGCCATCGGTGTGCTGCAGGCCAAGGCGGGATTGCTGCCGAGTTTGAACGCCTCGATGAATCAAGGCGTGACGTACCGCCCCTTTCAAGAGAGCGGCGGCAACTTCGTGAACGACGGTATCGCCTCAAATGCGGCCGACAAGGCCACGCAGAGCGGGAGTTATGGCATCAATGCTTCATGGACACTATGGAACGGCGGCAAGAACCGCTTGAATGTCCAAAATAGCGAACTCGAACAGCAGATGGCATCGTACGCGACGACCGCCACCGTCAACAGCATACAGGAGCAGATTGCACAATTGTATGTGCAGATCCTCTATATGCAGGAGGCCCTGAAGGTGAATACGCAACTGCTGAAGCAGGATTCAATCGTGTATGCCCGTGGCGAACAGATGGTCAAGGAAAAACAGATGTCCAAGGCCGACTTAGCGCAGCTGGGAGCGCAAGTGAGCAGTGGGAGGTATAACGTGGTGAATGTCAAAACGCAGATTGAGAACTACAAGACGCAGCTCAAGCAATTGCTGGAAATCGACAACAACGCTGACATTGACATCGCGGATGTTGAGGTGGGGGATGAGAGCGTTCTTTCTGCGATTCCTGCAAAAAACAGTGTCTATGCCGCGGCGCTCGACAAGCGGCCGGAAATCAAGAAGAGCCTGGCATCGATTGAGCAAAGCAAGCTCGCCACCAAGATTGCGCAGGCGGGATATATGCCAACGGTCAGTTTGACGGGCGGCGTGGGCGACAGCCATCTGACGGGAACACAGACGAGCTATGCGAAACAGATGAAAACCAATTTCAACGCAACGCTTGGCGTGTCGGTCTCTATTCCGATATTCGACAACCGGCAAAACAAGAGTGCCGTTGAAAAAGCTCGCGTTCAGGAGGTCACGAGCCAGCTCGACCTCCTGGAAAACCAGAAGCAACTTTATTCTACGGTCGAAAACTACTGGCTGAATGCCACCAATAATCAGGAAAAATATAAGGCAGCAAAAGACAACGTGGAGGCCCTTCAAACCAGTTACGACCTCATTCAGGAGCAGTTTCGCCTGGGATTAAAAAATATTTCCGACTTGCTGACGAGTCGTTCTAATCTGCTATCTGCCAAGCAGAGCATGCTGCAAGACAAATATACGACGGTGTTGAACAAGGCGCTGCTCGACTTTTATGCAAACAATGTAATGTCAATTTGAAATTTAAATATAGAAAGATATGAACAAGAAAAAGTGGATGCTCATCGTCGCATGTGTTGTCGTTCTGGCAGCAATCGTATATGCGCTGACGGGGGGCAAAAAAGAGGCACCCGTGATGGATTATGAAACGGCGCGCGTTGAAAAGGCAACAATCGGCAACAGCGTAACGGCCACTGGTACGATTGAGCCAGTTACGAAGGTGGAAGTCGGAACGCAGGTGAGTGGCATTATCGACAAAATCTATGTCGACTATAATTCCGTCGTTCATAAGGGACAAATCATTGCCGAACTCGACAAGACGAATCTCATGAGCGAACTGAACAGTGCGAAAAGTAATTTGGCAGGGGCGAAAAGTGATTTGGACTACCAGCGGGCCAACTATAAGCGTATCAAAGCGCTTTATGACAAGGAACTCGTGAGCGGCAATGAGTACGACACCGCCCTTCTCTCGCTCCGTCAGGCCGAGAGTACTTATGCACAGCGAAAAGAGGCTGTTTCAAAGGCACAGACCAATTTGGGATATGCCATCATCACTTCGCCGATTGACGGCATCATCATCAGTAAGGCCGTGGAAGAGGGACAGACAGTTGCTGCAAGCTACAGCACGCCGACGCTCTTCACGATTGCCCAAGACTTGACGGACATGCGCGTGATTGCCGACGTTGACGAGGCAGACATAGGCGAAGTTGAAGTCGGACAGCGCGTGTCGTTCACCGTGGATGCCTATCCTGGCGAGACCTTCGAAGGACAGGTCACCCAGGTGCGCTTGGAAGCAACGACGGAGAGCAACGTTGTCACGTATGAGGTGGTGATTTCTGCCTCCAACAAAGATTTGAAACTCAAACCCGGACTGACGGCAAACGTCACGATTTTCACTCTGGAACGCAACAACATCGTGAGCGTGCCGACAAAGGCGTTGCGCTTCACGCCGACCAAGGAAATGCTGAATCCAGGGGAGAAAATAGAAGACTGCCAGGGCGCTCACAAGGTGTGGGTGCGTGAGGGCAAAACGCTGAAGGCTTATGCCGTGAAAACCGGCATCACCAACGGCACGCGCACTCAAATTGTCAGCGGAATCAAGGAAGGTGCTGAGGTAATTGTGGAAATGAAGGCTGCCTCTGCCGACGCAGAACAGGCCAACGCGGGCGACAATTCTGAAAGCAGTCCTTTTGCACCAGGCCCGAGGAAGAACAAAAAATAGCCGATCTGACCATCTACTTTAAAAATCGTTTTGGTGTATGGATAATCAAAAAGTGATTTCAAATAATGGGGCAGGCATGGCGGCTGCTGATTCCCACAAGGTTGTGATTGAACTTCAGAATGTGAAGCGCAACTTTCTGGTGGGTGACGAGGTGGTACATGCTTTGCGCGGCATCTCGTTCAAAATTTTCGAGGGCGAGTTTGTCACCATCATGGGAACGTCTGGTTCTGGAAAGTCAACGCTTCTCAATCAGTTGGGCTGTCTGGATACGCCCACCTCAGGAGAATATCTGCTCGACGGTGTGCCGGTTCGCAAGATGAGAAGGCGGGAGCGTGCGGTGCTCAGAAACCGCAAGATCGGTTTCGTCTTTCAGAACTATAACCTGCTGCCGAAGACAACAGCCGTTGAAAATGTGGAACTGCCACTGATGTATAATGCCTCTGTCGGGGCTAAGGAACGGCGCGAGCGCAGTATAAAAGCCCTGGAAATGGTTGGGCTTGGCAGCCGCTTGTATCACAAGAGCAACCAGATGTCGGGCGGACAGATGCAGCGCGTGGCCATTGCGCGTGCTTTGGTCAATGACCCTGCCGTGATTTTGGCCGATGAAGCAACCGGCAACTTGGACACCCGCACGTCTTTTGAGATTCTGGTGCTTTTCCAACAGCTCTACCGTGCCGGACGCACGATTATCTTTGTGACCCACAATCCGGAGATAGCTCAATATAGTAGCCGCAATATCGTCTTGCGAGACGGGAAAATCCGTGAAGACGTTATCAACCGCAACATTCAGTCGGCAGCGGAGGCTTTGGCTGCTCTGCCAGCGCCGGCAGACGATTAGTGCGTGTGTCTCTCTCATGTGTATTTTGTAATGCAGGTGTTCAGAACAGGGATGTGTTTGTGGATTTGCGTGTCTGTGATTTTGTGTGTGTCATGGATTTGTGTTGTCATAGTCATTCAATGAAACGTCGCATCGTTATCTGATGTGCCAGTCGGCATCCTTGTTTTTGAACACCAGCTTACTTAACTGCTTACTTACTTATATATAAATATGCATATTTCTAATCTGTTTAAAATAGCTGTACGTGCCATTGGTGCAAACAAGCTCCGCTCTTTTCTGACGATGTTGGGCATCATCATCGGAGTCGGTTCCGTGATTGCCATGATTGCCATCGGACAAGGTTCCAAGCAGAGCATCCAGAAGAACATCTCGGAGATGGGCTCCAATATGATCATGATTCATCCGGGGCAGGACAAGGGGCCTGGAGGTGCCCGTCAGGATGCTTCAGAAATGCAGACGCTCAAGCTCAAGGACTATGAACTTCTGAAGGAAAACACCCGTTATCTCTCAGCCATTAGTCCGTCGGTCAATTCCTCTGGGCAGTTTGTCAATGGCAACAACAACACGCCGTCGACCATGTATGGCATCTCGCCCGACTATCTGGAAATCCGTCAACTCAAAGTTGAAGACGGAGAGATGTTCACGGAGGAAGATGTCAAGACGAGCGCGAAGGTTTGCGTGATTGGCAAAACCGTTGCCGACAACCTCTTCACCAACGGCGAGGACCCCGTTGGACGCGTCATCCGTTTCGGCACCACGCCGTTCCGCATCGTCGGTGTGTTGAAGTCGAAGGGCTACAACTCCTTTGGCATGGACCAGGACGACATCGTGCTGGCACCATACACCACCGTCATGAAGCGCATCCTTGCCGTCACCTATCTTCAAGGCATCAATGCTTCTGCCATCACCGAGGGCATGACCGATCAGGCCATTGAAGAAATCACCTCCTTGTTGCGCGAGTCGCACAAACTGGGAGAGGGGGACGAAGACAACTTCTCCATTCGCTCTCAGGAAGAGATGGCGCAGATGATGACTTCCACCTCCGACACGATGTCGGTGTTGCTCTTGGTGGTGGCCTGCATCTCCCTCATTGTCGGCGGTATCGGCATCATGAACATCATGTATGTTTCCGTCACCGAGCGCACCAAGGAAATCGGTTTGAGAATGTCTGTCGGCGCCCGCGGCATCGACATTTTGGCACAATTCCTCATCGAAGCCATCCTTCTCAGTTTGGCTGGAGGCGTCATTGGTATTCTGATGGGACTCGGTGCAGCATGGGCCATCAATGTGTTTGCCCATTGGCCCGTTTTGGTCCAGCCGTGGAGCGTTGTATTGAGTTTTGCTGTATGTACGGCAACCGGTATCTTCTTTGGCTGGTATCCGGCAAAGAAGGCTGCCAATCTTGACCCGATTGAAGCCATTCGTTATGAATAAGTTTTTTTTGAAGAAAGCGTATGTAATAAGTTGGCGGTTGGCAAAAACAGTTCTGCAAAAGGAGTAGGTGCTTTGTTGTGTGGAATTTGCTGAATCCCCAGCCGTCTGAAAGGCCTGATAGAAATCCTGCGTGGTGTCTGTCAGGCCTTTAGTAATGGTAAGTAGGTGTTCAAATGCCCTGTCGATATAGATCAATTTATTCTTTCACCATTACTTATTAAAAATCAGCAGTGAAGATGCAGTTATGTGAATACTTTAAACTACCTTTGCGTAACATACAGAAACCAAAGGGGGAGAACATCATGACAGACAACAAGAAAACAGAGCGCAACGTGGCCATTGTTATCCATGTTTGCATCTGGACATACATATTTGCCTTTCCGTTGCTCTATGGGCGGCGTGAAGATTCTGTTGATTGGTTGTCTTATTTTCAGCGTTTGTATTTCCCGATTTCATCCTGCTTGGTGTTTTATGCCAATTATTTTTATTTTGTTCCGCGCCTGCTTTTGGACGAGAGGAAAAGGGTGTTGCGTTTCGTACTATTGAACATCGTTTTGATTTGTCTGCTGCTCTTCAGTCGGGAACTATATGTGCAGCTTCTGCCTCCGCCGAAGGCCGCTGATGGCGGGAAGGTGCATCTTTGTCCGCCGTTTTGGGCATGGATGCTGTTTCATTTCCGCAGTTTTTTGTCTTTGGCGTTTTTGGCATTCATGGCAGTGGCTGTCCGTCTCAGTGTTCAGTGGCAGATGGCAGAGCGGGCACGCTCGGAGGCCGAGCTGGGCCGGCGTGAAGCAGAGTTGAAGAACCTGAAGAACCAGATCAATCCCCATTTTCTCCTCAACACGCTCAACAATATCTATGCGCTCACGGCGTTTTCCCCGCAACAAGCCCAGGGGGCCATTGAAGAGTTAAGTCGGCTGTTGCGTTATGTGCTTTATGAAAACGAGGCCGAGACCGTCACGCTGGAAAAGGAAATCGAGTTTTTGGAGAGCTATGTGGAACTGATGCGTCTGCGTTTACCCTCATCGGTCAGTGTTGAAACGAATTTCGATGCAGTCAAGACCGATGGTCAGGCATTTGTGGCCCCTTTGATTTTTATCTCTTTGGTGGAAAATGCTTTTAAGCACGGCATCAGTCCCGCTTCGCGGAGTTTCATTCGCATACGAGTGGATTATGATTCCTCCAAGCGCCAGTTGGTCTTTGTCTGCCAAAACAGCAACCATCCCAAGACGTCAAAAGACAAAAGTCCTGGCGGCATCGGCTTGAAGCAGGTGCTACAACGTCTGGAACACTCCTATCCGGGGCGTTATGAATGGCTTTATGGAACAGAAAATGACGGCGCCACATATAGTTCTCAAATAAAAATATATTTCTGATTTCAATACCTGCTTATGGCAAAACAACTGACCTGTGCAATTATAGACGACGAACCATTGGCCGTGAAGTTGCTTGAGAGTTATGCGCAGAAAACCTCTTTCCTCAACCTCGTTGCCACCTATGGCAGTGCGGTTGAAGCGATGTATGCGTTGCAGACATCGCCTGTCGACATCCTGTTTCTCGACATACAGATGCCCGATTTGACTGGCTTGGATTTTGCCCGCATGATTCCCTCTTCCATTCACGTGGTCTTCACGACGGCCTTCCGTGAATTTGCCATCGACGGATATAAGGTGGGCGCTATCGACTATCTCTTGAAACCCATTGCATACACCGATTTCCTCTCAGCCGCCCAGCGCGTCTTGGCTGTCGTCGGCCGTCAGGCGGCAGAGGAGGACGTCAGGAAGCCAAAAACAGTCACCGAAAATCTCCCTGCGGAGGACGGCAATACAGATGCGGCCTTGCCAGTGGAAGACGGCATGTTTTTCGTGAAGAGCGATTACAAGTATGTCCGTGTGTCGTGTCAGGACATTCTCTATATAGAGGGACTGAAGGATTATGTGAAAATGCATCTGGCTTCTTCCCAGCGTGCTGTTGTGTCCCTCGTGTCGATGCGCACACTGGAAAACACACTGCCTTCCACATCCTTCTTGAGAATACACCGTTCGTATATCGTCAACATGAAGCGCGTCAGCATGGTGGACAGAAATAGTGTCGCCATCGCCGACTTCGTGCTTCCCATCTCAGACTCCTATAAAGACGCTGTGCAGAAATACGTGTCAGAACATGCTATACAAGGACGTTGACAGACAATAGAGGAGAGACCATGAGAGAATGTCCTCGCTTTGCATGGATAGTATAAACTAATTATGCCCCCCTACCTACTTACGAATATACTTACCTACTTACCATTACTAAAACGAAAAATCGAATATATGAAAAAGATTGACTCCTGCGAAGTAATGCAGGCCATGCCAGCCTTCAAATACACCGACGAGCAGTTTGCCGACATCCAGATGTTGCGCTATAAAGTGGAAGGATTTGAAAACCTTTCTCTGAAGGAAAAGACCTATATATACTATCTGCAGGAAGCCGCCCTCCACGGGCGCGACATTTTGTTTGACCAAAACGGGCGCTACAATCTGCGGATTCGCCGTGTGCTCGAAGCGTTGTATCAGAATTTTATTGGCGACAGGCAGAGCGCGTTTTTTCAGGCCGTGACGGTCTATTTGAAGCGCGTCTGGTTTTCTTCCGGCATTCATCACCATTACGGTTGCGAGAAGTTTGTGCCAGATTTTACGGAGGCTGATTTTCGGGCCGCCGTCAAGGCCATCCCTGCGCAGCAATTCAATCTGACTGACGCACAGGCTGTCGACAAACTTTTGGACGAATTGTGTCCCGTTATTTTCAATCCCGACATTATGTCCATGCGCGTCAACCAGAAAGACGGCGAAGACTTGGTGGCCACTTCTGCCTGCAACTACTACGGCGCGGGCATTTCTCAGGAGGATGCTGAGGCGTTTTATGCCAAGCAGAAAGACCCCGATAATCCGCGTCCCGTGATGACTGGCATGAACAGCCGATTGGTGCGTACCTCGCAGGGAACACTCGAAGAGCGCGTGTGGAAAGTCGGCGGGCTCTACGGACAGGCCATAGAAAAAATCGTTTCCAATCTGCTAAAAGCCCGTGATTATGCTGATTCTTCAGCGCAGCAGAAGGTCATCGACCTCTTGGTGGCTTTTTACCGCACTGGCGATCTCCACATCTTCGATGAATATTCAATCGCCTGGTTGCAGGACACCGCTTCGCTCGTTGACTTCACCAATTGCTTCACGGAGACCTATGGCGATCCGCTTGGCATGAAAGCCTCATGGGAGGCTTACGTAAACTTCAAAGACATTGCGGCGACGCAGCGCACGGAAAAACTCTCGGCAAACGCTCAATGGTTTGAAGACCATTCCCCCGTTGATGCCCGCTTCAAGAAGGAGAAGGTGCGCGGCGTGTCGGCAAAGGTGATAACGGCAGCCATCTTGGCAGGCGATCTTTATCCCTCAACGGCCATTGGCATCAATTTGCCCAATTCTGATTGGGTTCGGCGTGAACATGGTTCGAAGAGCGTCACCATCGGCAATATAACGGATGCTTACAACAAAGCCTCCCACGGCAGTGGAATGGACCGCGAATTTGTCATTGACGACGAAACACGGGCGTTGATCAGCCAGTATGGCGATGTCTGTGACAACCTGCATACCGATTTGCACGAGTGTTTGGGACACGGGAGCGGGAAACTTTTGCCGACAACGGATTCAGATGCCTTGCGTGCTTACGGCTCGACCATTGAGGAGGCGCGTGCCGACCTTTTCGGACTTTATTATATCGCCGACGAAAAACTGGTGGAACTGGGGCTTACCCCTAATACAGAGGCCTACAAAAACCAGTATTATACGTATATGATGAACGGGCTCTTGACGCAAATGGTTCGCATCAAGCCAGGGCATGTCATCGAGGAAGCCCACATGCGCAACCGTGCCCTGATTGCCCGTTGGGCTTATGAAAAAGGCCGCAGCCAAAACGTTGTGGAACTCATTCAGAAGCAGGGAAAGACCTATGTGAAAATAAACGATTATCCCGCCTTGCGCCGTCTTTTTGCCGAGTTGTTGGCTGAGATTCAGAGAATCAAGAGCGAGGGCGACTTTGAAGCGGCGCGTGACTTGGTTGAGAACTACGGTGTCAAGATTGACCCCGTTTTGCATCAGGAAATCTTGCAGCGATATGAAACGCTGCATCTCTCTCCCTACAAGGGCTTCATCAATCCCGTCTATCATGCCGCCTTCGATGAAAACGGACGGGTTGTGGATGTGACGGTGACCTATGACGAAGCCTATGACGAGCAGATGCTGCGCTACAGTCGCGATTACAATAATTTGCCTGATGTGAATGTATAATGATTTTTGTGGTGGGTAAATGTATGTGCCACATCTCGTGTATGTAAACAAGAAAGGAGCGTATCAAACAGTCTGTCTGTTGATACGCTCCTTTGCGATATAGAGTGTCTAAAAATTCTTTAGATTTCGTTACTTAGTTTCTGAACGACAAACTGTCGCCGTTTGCAGAAACCTCGATGGTTTTGTTCTTGTCAACCGTTCCTGCCAGCAAGGCTTTGCTCAAATCGTTGAGCAGCAGGCGCTGGAGGGCGCGTTTGACAGGACGTGCGCCAAATTCGGGGTCGAATCCTGCGCGGGCAATCAGTTCGATGGCGTCATCGTTGACGTGCAGGGTGACTTCTTGTGCGGCCAGCCGTTTGACAACGGCGTTGATTTGCAAGCGGACAATCTGCTCGATTTCCACCTTGTTGAGAGGCTGGAACATGATGATGTCATCGATGCGGTTGAGGAACTCAGGACGGATGGTTTTCTTCAGCATGTCGAGAACCCCGTTCTTCGTGTCTTCCAAAATCTTTTCCTTCTCGCTGTCGTTCTTGCGCTTCATCTCGTCGAACTTGCTTTGGATGAATGCAGAACCCAAGTTTGAAGTCATGATGATGATGGTGTTTTTGAAGTTGACGACACGGCCCTTGTTGTCGGTCAGACGTCCGTCATCGAGCACTTGCAGCAGGATGTTGAAAACATCGGGGTGAGCTTTCTCTATTTCATCGAAGAGCACCACGCTGTATGGCTTACGCCGCACAGCTTCTGTCAACTGGCCGCCTTCATCGTAGCCGACATATCCAGGAGGCGCTCCGACCAGGCGCGATACGCTGAATTTCTCCTGGTATTCGCTCATGTCGATACGCGTCATCATGTTTTCATCGTTGAAGAGGTATTCGGCCAACGCTTTGGCCAGTTCCGTCTTTCCGACACCCGTTGTGCCCAAGAATATGAACGAGCCAATCGGACGCTTCGGGTCTTGCAGTCCGGCACGGGAGCGGCGAACAGCATCGGCAACAGCTTCGATGGCCTCGTCTTGACCAACGACGCGCTTGTGGAGCTCTGCTTCCAGATGAATCAGTTTTTCGCGTTCGCTTTGCAGCATTCTGCTGACAGGAATGCCCGTCCAACGGCTGACGACATCTGCAATGTCATCCGGAGTGACTTCCTCCTTCACCATGGCCTCTGTGCCTTGTCTGCGCTTCAGCTCCTCCTGTATCTGGTTGATGTCATTTTGAAGCGATTGCAGTTTTCCGTAGCGGATTTCAGCCACCTTTCCATAGTCGCCTTCCCGCTCGGCGCGTTCGGCTTCAAATTTCAGTTGCTCCATCTGCTGCTTGTCCTGTTGGATTTTGCCGAGCAGTTCTTTTTCGCCTTCCCATTTTGCGCGATAATTCTTTTCCTTCTCTTCGAGTTCGGAAATATCCTTGTTCAAGCTGGAGAGTTTCTGCTCGTCGCCTTCGCGCTTGATGGCCTCACGTTCGATTTCCAACTGGCGCAGGCGTCGCGTGATTTCGTCCAACTCTTCCGGCTGCGAATCGCGCTCCATACGCAATTTTGCTGCCGCCTCGTCCATCAGGTCGATGGCTTTGTCTGGCAGGAAGCGGTCGGAAATGTACCGATGTGAGAGGTTCACGGCGGCAATCAGAGCATCATCTTGGATACGCACCTTGTGGTGGTTCTCGTAGCGCTCCTTCAGTCCTCGCAAGATGGAGATGGCATCTTCTGGTGTCGGCTCGTCCACCATGACAGTTTGGAATCGACGCTCCAAGGCCTTGTCCTTTTCAAAATATTTCTGATATTCCTCCAAGGTCGTTGCACCGATGCTTCTCAGTTCGCCACGTGCCAAAGCTGGTTTGAGAATGTTGGCAGCATCCATGGCACCTTCGCCCTTTCCAGCGCCCACCAACGTGTGGATTTCATCAATAAACAAAATGATGTCGCCTTCGGCGTTGGTCACTTCGTTAATGACGCTCTTCAGTCGTTCCTCAAATTCGCCCTTATACTTGGCACCAGCCACCAAAGCACCCATATCCAAAGAGTAAAGCTGCTTGTTTTTCAGATTTTCAGGCACGTCGCCTCTGACGATTCTCTGTGCCAATCCTTCAACGATGGCGGTTTTACCAGTACCAGGCTCACCAATCAGAATTGGGTTGTTTTTCGTTCGCCGCGAAAGAATTTGGAGCACGCGTCTGATTTCTTCGTCACGTCCGATCACAGGGTCGAGCTTTCCTTCACGTGCTTCTGCAACCAAGTTGCGGGCATATTTAGCCAGTGCCTGGTATGTGTCTTCGCTCGACTGCGATGTGGCCTTTTGGCCGCCTCTCAATTCCTTGACGGCAGCACGCAACGCATCGGCTGTCAGTCCAGCATCCTTGAGCATCTGCGAAGCTGTGCTTTTCACTTCAAGAAGTGCCATCAACAAGGGTTCCAAACCCACGTATGCGTCGCCTTCCTTTTGGGCGATGGTTTGTGATTTCTGCAACACCTCGTTGGCATCATTGTCCAAATATGGTTGTCCGCCGCCAGAAACGCGCGGATAGCTCTTGAGCTCGTTGTCAACGGCGCTCTGCAACGTCCGTTCGTTGACACCCGTTTTCCCGAAGAGAAATTGGGTTACGTTTTCGCCGACGGAGAGGACACCTGCAAGCAAATGTACGGCACCAACAGCTTGCGAACCGTTTCCTGTGGCCTTGTCAATGGCGTGCTGAACGGCTTGTTGCGCTTTAATAGTAAAGTTGTCAAATGTCATAGTTGTAGTCTCCTTATTTTTAAGTTGTCTTATTCAGTTGTGAAGCCCCGCACATGCCCGGCTGATGGTAGCCGATTACCTGTTTGGAGCCTGTCTTGCGTCTTTTTGCAAGACACCCATATTCGGGCAAAGCCTTTGCCAATCGTTTGGGCGTAACATCCTTTAAACCTTACCGACTTTTTGACAGGCGGTCAAGCCTTTTCTACGTAGAAACCAAGACATTAAGTCAGAAAGAAACGGGCTTTTTGTCAGTTTGCTGGGCATCACCTCGTCTCTGAAAATAAAAGAAAGCACCGGTAGCGTTTATTGCTATCGGTGCTTTCTTAGGGGGGATTATATACCTATGTAATATATATAAGTATAATAGCTTGTATATGTAACTGTTGCATACCATTCTGCCTGGTGGGGCGAAGCATCTTACAGTTCCACGTTTTCATAGAGGAAGCGTTTGATGCTTCTCTTCGGGGTTTTCTCAAATTCGTTTTCGAAAATCTTGATACGTGTCAGCTGCTCGTAGTTGGCCACCATTTGGTTGAGGTCCTTCCGGTTTTGCTCCATGACGTTTCGCAGCTCGTTTTCTCCCAATCCGTCGCGTTCCGCTTCGTCATAGTCGGGGTGTACAAGTCCGTAGAGTTTCTCGCCGCGCTGGATGACGATGCTTTCAGAGACGTAAGGCAACGTGTTGAGTTTGTCTTCGATTTCTTCAGGATAGATGTTCTGGCCCGACGAGCCTAGGAGCATGTTTTTGCTTCTTCCTCGGATGTAGATATATCCGTCTTCGTCCATCACGCCGAGGTCGCCCGTGTGATACCATCCGTCCTTGTCAATGGTAGCTTCGGTTGCCTCTGGGTTTTTGTAGTAGCCCAGCATGACGTTGGCACCGCGTGCCAGAATTTCTCCGACTTCATTTTGCGGGTCATTTGAATTGATGCGCACTTCCATGCGTGGCGCCACCTTGCCGCACGAACCAGGGCGGAAATCATGCCAGTCGACATAGCTGATAATCGGTGCGCACTCTGTCGTGCCGTAGCCGACGGTGAAGTTGAACCCTGTCTTGTGTAGAAACTCTTCGATTTCGCTGTTGAAGGCCGCGCCGCCGATGATGATTTCGTAAAATCTGCCGCCGAAGGCCGCCACTAGCTGTTCGCGGATTTTTTCGCGGATGCGGGCATTGATGAGCGGCAGTTTGAGCAGGAGCTTCATGCTCGGCGTCTGTAATTTTGGGAGAACAGATTTCTTGATGATCTTCTCAATGATGAGCGGAACGGAAACCACGACAACCGGCTTGATGTCGGCAAAGGCCATGAAGATAATCTTTGGCGATGGCACTCTCGTGAGGTAATAGACATGGCATCCGTGCATGAATTCAAAGAGAAATTCAAAGGCCATGCCATACATGTGGGCCAACGGGAGCATCGAAATGATGGGGTCGCCGCATTTCACCTTGTCGCCCAGCACTTCGCGAGCGAAGAGCAGATTTGACCACAATGCGCGGTAGGGGATGAGCACCCCCTTGGAGTTGCTGGTTGTGCCAGAAGTATAGTTGATGAGCGCCAAATCGTCGCCGCTTGTCGTGTGTTTATATTCAACGTGTTCTGCCCTGAAGTTCTTAGGATATTTTCGGCCGAAAAATTCGTTGAGGTGTTCGCGTGCTTCGGTAAGTGTCTCCGTGCGGCTCACGAGCAGGGCGTAGTCGAGGTTGCTGATGATGCCTTCCAAATGCGGCATTTCGTCTGCATTGAGAGACGGCCATACCTGGTCGCCAACGAAAAGCAGTCTGGCTTCAGAGTGGTTAACAATGCCATGAACCTGCTCTGGTTTAAATTCGTGGAGGATGGGCACTGCCACGGCGCCATAACTCAGTGTGGCCAAAAATGCCACCGCCCAGTTGGCGCAGTTGCGTCCGCAGAGGGCAATGCGGTCGCCTTTCTGGATGCCTGCGTTCTCAAACATGATGTGTAGCTTCTCAATCTTTCGTGCAACATCTTTGTATTGGAGCGTGCTGCCCTTGTAGTCAGTCAGTGCGTCAAGATCCCAATGAGCCTTGACAGTCTCTTCTATATATCCGATGAAATCTTTGTATGTTTCCATGTTTGGTTAAAAAAACAAATGAACAGAAAAGCACATTGCATGTGTTTGTGTGCAAAAGTAAGAAAAATTACTCATACGTAGGGGCATTGTGCATGATAAATTTGTAATTTTGTCCCAAGATTATTAGAGAAACAGAGAAATGAAAGAGTTTTGTAATAAAAGAACCATCTTTTATGGAGGTTTGGTGGCCCTGATTTTGGGCATTGCTGGCTATTGGCTTTTCCTGAGCAGCTTTTCTTCTGCGAAGGAAGAAATCATGGTGCGCGTTGACCGTGATGACAATTGCGATTCCATACAAGCCAAGCTCGAGCGCGTGGCTTCGCCGCGTCAGATGCTCGGGTTTCGCATCCTTTCTGGCGTTGTGGGGATGAAGAAGGTGCGGCCAGGCTGCTACATCGCTGGTGGCGGCATCAGCACGCTGGTTCTTTTCCGGAATATCCGGGGCGGACGCCAAACGCCGGTCAAACTGACCATTCCCAATGTCCGCACGCTGGGAGACCTTGCTGCACGCTTGTCTCTGCAGTTGGAACTTGATTCTGCGCAGCTCGCTTCGGCATTTTCCGACGAAGCGTTGTGCCAGGAGTTGGGATACGACACGACGACAATCGGATGTATGTTTATTCCCAATACCTATGAGGTTTTTTGGAATATTTCTGCCAAGGATTTGATGGCGCGTTTGCACAAGGAGTCGAATGCGTTTTGGACTTCGAAACGCAAGGCAGAAGCTAAGGCTGCTGGACTGACGCCCAACGAGGTCATTATCATGGCATCGATTGTTGACCAGGAAACGGCCAATTCGGAAGAAAAACCGATGGTGGCCGGCATGTATCTGAATCGTCTTCACCAAGGCATGAAACTACAGGCCGATCCGACGGTGAAGTTTGCCCTAAAGCAGTTTGCCTTGAAGCGTATTCTGCACGAACACCTTTCAGTCGACAGTCCGTACAACACCTATCGCCATGAGGGACTTCCTCCAGGCCCGATTGCCATCCCTGCGCTTTCGAGCATCGAGGCCGTGTTGCACTTCGCGCACCATGACTATATATATATGTGTGCAAAAGAAGACTTCTCGGGAACGCACAATTTTGCCAAGACTTATGAGGAACATCTTGCGAATGCGCGGAAATATGCTGAGGCCCTCAATGAGAGAGGCATAAAGTGAGTCACGAATTGGTATTTATAAAAACCGATAATTCTAAATTAGTGTTCACCTTGTGAGTGGTCAGCCGTGTGCTTCGTTAATAATATTCAAAAGGAATTAGAAAACTATTTAATGGTCTGACGTTTTTATGGGTTTGCACTATCTTTGCATAAGATAGGCGGCGGCTTGGCAAAGCATACAAACAAGTTTGATGCTCTGCTCTCGCCTTGCACTATCTTTGCATCATAAGATAGGCGGCGACTCGATAAAACAAGCGAGCGAATTTGATGCTCTGCATTCGTCCGCCCTCTGTTTATCATTAAGAAAATAAAGGAGGTTTATTATGAAACGTTTATTTGCAATCTTGATTCTTGCCACATGCTTCGCTTCGTGGAGCTTTGCGCAAGATGACGATGTGTACTTCGTTCCGACGAAAGCCAGAAAGGCTGCTGAGGCCAAAAAGTTGCAGGAACGCCAGCAACGCCGGTTGCAGTCCGACTACGAATATATCCAAAATCAGGGCTATGGCGCAGACGCCTTCCGCGACAACGACAACTGGGCTTCTGGGCGCGTTGGGCAGCGGAATGTGGATGAGTACAACCGCCGACAGGCAGTGCCAGACACGTCCTATGTGCCAGACGCTGGATATGACGAAGAAGGCGTGTACACTTCGCGCCTAATTCGCTTCCATTCTCCGCGTGTCGGAGTGGTCGTTAGCAGTCCTTATTACGGACTTTGGGTTGATTGTTACGACCCTTGGCTGACGCCTTGGGATGCTGATCTTTATTACAGTTCATGGTACGGCTGGGGCTTAAGTCCATATTATTACCGTAGCTCTTTCTATTGGCGCTATGGATGGTACGACCCCTGGTGGTCTTATTCCTGGGGCTGGCATCCTGGCTGGCACGACCATTGGCATTGGGGAGGATGGGCGCCCAAACCAGGAGGAGGTCGTTATCTCGACACCTCCCGCCGCGTGACAGCCTATCGTCCCTCGCGCAATTACAATTCAGCCGACGGCCGATATTCAGGCAACAGTTACCGCCCCTCGCGCGACAGCTACCGTCCTTCACGGGAGAACTATCGTCCTTCGGCCGGCAACCAACGGGTGCCCAACTCCAGTGTGACGCGTCCGAGCCGCAGTTATGGCAATTTTGGCAGCACCAATACACGCACGGAAACGCGCCCCTCACGTAGCTACGGAAATAGCGTCCCTTCGCGCTCTTCAGTGTCTTCGCCCTCAATGCCGTCGCGTTCTTATGGCAATTCGGGAGGTGGCGGGCGCTCCTTCGGCAATTCCGGTGGCGGTCGCTCATTTGGCGGACGCAGATAAGTAATGGTCCATAACAGTAATGGTAAAAAAAATAACTTGAACAATTTTGAGGAGCAAGGGGTAATTTCTTATGCCCTGTCAAAATTGATCAACTTATTCTTTCACCATTACTAAGTGGGAATATAAATTGAACGTTCTGTATCCCGACAGAGACAGACGGAGAAACATGCTGCCAAATCGCCTCTGAGACATAACGAATGGCGGCTGACGCTTTCGACAGAGGCAGACGTTCGCAAAAACATGATGATATGAACAAATTACTGACTTTGGGATTACTTGGACTGACATCGTTGCCGATGTGTGCCCAGGATATTTATAAAATGGAAAATTTTGCAGGCGAGGATTTGAACGGAACGGCCCGCTATGTCGGCATGGGAGGCTCTATGAGCGCTCTTGGTGCTGAAATCTCAACCATGGGGACCAATCCTGCGGGCACGGCCCTCTACCGTCGCAGCGACTTCGCCATGTCGGCTGGCTTGAACTCGCAGCCAAATGCCCTCGATTTTGCCAACCGTGGCAAGACACGTGCTTCGTTTGACCAGGCAGGTTTCGTCTATGCTGCGCGTATGTCGTCCGACGACAATCTGCGGTTCATCAATCTCGGTTTCAATTACCACAAGCGTCGCAACATGAAGAGCTTTGTGGGCGTTGACGATTTCTATACGGGCGGACTTTCCCAGACGCATCAGATGCTCGACCTTACCTATGTCAACAACGGCTTCCTTGACCTGACGAAAGACAACGATCGTTCATACACCACGCCACTCACCTTGCTGGGCTACGACACGCAGTTACTCTATATGAACAAAAATGCCGATGGAACAGTGGCCGGATACGATCCCGTTGATTCGCAATCATACAACTATCGCCGTGCGCAGTGGGGAGGCATCCAGCAGTACGATTTCAACCTCTCGTTCAACTTCTGCGACCAGGTATATGCCGGTATGACCTTCGGCCTGTATAATGTGGATGTTCACAACCGCACAGACTATGCCGAAATGATAATCGACCCCGCCAACCCCGGTCAGCTGCATGAATACAACACCAGCAATGCTGAGGCATTGACTGGAACAGGCTTCGACGTTAAATTTGGTGTGATATTGCGCCCCATTGAAGAGTCTCCCTTCCGCATCGGTGTGGCCGTACACACTCCTGTCTTCTATGACTTGACCTCAAGTCAGTATCTCTATGTCAATTCTCCGTTTAAGAACTACGACAGCAACGGCAACCTCGTTGCCAACTATACCGACAAGTCGCTTAACGTGGGCGACAACGACTACAAGATTCGCACGCCGTGGAAGTTCAATTTGAGCATGGCCACCACTGTTGGCAGCTTCTTGGCGTTGAATGCCGAATATGAATACCGTGACTACGGTGCCAGTCAGGTGCGTTATCCTGGCTATGACGACTATTGGTCGAGCGGGGAAAAAGACGAAGCGCTGTGTAATGAAGCCCAGCAATACCTCAAACCCGTCAGCACCATCAAGGTCGGAGCCGAGTTGCGTGCGGCCGATGATTTCTATCTACGTGCGGGCTACAACTGGGAGTCTGCGCCCATGTCGAAAGATGCCTTCCTGAATCTCTTCACAAGCAGTCCCTCCTTTTATTATAGCGCCAACACCGACTATCTGAACCTCTCTTCCATCAACCGCTTCACTTGCGGACTGGGCTATCGCGGCAAACACGCCTATTTCGATATGGCCTATCAGTTCCAGAAGCAGACGGGTGACTTTTACGCCTTTCATGTGCCAACAGCCACTTCCAATGTCGCCAACAGTCTGGCGCCGTCAAAGGTCGACTTAAACCGCCATCAGGTTCTGTTCACGTTGGGCTATAAGTTCTGACAGACTTTTTATGAAACAGTTAAAGGCAGACGCTACATGAGAGAGTGGGGCGTCTGGCTTTTTTTAAACACCTACTTATATAAATCACCATTGGGGGGGAGACCCTCTCAGACAAACGAATGATTATGAAACTGAAAAATATACTTTTGGCAGGCGCCACAGCCTGCGGGATGACGGCATGTCAGTCGACAGGAAATCTGACGACGGAAATGCTGGGAGGAAATGACGGCCAGGAATGGCAAGTGATGAAAATAGGGCAGAAGTCGGTTACGCCCTCAGACGAAACACCCTTCTTGGGTTTCAAGTCCGATGGCCTTCTTTGGGGCTTTAATGGGTGCAACCGTCTGACGGGAAGTTACAAACTCAAGGCAAACGGGAAAATCGACCTGTCGAAGGTGGGATGCACCATGATGCTCTGTCCAGAAGACACGTATGAAACCATCTTTATGTCGGAACTCCGCAAAGTGAAGCAAGCCAAGATGCAGGACAACACGACGTTGCTTTTGGCCGACGGTAACGGCAATTCTCTTATTGAGTTGACGCTGAAAAATGCGCTCACTCCCGAGACCCTCAACGGCAAATGGGTGCTGGTGGCTGGAAAAAAACTTCAGTTGCCGGAGGCCGAAGATGAAATCCCCACGCTGACCTTCGACGTCAAAGGGCAGACCCTCTCCGGATTCACCGGCTGCAACCGCTTGACTGGCTCCTTCAACCTCAAAGATCTTCTTCAGGGAAAAACCTCTTTCGGCACATTGGGTATGACGCGCATGATGTGTCAGGACAACGGACTCGAACGGGCATTCATGGAAAATTTCAATGCTGCCGCGCGTGTGTCCGTCCAGGAAGGCGAATTGGTGCTGCAAGACAGCAAAGGAGTCGAATTGCTCCGTTTCAAGAAAAGCAGCAGATAAGTAAAAGCCCAGAAAAGGCTTCTGCCAACGCTCTGTAAAGACGCGCTTGGGGCATACAACCCGTTAGCGCCCTGTGGCAAGTACGCAATTTTTGATAGAAAAGATTGCGTACTTGTTTTTTTAATCTTATCTTTGCCCAAGATAGGCTTCACCTCGGCAAAGCGTTCAAACAAGTTTGACGCTCTGCGCTCGTTTTCCTCTACTGTCAAAACACCAGGCTGCAACGTCCGCCTTGAACCTCAAAACCAACCAGAGAAAGCGGGCGGGCTTGTACCAAATATGCCGCATTGCGCGAAACATCAGAAAATAGATAATCTTATAAAACCGATTTTATTTTATGTGTAAAACATTTTTTGGCGTGAAACGCCTGTGCACTCTGGCACTGTGTTGCATGGCTTTTGTTGCCTCCTATGCAGATGTCAATCCAAAGCCCTTCGTGATTCCCGAAATCCAGTCATGGAAAGGCGCAGAAGGGCAGTTCGTACCTTCTGGCCGCATCGTAGTAAAAGGTGGCCCGAAAGCCAAAGCTGTGGCCCAGCTGTTTGCCAGCGATTATAAAGCCATGTTTGGCAAGACCTTGATAATTGTTAGCGGAAAAGCCAGCAAGGGCGACTTCGTTATCCAGTTGAAGAATAACAAGAAAATGGGCAGCGAAGAATATGCCCTCGACATCGCCGAAACCGCAACCGTCACCGCCTCCACCGAGCAGGCATTGATTTGGGGAACGCGCACAATTCTGCAAATCTCCGATAAAAACAGTGTGGCCGCCAGATCCTTTGCAACGGAACCCGCCAAAAGCGCCGATTTGGCCTTGCCGAAAGGCCAGATACTCGACAAACCCGAATACGCCTTGCGTGGCTTCATGATGGACTGCGGACGCAAGTTCATCCCTATGAGCTATTTACGCAACCTCGTGAAAATGATGTCATACTATAAGATGAACACACTCCATGTTCATCTGAACGATAACGGCTTCCGCCAGTTCTTCGGTGACGACTGGAACAAGACGCAGGCTGCCTTCCGCCTCGAAAGCACCACCTATCCCGGTCTGACCGCCAAAGACGGATCCTATTCAAAGGCCGAATTTATCGACTTTCAGAAGCTGGCGGAAGAATACGGTGTTGAAATCATCCCCGAAATCGACGTACCAGCCCATTCTCTGGCCTTCACGCACTATAAGCCCGAAATCGGCTCGAAGGAATACGGAATGGACCATCTGGACCTCTTCAACCCCGAGACCTACAAGTTTGTTGACGGCCTCTTCAAAGAATACCTCGAAGGCAAAGAACCCGTCTTCCGCGGCAAGAAAGTGCACATCGGAACCGACGAATATTCAAACGCCAAGAAAGACGTCGTTGAGAAATTCCGTTACTTCACCGACCGCTACATCAAATACGTAGAGAAATTCGGCAAGCAGGCCGTTGTTTGGGGCGCACTGACACACGCCAAGGGCGACACCCCCGTGAAATCGGAGAACGTCATCATGGACTGCTGGTACAACGGCTATGCCAACCCCAAAGACATGAAGGAACAGGGCTACAAGCTCGTAAGCATCTCCGACGGGTTGATGTACATCGTTCCCGCCGCCGGCTATTACTACGACTATCTGAACTGCCAGTACCTTTACGAACACTGGACGCCCGCCAACATCGGTGGACAGGTGTTTGAGGAAAACGACCCCGCCATCCTCGGTGGCATGTTTGCCGTGTGGAACGACCATGCAGGCAACGGTATCTCCGTCAAGGACATCCACGATCGTCTCTTCCCAGCCCTGCAGACCCTCTCCGTCAAATGCTGGACAGGTAAAAACACCACGCTGCCCTACGCAGAGTTCAACAGCCGCCGTGCCCATTTGAGTGAAGCTCCTGCCGTCAACGAATACGGCCGTTTCCCCGAAGGTGCTGAATACAAATTGGCAGAGGTGAAGCCCAATCAGAAAAACGCCGTTGAGGAAGTCGGTTATGGCTACACCGTAGAGTTCACCGTTGAAGGCGCCGCCGAAAAGAAAGGCACCACATTGTTCACCTCCGAAAACGCCAAGTTCTATTTGGCAGACCCCGTAGAGGGTAAGCTCGGCTTTGAACGCGACGGCTATCTCAATACCTTCAACTACAGAATCCCCGCCGGACAGAAAGTCACCATCAAGATTCAGGGCGACAATACGATGACCCGCCTCTTCGTCAACGGCGAGAAAAAGGAAGAACTCGGCCCTCTCACCATCTATGCCATGAAGGCATCAGATAAGACCCGCTTCCAGGACACGGATGCCAACGCGTGGAAGCCCGAGATGTACAATCCAGGCACCAAGATGTTCTATCAACGCACGCTTGTCTTCCCGCTCAGAAATTCGGGCGACTTCAAGAGCAAGGTGTCAGATTTGAAGGTCAAGAATACACTGTAACGATAAAAACTGAATACACCTGCGGGCGCACATTTATTGTGCGCCCGATTTTTGTCTGTAGAACCATGCCACGGTGCTTTATGGAAAAACCGAAAGCACTGGCGGGTTGGACAACGGCATACGCGGCTAATAAATCAATGCTTCGGCATTTCGCATCATTCTGATAGCCTATTAGATAGAAAGGGGCGAGACAATGGGTCTTGCCTCTTTTTTAGTGCCACAGGAAAAGTCAGTCAGTATAAATGAGTTTAATATGTCAGTTTGGTGAGAGAAGAAAAACATCCTGTTTTTCAGAAGTGCCTTACAAATTATCTCCTCGCGGCCGCGATTCGCGCTCCTCGCGGCCGCAGTTCGTGCTACTCGCGGCCGCAGTTCGCGCTACCTTCGGCCGCAGGCAGCAAATTTTCAGCGGCAATGAAATGACTTTGCAAACTTGAAACAGCCTTTCCGATTTGCCTCCAGCTTTAGGTTTGATGCGGCTCTTTTTTATCCCTCCTCCATCTTTTTTTAAAAAAACCGAATGCCGCCGCTCCCCTCTGCAGTCCCGCTGAATCCGTCGCGTTCAGGTGCTTGCTATTTGGGGAGAACTGTAAGTCTGAAATGAGCGCGTGGAAGACAGAAAAGCCTCCACACCCATTGAAAATTGGTGTGGAGGCTTGCTATTCTTATGCGCGTGGCGTTGGCGCGGCGCGGCGGCAAATAAAGTTGCGTGCGGCCTGCTTGCCGTATGTTTTATTTCTTATAGCGCTTGTTGAGCCCCGCTGCAACCTCGTCCGTTATGTCCATGCCCTTCTCGGCATAGAGCGTAACGGCCTTGTTCAGAATCAGCGTGTAGTGCTTCGTCTTGTTGTATTCCGAGAGGAAGTTATCGAGGCTGTCTTGCAGGGCCTTGCTAAACTGCGCCTCCATCGCGTCTTTCTCTTTTTGCGCCTCTTCGCAGTATTTGGCGTAGGCCTCCTGCTGGCGCTGGATTTTAGACACCTCTGCTTTGTATTGCGCTTCGCTGGTGATACTTCCGTTTTGCATGCGTTGCTGCAGGCTGACCTGCATTTGCTGAAGGGCCTGTTCCTTTTGGCGGATGACGTCTTGATATCCTTTGACTTTCGTTTCCAGTTGGGATTTCGCGTCAATGTAATACTGGTATTTGTTTTGCAGGGAATCTACGTCAACGTAGGCGATTTTTGTCGCTGCGCTGGAGGCCGTGGCGTTTGCCGCCTCAAGGTTGTTCTTTTTGTCGCCTCCGCAGGCCGCTGTGAGGGCGGCGAGGGGGAGGATGAGTAAGAATGGTTTGATGGTCATGTTTTTGCTGTTTTTTATGGGGTAGGCAAAATGGCTTCGGCCTGCCTGCCTGTTTTATGAATTTTTTTCGTTAACTTTGAATCTGTTTTCGCGGCGTTCCTCCGCGTCCAGCGATTGGGCGCAGTGGATGCCGCGTGCGTGCATGGCTTTGTTCCCGTCAACGTGTGTGTGAACGAATTTCCGTCCGAAGAAAAGGCGGACGCACAGAAAGATGAGACTGATTGCAATTATTAACAATGTAAGGATGAATATGTGCCACATTTCTTTATAATTTTGCTGATGAATGCCGTGTGCGTGTTGCTCTTGTCGCTGGCGATCAATGGCACAAAATTAGTGCAAAGCTGGCAAAGGAGCAAATAAATTGCGATGGTATTTGCATCGGCTACGGTTTTCCGGAGATACGTATGGGCTTTTCGGGAGATTCTGCTGGCGGACTGGCCTTCGTTTGGACGTGTTCTGCTGGCCGTGCCGCACGTGTATAAAGCTATTTAAAAATAAAACTCATGAATAATTCGATTAAGTTAGAGCCTCAGGCTGTGTTTGAATGTTTTAAGGAAGTCAATGGCGTGCCGCGTCCGTCAAAGCATGAAGAAAAGATGATTGCGTTTCTTCAGGATTTCGGACGTAAGCATGGTTTGGAAACGGAGGTGGACGAGACTGGCAACGTGATTATCAGAAAGCCGGCCACCAAGGGAATGGAACATTTGCCGATGGTGGCTGTTCAGAGCCACATGGACATGGTGTGTGAATCGAATGACCCGAATTTTGATTTTGAGAACTCTCCGATTGAAACTTATATTGACGGCGAATGGCTGAAGGCCAAGGGCACGACGCTGGGCGCAGACGACGGTATCGGCGTTGCTATGGAAATGGCGCTGCTGAAGGCTGACGACATCGAGCACGGACCGCTTGAGTGTGTGTTTACACGCGACGAGGAAACGGGGCTGACTGGCGCAGTCGGCATGAAGCCGGGATTCATGAAGGGAAAGCTGCTCATCAATCTCGACTCGGAAGACGAGGGGCAGATTTTCGTGAGCTGCGCGGGCGGTGCCAGAACAACGGCCACTTTCCCTTATGAAAGCGAAAGGCTGCCAGAGAATTACTATTTTTTCAAGGTGACTGTTGACGGCTTGAAGGGCGGACATTCCGGAGACCATATTAATAAGAAACTTGCCAACGCCAACAAGATTCTCGTCAGATTCCTCTGCGACGAGATGGAGAAGACGGATTTGCGCCTGATTGACATCCAGAGCGGTGGCAAGCATAATGCCATTCCTCGTGCGGGCTATGCCGTTTGCGCTGTGCCGTTCGAGAAGAAGGAGGCGGTTCGCATGGATCTCAATCGCTTTGCTGCCGACGTTGAAGAGGAATTCCATCAGACGGAAAAGAATATCTCCATCGACATGCAGAGCGTGCCTGCCGTTGAAACTGGAATGGAAAAGCAGGCCGCGCGTCGCATGTTGCTCGCCTTGCGTGCTGTTCACAACGGCGTGTTTGCCATGAGTCAGGATTTGGACTGGCTGGTGGAAACATCGTCAAATCTGGCAAGCATCAACCGCAAGGGAGATGTTGTTGAGGTCGTGACCAGTCAGCGCAGCAGTGTGGCCAGTGCGCGTGAAAATATGAGTGCCACAGTGCGTGCAGCCTTTGAACTTGGTGGCGCGGAAGTGGTGACCAATGAGGGCTATCCTGGATGGAAGATGAATCCGAACAGTGTCCTCCTCAAAGTGGCAAAGGAAAGCTATGAGAGGGTGTTCAACAAAGAGCCCCAGATTCTGGCCATCCATGCCGGTTTGGAGTGCGGCCTTTTCAGCGAGAAATATCCCGAGCTCGACATGGTCAGCTTCGGACCAACGCTTCGCGGCGTGCACTCTCCTGAGGAGCGCCTGCTCATCCCGACAGTCAAGATGGTTTGGGACCACTTGCTGGATATTTTAAAGCATCTCCCGGTTGAGTAATGATTACTTATCCCGTTGCGCTTCGACGTGTGAAAAAAATGACGGTCGGAGTGCATGGGTTAATCTGTTTTGAACGTGTACTTATACAAACATTTGCCACACAATGTGATGGAGCTGAAGCTGTCCTTCTTTCAGAGGGGTGGCTTCTTGCTCGTATTATGTGGAATGCTGCTGGGCGCGTGTATGAGCGACGATGAATATTCCATGTCGCCCGCCGATCGTTTGGCTTTTTCTGCAGACACCGTCAGTTTCGACACGGTGTTTAGCGGCCAGCCAACCACGACGAGCTCTTTTGAGGTGTATAATCCCACGAGAAAATCGATTCGACTGAAAAATGTGTATCTGGAGGGAGAGGGAAATTCCGTGTTTCGCGTGAATGTCGACGGTGTGTTTCTGGAAAACGGACGTCTGTCGGACTCGGAGGTGGAAATTCCTGCAAGGGATTCCATACGCATTTTTGTCATGGCGAACATCGCTGACCAGGGTACGAGCGATGTCAAGAAATGGGAAGACAAACTGGTGTTGCAAACGGAAGGCGGTGCGGAAGACCGTATCGTGCTGGAGGCATGCAGCCAGGATGCAAGGCGCCTGAATGCCCTCGTGCTGGACAAGGACACGGTGTTTTCCAGTGCGTTGCCCTATATCGTCAAAGACAGTCTGGTTGTCGACGAGAACGCAACGCTGACTTTGCCCGCGGGATGTCGGTTGTTTTTCAGTGCTGGCGCGTCGCTGATTGTTCGCGGCACGTTGCATGCCGAAGGCACTTTGACCGCGAAGGTTTTGATGCGCGGTGAGCGCACTGACTATATGTTTCCCAACCAACCGTACGACCGTGTTCCAGGACAATGGGGTGGGGTGGTGTTTAAGGCGGAAAGCCATGACAACCGCTTGAACTTCTGCGACATCCACAGCGGAGAGAACGGCATCAGATGTGAAGGTGGGGACGATATTTCTCAGGAAAAATTGCGGATGGAAAACACCATTCTGCACAATATGAGCGGCGATGGCTTGTATGCCAAGGCCTCGAAGGTGTTTGTCGGGAACTCCCAGATAACCAACTGTGGCGGGAACTGCGTCACGCTGTTGGGGGGCGATAACACTTTCGTTCATGCCACCATCGGCAATTTCTATGTGTTTGCGGGCGGCCGCGGCAAGGCGCTGCATTACTCAAACTACATGGGCGAGGAGGTGGTGCCTCTAAACAAGGCGACTTTTCTCAATTGCATCGTGACGGGCTATTCTGATGACGAAATCATTGGTGACGCCTCTGCGGAGCATGCCGATGCACCCTTTGAATTTTTCTTCCAGAATTGTTTGCTTGACACGCCGCCAGTTGAAGACGAGAGAATCGTCAACTGCTTCTGGGACAGGAAGAAAGAAGGAAATGAGGTGTGGCGTGAGGACAATTTTTCGCCGGCGTTCGACCTCAAGCGTCTTATCTTCAGTTTTACGCTGAACGCGAAATCCCAGGCTGTCGGCAATGCCGATGTGGCAATCAGCAGGCAGTATTATCCGACGGACATGAACGGGAAAAGCCGACTGGACGGCGATGCTTCTGATATTGGATGTTTGCAGCATCTGGAGGCGGAAGAGGGGAGTGAAGAAAAATGACTGATATGTTCTGACCCTCTGCTCGGGCAGGCTTATCTACTTACGAACAACAACAAGCATAACAATGGCAGGACCAAAGACATATACAGCAAACTATAAATCTGGCAAGGGGCGTAAAAACGCCGTTCCGGAAGAAGACGGTTACGGACATCTGCAACCGCAGGAGCCCGACTTGGAGAAGGTGGTGTTGGGCGCCTTGATGATAGAGAAGGACGCTTATTCTCTCGTGAGCGAGATTTTGCGTCCGGAAAGCTTTTATGAGCCCAGACACCAGCTGATATATGAGGCCATCCGAAAACTCAATATCGAGCAGAAACCCGTTGACATCCTTACCGTTACAGACGAGCTGAAGAGGAGCGGACATCTGGAGGCCGTTGGCGGGCCATTCTATATCACGCAATTGAGCGGTTTGGTGGCGTCGGCCGCCCATATTGAGTATCACGCGAGAATCATCGCACAGAAATATCTGGCGCGTGAACTTATCTCTTACACGAGCAACATCCAGACAAAGGCGTTCGACAACACGCAGGATGTTGACGAACTTATGCAGGAGGCTGAGGGAAAGCTCTTTGAACTTTCTCAGCGCAACCTGAAGAAGGACTATACGCAGATAGACCCCGTCATCAATGATGCTTACAACATGCTGCAGAAAGCGGCGGCGAGAAGCGACGGATTGAGCGGTATTCCGAGCGGATTCCACCAGTTGGACAAAATGACGAGCGGTTGGCAAAACTCCGACCTCGTCATTCTTGCGGCACGTCCTGCAATGGGAAAGACGGCCTTCGCGTTGAGCATGGCCAAGAATATTGCCGTTGACCAGCAGGTGCCAGTGGCTTTCTTCTCCTTGGAAATGTCGAACGTCCAGTTGGTGAACCGTCTGATTGTCAATGTCTGCGAAATCACTGGCGAGAAAATCAAGAGCGGACAGTTGGCGCCTTATGAATGGGGACAGCTTGACCACAGGATAAAGAATCTTTACGGCGCCCCGCTGTTTGTTGACGACACACCCTCGCTCTCCGTTTTCGAACTCAGAACAAAGGCCAGGCGACTGGTGAGGGAACATGGCGTCAAGCTCATCATGATCGACTATTTGCAGCTCATGAACGCTTCAGGCATGAGTTTCGGAAGCCGTCAGGAAGAAGTGTCAACCGTGAGCCGTTCTTTGAAAGGGCTTGCCAAGGAACTAAATATTCCGATTTTGGCCCTGTCGCAGTTGAATCGTGGTGTTGAAAGCCGTGAAGGCAACGAAGGTAAGCGCCCGCAATTGTCGGATTTGCGCGAATCTGGAGCCATCGAGCAGGATGCGGATATGGTGTTGTTCATACACCGACCAGAATACTATCGTATTTTCTCTGATGACAAGGGGCGCGATTTGCGCGGAAAGGCTGAAATCATCATCGCTAAGCATCGTAATGGTGCTGTCGGTGATGTGCTTCTAACATTCAAGGGACAGTATGCCCGATTCCAGAATCCTGATGACGAGATGGTTGTGCCGGTTCCAGGCGAGGAGACTGCCATGATCAGCCAGACGGCTGACGCAATACCTCCCATTGGTAACGAACAGCTGCCGCCGCCTGACGCCATCCCCTTTGCGCCTCCAACGGAGGAAGCTCCATTTTGATAAAGGGGGTGTTCAGATACAATAAGAACCTCTTTTTTTCGTTATAAATAGGTGGTCAGATATTTTGACCACTTACTTATACCCGATAGGACGTTATGTCCGTGAATTGAAAGGTCCTTGCGTTTGCCCGTTTAGGACGTTTAAAATTGAAAATTTGCTATGATTGATTATATAAAAGGTGACGTGGATGACTTGAATCCGACAACGGCAATTGTTGAAGCTGGCGGTGTTGGCTACGAATTGACGATTTCTTTGGGCACCTATACTGCCATACAAGGCAAGGAGCAGGTGAAACTCTTTGTTTATGAGGCCATTCGCGAGGACGCATACCAGTTGTATGGCTTTGCAACGAAGCTGGAGCGTCAGTTGTTTTTGTTGCTGATTAGTGTGTCTGGCGTTGGCGGGAGTACCGCCCGCGTGATGCTGTCGGCCTTTTCCCCGTCGGAATTGGCGGAGATTATCCGCGATGAAAACATCTCCATGCTCAAAAGCATCAAGGGCATCGGTCCGAAGGCGGCAAATCGAATCGTTGTGGAACTGAAGGACAAAATTTCGCTTGACATGAGTGTGGCCGGCGACAAACCAGCAGGGGCGGGCGGTGTGTCCATGAGCAGTGCGCAAAAGGAAATTGCCAACGAAGCCATTGCCGCGTTGACGATGCTCGGCTTCTCTCCGGCTCCCAGCCAGAAGGCGGTTCATCAAATCATTAAAGCCACTCCCGATATCGCTGTTGAGCAGATCATCAAGCAAGCGCTGAAAATGCTTTAAGTAGTGGACCATTACTAAGGCTGTCTGCTTCGGGGAAGAAATGCTGGTTGCCCAATATATGTCGCTTCAAAAGGAAAATTTCCTTGGTGTGAAGGGGAAGGGGTGCCTGTAATTATCTCGTGTTTTTTTCAAAAGAATTGAATTTGAAATTTAGATCAAAAATACGTGTTCTTGCATTGCTGCTACTGACATTCTCTTTGTCGGTGGCAGCCAATATGGTTTATGGCGGACGCTTGCAGCGTTTGCCAGTTGGAGAATGCGCGGCTGCCCCAGCTGATGCCATTTCCCAAAGTGCTTTGGGACGCGCTCCGATCATCGCGCAGGACACCATTGTGCCGAAGTTTCCTGTGAAGAAAACGGTGTTGCAAGAGGAGCAAGTACCAGTTCAGCGTAGCGCCGACTTGAAAGACCCAGAGAATCTTAAAACGGATTTCTATTATGACGAGACCACGGGGAAATACCTTCTGGGGACAAAAATGGGCAATTATTTTCTGGATGTTCCTTATGCTCTTTCTGAGACGGAGTATGACCGGTGGATGATGAAGAAGTCCATGCGGGAGTATTATATGAACAGGAATTCCCAGGAATTTAAGTCGAAAGGGAAAGAGCAGTTTGATTTCACGGATATGCACTTCGACCTCGGACCGGCCAATAAAATATTCGGCCCCGGTGGTGTGCGTATCAAAACCCAAGGAAGCGCAGAACTGAAGATTGGAGCAAACACACGTTTCGTTGACGACCCATCGTTGGCGGAACGCAATCGGCGTGTCTTTGGTTTTGATTTCGACGAGAAAATCAACTTGAGCGTGAATGGTAAGGTCGGTGACAAGGTGAACATGGACTTTAACTACAACTCGGAGGCGACGTTTAATTTCGACACCCAAAATATAAAACTCAGATATGAAGGCAAGGAAGACGAAATATTCAAACTCATCGAGGCGGGTAATGTCTCCCTCCCTTCCAACTCTTCTTTGATTCGCGGCGCTTCTTCGCTTTTCGGCGTGAGGGCAGATATGCAGTTTGGCAAATTGAAACTGCAAACGGTTGTGTCGCAAAAGAAATCGAGCAGCCAGAGCGTCAGTTCAAAGGGAGGCGTGCAACTCACAGATTTTGAGATAACTGCCGACAACTATGAAGAAAACCGCCACTTCTTCCTAGCTCGCTTTTTTCGCGACAACTATGATGCAAATATGTCGCAACTGCCCAATGTCTTTTCTGGCGTGACCATCAACCGCATCGAAGTGTGGGTGACCAACAAAAGCGGTGTGACGACAAACACGCGCAATATCGTGGCCTTTACGGACCTGGCCGAGCAGAAGAAAATCTCAGACCTCTGGAGCGTCAACGGTAGCGCAGCGCCCGACAATAACTCCAACACGCTCTATTCCAATTTAAATGGTTCGCTTTCCGGCGCGAGAAATATCACGCAGGCCACGTCTGTGCTTGACGCGGCAGGCTTGGTCGGCGGCAATGATTATGAGAAACTGGAGACGGCGCGTTTGCTCAATTCTTCTGAATATAAGGTAAATACAGCGTTGGGCTACATCTCCCTCAAGTCGACGTTGCAACCCGACCAGGTGCTCGCCGTGGCTTATGAGTACACCTATAAAGGGCAGACTTTCCAGGTCGGTGAATTTTCTTCCGACATCAAAGACAACCAGCAGGTGCTTTATGTGAAAGCGCTGAAGAACACGGCCTGTACGCCTCAGATGGGCAACTGGGATTTGATGATGAAAAACGTCTATTCCCTTGGTGCCACTTCTCTCCAGAGCGACAAGTTTCGTTTGAATATCAAATATCTGAGCGACACGACGGGCGTTTATCTTTCATATCTTCCTGAGCCGTCTTTGAAAAACAAGAAAATTCTGACGCTCGTTGGCCTCGACCGCTTGGACAACAACAACAAGAGAAACCCTAACGGCTATTTTGACTATGTTGATGGCTACACCATCGACGCAGCCAACGGCCGTGTCTATTTCCCTGTGGCAGAACCGTTTGGCGAGAATTTGAGGCGCGTTATCGGGGATGATGCCGTCAGTGGTAAGTATGTGTTTCAGGAGTTGTATGATTCGACAAAAACTGTGGCCAAGCAGATTGCCGAGAAAAACAAATATATCATAACGGGCCAGTATAAGGCTTCGAAAAACAACGAAATTCAGTTGGGCTCCATGAATATCCCTCAGGGCTCTGTGGTGGTCACAGCTGGAGGCATGACGCTGGCAGAAGGCACCGATTACCGTGTGGACTATAGTTCCGGAATCGTCACCATCTTGAATCAGAGCATCTTGGATGCAGGCACTCCCATCAATGTCAGTACGGAGAGCGACACCAATTATGGCATGCAGCGTAAAACGCTTGTCGGATTCAATTGGCAATATGATTTCTCAAAGTCGTTCACTTTGGGTGGCACCTTTATGCACTTGGGCGAAAAACCATTGACAACGAAAGTGGCTATGGGAAGCGAACCGCTCAACAACACGATGTGGGGGCTCAATATGTCTTGGAAGAAGGAAAGCCAGTGGCTTACCAATATCCTGGACAAATTGCCCGTGTTGCATTGCACGGCACCTTCCAGCATCAATTTCTCCGCCGAGTTTGCTCAACTCATTGCCGGACGCATTCAGGGCGCCCAGGGCAACGCTTCTTACATCGATGATTTTGAAAACGCCAAGAACGAAATCGATATTTCGAATCCGACGGAGTGGACGCTGAGTTCCGTGCCGAGCATGTTCCCCGAATCGAAATTGACCAACGACCTCCGCTATGGCTACAACCGCGCTTTGTTGGCATGGTATTACATTGATCCTCTTTTCACGAGACGTTCCTCTTCTCTGACACCAGGCCATATCAAGAGCGACCTCAAACAGCTGTCTGACCCCCGCGTCAGGGAGATCTATAAAAACGAATTGTTTCCCAACCGTCAGATTAATTTCAGTGAGGCTTCAACGCTGAACGTCCTCAACCTGGCGTATTATCCCAACGAGCGTGGCCCGTATAATCTCGACCCCTCGCTGGATGCCAACGGTCGTTTGCTTTCTCCGTCAAAGAGATGGGGCGGCATGATGCGCAAGATTGACGTTTCTGACTTCGAGACGGCGAACATCGGCTACATCGAATTTTGGTTGATGGATCCTTTCATCACCGCGCAAGACAATGCGGCGGCCTTCTCTGGCGACCTCTATTTCAACCTCGGAGAGATCAGCGAAGACATCCTCAAAGACGGCAAAAAATTCTATGAAAGCGGACTGCCCATTGATGACGACCCTTCGCAATACACGGAAACGGTATGGGGACGTGTACCAACGCAAAACAGTATCACCTATGCGTTCAACACCTCAAGCGGCGCACGCCAGAAGCAAGACGTCGGTTTCAATGGTCTTTCAAGCAAGGATGAAGCGGAGTTTCCCGCCTATAAGCAGTATCTCAACAGCATCCGCAACATTGTCCGTCCGGAAGTCTATGATTCCATCCTTGCCTCGCCTTCTGCCGACAAGTACCACTATTTTCGTGGCACAGACTTCGACAATGCACAGACGTCGATTCTTGAGCGCTACAAACGCATCAACAATCCCAACGGCAATTCCGTAGACGCTGAGCATTCTCCGGAAAAGTATAGCACGGCCTATAAGACCACGCCAGATGTGGAGGATATCAACCAAGACTACACGCTGAACGAATACGAAAAATATTATCAGTATCGCGTGCGCATTTCGCCCGACATGATGAATGTGGGGCAGAATTTCATCGTTGACAAACGCGAGAATACCACCACCACGCGTGATGGCAACCACTTGACAACCAAGTGGTATCTCTTCCGCATCCCTGTTGAACAATATGAGAAGCGCGAGGGAAACATCAGTGATTTCTCAAGCATCCGCTTCATGCGTATGTTCATGACGGGATTTGAAAAACCAGTTGTGCTCCGTTTTGCAACCCTCAACCTCGTTCACGGAGAATGGCGCTCTTATGAGCAGTCGCTCTATGCCAACCATGTGCCCGACGTGAGCGGCAACTTGAGTGTGTCGGCTGTGAGTTTCGAAGAGAACAACGAAAAAACACCGGTCAACTATGTCATCCCGCCCGGCATCAGTCGCGTTGTCGACCCCGGTCAGCAGCAGATTCTTCAGGACAACGAGCAGTCGTTGGCGCTGACGGTGGAGAACCTCGCCTCTGGCGACGCCCGCGCCGTTTACAAAAATACGTCGCTCGATTTGCGTCGCTATCGCCATTTGCAGATGTTCGCGCATGCCAACAGTCTGCCTGGCGATGCGACTCTGGAAGATGGGCAGACCAGCATCTTCATCAGATTGGGCTCTGACTACAAAAACAATTTCTATGAATACGAAATCCCGTTGAAGGTGACTCCGGAGGGAAACTATCCCAATTCCGGAACCGGCCCTGCCAAGGTGTGGCCAGTTGAAAATATGCTCGACATCGACTTGACTGTGCTCACGAATGTCAAGAAAAACAGGAACAAGCAGAAATCATTGGGCCTGACGGGGTATGCCCAGCTTTATAGCGAATATGATGTAAACCGTCCGGCAAACAAAATTTCCGTGATGGGAAATCCTTCTTTGGGAGAAGTGCGCACCATCATGATTGGTGTCCGAAACAATTCCCGTTCCGTCAAGAGCGTGGAAGTATGGGCCAATGAATTGCGTTTGCAGAATTTCAGCAACAAGGGCGGATGGGCTGCGCAGAGCACGCTCAACATGCAATTGTCTGATGTGGCAAGCGTCAATCTCTCCGGCCATATCGAAACCGACGGATTTGGCGGTCTCGAAGAAGGTGTCAGTCAGCGTCGCGACAACGACCTATTCCAATATAGCGTGACAACCAATGTTGAAGCTGGCCGCTTTTTGCCCGACAAAGTAAAGCTTAAAGCCCCCATTTATTACACCTATAGCAAGGAGAGAACATCGCCACGATATAATCCGCTTGACACCGACATGAGCATGGTCGAATCGTTGGAAGGCTTGGCCACCAAGCATGAGAAAGATTCTTTGAAGAACATTGCCGAAACGGTGGTGATCAACAAGAATATCAGTATTTCCGGCCTGCGTTTCGACATCTCCACCAAGCGCCATCCGATGCCCTACGACCCCGCCAACTTCTCCTTCAGTTACGGCCATAGCAGCCGTCACACGTCGGGAGAGACAACAGCATGGGAGAAAGACCAGAATTGGAAGTGGAATTTCAATTACAATTATTCGCCCTCTTACAAGGCTTTCGAGCCCTTCAAGAAAATGAAGAGCAAGAGCCAATGGATGAAGATTGTAAAGGAATTGAATTTCAACTATCTGCCTCAAAATATCGGCTTCAATTCCGACATCACGCGCAACTATTTCGAATTGCAGGAGCGCGATATGGAAAACCTCAACAACACGACGTTGCCATTGACGTGGTCGAGCGATTTCTTATGGAACAGAAGTTTCACACTCCGTTGGGACCTGACAAAAAGCCTGCATGCCAATTTCTCTTCTGGCACGAACGCTGAGATTGAGCAGCCCTACACGGCTATCAACAAAGATTTGTATCCCGACCGCTATACGGCGTGGAAAGACTCTGTCTGGAGCAGCATCCGCAATATGGGAACTCCGCTCAACTATCAGCAGAGTTTCGATGCCTCATGGCAGTTGCCAATTAACAAATTGCCGGTTTTCGATTGGGTGACCTCTGACGTGAAATACGCCGCCACCTATAATTGGGAACGCGGAGCTGACCTGGACGACGGCACACAGATGGCAGGAACCATAGCTAATTCGAGAACCACTTCTGCCAATGTGCGCATGAAGTTTGAGACGCTCTACAACCATGTGCCGTTCCTGAAGAAGGTGAATCGCAAATTCGCTTCAAGTTTCTCCACGGTGAAGCCAACGGTGCCCAAGAAGTTCGTAAAGGAAATACAGCTCAAGCAAGACACCACGCTTGTCGTGCAACACGGGCAGAAGTCGAAGCGTCTGCGGGTCGTGGCCATACGTCAGGACGGCTCACGCTATGCGTTGAAATATAAAGTTTTAGACAATAATAAAATTGAGATTTCTTCGCGCGATACCACACATCTGAAACTCACCGTCACATCTCGCCGCAACACGGAAGACCAGCGTTGGTATAAGGCGCTGCAATTCGGAACGAGAATGCTCATGATGGTGCGCAGTGTCAACGTGTCTTACACCAACCGCTACAACATGACCCTACCGGGCTTCATGCCGCGTGTCGGTGATTATTTCGGTCAGCACAGTGGCGGAGGGCTGCAGCCGGGACTCGATTTCGCTTTTGGATTCACAGGCGACAGCTATATCCAGAAAGCCATGTCTAACGGCTGGCTTAATACGGCCGATAGCATAGTGACGCCAGCCACCACCAATCTCAATGAGGATTTCCAAATCCGCGCCACTCTGGAGCCGATTCCGAATTTGAAGATAGACTTGAATGCGTCGCGCAACACCAACAAGACGCGCAGCATCCAATACATGTTCTCTGGTATGCCGACAACCGAGACAGGCTCTTTCACTATGACAACGATATCCATCCGCTCGGCTTTCGAGAAGGGTGGTTCTGTCAACAACGGTTATCGGAGCAAAACATTTCAGCGTTTCGTCAGCTCGCTCGATTCCTATCAGCAGCGGGTTGAAGCGCAGTATGCTGGTGCCGTTTATCCTGCAGGCTCCGCTTTGGCGGGCAAACCCTTCGACCCCGCCAACGGAACAGTTGGCAAATACTCGGCCGATGTCATGATTCCTGCGTTCCTCAACGCCTATGCCTCTGGCGGCACTTCGCTCGACCTCTTCCCGAGCCTCTCCAAACTGTTGCCCAACTGGACTGTCAACTACAACGGTCTGGCCAAGCTGAAACGCATGCGTCGTCTCTTCCGTGCCTTTACCATCACGCATGCCTATAAGAGCGTATATTCTGTGGGGTCGTACAACACCTTCACCTCCTTCCATGAATATATGGGCGGACTCGGCTTCATCAGCGACGTCTCAACCGGCATGCCAACGCCGAGTAGCAAGTTCGACATCTCAACTGTCAGCATCAACGAGAGTTTCTCGCCACTGATTGGTGTCGACATGACGTTCAACAACAATATCTCCACCAAGGTGGAATACAGGAAGACGCGCGTGCTGAACCTCAGTATGACTTCTCAGCAGCTCACCGAAACGCGCTCCAACGACTTTGTCATCGGTGCTGGCTACAAGATTTCTGGTGCGAAATTGTTCGCGCCGAAGAAAACCGTGAAGTCGCGTCGCCGCGGCAACCGTTCAAGTAATCAGCAAAACGAACAGACGTCCAGCAGTCGCGGTTTCTCCAACGACCTGAATTTGCGCTTCGACATTTCGTTCAGAAATCAGAGTGCCATCTGCCGCGACATCCTCACGGTGCTGTCACAGGCCACGAGCGGAAACAAAGCCGTTCAGGTGTCGTTTTCTGCCGACTACGCCTTGAGCCGCTATCTCACGCTGACGGCCTACTATGACCGGCAGATGAATCGTCCGCTCTTAACCTCTTCGTCCTATCCGACAACGACACAAGATTTTGGTGTGAGCCTCAAGTTTATCCTCAACCGTTGATATCCTGCGTGATCACCACCACTAAGAACCCAAACGACAATGAAAGAATATCATCTTTTTTATGCGCCCGATTTTCCCCTTTCAGCGGCTTTGCCGTCTGACGACTCCAATCATGCCGTACGCGTGTTGCGCATGAAAGAAGGCGACGAGTTGCGCGTCACTGATGGTGTCGGGAATTTCTACGACTGCACCATCACGATGGCTTCGCGTTCCAACTGCCTGTTGCAAGTCGACCGCGAACACCGCGACACGAAATCCTGGAAGGGGCAAATCCATCTCGTTGTTGCCCCCACCAAAAATATGGACCGCATGGAGTGGCTGGCGGAAAAAGCCACCGAAATCGGAATGGACCGCATCTCCTTCATCGATTGCAAAAACTCCGAGCGCCGCGTTGTCAAAACGGAGCGCATTGAGCGCATCGTCATCTCTGCCATGAAGCAGAGCCATAAAGCATGGAAGCCCCTTGTCGATGAGATGTGCCCCTTTGTGCAGTTTCTCAAACAGCCCTTTAGCGGGCAACGCTTCATCGCCCATTGCTATGATATGGACGACGGCGATTCGATGAACGACGCGGCGTTTATGCAGAGCGAGGCACGCCACACCGTCTTTCTCCCGCAGGCAATAGACCCCGACAAAGACGTGCAGATTCTCATCGGGCCAGAGGGCGACTTTGCGCCGGAGGAAGTGGAAATGTCTTTCAAGGCAGGCTTCAAGCCCATATCCTTGGGCAAGAGCCGTCTGCGCACAGAAACGGCCGCTTTGGTAGCGGTTCATTTGGCCAATGTGGCAAAAATGCAGTAGGCGCTGCAGCCTTGCTGCTTGGGGAAGCGTTTTGCAAGCCAAGACAACATCTACTTACCAGATATGCAGAGATTGTTACAATTATATAAAACGTGGTGTGGGTACGAACCTGCCGACATAGAGCAGATTCCTAAATCAGGGAGCAACCGCCATTACTTCCGGCTGACAAGCCTTGGAGGAGGCAGCGTGATTGGCGTTGTCAACCACGACGTTGAAGAAAACCGCTGCTTCATCTATTTGAGCAGACATTTTTCGGAGCGCCATCTGCCCGTGCCAGAAATATTGGCCGTTAGCGACGACGGCAGTTGTTATCTTCAAACCGACCTCGGACGCCAGTCGCTTTACGACGCGCTTAAAATGGGGCGCGATTCTGGAGGCAGCTATTCAGAGCGTGAAACAGCCCTTGTGTCCAGCGTCATTCGCCTCCTGCCACATCTTCAAGTTGAGGGTGCCGAAGGGCTCGACGAGCAATGCCTCCTCTCGCCCAACGTGTTCAACGAGCAGGCAGCCATGTTCGATTTGAACTATTTCAAGTATTGCTTTCTGAAAACCACCGATTTGGCCTTTAATGAAGTCGCCTTGCAGACGGATTTCGACCGCTTCGCCAGCGACCTCGTCTGCGTGGCTGGTATGCCAGCCGACTATGCGGGGCAGCCCATCAAGACCTTTCTCTATCGTGATTTCCAAGCCCGCAATGTCATGCTGCGGCAGGCAGACGCTTCACCTTGCTTCATAGATTTCCAAGGCGGACAGATAGGGCCATTGCAGTACGACCTCGCCTCCTTCCTTTGGCAGGCTTCTGCGCGTTATCCGCAAATGCTCAGAGAAACCATGATTGGAGAATACCTCGCAGAACTGCATCAAATCTGTTCGTTTGACGAAGATGCTTTCCGCTCCAAGCTCCATCTCTTTGTTCTCTTCCGCATCTTGCAGGTGTTGGGCACCTACGGACTGCGAGGCTATTTTGAGCGCAAGACCTATTTTCTCAACAGCATTCCCCCAGCCATCCAGAATCTGCGTCGCCAGTTGCTTGATGGCGTCTGCATCAGCTATCCTTATCTCGAAGGCGTCTTGCAGCGCATGGTCGACCTCCCGCAGTTTCAAAGCCCTGATGTCGCAAGAACGGTGAGGGGGTAATGTATAATGTAAGCAGGTGTTATAAAACAGTATATCTTCCCTTCCCCTCCCATACACTTTATATATATGCCATTAAAGTTCAGATACAAATTCAAGCCGTTGCTGCTTCTGCTCTTTCTCTTCGCCGTCAGCGTTTCCGCGCAAAAACGGTGCAGGATATTCGGCAACGTACGCGACGAAAAAGGCAGCGCCATCGAATTGGCCTCCGTCCGCATACAAGGCACTTCCAATCTGACGGTCACCAACCTAAAAGGCCACTATGCTCTCCATGCCAATGTCGGCGATTCGTTGACGGTTGTGTTCTCCATGATTGGTTATGAAACGCGCCGCCGGCAAGTCGTCGCCAGTGGCGATTCTGTACGCCTTGACGTCATGTTGCCGCAATATGGTGCCACCACCTTCGGCGAAGCCATTGTCACGGGGCAAGGCATCCAAACCGGAACAACGCAGAAAATCAGGCCCGTAGATGCCCATCGCATGCCGTCAACAACAGGCAATGCCGTGGAGGAAATCATTGCCACGCAGGCCGGTGTCTCCACCCACAACGAACTCTCTTCGCAATACAACGTGCGCGGCGGTTCCTTCGATGAAAACTGCGTCTACATCAACGGTGTAGAGGTCTATCGCCCCATGCTTGTGCGTTCCGGCCAGCAAGAGGGTCTCTCCATCATCAATTCCGATATGGTCGAGGGCATCGCCTTCTCTTCCGGTGGTTTTGAGGCCAGATATGGCGATCGCATGTCCTCCGTTCTTGACATCACCTATAAGCGTCCTGAAAAATTCGAAGCCACTGCCACGGCCTCCTTTCTCGGAGCCGGCACCTATGTGGGGTGGGGAAATAAGCACGTGAGCCTCATGACATCCGTGCGATACAAAACGACGGGCTATCTCCTGGGCACCCTCGACACCAAGGGAGAATATCGTCCTAAATATCTCGACTATCAGGCCTTTCTTTCTTGGCGTCCCAACAAGCATTGGAGCTTTGATGCCTTGGGAAATATTTCCGACAATAACTACCGCTTCGTGCCAGAAGAGCGCGAAACAAAGTTCGGCACCATGAACGATGCCAAGAATTTCCGTGTCTATTTCGACGGACAGGAAAAAGACTTCTTCCGCACCTATTTCGCCGCCTTCTCCCTGACGCGCCATTTCAATGCCAACACCTTCTTGGCCTTGCAATATTCCGCCTTCACCACCCACGAACAGGAAAACTATGACATCCAAGGGGAATATTGGCTGAATGAGTCGCAGTCGAACGCACAGCTGGGTGTCGGCACCTACATGGAGCACGCCCGCAACCGCTTGCAGGCGCGGGTGTCTGACGTTGGACTGCGTTTCAGAACCCGCTTCACGGCCCACACGTTGCAACTGGGATTCGACTATAAGCGCGAACACATACGCGAGAATGCGAGTCAGTGGGAAATGCGCGACTCTATGGGGCATTCCCTCCCGACAGATCCCGACCGCCTGATGCTCATTTACAGCGAACGCTCGAAAAACGAAATCACCACCAATCGCCTTGAAGCCTACCTGCAAGACACGTGGCGCATCAAGTCGGATATAGGGCTCTTCAATCTCAATTACGGTTTGCGCCTTTCCCATTGGGACTGGAACAAGGAAACGCTTCTTTCGCCGCGCCTTTCCTTGGGGTTGTTGCCCGCCTTCAACGACCGGTGGACCTTCCGTCTCGCAACAGGCTATTATTATCAGGCACCCTTCTACAAGGAATTGCGCGACACTGTCATCCGTGCCGGCCTTTCCACCGTCACCCTTCTCAAAGACATTCGCTCGCAGCGCTCCGTCCATTTCGTCATCGGAGGCGACTACACGTTCCGTATGAACAACCGCCCCTTCCGTTTCACGGCAGAGGCTTACTATAAGGCACTCTCCAACCTCATCCCCTACACGGTCGACAATATGCGCATTGTGTATGCCGGTGGCAACTCCTCCAAGGGCTATGCGGCCGGAGTCGACTTCAAACTCTTCGGCGAGTTCGTCACGGGAACAGATTCCTGGGTCACCCTCTCTCTGATGCGCACCAAAGAGAAAATCGGGGACCTGTGGGTGCCGCGTCCAACCGACCAGCGCTATGCCCTTTCCCTTTTCTTTACTGACTATTTCCCCGGCACCGACCGCTGGCGCGTGACACTGAAGGCAGCTCTGGCCGACGGATTGCCATTTGGGGCGCCCCATTCCTCGAAGGAAAACTTCACCTTCCGCGCGCCCGCCTATAAGCGCATCGACCTCGGAATGAGCTACCGCCTTTGCGGAGGCGACAACCCCAAGCAGCGTAGAAGGGCATGGAGAAACGTCAAAAACGCCTGGCTCGGCCTTGATGCCTTCAATCTTTGGGGCATCAGCAACGTCAATAGCTATTATTGGGTGACAGACATCAGCAACACGCAATATGCCGTGCCCAATTACCTGACAGGATTGCTCCTCAATCTCCGCCTGAGCCTCGAGTTCTAAAATGATTCTTTGTAAGTAGGTGTTCAGAATTAGTTCAGACAGGTCATCCCCTGCATGGATACTATAAAATAATTTTGAATACCTACTAAAAAAATGGGCAAGCCCATCTCTCTAATCAAATGTCAGAAAAAACATCCGAATCCGCCATGTCGGGCGTTGACATGCTGCATGGCCCCTTGTTGCTGAAAATCCTCTGGTTCAGCCTTCCGTTGGCCGCCAGCAGTCTTTTGGAACAACTTTTCAATTCTGTCGACATCGCCGTCGTCGGTCATTTCGTCGGCAGCAATGCCCTCGCGGCGGTCGGCAGCAACGCCCCCGTCATCGGCCTGCTCATCAACCTCTTCATGGGCATCTCCATGGGCGCCAATGCCGTCATTTCCACGCTTATAGGCCAGCGCGACCACACGCGCATCCGCCATGCTGTGTCAACGGTGGCCGTTGTGGCCCTTGTGAGCGGTTTTGCCCTTACAGTGCTTGGCACCTCCCTGGCACGCCCCATCCTGAGCGCCATGTCCACGCCCCCCGAAGTCCTCGACATGGCCATTCTCTATTTGCGCATCTATTTTCTCGGCATGCCGTTCTTCATGATCTACGTCTTTGGCGCCGCCATCCTGCGCAGCAAGGGCGACACCCGCCGCCCCCTCTACATCCTCTTTGTGGCCGGCATCGCCAACACCCTGCTCAACCTCCTTTTCGTCCTCGTTTTCCACATGGGCGTAGAAGGCGTGGCCATTTCAACCTCCATCGCCAACGCCCTCAGCGCCTTCCTCATGGTGCGCCTATTGCGCCGCGAAGAAGTCCCCTTCCGCCTTGATTTCCATGATTTGCACATAGATCGTCGCGAACTCCTGCGCATGCTCAAAATAGGCGTGCCCGCTGGGCTCCAGGGCATGGTCTTTTCTGTGTCGAACGTTGTCGTCCAGTCGCAAATCAACACCTTTGGCGCCGATGCCGTTGCCGGCAGTTCCGCCGCCCTCAACTTCGAGTATTATTGCTATTTCATCATCCAGGCCTTCAACGGTGCCGCCATCAGTTTCATCGCGCAAAACTATGGTGCCGGACTCATGCAACGCGTGCGTCGCGTCTTCTGGATATGTATGGTCGCCAGCGTAATCTTCTGCGGGATGATGAACGGAATCTTCGCCTGCTTCTCCCCCTTCTTCCTTCGCATCTTCTCCTCCTCAGAGGCCATCATCCCCTATGGCGTCACGCGCATGCACCTCGTCTTGGCCTTCCAGTGGGTGGCCTGCAGCTACGAAATTTCCGCTTCCGCCCTGCGCGGAATGGGGCGTTCGCTCCTTCCCGCCCTCCTCACGGTTGTCGGCACCTGCCTGCTTCGCATGGTGTGGGTCTTCGCCGTCTGCCCCTTGTGGCCTGGCTTCCATCGGCTCATGCTGGTCTATCCGCTCTCCTGGGTGCTGACAGGCGCCATGGTCGTCGTCGCCTATGTCCGCTTTATGAAAAAAGCTGGGGACGCACCGCTTGCAGTGTGATAAACAAGTGGTGAAATCATCCCCCTCCCTCCAAGTCGTTAGGGCATTAGCCTCGCTCAAGAAAAGAAAATACCTCAAGAAGGGGTCAACATCAAGAAAAAAATGCTACATTTGCCAAGTAATGCAATCGGTCTCAATTCCGGTTCATCCAAGGAAAAACAGAAAAACGTTTAAAACATATTTTCAAGATGAAACAAATAGTTAATGGTCGCATCCTGACCCCTCAGGGATGGCTGACCGACGGCTCCGTTGTCGTCGAGGGAAACAAAATCCTGTCAGTTCTCAACAGCACCCTCCCCGTTGAGGGCGCTGAACGCATTGACGCCAAGGGCGGTTACGTTGTGCCCGGCGGCATCGAAATGCACATTCATGGCGGCGGCGGACGCGACTTCATGGAAGGCACGGAAGAAGCCTTCCGCGTGGCTATCGACGCACACATGCAAAACGGAACGACCGCCATCTTCCCGACGCTCTCTTCTTCGACGGTGCCCATGATTGAGAAAGCCATGGAAACCTGCGACAAGCTGATGGACGAGCCCGATTCTCCCGTGATGGGCTTACACTTGGAAGGTCCGTACTTCAATCCCGCACAGGCTGGCGCACAAATCCCCGAATGGATAAAAGCCCCCGTGCCAGAAGAATACGTGCCGCTGCTTGAAAAAGGCAAGAAATGCCTGAAGCGCTGGGACGAAGCTCCCGAACTGCCCGGCAGCGTCGATTTCGTCAAAGCCTGCCGCCAAGCTGGCGTTTTGCCCGCCATTGCACACACGCGTGCGAAATACGAAGACGTTCATGCCGCCAATGAGGCAGGCATGACACACGCCACCCATTTCTACAACGCCATGCCCGTGGTCTACAAAACCCGCGAATTTAAAACGGCCGGAACCGTGGAGAGCATCTTTGCCGAAGAGAATATGACCGTTGAAATGATCGCCGACGGCATCCATGTGCCGCCCGTCATGCTGCGCATGATCTGGCAGATTAAGGGCGTAGAGAAAACCGCCCTCATCACCGACGCCCTTGGCTGTTCTGCCAGCAAGGACAACACGGCATTCGATCCCCGCGTCATCCTTGAAGACGGTGTCTGCAAACTCGCCGATCGTTCAGCCCTGGCTGGAAGCATCGCTACCATGGACCGCTTGATTCGCACCTGCGTCGAGCAGGCTGGCATACCGATGGAAGACGCTTGCCGCATGGCGAGCGAAACGCCAGCCAAGATCATGGGAATCTTCAACCGTAAAGGCTCATTGGAAAACGGAAAAGATGCCGACATCATCATGTTCGACAACAATCTGCAACTCACCTTTGTGATGCAGATGGGCCGCATTGTCCGCAACGAACTTTGATAACAGACTTTATATAAAGGGGGTTGTCCGGATTCTCTGGACACCCCCTTCGTTTTCTTTCTACATTTGCAGGTAGGAAGCGAAGGTTGGCTTGTCGGGAGTCAATCTTATTGCCGTGAAAAATGCAAATAACCTATTTCTCAATAGCTTGTCTTCCAATGGCTATGTGGGTACCATGCCCAAATACTTGTTGATTCGGAAATCTGGAACCTATACTTGTCAGCGAACGTGGGGCAGTGTGTATTCGCGTCTGCTCCCATGTGCGTTCGCGTCTGCCTCCGCGTTCGCCTGCGTCTGCCCCCGCGTTCGCCAAATCTCCTGCTTCTTGAATCGGCGCTGCTTATGGCAGTTTTGTTGTCCACAAAAGCAATTGCGGGGCCCTTCTGGACGGAAATGCTGGGATGGAGCATAAAAAAACAGGGTTCACGATTATTTATAGGTGTAAAAAAATCGTATTGTGGAAAAATATTAATATCTTTGCCAATTATTTAAGAGGTGTTCTTGAAAAATGATGTGATGAGTTGTCTGTTGCATGCTGCGGGATGTCGCAGGTGTGTAAATGGGATGTTGTCACATGTTTTTTTGGCATTTTGGGAAACACAATTTAGCACCAGGTATGCGCCTGGGGATTAGTTAGGATTACAGAATGTCGGGAACTGCTTAATTCTGGCAGGGCGCTCCTCATGATTGGGCTGGGACTATCAAGAGAAGAACTGGGCTTTTGGACGGCTTCTGGATGCCCGTATTTTTGAAATGAACTTTATCTGCAAAAAAAAACTAACCCTTTAATGGTTAATGGTATGACAAAAGAAATGGAATTGGAGAAAAAGGAAGAAGAAGGCTTGAACTGGGCCGACTATGGATTTATGTTCCTTTCTCATTGGTATTGGTTCGTCGCATCGGTTGTCGTTGCGATGGTGATTGCTGTCTACTATATAATGAGTACGACGCCTATCTATACAACCAGTACACAGTTGCTCATTAGAGATGACAAGAACAACAAGGGCGCATCGACCTCCATACAGGATTTCAGTGATTTGGGCTTGATTAAGTCAAACACCAATATCAAAAACGAAATCCTGACAATCAGTGCGCCTATCATGATGCAGGAAACTGCAAAGCGCCTGCATCTGGATTTGCAGATGGATGTTGATCAGGGCCTCCACAAGCATCCCTTGTATAACGATGCGCCCATTGTGCTCAATATGTCAATGTCCTTGGGCGATGATAACTCGTTTGCTTTCGAGCTGACGCCGTTGAGCCGTTCGAAGGTGGAAATTTCCTCGTTCGTGATGATGGGCGAGAAGGTTGCCGATGGCAAGAAACTGCTGGTGAACGTGGGGCAGCGCGTGAAAACCCCGGTTGGCGGACTGATGGTTTCGCTGAGCCCTGCTTGGGACGACAGTTTTATCGGCAAGAAGATATATGTTAACAAATACCCCATTACGGCGGTTGGCAATGCTTATGCGGCACGCCTCAATGTGGCGCTGAGCGACAAGGAGGCCTCTGTTTTGAATTTGAGCATCTCTGACGAGAGCCCCGACCGCGCTAAGGACGTGTTGCTCACTTTGATTGACGTGTACAACGAAAAGTGGGTGAAGGACAAGAACCGCATGGCGGAGAGCACGTCTGAATTTATCGAAGAGCGCTTGACGAATCTGACGAAGGAACTGGAGAATGTTGACGAGAAAATCTCTGACTATAAGAGCGCCAATCTCCTTCCAGATATTCAGGCTTCTTTGGCCAAGGATATGCAGCAGAGCGGCAAGAATTTTGATGAGTTGCTGAAGCTTCACAACCAACTGAGCATGGCTAAGTTCTTGCGCGAGCGTCTGGACGACAAGAGCAAGGACGACCAGTTGCTGCCATCGAACGTGGGCATTTCGGCCGGCGGCGTTGAGAGCCTGGTTGCCGAATACAACAAACTGATGCTGGACCGTATCAGCTATGTTGAAAATTCAAGTGTCAACGCTCCTGTGGTCAAGGATATCGACCGCCGTTTGTCTTCCCAGAAAATGGCCATTGTTCGTTCGCTTGACAATTATGTGACGCAGATTCAGAAGCAGATTGACAACGTCCGCGCTTCCGACGAGCAAATCAATGCGCAGATTGCCTCAAATCCGCGCCAGGCGAAGGTGTTGGCCTCTGTTCAGCGCCAGCAGACAGTGAAGGAGGCTTTGTATATCTTCCTGCTTCAGAAGCGTGAAGAAAACGAACTGTCGCGCACATACACGGCGTGGAACACCAGTATCATCCAGCCGCCAACGGGTTCGCGCGTTCCGGCGGCTCCCAGGAAGAACATGATCATGCTGATGGCCTTTGCTCTTGGACTGGTGGTGCCTGGTGGACTCTTGTTCCTGCGCGACACGATGAATCATACAGTTCGTGGACGCAAGGATTTGGATAGTCTGGACGTTCCTTTGGTGGGCGAAGTGCCCGACATTTCCATCAGAAAGCATTGGTGGAGCCGACGGAGTCCTGTCAAGAGAGAGGTCATTGTCAAGGCCGACAGTCGCGACTTGATCAACGAGTCGTTGCGTATTGTGCGAACCAATCTCGATTATTTCATCAAGAATCATAATGCGGGTAACGTGGTTATGTTCACCTCGTTTAACCCTGCTTCAGGCAAGAGCTTCATTACGCCCAATTTGGCAAAAGCCATTGCGTTGCGCGGCAAGCGCGTTATCACCATAGATATGGACTTGCGCCACGCCTCGCTCAGTCGCATGGTTGCACGTCGTTCGCCTGTTGGATTGTCGTCTTATTTGGGCGGCCAGGAAGCCGATATTGATTCGCTCATCGTTAAGGACGGCATCGCCGAAGGCGTTGACTTGATTCCTGTTGGCGTGATTCCTCCCAACCCTGCGGAACTCTTGCAGATGGGCGACATGAAGACGCTGATTGAAAAGCTCCGTCAGGAATATGATTTCATTTTCCTGGATTGTCCGCCGATTGAAATTGTGGCAGACGCTTCCATCATCAAGGAATATGCCGACGTGACAATTTTCGTTGTGCGTGCTGGTTTGATGGACAGACGGGCATTGGGCCATGTCTCAGAGTTGTATAAAGAAAAGAAATTCAACAATTTGACATTGCTCCTCAACGGTACGAAATATGTCAGTGACAAGTATGGCAACTATCGCTACGGCTATGGTTACGGATACGGCTACGGTTACGGAAACAGCTATTACAGCAAAGGATAAAAATGATGTTTGGTTAACTTGTGAAAGGCAGTAGTGTTTGGATGCGGCGTCTTGTTGCATCGCGCTACTGCTTTTCCTTTTTAGTTATGCCATTGTATGGGATTGCTAAACGGAAATTCCGCTTGTGTGAGGATATGCGGGTTTTCTTTATGTCTTGCAGTCGTGTCTTTTTTTCGAGGCACGATGGCATTGTTTTGCTTCTTCGGCTGCAACATGCGGGAAAGTGTCTTCCTGTTTTTCGGAAACAGGTGCAGGGATATGTGGGCAATACACGGGAAAACATGTAAGAAAAGCCGGTGCCGCCATACAAAACCGTCTTAAAATTTTTCTCTCTCATAAAAAAAAGCGAATTTTGCAGTCAAATGGAAAATGTCGTAGATATACTTATATATATAATCAAGGGAATTGTTATTGGAATCGTCGCATCGGCACCGATGGGGCCTGTCGGTATTTTATGCATTCGCCGCACGATTAAGAAGGGGCGTGCGTATGGCGTGGTGACAGGCGCTGGCGCTGCGTTGAGCGACGTTTTTTATGCGTTGCTAACTGGCTACGGCCTGTCGTTGGTGTCGCCGTTGACCTCCCCTGCTAATGTTTTTTGGGTGAAGCTCGTTGGCTGCGCCATGCTCTTGGCTTTCGGAGCTTATATGTTCCGCACAGGTCCGCGCGTGGATGTCCACCCGGAATCCAAAAACAAGGGTTCGCTTTTCCGAAATTTTCTCACGTCGTTTTTCATCACGTTGTGCAACCCAGCAATCATCTTTTTGTTCCTTGCCTTGTTTAACATGATGGCCCCCTTCGCCGGTGCAGACAAATTCGTCAATGTGGCGGCTGGCTATGCTGCCATCATGGGAGGTGCGCTTTTGTGGTGGTTGGGACTGACGTACGTCATCAACAAAATGAGCAACCATTTCGGAGAAAAGGGTATCAGAAACCTCAACCGCACAATCGGTGTGATTGTGATTTCCTTCGCTGTGATTTATACGCTGCTGACGATTTTCGGAATATCAATCATCGGTCCCGACGGTTCGCATTGACGGCGTTGGGCGTTTCGGAAGACGTGTCGGCGAACATAAATTTGCTGGAAAGTACTTCACGGCATCCATTTTACATTGTATCTACATTATCCATTATACATTGTTGCCAGTATGGTTATTGCAAATCAACTTCGTGAAAAGAATAGGGTTGAATATCTGTTGTATTTATGGCAGGTTGAAGACATTCTGAGGGCTTTCAATTGCGATTTTGAAAGTGTGAGAGACAAATATCTTCCGCAGTTTAAGTTGACGGACGACCTTAGGAAACAGACGGAGGAATGGTATCAGAATCTGTGTGAAATGATGCATTCTGAGGGCGTAATGAAGGCGGGGCATCTTCAGATTTCCAAGAACGTTCTGCTTCAGTTGGAAGACCTTCATAAGCAGTTGATGGCTTCGGCAAAGTTTCCCTATTACCACCAGATGTATTATAAAGTGCTCCCTTATGTCGTTGAATTGCGCGGCCGAGGGGTTGACAATGGTGAAAGCGAGTTGCAGATCTGCCTGGATGCGCTGTATGGCGTGATGCTCTTGAGATTGAAGCGCCAGAGCGTTTCAGACAAGACCAATGCTGCCGTAAAGGATATTTCTGTTTTTCTCGGGCAGTTGTCGGATTATTACTTCAAGGACAAGAAAGAACCTTTGGTTTTTGAGTAAGGAATGGCGAGGAAGGTTTGCCGTTCTTTTTTTGTCGGAGACAGGAAAGGGTTTAATACGTTATAAATATGGTGGGTATGCGTGTCCGACAATGTGCGGATTAAAGCATTTTTTTTGACAGCCTACCTATAATCATAATTCAATCATGAAAGAAATTCTTATTACAGGATGTCGCGGACAACTGGGTAATGAAATTCAGTTGCTTGCTTCTGAGTATCCCCATTTCCATTTCTTTTTTACAGACAGGGAAGAGCTGGATATTACGAACGAGGAGCAGGTGATGGCTTTTGTGGAGGCCAACAAAATCACAACCATCATAAATTGTGCGGCATTCACTGCGGTGGATAAAGCAGAGAGCGAAGAAGCGTTGTGCGACCTGCTGAATCATAAAGCGCCTGGCTATCTGGCCGCTGCTATGGCCAAGGTGGGCGGCGAAATGGTTCAAGTTTCAACGGATTATGTTTTTGACGGCAACGGGCACCTCCCGTATGTTGAAACGGATGCGACAAATCCGCAGACAGCGTATGGACGCACGAAACTGGCGGGCGAAAAAGCTGTGATGGAGACGTGTGGGAAAGCTATGGTCGTTCGCACGGCATGGCTATATTCCACTTTTGGCAATAATTTCGTGAAGACCATGATCCGCTTGGGCCGGGAACGCGATAACCTCGGTGTCATCTTCGACCAGATTGGCAGTCCGACGTATGCGCGTGATTTGGCGTGCGCCATCATGGCGGCAGTTGACAAGGGAATAGTTCCAGGCGTTTATCATTTCACCAACGAAGGCGTCTGCTCTTGGTTTGATTTCACAAGAGCCATACACCGAATTGCTGGTATAACGCAGTGCCATGTTAAACCTCTGCACACAGAAGAATATCCCACGCCTGCCAAGCGCCCCCATTATTCGGTGTTGGACAAGACCAAGATAAAGTTGACCTTCGGTATCGACATTCCTTGGTGGGAAGATTCCTTGGAGGCGTGCATTTCCTTGCTTGAAAAAGACTGACGGCCATACCGTGTCGGGCGGTTGCCTGATTTCGTTTAAATTGGCTGTTGATAAGTAGAGGGTCAGAGTTTTGTAATGGCAAACAATAAATACTGAAGTTTCGGATTCAGCCCGTCCTTACTAAATCCGAAACTTCAGTTAAAATCAGTATAGCTATGCGCCAAAATGGTATTTCTGAATATAGGGCAGAATTGATGGCTGTCAGTATGTTTGCCATCCTGCTGACGCATTTAAAGGCATCGTTTGGCGTTTACGCTTTAGACCGCGTCGCTCTGTTGTGTCAGGGTGGGGTGGACGTGTTCCTATTCTTGTCGGGTTTCGGACTGTATTATTCAGGGATGAAGTCCGACAATCCTCTGCGGTTTTATTCCAAGCGTTTTAAACGTATCTTCCCCTCATTTTGGGTGGTCATGCTGCTCACTTTCTGGCACATCAACAAGTTGCATTGGCCAAACGTGTTATGGGGAGGAAGCACCTTGGCGTTTTGGTTTCAGTCGACCAACAAATACTCCTTTGGCTGGTTCGTGTCGTTGATAGTTGTGCTTTATGCCGTGTTCCCGTGGTTCTTCCGTTTGTTTCGCAAACATCCAAAAATCGCCACGTTGTTTGGTGTCGGGCTTGGCTTACTATTAACGGGGATGTACGTGTATCGTTATCAGGTGGTTTATCCCGGAGGGCAGAATCGTTTTATCCTCCCAGCGGCGAGAGTTGCGATATTCTTCTTAGGAGTATATGGCGCTCATTGGCTGGAGACAGGAAAAGAGAAGTCGGCAACGGTGAAGCGTAAAGAAAAATGGCTCTTGGTGTCGGTGGCCCTTGTCGGCCTTTTGCTCTTGAATTTGGCGCTGAATGCCTGGGGCTTCAAGACAATGAGAAACACGGGCTTGCTCTATTGGTCTTACGTGCTGATAATCCCTGGCTTTCTCATTGCCTGTGTCTGGGCGTTCCGGAAGATGAGGGCCACAAGCATCGGAAACCGAATACTGAATGTTCTGAAGCACTTGGGCGGTTGCACGCTCGAAGCCTATCTATTGATAGCTGTTGCGTACAGCTATGTGCCGTTGGTGAGCCAGCAATTGGGCATTTCTCCCTTAGCTTCCAATCTGCTGTTGCTTGTCGCGACTGTTGCTGCTGCATGGATAACGCATAAGATGGTGGATGGAATAATGCGTAAGGCCAAACTGCTTTGAATGCTTTTTCCTACTTACAATATATTTGTGGATGCCACCTATAAATGGTACATTATCAATACGGAGTGCCAGGCATATCGAAGAAATTTTATAGAAACAATAATCTCATTCTCTGATGAATCAAGAAATAGAACGTAGACGAACCTTTGCTATCATCTCTCACCCTGACGCGGGTAAGACAACGCTCACCGAAAAACTTTTGCTGTTTGGTGGGCAGATTCAGGTGGCAGGTGCCGTTAAAAACAACAAGATCAAGAAGACGGCCACCAGCGACTGGATGGAAATTGAAAAACAACGTGGCATTTCGGTGACGACTTCAGTCATGGAGTTTGACTACGATGGATACAAAGTCAATATCCTGGACACCCCGGGACACCAAGACTTTGCTGAAGACACTTTCCGCACGCTGACAGCGGTGGACTCCGCCATCATTGTTGTCGATTCGGCAAAAGGCGTTGAAGCCCAGACGCGGAAGCTGATGACGGTTTGCCGTATGCGTAAGACCCCTGTGATTATTTTCATCAACAAAATGGACCGCGAGGGTAAAGACCCCTTCGACTTGCTGGACGAACTGGAAGAAGAACTTCAAATCAAGGTGCGTCCGCTTTCATGGCCCATCAACCAGGGGGCACGCTTCAAAGGCGTGTATAACATCTTCGAAAAGCAACTGAACCTCTTTGCGGCTGACAAGCAGAAGGTGACGGAGAAGGTATCTGTTGACATCAACAGCGAAGAGCTGGAGGCGCACGTGGGCGAAACAGATGCTGCCCGTTTGCGCGACGACCTGGAATTGGTTGACGGCGTTTATCCAGAATTTAATGTCAACGACTATCTCTCTGCAGAGATTGCTCCCGTGTTCTTTGGTTCAGCCCTCAATAATTTCGGTGTTAAAGAATTGCTGGATTGTTTCGTGAAGATTGCGCCCGCTCCACGCCCCACTAAGGCCGAGGAGCGTTTGGTCAATCCCGATGAAAGCAAGTTCACGGGCTTCGTCTTCAAAATAACGGCAAACATCGACCCCAACCACCGCTCTTGTATCGCGTTTTGCAAAGTCTGCTCAGGACGTTTCCAAAGAAACGCACCATATCTGCATGTACGCAACGGGAAGACCGTTCGCTTTTCTTCGCCAACCCAGTTTATGGCGCAGAGAAAGAGTACCATCGATGAAGCGTGGGCTGGCGACATCGTCGGCTTGCCAGATAACGGCGTCTTCAAAATTGGCGACACCCTGACAGAGGGAGAGCAACTCCATTTCAGAGGTTTGCCGTCGTTCTCGCCTGAAATGTTTAAGTACATAGAGAATGCCGATCCGATGAAGACCAAGCAGTTGAACAAAGGTATCGAACAGCTGATGGATGAAGGCGTGGCCCAGCTCTTTGTCAACCAGTTTAATGGCCGTAAGTTGATTGGCACCGTTGGTCAGCTGCAGTTTGAAGTCATCCAATACCGCTTGGAGAATGAATACAACGCCAAATGCCGCTGGGAGCCAGTCAGCCTCTATAAGGCATGCTGGATTGAGAGCGACGACGAGGCAGAACTGGAAGCGTTCAAGAAACGCAAATACCAGTATATGGCAAAAGACCGCGACGGAAGAGACGTCTTCTTGGCCGACAGCGGCTATGTTCTGCAAATGGCCCAGCAAGACTTCAAGCATATCAAATTCCATTTCACGAGCGAGTTCTGATTTCCCATTCAATCATCGAACGGGGCGCTCTCTTTAGGTTCGTCTTTTTCCGTGAGAAATGGCGTCTGGCTTTTCAAAGATGTCTTGGATATTTTCCAAAAGAAATATTATTTGAAAAGAGAGTGTATCAAAAATGATGCACTCTCTTTGTGCTTCATGCGCGGGGAGAGTGAATTTATGTATAATTGCCTAATGCGCCCCGTCAACATCCCCCCCCTGTTTAATTATTGCAAAAATGCCCATCTGAAATATGAAGTGAACTTGTAATCATGCGGTTTGCAATATTAATGAGCCTTTGTTTTTGTTTTTCCGTCCTCAACTTTTTTGCTTGACAGGCTGGTATGATACAAAGTTTTTTTGTAAGTTTGTGTTTGGATTCAACAAAACAACGGATGGCCTGCTGTTGGCAGGTTTAAATTGTTATTTTAAAACCTTTAAAAATAGAGAACAAGAATGCCACATATATCGCAACGTGCCATTGATATGCCAGCATCCCCTATCAGGAAGTTGGCTCCTCTTGCGTCTGCTGCCAAAGAGCGCGGAGTTCACGTTTACCACTTAAATATCGGACAGCCCGACCTCCCGACCCCGCAAAAGGGATTGGACGTTTTGCGTCATATTGACCGTAAGGTGTTGGAATATAGTCCGAGCCAGGGCTTTAAAAGTTATAGAGAAAAACTGACTGGCTATTACAAGAAATACGACATCAATCTGACGGCCGACGACATCATCATCACCTCTGGCGGTTCTGAGGCCGTGTTGTTTGCCTTCCTTTCCTGTTTGAATCCAGGTGACGAAATCATCGTTCCGGAGCCAGCTTACGCCAACTATATGGCGTTTGCCATTTCTGTCGGTGCCAAAATCAAAACAATTGCCACGACAATCGAAGAGGGCTTCTCGTTGCCTAAGGTCGAGAAGTTTGAGGAACTGATAAATGAGCATACACGTGCCATTTTGATTTGCAACCCCAATAACCCGACGGGCTACTTGTACACGCGGCGCGAAATGAACCAAATCCGCGACTTGGTGAAGAAGTATGACCTATATCTGTTCTCCGACGAGGTGTATCGCGAATTTATCTATACGGGTTCTCCTTATATTTCAGCCTGCCACTTGGAAGGAATTGAAAATAATGTGGTGCTCATTGACTCTGTTTCAAAGCGATACAGCGAATGCGGTATCCGTGTTGGTGCTTTGATTACCAAGAATGAGGAGGTGCGCAGCGCTGTCATGAAATTTTGCCAGGCACGCTTGAGTCCACCGTTGCTGGGGCAGCTTGTGGCAGAAGCGTCAATTGACGAGCCTGAGGAATATAGCCGTGAAGTTTATGACGAGTATGTGGAGCGGAGAAAATGCCTTATTGATGGATTGAACAGAATTCCTGGGGTTTACTCTCCAATCCCGATGGGGGCCTTCTACACGGTGGCCAAACTGCCCGTTGACAATGCTGAAAAATTTTGCGCTTGGTGTCTGACGGATTTTGAATATGAAGGACAGACTGTCATGATGGCTCCGGCTGCGGGTTTCTATACTACGCCCAATGCTGGCATCAATCAGGTGCGAATTGCTTACGTTCTTAACAAGGATGATTTGCATAAGGCGCTCTTCGTGCTTCAAAAGGCGCTGGAAGCATACCCTGGACGTGTTCAGTGAATAATTGGCAGGATATAATTCCGGAGGCAAGGTTCTATTGTTTAATAAGCGTCTACTTATAATAAGGCATAAGTGTTTACGCTGCAAATGTTTTTTCGCAGCGTTTTCGCTTGTGGCTTATTGTCGTCTAATATAAGTAATGGTTGAACCATTACTAAGCAACTGTTGTTTCCTCAAGGAAGGTTGTAATATAACATCATCTGTCGTCGGTTTTGGCGGCAGGCACATTGAAACCCGATAAACATGTCTTTCACTTTATTCGTTGCTAAGAAACTATACAAAAGCACCCAGAAAAAGGACAAGCGCGGCGCTTCAAAACTTGCTTTACGGATTGCGACTGCAGGTGTTGCCATCGGTTTGGCTGTCATGATCATTTCCATTTGCGTGGTGAAAGGGTTTCAGACAGAAGTGCGTTCGAAACTTTCTGGCTTCACCGCACACATGGAAGTCCTCAGTCTGGCTTCGTTTGCTTCTCCTGAAGACCATCCGATTGCCGTGTCGCAGAATTATCTCGACAAAGTTAAGTCAATCGAAGGCATCTCGCATGTGGATCCCGTTTCACTGAAAATGGGAATCATTAAAACGGATGATGCCTTTCAGACAATCGTGCTGAAAGGGGTTAACGAAAAATATGCCTCAGACTTCATCGGGCAGCACATTGTTGAAGGGCGCAAACCCCGTTTTTCTGAGACAGAGGTGTCGAATGAGGTTTTGATTTCCCGCAAACAGGCACAGAATCTTCACGTCAAGGTCGGCGACAAGATTTTTGCCTATTTCATCTCCAACGAAATCCGCATGCGTCGCTTCAAGGTTGTTGGAATTTATGAAACCAGCTTGATGCAATTTGATGAGCATTTCGTATGGACTGACCGTGCCGCGGTTAATAAATTGAATAATTGGACCTCTGATAAGGCGACAGACATAGAAGTCCGTCTTGGGAGATTTGAGGACATTGAAAAAGTCCAGCCGTTGGTGAAATTCTTGTCGAAGGATTACAGGGATGCAAACGGCGGTAATTATGAGGTTTTGTCTGTAAAGGAAAATCCCAGAACGGCGGCCGTCACACAATGGCTCTCCTTGCTTGACCTGAACGTCTGGGTGATTTTGGCTCTGATGATGGGGGTTGCTGGCTTTACGATGGTCAGCGGTTTGCTTATCCTCATTCTGGAACGAACTTCAACTATCGGCGTGCTGAAAGCCCTTGGTGCCACCAACAGGTGCATCAGACGTATATTCATTGAGTATGCCGCTTTCATATTGATTCGGGGTCTTGTATGGGGTAATATCGTTGGACTTGGAATCGTGTTACTTCAAAAATACTTCGCGTTCGTAAAGCTGGACCCTTCCACCTATTATGTTGATGCAGCGCCCGTTGAAATCCCTGTTTTGTGGATTGTTGCCATCAATCTGGTTACGTTGCTGCTTACGACGCTCACCATGGTCGTTCCGAGCTACATCACTTCAAACATTCGCCCAACTAAGGCGATAAGATTTGAATAGCAGGATGGGGGCAAACTTATTTTCTATGCGTGGCCAATTTGCCTTGCAGATGAAAATCTGGTTATGACGAATACTAATCAGCAGTTCGCAAAACGCTACCCTTACGGCTGCCAAGGTGTACGCTATCCCAGAATCTCTGAAGATACATTCAAAAAGAATCATTCATGAAAAGAAACTATAATCCGCAGAATGACGAGGCTACTTCACGCCCTCGTAAAAACGTAACGCCGCTCCCCAAGGAGTTTAAAGACGACATCAGGGAGGCTGTCAACGTGATGAGGAGAGGAGGAATTATATTATACCCGACCGACACGATTTGGGGCTTGGGCTGCGATGCCACCAATGAAGAGGCCGTCAGACGCATTTTTGAAATAAAGCGCAGAGAAGATTCCAAGGCGCTAATCACGTTGGTTGACTCCGAAGCGAAGATACAGTTTTATGTGAGGGAGATTCCAGACGTGGCTTGGGATTTGATTGAAATGAGCAACAAACCGCTGACCGTTATTTACGACGGTGCCCGCAATTTGGCTAAAAACTTGATTGCGCAAGACGGCAGTGTTGCCATTCGCTTGACAAATGAGCCGTTTAGCAAGGAATTGTGTATGCGGATGAAATGTGCGGTGGTGTCCACGTCAGCCAATATCAGTGGGATGCCTGCGCCGCATTGCTTCTCAGATATATCCGATGAAATAAAAAATGCCGTGGATTATGTTTGCACATCGCGTCGCGATGAAAAGGAAAATCCGCCTGCATCGTCAATCATCAAGTTGGGGGCTGACTCTGAAATCAAAATCATCCGTCCTTGACAGCCTCAAAGCCGGGAGTGGATACTGAATTTAAGCAACGGTAAAAGTGCAGAGAAGAATTCTCGGCTTTCTTCCTCCATCGTTTCCTCTAAAAGAAAAGCCTGCTTATACTAAAAAAGAAAAATGCCAGAATTTTATTTCGAAAACGAAGCTACAAAAGATAATCTCAAAAACTCCTCCGCTTCATCCATCCGTGAAGAGGATGTAGAGGAAGCGGGTAGTGTCAGAGAAGGTGTGGCATCCAAGTTTTTTTCATACCTTTACAAACGGCTGAGCCCGCGCCAGTTCATCCTCCTGCTGAGTTTTATCGTCGGCATCGGAGCAGCCATAGCCGCACAATTGCTGAAGTGGCTCATTCATCAGATAGAGCACATACTGACTTCGCAGTTTGACGTAACGAGCAGTAACTGGTTGTTTTTGGTGTACCCGATTATCGGTATACTTTTGACGGCCTTATTTATCAAGTATATTGTTCGAGACAATATCGGCCACGGTGTGACAAAAATCCTCTATGCCATCTCACGCCGACAGGGACATATCAGGAAGCACAACCGTTGGACGAGTGTCATTGCCTCCGCCATCACCATTGGTTTTGGCGGTTCAGTCGGAGCAGAGTCTCCGATTGTTTTGACAGGTTCGGCCATAGGTTCCGACTTGGGGCGCATTTGTCGTTTAGACCATAAGACGTTGATGCTCCTCATCGGCTGTGGAGCCTCGGCTGCCGTTGCCGGTATTTTCAAGGCCCCCATTGCTGGTTTGGTTTTCACCCTTGAGGTGCTCATGATTGACCTGACAATGGCTTCCTTGCTTCCTCTGCTCGTTTCCTGTCTCACCGCCACCTGCCTCACCTATGCCTTGACTGGTACCGAGGCCATGTTCTCCTTCGATCTCATCAATCCGTTCACGGTTGAGCGTGTCCCCACCGCCATCTTGCTCGGCATCTTTTGTGGTTTGATTTCGCTCTACTTCACGAGAACGATGAACAGTTTTGAGCAAGTGTTTGGCAGAATCAAGAACCTCTATGCGAAAGTTGCTTTGGGCGGTTCTGTTTTGGCCCTTCTGATCTACTTCTTCCCGCCGCTCTACGGAGAAGGCTACGGCACCATTTCCACCCTCTTGAATGCAAGGAGCCAGATGGACGTTGATAATGTCATGAACAACTCTTTGTTTTACGGACATTCAGAATACCTCCTGCTCTTTTTGGCGCTCATCATTCTCTTCAAGGTGTTTGCAACGACTGCCACTAACGGCGGTGGAGGTTGTGGTGGTACGTTCGCTCCCAGTTTGTTCTTGGGCTGCATCGGCGGATTTGTCTTCGCGCAGGTGTGGAACTATTACCAATTTTTCGGGATTTCCGTTCCTGCTACCAATTATGCCCTGTTGGGCATGGCTGGAGTGATGAGTGGTGTGTTTCACGCGCCGTTGACGGGCGTTTTCCTCATTGCGGAATTGACTGGCGGCTACCAATTGTTTATTCCTCTGATGATAGTGTCAACAGCATCCTATCTGACGATCAATACCTTTGAGCCCCACAGTATCTATTCTATGCGTTTGGCAAGAAAAGGAGAACTTCTGACTCATCATAAGGACAAATCAATTTTGACCCTTATGACGTTGGATGCTATCATTGACAAAAACCGCCCTCTGCTTTCTCCCGATATGTATTTGGGGCACATTGTGCAAACCATCTCAGCATGCAAATCCCTTCACTTTGCCGTTGTCGACAAGTCGGGTGTGCTCCTTGGCGTTATCAATATCAACAAAATCAGAAAAATCATTTTCCGTAGTGAACTCTATCGGGTGTACACCGCAGAGATGTTGATGCAGAAGCCGCAGGTCACATTAAACACAGAAGACTCCATGTCCACCATCATGGACAAGTTTCAGAAATGTGATGCAGGAACTCTGCCCGTTTTGAAGTCCGACGGCAAATTCGTCGGCTTCGTTTCTCGCACACACCTTTATGCTTCCTATCGCCAGATAATGAAAGATTTTTCAGAGGAATAAAATTTAGTAATGGTATTACTTAGGCAGCACCCAGCAGCAAGTAGTGATAGACATGGCAGTCAGCTTCAGTTGGTCTATGTTCGCAGTCTTCTCTTGTAGTGCGGCAATGCAGTATTCCCATAGTCCTCAATTAAATATATAAGTAAACGAATGGACAAGTCATTAAGAATCGTATATATGGGCACTCCCGATTTTGCGGTGGAAGCCCTCTCTAAATTGGTTGAAGGAGGTTATAACATTGTCGGAGTCATCACCATGCCCGACAAACCCGTCGGCCGGCACCAAACGGAACTCCAGCAGTCGCCCGTCAAGAAATACGCTTTGGAACACGGATTGAAAGTGCTCCAGCCCGAAAAGCTCAAAGATGAGGCGTTTCTCGAAGAGTTGCGCAGCCTGCAGGCCGATTTGCAGATTGTTGTCGCCTTCAGAATGCTCCCTGAAGTTGTGTGGGCCATGCCCCGTTTCGGCACGTTCAACCTCCATGCCGCCCTGCTCCCCCAATACCGTGGTGCTGCCCCGATTAACTGGGCCATCATCAACGGTGACACGGAGACTGGCATCACCACCTTTTTCCTTGACCACGAAATTGATACAGGCAAAGTCATACAGCGCGTTAAAGTGCCCATTCTTGACACCGACAACGCAGAGGATATTCATGACAAACTGATGCACCTCGGAGCATCCTTGGTGGTCGAGACTGTTGACAACATCATCAACAATCGCGTTAATCCTATTCCGCAATCCGAACTGACCACCGACGAGCCTTTGAGACCGGCGCCAAAAATCTTTAAGGAGACCTGTAACATCAATTGGAATCTCGGCGTCAAGAAGGTCTACGATTTCATTCGCGGTCTTTCGCCATATCCTGCGGCATGGACAACATTGGTGCATGGCGGCAAGCGTCAGGTGGTGAAGATATACGCCTCCCATAAGGAATTTTGTGAGCAGACTGTTGAAACAGGAAAAGTTGTCAGCGATGGCAAAACTTTTTTCAAGATTGCTCTTCAAGACGGTTTCCTGCATCTCGACACGATTCAGCTGGCAGGTAAAAAGCGCATGGAAATAGTGGATTTCCTACGCGGTTTCCACCTCTCTGGCGACGAACGCGTAGAAGCTTGACCCCGTTTGTTGTCCTTTCCAATTCAGTAGCCATCACCTAACCCAACAGACAAAAATGCGAAAAATAAGAATATGCCTTTTGCTCTTTCTGGCAATGCTGTTCAGCCACAGTTTTGCCGGAACAAAAATAGAGTTTAGCAAATATTTTGAGAACAACACCCTCCGCGTCGACTACATTTTCAGCGGCGATTCCAAACACCAGTGCATCGCGCTTGACGAACTCTGCGAAATGCCTGGATGGGCAGGCCGGCATGTTAATCTGGATTCTCTTCCTCTCCACGGAATGGGACAGATCACGATGACGGACATCAAAAGCGGCCGCGTCATCTATAAGACATCGTTCTCAACGCTCTTCCAGGAGTGGACTGCCACCGATGAAGCGTTGCACACCACCAAATCTTTTGAAAACGTCTTCCTTTTGCCGATGCCAAAAGATTCGGCACATGTCAGAATCCAGCTGTTCAACCACAAGGATAAGGTGACCGCGTCACTCGAACACATCGTGGCTCCTTCCGACGTTCTGATCCGTAAAATCAACTGCAAGCATCCGGCGCCCCACCGCTATCTCAAAAAGAGCCCCCATCCCGAGGCCATTGACGTGGCGATTGTGGCTGAAGGATACCGTCCTGAAGAGGCCGACCTCTTCTACGAGCATGCCAACGCTGCTGTGAAGAGTCTCTTCTCCTATCAGCCGTTTAAAGACATGGAGCAATATTTCAACGTCGTTGCTGTGGCCTTGCCATCGAAAGACAGCGGCGTGAGTGTTCCCCACGAAAACGATTGGAAGGAAACAGCGCTCTCTTCGCATTTCGACACGTTTTATTCCGAACGCTATCTCACCACGCTTCGCTTGCGCCAGCTCCACAACCTCTTGGCCGGAATTGCCTATGAACATCTCATCATCCTTGCCAACACCGACACCTACGGCGGTGGCGGCATCTATAATTCCTATACGTTGACAACGGCCCGTCATCCCATGTTCAGCCCCGTTGTCGTGCATGAGTTTGGACACAGTTTCGCGGCCTTGGCTGACGAGTATGGCTACGATGAGTACACGCCAGAATATACGCCGGAAACCGAACCTTGGGAGCAGAACATCACGACGCTGAAAGACCTCTCGGTAAAGTGGGGTAACCAATTGCCCGCCAACGTCAAAATCCCTACGCCCGTTACGTCAAAAAATAAGAAGAAAATCGGACTTTATGAAGGAGGGGGAAATCAGACGAAAAATGTCTATCGTGCATACCAGGATTGCAGAATGCGCACCAATACCGCGCAGGAATTCTGTCCCGTCTGCCAGCGTGCCCTCAAGCGTTTGATACAATTTTACGTTACGGAAGGCCCTGCGGCAGAGTGATGTGAGCAGGCTGATACTCCTCACAATCGCCCCTTTGCGTTGCACACACCTTTCAAGTAATGTTTCCATTACTAAATATCCCCGTCCAGGATAAATGCTTCCTGAATTGTTTCATTTTTCCATTATGACCACAAAAAAAACTAAGAGCACCCGAAGAAACGACAATAAGGGATTTAAACAAACCATCATCAATAGTAGTTTGGCCTCAATGTTCCAAAGAGACAGTCTCCGCTTCGTGGTCGGTCTCTTCATTATCATCATATCGCTGTTCTTGATACTCGCCTTTTCTTCGCATTTCATGACAGGTTGGGAAGAACAATCGGCTGTGCAGAACGGAACTGATTTTGAGGAAGTTCAAAATTATGGAGGGCGCCTCGGTGCATACGCTGCCTATTATTTCATGGACAATTGTTTCGGTGCAAGTGCTTACATCATTCCCATCTTTTTCCTGCTGTTGGGAGTGAAGCTGATGAATGCCTATAAAGTGAGACTTTGGAAATGCTTCATTCATTGCGGCATATTGCTCGTTTGGATATCAATCACTCTGAGCCTGCTCTATTCCTCTTTCGGCAAAGACTGCGACACCCAAATCACGTTCAACTGGGGAGGCAAGCACGGCCAAATAGCCTGCGATTTCTTAACCAACTCTATCGGCCTGATACCCACGTATGCTATCGTGGTGGTGGCTGCCATCTACTATATGATCTACCTGCGGCGTGAAACCATCTCCGTCATCCGTTCCGCCATGAAGCCACACACGTTGGTGAAAAACGGCTATGAGAAACTCTCCGCTGCGAGAAACAAAGGAGCGGAATACCATGTAGACGACAATCAGATACAGGACCTTAATGACACAGACGACACGCAAAACGAAGACGACTACAACGACGATTGTCGCGTGAGCGTCGACTTTTCCAATGCAACAAACGAAGGAAGCGTCGGTGAACTTGAATTGGACGTCAACGACGCCCCTCCTGTCTCCACTGACCATCTTGCCGCTGCGTCGAAACCCGCAGCCGGCGTCTCTTTGGAAATAGAGAAGTCACACCGCGAAACGCCCTCTCTGCCCATTTCCAGCATGCCATATAATCCTCGTCTTGACCTCGAAAACTACAAGTTTCCCGGTCTCGACCTTCTGAAGAAATATCCCGACAACAGCCGTTCGGTCGACATGGCCGAGCAGAATGCCAACAAAGACCGCATCATCAAAGTGCTTCATGATTTCGGTGTGGAAATTGTTGGCATCAAGGCCACCATCGGCCCCACCATCACGCTCTACGAAATCACGCCGGCACCTGGTGTCAGAATCAGCAAAATCCGTAATCTCGAAGATGACATCGCCTTGAGCCTCAGTGCGCTCGGCATTCGAATCATTGCCCCCATCCCCGGCAAGGGAACCATCGGTGTGGAGGTGCCAAACAAAACGCCGCACATCGTTTCCATGGAGAGCATCATCAATTCCAGGAAATTTCAGGAGAGCACCTATGAGCTCCCCATTGCCATCGGCAAAACCATCACCAACGAAGTCTTCATGGTGGACCTCGCCAAGATGCCCCACTTGCTCGTGGCTGGTGCCACGGGACAGGGAAAGTCGGTCGGACTTAATGCCATCATCACTTCGCTGCTCTATAAGAAACATCCTTCGGAGTTGAAATTCGTCATGGTCGACCCCAAGAAGGTGGAGTTCAGTGTCTATTCGCCCATAGAAAACCACTTTCTTGCGAGAATCCCCGACGGCGACGATGCCATCATCACCGACGTCACCAAGGTGGTCCAGACGCTCAAGAGCCTCTGCCAGTTGATGGATCACAGATACGACCTGCTCAAGCGTGCCAAGGCGAGAAACATTAAGGAATATAATGCCAAATTCACGGCCCGTCAGCTCAACCCTGAAAATGGTCATGAATATATGCCCTACATTGTTATCATCATTGACGAGTTTGGCGACCTCATCATGACCGCGGGAAAGGAAGTGGAACTCCCCATTGCGCGTATCGCACAGCTCGCTCGAGCCGTCGGCATGCACATGGTCATCGCAACACAGCGCCCAACCACCAATATTATCACGGGAACCATCAAGGCCAACTTCCCAGCGAGAATGGCCTTCAAAGTGTCGCAGCGCATCGACAGTCAAACCATTCTCGATCGCCCTGGCGCCAATCAGCTCATCGGAAAGGGCGACCTGCTCTTCCTTTCCGGCAACAGTCCTGTGCGTGTTCAGTGTGCCTTTGTCGACACTCCGGAAGTTGAGGCCATTTGTTCCTACATCGCCGCGCAGCAAGGCTATCCCCAGCCGTTCGCTTTGCCAGAAGTGCTGGCAGAGGGCGCCGAAAAACCGGGCGCAGCAGGCGGCATGGAAGAAGAACTCGACCCCCTCTTCCGTCAGGCTGCAGAATTGATTGTCACGCATCAGCAAGGCTCAACGTCGCTCATCCAGCGCAAGTTCTCCATCGGATACAACCGTGCCGGGCGTCTGATGGACCAGTTGGAGCGCGCGGGAATTGTGGGACCGACACGTGGTGCAAAACCGCGTGAAGTGATCATCACCGACATTGTGCAACTGGACGAAATCGTTGCAAAACTCTCGTGACCATACGCAAACGTAAAATTCACCATTTATAAACACACATTCTCTCATCATGAAATCACATTGCAAACACGTTCTCCTCTCGTGTCTTTTTCTTTTGGCTTTCATCGCCCTGCCGCAGACATCGGCTCAGGCGCAAGATGCCCGAAGCCTGCTCGACAACACCGCCTCAAAACTCAGACAGGCAGGTGGTATAAGTGCAACCTTCAATGCCGCAGTCTTCAAGAATCGAAAAATGGAGTCTGCCGCCAGTGGCACCATTGACATCCGCGGCAACATGGTCAGAATGACCTCCTCTTCTGGCACAACGTGGTACGATGGGAAAAAGCGCTGGGTGTATCAAAGCGGAAGTGACGAAGCCTATCTGAGCATCCCCACAGCTGAAGAGCAGCAGATGCTCAATCCATACGCCTTCCTCAATATCTATAAATCGGGCTATAAACTTTCGGCGAAAAAAGTCACTTACGCCTCCAAGGCAGCCTATGAAATCCAGATGAAGGCACAAAACAAGCGGCAGCAGTTCTCAGAAGTCCTCGTCACGCTTTCCGCCGCTAACGCCATGCCACTCTGCGTCCGCTTCCGTCAGGCATCCGGAAAATGGGTGCGCATACAGGTCGGTAGCATCTCTTTTGGACATAAATGGCCTCAATCGCATTTCGCTTTCAACGCCAAAGAACATCCTGGAGTTGAAGTGGTCGATTTGAGATAAGACGCAGCCTGTTGCTCAGTATTATTAATAATAGGTGTTCAGAATTATTTTATAGTATCACTGTGGTCCCCCTTCCCAGAGGTATATATTTGTATTGGACACTTATTCCAAAGAATACCCACTGACTTATCTACTCACATAAAAAACAGCAAATACAATGGAAACCGTTAAATGTCTCATTCTCGGCTCCGGTCCTGCAGGATACACCGCAGCCATCTATGCCGGTCGTGCGGGCTTGTCTCCCGTCCTTTATGAAGGAATCCAACCTGGCGGGCAACTGACCACCACCACCGAAATCGAGAACTTCCCTGGCTATCCGGAAGGCGTTGACGCCAACGACATGATGGACGACATTAGAAATCAGGCGCTGCGTTTCGGTGTGGAAATCCGTTCTGCTATTGCCACAAAGGTCAGCCTCTCTGAAGCCCCCTATGTCGTTGAATTTGACGACGACACCACCGTGCAGTGTCACGCCCTCATCATCGCCACGGGCGCCACAGCCAAATATCTCGGCCTCTCCGATGAAACCAAATATCGCGGAGCCGGTGTGAGCGCCTGCGCCACGTGTGACGGCTTTTTCTATCGCAAGAAGACCGTGGCCGTTGTCGGCGGCGGCGACACAGCCTGCGAAGAAGCCACCTATCTCGCTGGCCTCGCGAAGCAGGTTTACCTCATCGTCAGAAAACCCTTCCTCCGTGCCTCGCAGGCCATGCAGACCCGTGTGGCGGAAACGCCTAACATCAAAATCCTCTTCGAGACCAATGTCACCGGACTTTTCGGAGCAGATGGCGTGGAGGGCGCACATCTCGTTCATAAGAAAGGCACGCAGGACGAACACACCTCCGACATCGCCATCGACGGCCTCTTTCTGGCCATCGGGCACAAGCCAAATAGCGACCTCTTCAAACCCTGGGTGGAAACCGACGAATTGGGCTACATCAAGACCCAAGGACAGACGCCCTGCACCAACGTTCCAGGAGTCTTCGCCGCTGGCGACGTGGCCGACCCGCTTTATCGTCAGGCCATCACGGCAGCAGCCTCGGGATGCAAGGCCGCTATAGAGGCAGAGAGATACCTCGCTGCCAACAACCTGAAATGACCCCTCCCAATCGGGGCCAGTCAGCCACGTTGTTGGAAGTAACGAACAAAAGAATAACCAACCTACACTAAAAGAGGGGGTGGTCTGAACAAGGGCGAGATGTAATGCCGCCCTTCAGACCATCCCCTCATTTGTCTTTACACGCGCACGCCGCTTGCGTATGCCTTGTCAACATGACAAATATGCCGACCGTTGCAATATATTCCCTCGTTTCGGTCTGTCGGTTTTCATAAATTTGTAACTTTGCAGTAGAAAAGCGTGTTACGGTTTTTCGGAACAAAGTCAGATGGCAGGCAAAGGCAGAAATCGGCGCCCCTGTAGAAATTCCTTGTGGCCATCGCCGTATGAGCCGTTTTTGGATAAGCAGGTCTTCAAAATCATGTTATACGATTCAAACAGATTTAGAACACCCATCTTAGAAAAAAAGAGACGTACTGAAAATCCGTTCAGACTTCCCAAAATAAAGATTCTGACGGAGATGAGTTTAATTCAGTCGGGAAAACAGGTGTAGCCCGTGATTCCGAAAAATCAGAAAACGCCCTAAAGAAAATAATGTGCTATGAGTTTTAATGTACCAAACCCCAAGTCGGATCGAAAGCGTGTAGTTATTGTTGGAGGAGGTTTCGGCGGACTGAAGTTGGCCAACAAACTTCGCCGTTCGAATTTCCAGGTAGTTTTGATAGACAAAAACAACTACCACCAGTTCCCACCCCTCATTTATCAGATTGCTTCTGCAGGTATAGAGCCGAGCTCCATATCCTTCCCTTATAGAAAACTGTTCCAGCGCAGGAAAAATTTTTTCTACCGCATGGCAGAGGTGCGTTCCATCTTCCCTGAACACAAAATCATCCAGACGTCCATCGGTAAGCTCCATTACGACTATCTGGTTCTTGCAGCAGGAACAACCACCAACTTCTTTGGCAACCAGCATGTGGCAGAAGAAGCCATGCCGATGAAAACGCTGAGCGAGGCCATGGGTTTGCGCAATGCCCTGCTCGACAATTTTGAGCGTGCGCTGACCTGTGCTGGCGAACAGGAACGCCAGGAACTCCTCAACGTCGTCATCGTAGGTGGAGGTGCCACAGGTGTGGAAATTGCGGGAGCCCTCTCAGAAATGAAAAAATACGTCCTTCCGAAGGACTATCCCGACATGCCTTCGAGCCTCATGCACATCTATCTGATTGAAGCTGGAGAGCGCCTGCTCCCTGCCATGAGTCCCGATTCTTCAGCACACGTTGAGAAATATCTGCGCTCCATGGGTGTCAACGTGTTGCTCAACAAGATGGTGACCGACTATCAAGACCACCGCGTCATCCTGAAAGACGGCAGTTCGATAGCCACGCGCACCTTCATTTGGGTCAGCGGTGTTGCCGCGCAGAAAGTGGGCAACCTCGATGCCTCGCACCTCGGCCGTGGCGCCCGAATCAAGGTTAACGCCTGCAACCAAGTTGAAGGACTCGACGGAGTGTTCTCCATTGGCGACCAGTGCATCATGACGGAGGGCGACCCCAACTGGCCGGGCGGACATCCGCAGTTGGCACAAGTGGCCATTCAGCAAGGCGTTTTGCTGGCCAAGAATCTGCAGCGCCTTGAAAAAGGCAAGGAAATGAAGCCCTTCCGCTACCGCAATCTTGGAACGATGGCCACAGTCGGCCGAAACAAAGCCGTTGCCGAGTTCAAGAAAGTACACATGGCTGGCTTCATGGCCTGGTTCATGTGGCTTGTTGTGCATTTGCGCTCCATCCTCGGCGTGCGCAACAAAATTGTCGTTTTGCTCAACTGGATGTGGAACTATTTCTCTTACGGTCAGTCCTTGCGCATGATTGTTTACGCCAAAAAAGCCAAGGAGGTTGTTGAGCGCGAACGCCGTCTCTCCTCCACCCATTGGGGAACAGACCTCCTCAGCGAAGGTTCGGAAGACCCCCACGGGCAGCAACAATGATGTTGTGCGCCCCTCGCCTCCATCCCTAACCAAGACAACGGGTGTCCGCTTGGAATCCCCATTGCGGGCTTTCAAACGCCGCCGTTGCGGCCAGTTTCAAAAACACCTGTTCTCAAAAAAAACACGACAACAATGTTTTCAGGAATCATAGAAGAAACCGCAAAAGTGGTTTCGCTTGAGAAGCATCAGTCCAACATCGACATCACGCTCACGTGTAGTTTCGTTTCCGAACTGAAAATCGACCAGAGCGTTGCCCACAACGGCGTGTGCCTGACGGTGGTCAGAACAGACAACGCCACTTACACCGTCACCGCCATGGAAGAAACCCTTCAGCGCAGCAACCTTGGCGCCCTTCAAGTGGGCGATGAAGTCAACGTGGAACGCTCCATGCCCTTAAATGCGCGTTTGGACGGACACATCGTGCAGGGGCATGTCGACCAGACAGCCGTCTGCACCAAGGTGGAGAACATGGACGGAAGCACAGCCTTTACGTTCTCCTACCAAAACGACCCTGTCATGGCAAAGCGCGGATATTTCACGGTTGACAAAGGCAGTGTCACGGTCAACGGCGTGAGCCTCACCGTATGCCGCCCAACGGATAACACCTTCGAGGTGTGTATTATCCCCTATACGTTCGAACACACCAATTTCCACGCCATCCGCGTAGGCAGCGTTGTCAACATCGAGTTTGATATCATCGGGAAATACGTCAGTCGTTTGGCGCAATATGCTGGCTGAACAGACATACACCCCCGCGACGCACCGCGTGATTTCCTTAGATAATTAGATAAACAGCTCCCGCTTTGGACTTCCATGGCGGGAGCTGTTGTGTTATGAGGGGGGAGGAATAGATGTTATCACGTGACAGGAATGGGAGGGCAAGATAGCTTTTGCCTTGATATATAGCGCTCAATCAGAATTAGTTTTACCAGACAGCAATCATAGAAAAAGCAACAAGAGAATTTGGTATCTCTATTTGTCGGCGAACATCGTCTCGCGTTCAACCGTTTCAAGTCTCAGAAGCGGTCGTTTCTTGTTCCGGACACAGGCGCATCTCCTCTCAGATGCGGATGTGCCTCGCCCCAGATGCGGATGTGCCTTGTCCCGCGTTCGTCAAAAAGCATAGGCATATAATCTTGAATGACAAATTCTTAATTATAGATTGTACTTTAATCTTGCATCAATAGAATAATCAGATTTTTTTGACCCAGGTCAAAACTCACTTGTCCCGTGATTCCTTGTCTCCCATGAAGTCGTGTCAGATTTCGGTCAAGAGGTCTGTTGCCTCCGTTTCAGGTAAAGCGCTTGGCGTGTGTTGCAGAATGGCCGTCTGGCAGTTGAACAGACGGAATCACAGACTTTTTTCCGTGGAACAAAGAAACAGATGTTATGTGGCTAATTATAAGCGATTTTGGTAAGAAGTGTTTTATTTGTAAGGTGGATATATCGGAAAACCATGCTAAATAACATACTTTTAAGATTTGGCGGTCTCAAATTAAATAGGTATGTTTGCGAAACGTAAGTGGGAAACCATGTTTCTCCATTAAAAACCAAGGTTCACTAACCATTTATAATCTATAGCATCATGAAAATTTATAATTCTCACGAAATTAAGAACATTGCGCTCCTCGGCAATGATGGATCAGGCAAGACCACTCTCACGGAAGCTTTGCTTTTTGAGAGTGGTCTGATAAAACGTCGCGGACGTATTACGGCAAAAAATACGGTGTCAGATTATTTCCCTGTTGAGCAAGATTACGGTTATTCCGTCTTCTCAACGGTGTTTCATGTGGAATGGAATAACAAAAAGCTGAATATCATCGACTGCCCAGGATCGGATGATTTCGTTGGGGCAGCTATGACGGCATTGAATGTGACAGATACGGCAGTTCTGTTGATCAATGGGCAGTTTGGCCCAGAAGTGGGCACGCAAAACCACTTCCGCTATACCGAAAAATTGGGAAAGCCTGTCATCTTCTTGGTAAACCAATTGGACGATGAGAAATGTGACTACGATGCAATATTGGAAGAGTTGAGCGGCATTTACGGCCCGAAGGTGGTTCCTGTTCAATATCCCGTTGAAACAGGTCCGGGCTTCAATTCCCTGATTGACGTCATCTTGATGAAGCAGCTCACGTGGGGACCCGATGGCGGCAAGCCGACGCTCTCGGAAATTCCCGATTCTGAAAAGGAAAAAGCAGAAGCCATGCACAAGGCGCTCGTTGAAGCCGCTGCCGAGAACGACGAGGGCCTGATGGAGAAGTTTTTTGAAACCGACCATCTGAGCGAAGACGAGATGCGCGAAGGCATCCGCAAGGGCATGGTGACTCGCTCAATTTTCCCCGTGTTCTGCGTCTGTGCCTCCAAGAATATGGGCGTTGGCCGTCTGATGGAATTCTTGGGCAACGTGGTGCCGTTTGTTGACGAAATGCCAGCTGTTCACAACACGCGCGGCGTTGAGGTCAAACCAGACCCTGCCGGCCCAACATCCATCTATTTCTTCAAAACCGGCGTTGAGCCACACATCGGAGAGGTGCAATATTTCAAGGTGATGAGCGGCGTGGTGAAGGAAGGCGACGATCTGACGAATGCCGACCGCGGTTCCAAGGAACGTATGGCCCAGTTGTTTGTCTGTGCAGGCTCAAACCGCGAAAAGGTTGAAAAACTCGAGGCGGGCGACATCGGCTGCACTGTGAAACTGAAGGATGTCAGAACGGGCAACACCTTAAACAGCAAGGATTGCGACAATCGTTTTAATTTTATCAAATATCCAAATTCGAAATATACGCGTGCCATCAAGGCCGTCAATGAGGCCGACACGGAAAAGATGATGGTGGCATTAAACCGTATGCGTCAGGAAGACCCGACATGGGTGGTTGAACAATCGAAGGAACTGCGCCAGATTCTGGTTCACGGACAGGGCGAATTCCACCTCCGTACGCTGAAATGGCGTTTGGAAAATCTTGACAAGATTCCAGTTGAGTTTTACGAGCAGCGCATCCCCTATCGTGAAACCATCACGAAGGCTGCACGCGCCGACTATCGCCATAAGAAGCAGAGCGGCGGAGCTGGTCAGTTTGGTGAGGTACACCTCATAGTGGAACCCTATAGCGACGGTATGCCCGACCCAACGCTCTACAAGTTTGGCAATCAGGAAATCCGCATTTCCATGAAAGGCAAGGAAGAGATTCCGTTGGAGTGGGGCGGCAAGCTCGTCTTCATCAACTCGGTTGTTGGAGGAGCTATTGATGCGCGCTTTATGCCAGCGATTCTGAAGGGTGTGATGAGCCGTATGGAGCAAGGCCCGCTGACGGGTAGCTACGCACGTGACGTTCGCGTCATCGTTTACGATGGCAAGATGCATCCCGTAGACAGCAACGAATTGTCGTTTATGCTCGCAGGTCGCCAGGCGTTTAGCGAAGCCTTCAAGGCTGCTGGCCCGAAGATTCTCGAGCCGATTTATGATGTCGAAGTATTTGTGCCTGCCGACAAAATGGGTGACGTGATGAGTGACCTTCAAGGCCGTCGCGGCATGATTGTCGGCATGAGCAGCGAAAATGGTTATGAGAAGCTGCAGGCGAAAGTGCCTCTCAAGGAAATGAGCAATTACTCGACGAGCCTGAGCTCTTTGACTGGAGGACGCGCCAGCTTCATCATGAAGTTTGCAAGCTACGAACTCGTTCCTGGCGACATCCAGAACAAACTGGTTGAAGCTTTTGAAAAGGAGCAGGCGGAATGACGCCGACTGAATGAGAAACAACGTGTCCCTGGAAAACGCTTTTAAGGGGTTCTTCAGGGACACTTATCTTATTTTTAGTTTTGGCAAAAAAAAATTTTGAGCAATTTTGGGGATAAGGAGAGTCGGTTGTTCTTTCTTAGCACTGTCTCTTTTTTCGTTATTGGTATTTGGTCTTGGCCACATAGTCCGCTATGTTCCTTTCTCCAAATCCCAAATCAAGCCAAAATACTGGTCAAGATTGGTCAACTTATTCTTTCACAAATACTAAGAGTGAAAATTTATAGTAAAATAAAAAGGGGGATTTTCGTACGTGTTCTATAGCATATATTTTTTGGTTTAAAGTCATGCCGCTATAGGTTGTTCGCCCCGCGAACGAAAATTTGATGTTTTGCTTTCTCGTTAGAAAGCAGATGAAGGAATAGAGGGGACCTCAAAGGAGGATCCCCTCTTTTTCGTATGTTGAGATATGTGTTTTTCGGACCCAGATATTTCTTAGAATCTTGCAGTCACTTGCACGTCGACGGTGTTGTAGTGGGAGTCTTTCCCGCGAGCTGCACGGTTGTCGGTGAAGGTGTAGTTGAGCTGGAAGAGCAGGTTTTTGCCGAGCCAGTAATTGCCAGTTAGTCCGTAGTTCGTGTTCATGGATGCCCACGTGTGTTTGTCGTTGCGGTAGCAGTCGTAATGTCCGAAGACTTTGAACTTTTCGGTCACTGGAACTCCCAGCGTGGCATACCAAGCGTCGGAGCGGTCGGGGGCACCGGCATCTGTTGTCACTCCGCCGACGGAGCTCATGTATTCTCCTCTGAGGGTCCACTTGCCTTCATATTTCAGTCCGCTACCCCAGCGCACGCGTTTCACGCTTTTCAGCTGTTCTCCAGGGTTGGTTGCATTGTATTTTTCGTTGGTGTATTTGCCGTTCCACCCGAATCCTCCGATGGCGAGGTTTTTCACGGGCGAGAACCAGAGGCCTCCGATGAGGTCTTTGTGGTGGTCTTTGTCGGCGTGGTTGATGCCTTGCCCGTTGAAGAAGCCCACTTGATAGTGAAGCAACTTGTGGTTGTCGGCAGCGGGGAATATGTCGCCTTGGAGCTGTATGCCAAGGTCGCGACCCGAACTTTTGTTGTAGGTTCCTTCGCCGTTGCGGTCGTTGATGGAAGCGAGTTTCATGGTTGCCTGGGAATAGGCTCCGCCACCGATGGCCAGCGGGCTCATGGGGTTTTCAAATCCGAAGGAACGTTTGAACTGCCCGAGTTTGACGCGCAGGAAATCATATTTCTGCCATTCGATGAAGGCGTCGAGCACGCGCGGCCCTTTGTTTTCTCCTGGCGCTCCGTTCACTTCGAGCTGGAATTTATAATAGAAATCCTTGTAGACGTGGCCATCGGCATAGAGGCGGATGAAGCGGAGATCGAAGCCTCCGTTTGTGGCTTGTCCTTGACGGAATATTTTCCCATGATATAGCCGCCGAATTTCATGGTGGGCTGCATTTCCTGCATGAGGGCGGTGGTGGCTTTCGGCGTGATGACGTAGCCAGGCGTTTCGTAGTCGGGGTCTTGAAATTCGTTGTCTTTATGAATGTCTTCTGCGTTTCCTACAAGCGGGAGCAGGGTTGCAAACGAACAGAGTAATGCTTTTTTCATAGTGTGGTTTTTTGTCTTTGGGGTGGAGGCGTGATGCTGGTGTATGGGGGAGAGACGGTTGCGGCAACCAAACGGGTGTGTCTTTCTGAATCATGCACACGACAAAATGGCAAAGCAACCTGTTCGCAATATTGCGGGCAGACAGGTTGCTTTTGTTTTGGTCATTTTCCTCGTGGGGAGCTTAATTGAAATGATAGAGGAAGGTGGCGACGCCTGTGAGCGCCGGTTTCTTCTGGTCTTTGATTTCGATGGCAAACTTGATTTCCACTTTGCAGATGCCACGGAGGTTGGCAATGGATTGCAGCGTGGTGACGAGGCGTACGCTTTGTCCGCTCAAAACGGCTTGGCCGAATTTCATCTTGTCCATGCCGTAGTTGACCATCATCTTCAGGTTGTTGACTTCAACAATCTGCTCCCACATGTAGGGGAGGAGGGAGAGTGTCAGGTAGCCGTGAACGATTGTTTGTCCGAAGGGACCGTCTTTTGCACGCTCTGGGTCAACGTGGATCCATTGGTGGTCGAGGGTGGCATCGGCAAACTGGTTGATGCGTTCTTGGCTGACTTCGAGCCATTCGGATGTGCCGAGAACTTCGCCCACGTGTGTGGCGAAGTCGTCGTAGGAGTTGATGACAAGTTTTTGCATAATGTATGGGGTTGTTTTTTTGTTTGGGCCGTTCGCCTTTCCTGTGCTTCGGCAGTTTTCGATGAACGACTACCGGGGGCGGGAAGAGGACGTTTTGGCTCAGTTAAAGAAATTCCATGAAATGCCCAGGCGGAGGACCATCTGGTTTAGTGGGTAATGGGGCACGAGAAAGGGCTTTCCGCTACCGCTCTTATAGTTGACGTGTGACGCCATGATGTAGAAGCGCGTACTCTTCAGATGGAAATTGGCATAGACGTTGACCCAGGGGTAGTTGCCTGTTTTTGTGGCGTGGTCGGGGTCTTGCACGACGTAACTTCCGATGAGAGGAGAATAGGTCAGCGCTTTGTATGCCGTGAAGAAGCGTGCATCGGCGCCAAATTCCGTGAGCAGCACGTGGGCAATGCGGAAGCGTAGATATAGGTTGCTCCAAACGGAAAATGCTGGCAGTGGAAGAATTTCCTTCTCGGAGGTGGTTTGCGCCGTCAGTTCGTTTTCCCAATTGAGGATGCCCCATGTGAGGTCTTGTCTGAGAGAGGCTGAAAGCGCCTGGATGTTTTTCCCTTTTTGCAGGGCTTCAACGCCGCTGCGGAAGAGCGTTGTGCCCTCAGAGGTGGTGACGGGCGTCAGCCGTTCTTGGAAATAGGCGTGGTTTTGCAGCGTTTGCAGGGCAACTGACAGGCGTATGCGCTTGTATGCGATGGTGCCGCCAGCGCTGGCGCTGAAGGTGCGGTCGTATGACTTGTCCCACCATGCGTTGCGGGCGTGGTAGGTGCGTTGGTAGAAGGTTGGTTGCTCGCCGCGTGTGTTGCCAAATAGATTGACTTTCAATGTGTCGCTATGTAGGGGGATGGCGAGGCCGACATTGGCGGAGACGTTGAATTCACCCCAGCTCTTGCCCGTGTTTCGCAGTTCGCCCAGGAGGTCGTAGTGGAACAGACGGCTCTGCTTGCTGAACAGCTGCGCACCGATGGTGAAGTAGTTTTCCGTGTAGCGCGTTTCAAGGCGCTGCTGGTCGGGGAGGGTGTATTTATAGAAATCGTGTCTCACGAAGAGGCGCAATCCTGATTTGACCCATTTGTTGAAGCCCTCTCGGAGTTCCAGGGCCAGTGTGTTTTCAACGTGTATGTTTTTTGTGTAGTCATTGGCAGAGTCGCCTGGCAGGTAGAAGTCATTGAAATAACGGTCGGCCCCAGCGGCGCGTGTCAGGTTTGAAAGGAAGCGCCTGTTGTTGTGTTCGAGGCGCATGGTGTGGATGAAGCCGACAACGGGCACAAATTCGGGGATGAGTTTTGAGAGTGTGTCCTCAGCGGCTTCCATGTCTTTGGCGGCTGTTTGTGTGGCAGAGACAAGTTTGGCGTTAGCGTCGGAGGTTGGCATGCTGTCGCGACGTGTGGTGTCGGCAGGCATGCCAGCGTTTTTCACTACTTTCGAGAGTAGTTTGTTTTTCGGTGCAAACTGGCGGGCATTGACAATGTGGCCGTCTTTGTCGCGGTGGCGCGTGAAGCCGAGGTTGTAGTTGTGTGTCAGATAGAACGTATTGACGTTCATCTTGTTCCATGATTTTGACAGCCGTGTTGGCATGTCGGCGGTTCCGTATTTCGTTGGAAACGTTTCGGGGCGTGTGACGTAGTCGTCGCTTTCAATACCTCCGTTCTCGGAATTTTTGAGGTGATTGGCGCTGTATGCCGTGTGCAGATTATAGGTGTCTGAAATGTAGGAGGCGAACAGCGTGCCGTTGAAATGTGCGGTCGACTGGCTTTGGTAGTAGCCGCGACCATAGAGGTAGTCGAGTTTGAATCCGGCGCCGAAGCGTTTTCCCGCATTGGTGGCAAAGAGGGCACGTATGCGGTCTTCCCCGTTTTGCTTATTGCCGCATTCGTGGTAAGTGATGTTGGTTATCGGCGATTTTGTATTGGTGAACAACAGGTCGCTGATTGGCGTGAGGAAGTAATCGTAGGGCTTGGCAAAGATGAACTGTGGGGAGAAGGTGCGTTCAAGGTTGTCAGAGAGAATGCGGGAATTTCTCGGAGAACCCAGGTTGCCAGTATAGTTATAGTGGCCTGTTGTGCCACCAGTGAAAGCTTCGTTTTGAAACAGGTGGGGGAGTGTGTCGGGTTCGGCTTTTATGATGTCGCCAAAGCGCGGGTTGATTTTCCAGACGTAGAGCCCTATTGGTACGTTCTCTGTTTTGACAGTGTCAGTGTCGTTGTTCCAGTGGGAATCACCGTCATTCATTGCACCGTTGGCGCGCAGAATCGTGTTTTGCGCGATAGACGCTGTGGAGAAAATCATGAGGAAGGCTCCGAGCAAGAGATGCTGAAGGACGTTGTTTTTATTCATAAATGCAGAAGAGGGCTTTAAATGTGGAATAGATGAATGAGGCATACAGGGTGGTGGCCAGGAGCGTTGCGTCGGCTATGGCGAAACCAGTTTTTGTTTGTATGTCGCTGCCCAACGTGTGGCTACTGCGTTCACAATGGCGGGGGAGGAAGCGACAGGCCAGTTTGTAGACGCTCCAGCCGACGAGAATGCCGCAGATGGTGCCGCAAAGGATGTCGCCAGCATAATGGACGCCAAGGTACATGCGCGACCAGCAGTTGGCCAACGCCCACAGAATCATTGATTGTGTCAAGGCTTTGTGGCGTATCAGCAGGGCTGTGAAGGTGGTGACGGCAAATGTGTTTGCCGCATGGCTGGAGAAGAAACCATAGCGCCCGCCACGATAGTCGGCCACAATGTCAACGTCCAGCATGATGAGCGGCGAGTTGCTCGGACGATAGCGGGCTACAAGTGGCTTGAAGATGCCGGAAGCTATCTGGTCGGCCAGCAGGATGCAGAGCGCCAGGGCTGCGATGATGATCAGAATGTCTTTCATCTCACCGTTGCGTATGACCACATACAGGAGCATGGCGGCTGCGGCAATCCATGTCATCGTGCTTGTGATGCTGAGGGCAAAGGCATCAAGCCATAATGAATGGCTGCCGTTGACTGCCAATGTCAGCCACGTGTCGATATTTTGTAGTTGTTCCAGCATAAATATTCTTTAGATATGTAGGTGTGGGGTTGGCAGACAAGTTGCCAGTGAAGATGGAGCGCTGCTAACTATTGGACGAGGTGCAGCCTGTGTTATGCAAATACAGTGCAAACCGAGTGCAGAGCATCAAACTTGTTTGTTTGCTTTGCCGAGGTGCAACCTGTGTTATGCAAATTTATCAGAAATAATCGGATTAGGCGGCATCAGACAGGCATAAAATGTCCGCTGTTTGCCCAACCTTCGCATGTTTTGTCGCTCGTTTGCACCATGATTTTTCCTTCCGAGCCGTTTTTGAGAAGTCGTACGGTTGTGCCAGCTCGCAGTATGTTTTTCTTCGCTTTCCCGTTTTCGTCCTCTATGGTTGAGTCTTGTAAGGCGACGGCGTATGTGTCGTTGTGAAAGCTATGGTATTGCAGGCTGGCATTGGTGGCAGCCAATGCAAAGGCGGCAATGGCGAATGGCATGATGACGGAGGCGATTTTTTTCGGCAGGCGTTGGCGCGTCATTCTGCGCAGGACGATAAGAAATGTTGTTAGCGAGAAGAACAACATGGCCATTGTGCCCCATTGGTCAACAGAGAAGTAAGCTGTTAGGTCGTTGAACCAAGTGATGAAGAACATTTCTGAAGGCGGATTCTCCGAAACTCCCAGTTTGCTACGGCAGATTTCCAAGTTATGGCGGGCATCTTTATGGCGGGGCTCATATTTCAAGGCCTTTTCGTAGTTAAGAATGGCGCGCGGCAGATTGTTCTTGCGATAGTAAGCATTTCCGAGGTTGTAAAGGACGTCGACATCAACTCCCGCTTTCAGAAGTTGCTCATATCCAGCAATCGCCTTGTCGTATGCCTTTTCCATATACGCCGAATCGGCAGCTTGCTTGTTGGCGTTTGGGCGTTCGTTTACTTGTTTGTCGGCGGTTGCCGTGGGGATTTGCTCTCCGTTGCTGCCGTTTGCCGGTTCGATGGATTCGGCAAAGGCGAAGGTGCCCGCTGCTTGCAGAAGGAACCAAGTGAGCAGCGTGAAGAGACTTTTATTTATCTTGTTGTGTTTCATTCGCTTATAGTGATGTTGCTGACTTATGAAACAATTTTTGTGGCGCTATTTTGTGTGCGTGGGGCGTGGTGTAAGAGCGTCTTTGGTTGTTTCGTGTTTGTCTTTTCTTGAAACATTGGGCAGTGCAGAATGTGCAGACTGCTTGTCAAAGGGTGGCTAATGTTTTGATAATCAGTATGGCATCGTCGATGTCTTTTTGAGCATCAGCCATCATTTCAACCGGAGCGTAGCTCGACATTTCGCAGTTGTCCAGCAGGCGTTTCACTTTGATGGTGAGATTCTCGTCTACATGGCAAGTATCCTTCAGATAATTGAGGATTCGCTCCGTGTTCAGTTCGTTGACAGGCATTGTCATCCGTTCTGAGAAATAACAGCGTAGGATTTGGTTCAAATCGTTATACGTTTCGCGTGGCTGTTCTGGCTTTCGCGTGCTCTTGAGTTTCAGCATCTGTTTGATGGCCTTTCTGCCCATTTTGTCGTGCGGTGAACCAGGTAGACTGACAGCGCGGATGTCAAAGCGTTTGGCGGCGACGGGAATGCCGATGCCAAGGATGATAACAATTGCAAAGGCCAGGTAGGTTTTCCAAGTACCCCACCAATAGTAGTCGGCTGTCGCCACTAAGTGGGCCTCGCCAAACTTGATACCTCTGATGTCTTCTTTCCTCATCTTCTTTTCGTACTCAACGGCCGCATCGCTTTTCGTGCCCTTTTTGACATTCAATTGGAAAGCCTTGGCTGTGATGGTTTGGTATTCCCCTTTTTGCGGGTCGAAAAATACAAAGTTAGCCTTCGGCATCTCGAATTTGCCCACTTCCCGTGGCACCAATGTGTAATCGAAGGAGATACTTCCCGATACGCCGTCTTCTGTGATGGTCGTTTCGTCGACGATTTGCGGAGGGTAGCTGTCGAATCCTTCTGGAAAAACCAAATCTGGTGCAGTAATCAGTTTCAAGTTTCCCGTTCCAGAAATGGTTATGCGGAAGGTGGCCAAATCGTTTGTGCGCAAATTTGCAGTTCTCATCTGCGATTTGATCTTGAAGTGGCCAACGCCGCCAGAAAACCCTGACGGTTTCGGGGTGGGTAAGGGCTTGACATTCAAAACCAGTTTCGGGGCGCTGCGTTTGACGTTGACACCAATGCCGCCACCGTTTAGGAAATCGTCGATTCTGTCCAGCAGGAGGTCGCGTTGCATGACCATACAATCGAACGTCAATTTAGGAATCTGTATCTGCCCAGCTTTCTGAGGGTATAACACGTATTCCTTTGCCTTGTATTTTTTATAGGCGACGCCGTTAACGTGAGCAAGTGTAAACTCTGGGTTTGTTGGGATGTCAAGAGAAACAATGTTTTTGAAATCAGGCTTTTCATTTAGGCCAGCATTGCTCAGCCCGACTCCGGGGAGTGCAAGTACATGATATTTCAAGCGTACGGCTTCTTGCTCGTAGACTGTGGCCTTTTGAAGGTCGGCAGTTATGTAGAGATCCTTCTGGGATAGGCCTGTTCTCGCGGTGCGCATTGCGTTTTCTTCTTCTGTCTTGTCGTTCTGGCTGGAGGACGCTCTGTTTCCGTTCCCTTGTGCGTTGTCTGCAACACGGATTTTTACGGCTTTGGATTTGTAGGTCTTTCCCTTTACATGTACGCTTGCAGGGGAGATGATAAAAGTTCCTTTCGCTTTTGGGCGGAGGGTACATGTTATCGTCACCGAGCAATTTGTTCTTGCCCGACCGTTGATGTTGATGTCTTCTTTTCTGATACTATAGCCAGGTTTAGAGAGCTGCGTGAAGTCGGCAGTAGAAAAATGAAAGTCGCTTATGTCTTCAAAGCTGATAGCGTAATCTGAGTTCAGTGTATATTTGATTTGGAAATAACTGGGGTTGGCCTCAACAATGGAAGGGGCGTTAACCGATAATTTCAACTGTGCGTTGATGGGGGCCATCCATATAAGGCAAATCAATAGTAATACGAATTTATATCGTCTGTACATCATTCAAATAGTTAGTATATAACAGAAATGTAGGGCGTGTTTGTCTCGTCACCAGTTTTTGATTAGCGAACGCTGCCTTTTTGCTTCGTTCAGTTTCTTGCGGGTCTGTCTTTCAGCCTGGCGTGCAAAGTTGGTCAAGGAGTTGTTCTTGGATTGTTCTGCTTTGGGCTGTTGCTGTTGCTTTTGCGGTTCCTCCTGCGGTTGTTGTTGCGGCTGGTTGTCGTTGAGGTCTTTCAGCTGCTTTTGGCACAATGCTAGGTTGTATCTTGACGGTTGTTGCGCAGGAGAATCCCTTAGGGCTTGCTTGTAGCAGGCAATTGCCTGCTGTAGCAGTTGGCGTTTGCGTTCGGCATTCTTCTCACTTAGGGCTTCGCGCTGGTAGATGAAACCTCTGTTGTGGTTGGCCTGTGAGCGTATGGGGGCGTTGTTGTCGTTTGCGGCCACACGGGTGAAAAGAGAGTCGGCCGCTGAGATTTTCCCTTGTGCCAACCGCGCATTGCCAAGGTTGTAGAGGGCACGTGTGTTTACGGCATTCTGTTTCAGAATGCTGTTGTAATGTTCAGCTGCCGTCTCATATCGTTTGCCATGAAAAGCCTTGTTGCCTTGGTGAATCGTTTTCCAAACTGCTGTTTGAGCGCAGGAAATGATGGCAAAACATGTTTGGATTAGAAAAATTATAGCGAATCGTTTCATATATAGGTGGTCATAATCTTTTGGGGGTACCCTTAATTTCTGCCAGTGTGATTAGTGTTACATTGACAGCATTTTATGTTCTGAATCGTTTCAGCCATTTGGTTTTTCCCGAGGAAATGAAGAATTCCAAAAGAATTAGCAGCAGGGCAATGAGCGCCATGGCTTGAAATTGCTCGGTTTTTTCTGTGAACTGGAAACTGTTGTCAGCTTGTTTGAGTTCATCGAATTGCTTGCGGAGAATTTGTTGTGCTTGGTTGCTGTTGTCAAGGTGGATGTATGTTCCACCGCCAGTTTCGGCGATTTCGCGGCACATGGTTTCGTTTAGTTTCGTTACGACCTCTTGGCCGTCATTGTCCTTCAACACGCCACCGCTTGGTAATGGGATTTTTGAGCCTGTTACTGTGCCGACTCCGATAATAAACACCGTGCAGCCTTCCTTTCTCGCTTCTTCGGCTGCTTTGATTGCGCCTTCTTCATGGTCTTCGCCGTCCGTGATGATCACAATGGCTTTCCCGATGTCTTTGCGTGCGGAAAAACTGTTTTTTGCCAAGTTGATGGCTGAGGCAATGCTCGTTCCTTGAAGCGTTACCATGCCAGGCTCGAAATTTTCGAGAAATAATTTGGCTGAAGTGTAGTCGTTTGTTATCGGCATTTGCGGATAGGCTTCACCAGCAAACACACCGAGAGAGACACGGTCGTTTTTCATCCGGTCAATCAATGTGGACATAAACAATTTGGAGCGTTCCAGCCTGTTCGGAAGAATGTCTTGCGCCATCATCGAGTTGGAAACGTCAACGATGAAAGATACTTCAATTCCTCGCTCGTTCTCTTGGATGTTGCTGGTGCCAAATTGAGGACGCGCCATCATCAATACCAAAAAAGCCAAAGCTGTTTCCAATAAAACAAACTTCAGCAGACGGCGTTTCGGAGAACGTTTCGGCGCAGTCTCTGACAGCAGACGCTTGTCGGCCAGTTGCTTCTCCAGGTGGCGTACCTTGTATGCGTTAAAAACATACAGTAGCGCTAAGATTATGATGAGGGATAGCAGGGGTAAATATTGTGGATCTTGAAATCTAAACATTTAAGTCTTAATTTAGAATGTCTGATACATATTCTTTTTTGAGGTATCTTGAAAATGCTTGTGTAATGACCTGTTTGCTGTTGGCTGCTTCGTTGTGTAATGATATGATTTCCGAGAGGAGGCATTCCTACCGATAGAGTGAGTTGGTGTCCTAAACCGGATTACCTTTAGTTATTATGGCATACGGCGGAATATTGTCAAGTGGAGAATGATTTCCAATAGGAACAACACTAGCACGGCATACCCCAAGAACTGATAGGCTTCATATTTTCGGTCGAAGTTTTTAACCTTCAGCTTCGTTTTCTCAAGTTTGTCAATATCGTCATAGATGGTTTTCAGCTTGTCGCTTGTTTCGGCTTGGTAAAACAATCCTCCTGTGGTGTGCGCTATGGCTTTCAGGGTTTCAGGGTCAGAATCGTTTTCGACGTCTGCATAATATTCTTCACCATTTGGAAGGGTCGCAACCGCCTGCTTGCTCTTGCCACTGGATGCACCTATCGCAATGGTATAAACGCGGATGCTGTTCTCTTTGGCCATATCGGCCGCCGTTAACGGAGAAATCTCGCCGACGTTGTTAACGCCGTCTGTCAGGAGGATGATGACTTTACTCTTTGACTTGCTTTTCTCTAAATGAGAAACAGCGTTGGCAAGTCCCATCCCGATAGCGGTTCCTGGGCTGATGATTCCTTTGGCTTGCATTTCGCAACTGACGTCATGAAACATGTTGAGGAGTGTTGCATGGTCTGTTGTTATGGGGCATTGGGTGAATGCTTCTCCTCCAAATAAGGTCAGTCCGATATTGTCGTTCGGCCGGTTGGAGATGAATTTGTATGCCACTTCTTTTGCGGCTTCAATTCGGTTTGGCTTTAGGTCGCGTGCAAGCATACTTGTTGATACGTCCATGGCCATCATGATGTCAATTCCTTCAACTTCCCTTTCCCTAAGGGCGTTGTTTGTCTGCGGACGTGCCAAGATGACAATCAGAATGATTATGGTCAACGTGCGTAACACAAACGGCAGATGTATAAAGGTTGTGCGGAATGTTCGCGGAACATTCCGATATTGTTCTGTCGTTGCCATTCTCAGTGTAGGTTCTCCGAGACCGCGTATAAGGAAATACCACAACAGAATGGGTATTAACAAAAGCAGCAGAAAAAAATATTCCGGATTCGCAAATTGCATGGTTTGATTATGTTTTAGGATTCACTTGCATACGCAGGAATGATGGCATCATAAACTCCTGTCATAAAACTTGTCATTTTAAGTGACAGGCTGGTGTAAATGCCTTCATTCGTTCTATTGCAGCAAGAGAATATGTATTTCAAAATCTGAAATATATACCAGATATTTCCAGAAGAATCCAAGCGAAAAGGGCAAAGACAGACATGATGGATAATATCAACCCTGCCCAATACAATATTCTTAGGCGGTGTTGCTGTACGTTGGAATAGGTGACGTATTTTATGATCGGCTTGGGTTGTTCCATCAATTCGTCACGCAGATTAAGCATTAAATCCTCAGCTTGGCTAAACAGTCTTTTTCGCTGCTGCACACTTGAGATATATTTGGCGAATTTTGCGTTGTCGGCCGTAAATAATATTTCCTGAAGTTTCTCCAATTCGGCTTGGTCAATCGTATTCCTTAAATCAGTCACCAGTTCGTTGCTTGTGCGCTCTGTTGCGTTGATGGAATATCTGTTGGCAATGAAGCGTCTGACGATGTCTGTCAAGCGGATGAAAAATGTTTTATTTTCTTCCAGATCCATTTCTTTCGACAAATCTCCTCGGAGTATATTCATATCTTCGGAAGCCTTTTTATGCGGAGGGGTGGGGGGAGGTATGACAATCTGCTTGCGTTGCGGTTTCCTCTTTGAGAGTTTTACGGCTGTGAAGAAAACGAGTCCCATCAATAACCACAAACCGAGTGCGCTGATCAGCAAATCATTTGTCCAACTATATGGCGCTTCCAAAACGTCAAATGGCATTGCAAAATTGTCCACGTGTACAGTGTCTACCTCTACGGTGTTAACTTTCAGTCCTGCATGAGACTTGCCTTGATAGGTCTTTCCGTCAACTTCTACAGCCATGCAAGGGATAGAGTAGAGAGCAGAGTCAAATGAGGTGATGGTATAGCTGCGTGATAATTGTATGCGTTTGTCTCCAGGTAATTTCAACGTGTCAATCTCTCCTGCGTTCAGCACCTCAACACCAGTTACAATGGTGTCACCTTTAATGTAGTTGGGAAAGACAACGTGTTGTGTTTTGTTGGCGGTGACGGTTGTTGTCAATGTGGTTTGCTCGCCAATTAAAATCTCGCTTTGTCCCAATTTGCTGTCAACGATAACTTGGGCCCGTAACTTTTCATTGACCCCTTGCACGAAGAGCAATATGGTAATAACGCAAACCATACGACAGATATTCTGTTCGTATGATTTGCGAAAATACTTTATATATGATGCTATGATTCTGTTTATGTACATCTTCTTCAAACACGAATAATTAAATATCGTAGGTTGGGGTGTCGTTTAACGCCGCTTACTAAACAGAGGAGCGGCTTGAGAAAAGATGAATCAGCGGTTTGACATAATCTTCATCGGTTGCAATCTTGGTATTGTCGATGCCGTTTTTATGAAAAACCTCATCCAATTTGTTTTGCCAGTTGTTCCACCATTGTTTGTGACATTCACGCACCTTTCGGCTTGACGTGTCAATGATCTGCTTGTGTCCGTTTTCTGCGTCCAAAACCTCAAGCAGTCCGACATTTGGCAAATCGGCAAGCAGTTTGTCATAAAGTCTGAGGGCAACTAAGTCGTGTCTGCGATTGGCCACCAATAGCGTGCGTTCATAGTCGTTGAAGTCTAAAAAGTCGCTGATCATAAACGCAATACAGCGGCGTTTCTGAACGCGCATCAGATATTCAAGCGGTGCAGATATGCAAGTCTTCGTACCTGATGGCTTGAAATCAAGCAGTTCTCGTATGACACAAAGAATATGTTTGCGACCCTTTTGAGGAGGGATGTATTTTTCTATTTTGTCTGAGAAAAAAATGGCTCCAATCTTGTCATTGTTTTGTGATGCAGAAAAAGCAATAGTCGCAGCAATTTCTGTTGCTGATTCCCGCATGGTTCTTAGTCTGCTGCCAACGCTTTGGCTTGAAGAAACATCAATCATCAGCATCACTGTCAGTTCGCGTTCCTCTTCAAAGATTTTGATGTGCGGACGGCTATATCTTGCCGTCACGTTCCAGTCTATATCGCGAACGTCATCCCCGTCCTGATATTCTCGCACTTCGGCAAACGACATTCCCCTGCCCTTAAAGGCAGAATGATATTCCCCTGCAAAGATATTATTTGTAAGTGCTCGCGTTTTGATTTCAACGTTTTTTACGCGCTGGAACAAGTCGGCAGAGTTCAGTGTTGATTTCTTCTCCATCATTTGACTTTTACGGTTGCAGGCCTTTCGGCTGTATAGCCGTTCCTTCTTCCTGTTTTGCATTCTTCCTTGTAGGGATGCTCCTTGGATAGGGGGAGCATATAGCGTCTCTCCTTGTCCCAAAGCGGAGAACATCCCTACAAAGCTTCTTCTATTCCTTATGGAACTTCAACCTTATTCAGAATTTCCGTTATAATGTCTTCGCTTGACATGTTGTTTGCTTCGGCTTCATACGTCAGACCTATTCTGTGGCGCAACACGTCATGTACTACTTCTCTGACGTCTTCAGGCACAACATATCCGCGTCTTTGGATAAAGGCTTGGGCTCTTGCCGCTAATGCCAGATTGATGGATGCACGCGGCGAACCACCGAAACCAATCATTGATTTCAGTTCAGGCATTTTGTATTTCTCAGGAAAACGCGTGGCAAAAACAATGTCGGCAATGTATTGTTCAATGCGTTCGTCAATGTAAATCTGTTTAACTGTTTCGCGGCCTCGCTTGATGGTCTCAATATCTGTTACAGGCGAAATCTTTTCATCAATCTGTCCAGATATATGGCTACGAACAATGCGTTTCTCTTCTTCCAATGTAGGGTAGCCAAGCACCACCTTCAGCATGAAGCGGTCAACTTGGGCTTCAGGAAGTGCGTATGTTCCTTCTTGTTCAATCGGGTTTTGTGTGGCCATTACCAAGAATGGATCAGGAAGAGGCATCGTCTTATCGCCAATTGTCACCTGCCGTTCTTGCATCGCTTCCAGCAGCGCACTCTGCACCTTTGCTGGTGCACGGTTGATTTCGTCAGCTAAAACGAAATTTGCGAAGATTGGTCCTTGCTTTATTCGGAATGACTCTGTTTTCTGACTATAAATCTGAGTGCCAATTACGTCAGCTGGCAGGAGGTCAGGAGTAAACTGTAATCGGCTGAAATGTCCATCAACCAATTCTGACAATGTCTTTATGGCCAGTGTCTTGGCTAATCCAGGAACACCTTCCAATAATACGTGTCCGTCACTTAAAAGTCCGATTAATAGAGCGTTAACCAAATGCTTTTGACCAACAATACGTTGGCTCATGCCATTCGTAAGGCTCGTAACGAAGCCCGATTGGCTTTCTATCAAATTTGTTAGTTGGCGAATATCAACAGATTCCGACATAATATATTTACTTCAATTATATTTATTATTTTCACTGCGTGACGCTTTCAGCATATATCTATACCTGCTGGGCTTCACGGTTTATAAAGCAGGGCAAAATTACGCCTTTTTCCTTTATTTTCAATATAAAATAAGCTAAATTATAAAGGAGTCCTGGTTTTTCTATAGAAACGGTGTATTCCATTTTCCTGTTCCCAAAGTGATGTAGTGATAAGACCCTAAAGAGGATTCAACAATTTCAAAAGATTCAGAACGTAATTTATTCCCATTTCTA
>ERZ1026862.1-NODE-1-length-125485-cov-41.778195_pt1 | contig 125485 bp, 122 predicted proteins | sample MGYA00380161_ERZ1026862 | MGnify/ENA primary metagenome ERZ1026862 (study PRJEB33269, sample SAMEA4719797) | human gut metagenome | biome: human-associated habitat; feature: organic feature; material: feces | place: Cameroon | collected 2013-10 ... | reverse complement strand
AGGTTCTTTAGTTTCAAAGAACAATTACTTGTACGACTTCACGTCGCAATTTGGTTGCAAAGATACAACTTTTAAGTAGAAAACTATAAATGAATATAAAAAGGAAAGGCAGCTGCAGACATCTTTCAAATGCCTACAACTGCCTTTCTTTATTTATTATATGGAACTACTGTTTAAATTCTCTCAAATTGAAAGAAGAACGGCTGTTAAGCGAACTTCTTCATATTAGTTCTTGCACCATACTCAGCGCATACGGCAACAATCATTGCCAAAATCATACCTACAACTAACATAATCTTATCCTTTCTCTATTTATCTGTTATCCTAATCTTTACCTTATTTCGAATCAACTTCCTGGAAGCATCCGGAGATGCCTCTCAAGGTTTGATTACTTGCCGAGGCTAATCTTCTTGTTGACATTTACAACCTCTTCAAAAAGGGCAGCTACAACTGCCAGTGTCATTACTAATACCATCATAGCTTTTATCCTTTCTCTATATTTATCTGTTATCCTAATCTTTACCTTATTTCGAATCAACTTCCTGGAAGCATCCTAAGATGCCTCTCAAGGTTTGATTACTTGCCGAGGCTAATCTTATTGTTGACATTTACAACCTCTGCAAAAAGAGCAGCTACAACTGCCAGTGTCATTACTAATACCATCATAACTTTTATCCTTTCTCTATATTTATCTTTTATCCTAATCTTTACCTTATTTCGAATCAACTTCCTGGAAGCATCCGGAGATGCCTCTCAAGGTTTGATTACTTGCCGAGGCTAATCTTCTTGTTGACATTTACAACCTCTGCAAAAAGAGCAGCTACAACTGCCAGTGTCATTCCTTATACCATCATAATTGTTATCCTTTCTTTCTTTAATTATTCGTTATTCAATCTTTTCGAGTGCAAAGGTAATGTCTTTTTGTGTGCGCACACAATTTTTTGAGAGAAAACTTCAAAAAAAGGCCGATTTTTTGATATTAGTCAAATTATGTCATGTAAAATGGGGCAAAATGACAGAATTCATGGTCTGTGAATCTGCCCCTCAGTCAGGATCATCTGCAAGAGTTCGACATTTGTCTTGTTGTTGATAGCAGCATCTTCTACTTCCGTGAAATAATCGAGAGTGGCAGAACACTCTCCGGTTATATCTATACCAATTACTTTCTCATGGGCATAGATAATACGAAGAACGGCTTGAAGCTGAATGAGAGTCATATCACCATTGCTCCAATCCGTAATGGCATCCTGCTTTCTTAATACATCCTTGTCTATGGAAATATAAACAGGCTCGTGTATGATTTTGCCGGCCTTGGATGGCCATGCCTGATGGTGATTTATTTCTGCCTGACTATAGAACAAAACCTTTTCTCTCAGATGAATGGGTACTTGAGCAATCAACTCATCCGATGCCCCAACAATAATAATATGTCTGACAAACGAGTTCTTTTCTAATACATCTCTTACCCATCCTCCACATGATACCATGCCCTCCCACTCAGGCTGCTGCATATCTGGATGGTGATCGAAAACGATCAAGGAAAAAGGTTCATGGAGTCTGGATACCCAATATTCGGTGAGATAGTGGAAATCACCGGAGTCGATGAAATGGATGGCCTTGGCAGGAAAAGGAGCAAGTCTGCGATGTAGTTCTTCCTTGCCTTCTTCATCACAATAGCAATCCACTCCTTTCATGTCCTGACAATCTACGTGGATGATTTTCTTGTTTGAGGCAAATGCTTCTAAGTTATATACGCCAGTAAAGCTCAGAAGAATGACAGGTGTTTTCTCTTCCATACGCCACTAAGATAAAAATAGACCTATATATATAATGTAGAACATCAGCCGGCGATGAATAAAAATGTCACCACTGGCTGATGTCTGGATTTAGAAAATGAACTGCTCCAGTTTCAAGCCGTTCTTGGTAAGTGCTTCAATCTTTGGAACCAATGTGGTGAAATGCTCTGAAGCCATGTGAGCTTTCAGAACCTCCTCGTTTTCCCATGTCTCGCAGATCATCATCACACCATGACGAGTTCCACTGGTGAAATAGTCGTAGGCAATATTGCCATTGTCCTTCAAAGACTTTTCTACCAACTCTTTACACAAAGCATTGATTTCCTCAACCTTTATCTCCTCCTTCTTCTCAAAAAATACATTTAATCTAATCATTGTTCTCTATTTTTGATGTTTACTTTGTATTCTACTACAGGTTGCAAAATTACCTATTTTTCATGAAAGCCAAACGGCTTATACGTTTTATTTTTGTTAAAATTTGAAGTTTTAGTCCTTCTGCGCAGAAATGCTGCGTACCTTGATTCTAATTTTGCATCAAATAACATAGGAGATTAAGAAAATGAAAGAATTTGCAATGAATGGAACCCCGGTGAAGATGTGGGCTAACATGTGTGATGCTACGGCATGGCAACAGATTTCGAACCTCTGCAGCCTGCCTTTTGTTTTTCATCATTTGGCATTGATGCCAGACTTACATGGCGGAAAGGGTATGCCTATAGGAACTGTCCTTGCTACCAGGAATGTCGTGATTCCAAATGCCGTGGGTGTGGATATAGGTTGTGGTATGTGTGCTGTCAAGACTAACATAAAGGTGGAGACTATAGAACAGGAGGTACTTAGAAAGAAAATCATGCGAGGCATTCGCAAGCAGGTTCCGCTCGGGATGGAACACCATAAGGAGGCTCAGGAGGAGAAGTATATGCCTGCAAACCACGATGTAGATAGCATGACCATAGTTAAGCGTCAATATGTATCAGCCACCAAACAGGTTGGTACGCTTGGTGGTGGCAATCACTTCATTGAGCTTCAAAGAGATGATGAAGGCTGGCTTTGGATCATGATTCACTCGGGTTCAAGAAATTTGGGTAAGCAAGTCTGTGACTATTATGGAAGAATGGCAGCGATTCTCAATGAACGCTACTTTTCATCAGTAAAGCCGGAATTGAACTTACCATTCTTGCCTCTGAAGACCAAGGAGTTCAATGAATATTGGAGTGAGATGCAGTATTGCATAGACTTTGGACTATGCAATAGAAAACTCATCATGCAGCGTATTGAGGAAGTGATTTCTGATGCGATTTCTAACGTTGAGTTCGAGCCAATGATTAATATAGCCCATAACTATGCGGCTTGGGAGACTCATTTTGACGAGGCATGTATTGTTCATAGAAAAGGAGCCACCAGTGCGAAGATGGGTGAAATTGGCATCATTCCTGGTTCTCAAGGTACTAGCTCTTACATTGTAGAAGGTCTTGGCAATCCATTAAGCTTCATGAGCTGCTCTCATGGTGCAGGAAGGGTCATGAGCCGGACTGAGGCTGTCAAGAGTCTCAATCTTGCGAAGGAGATTCAAAAGCTGGATGAAAAAGGAATCGTCCACGCCATCAGATGCCAGGAAGATCTTGAGGAAGCATCTTCTGCCTACAAGAATATAGAGGAAGTCATAGGGCAAGAAACTGATCTTGTTAAAATCAGGACCCATTTGTTCCCTATAGCTGTCATTAAGGGCTAATAAAGTGCCTGTCATACTTAGTTATCCTCTCACATGTTAGGTATGTGGGAGGATACTCTAATCTTTGTCTTTCATTTCTTCACAAGTCTTGTGAATCTGTTCAATTTTTGAAGAAAGATGTTCAAAGTCCTCTTTTCTGATGACGATGTTACTTTCTATGTATTCTGTTCCTTCATAGAAGAAGTTCAATTTGACGTTAAGTACCCTACAGATTGATTCTAACAATCCGGTTTTAACATCTTTGGCTTGTAACAATTGTGAAAAACCACTTTTGGTCATATTCAATTTTTCGGCAATGTCTTTTTGAAAGATGCCCTTAGAAGCCAATATATCTTTTAATTCTTTTCCACTCATGATGCTGATACTATAGTGTTTGATATTCACTTACTAGTCTATTTTTCTCCTTCCTTTTGTACTGAGTGTCACTCTGAGTATACACTTTCAAGCTACAAATATACTAAATAATTGGCTATGAAAAGACCGTATTTCATATTTTTTATAGTATTCGTGTCTACTTTTGTTAGACATTAACTAAAAAGAAAGTGAGCTGCCTCCTTGCATGCTCCTTGATAGGCATCGCCAAACGCCCGTAAACACATACACGGATGGCAGCCCACATATATGAGCTGCTCCGTGCCTCGTGTTTACTTTCTTGTTATTTTGGCGATTTTATCAAGAAGAGAGGCACTTTACTTATTCCCACGAAAATCTATGTCCCTAAGGACAACGCTGCAAAGATACAAAAAAAATATAAGATATCATCACAAAATCCCGTTTTTTTGAATTGTTTTTTATGTGATAGTAAATTTGAGATAGTTTTATCCTGATTAGATGCATATATAGTTTAAGAAAATATGTTGTGTGTAAAATGTGTAGCTAAATATGGTACAAAAATAAGGTAATATGCTTATGTGGTTGAAAAATAGGACATTACAAGTTAATAATGCTTAAAATGAATATGATGGTATTGCTAATTTCAAAATTAATGCATACCTTTGCAACCGCAAAAGAGTTCAGGTTTTTATGGTCTCATATTAGAGTCTATAAATTGCTGAAATCTTGATGATGGTTTTAACTATAAATTAAACTTAATAATGGAGCTCACTAGAGTATTCATGTATAAGCAAAAGACAAGTATTATCATGATTGACATGAAAGAGTACAATTGATTACATGCATTCTTTCTATTCAATATAATTTCTATTAATATTAGTTTAAACATAAAAAGATGTTCAAAATTAAGAAGAAAATTCACAGCGAAACAAAACCTGACTGGGTTGTATGTGTCTTGTATAAGATACCACCTAGAGTTTATGATTGGCAAGAGTCTCATGAGGCTTGCATGAAGCATTTGATAATCATCAAGGATATATTGGAAAAGTCCTCGGTGAAATGGCATGGTGGTAATCATAGCTTGACTAAAATTAGAAATCTGAAAGTTGAGGGTGGATGTCTTCATGTACTAACAAAGTCTGGACGTAATAGCCTTTCTTTCAATATTGTAGAAGCGTAAAATACATGTGTGTGCGATAGGAAGGCTTTTTAAAAGTTTTCTAAGAGGCTCTATGTAGTTCTAAAATCTTAAAACCCCGGCACAGTATTCTGTGCTCACGATATATTTAAAATCAACATCACAAAATGCGTAATTTCGATAAAACATGGATTAAACTGCCTCGAAGTTTTACTTCCTGGCGATGGTACCATGAGAGTAAGATGGTACATTTGTTTTTGTATCTGTTGCTTCAGGCTAATGTCAAGAAGAAGGATTATCTTTCATTGACTATCTATCCTGGGCAAGTTGTCACAAGTCTTGTGCAAATTGCTCAAGACACAGGATTATCCATTAGAAATGTGCGAACCTGCCTTAAAAAGTTATCCTCCACAAAGGATATCAAGGTCAAGAGCAGTAACAAGGGAACAATTGTTTCCATTTGTAATTTTGAACGTTTCTTGCAGCTTTCTAATGAAGATGATACTTTGGGCTGGATTAAGCTCTACCGCAAAATCTTGTCTTGGAAGTGGTATCAAGATGAAGAAAAGGTGCATCTTTTTGTCCATCTGCTGCTAAATGCGATTTATAAATCTCGACCAGATGAGTCTTTAAGTAGAGCTCAGTTGACTATAAGTAATCAGGATCTTCATACAGAAACCCATATTCCCTTAAGTAGTATCTGGTCTATTCTCGGTGATTTGGAGAATTCTGGAGAAATCGAAATTTCTCGCCACTCTAATCTTGTAACCATCTGTAATTACAACCAATATCAAGGTGGTTATGATAGTGTTTTTGATGGTGACATACAAGTGACACGCAACCGACATGCAGGTGACACGCAGACGACAGACACCAGACAGATCAGCGACATGCAGGTGACAACTCCCTTATATAGATATAATGATATAAAAGCCAGAACTTCATCGACGCGTGTGTATGCGTGTGAAGGTAGAAAATTCTCCGATGGTGATGGACTGGAAGAAAAGAAATCAAGCAAAGAAAGTTATTATTTTGCTCTGCTTGATGAAACTTGCTGGTTGGAAGCCGTAAGGTCGCGTTATCATTTCGCAAATATCCATGAAGTTCTAGATTTGCTTAGAACCTTTAACCTCGACATTCTGTGCCGTGGTAAAGAAAAGCATGATGATCTGAGTGATTACAAGAGTCATTTCTGTGATTGGCTTAAAAAGCAGGATTTCAAGAAGCCTAAATCAAATTATGGCTCCCGATATACTCCTCAGGCATCTGATGGCAGGACTATTTATGGTCAGAGTTTTTAAAGGTTTAATCGAAGAATGAACAATGATGAATACTTCTGCATTCAAACCGCCTCAAAGTGTTGACGAGGTGATTTATAGAATACAAGCTGCTCCTGTGGGTAGATGTAGTTTTAAGTTGCCAGTTAGTCCTAGATTCTGTTATGAGGCATTGCGTGCAGCCTTTGAAAAGGCTGTCAATGCCAGCTATATCAACTGTATCTATGATGAGGAACAATGTATGGTTTTAAATACTATTGCCTATTGGCTGGTAGGTCAAAGTTATAAATGCGGATTATGGTTGAGCGGATTTGGTGGAACTGGTAAAACCACTATAGTGTCTGCCATACAGAGACTTATAAATTCTCTTTATCTACCAGATCCCATCAAGGCTTCATCGGGGCATATGGTAACAGCTGGCCTTACAGTGATGAGTGCTTCTGATCTTTGTCATTTATACGTGAATGACTATAAGCAGTTCCTGAGTTATCGCAATACGGCATTATTGGCTATTGATGATTTGGGAATGGAGTCTGAGCGGATCATGAAATATGGGCAAGAGTGTTATCCGATAAGTGAGTTGCTGTCCTATCGCTATGAGTGCCGGTTATTCACCATTGTAACCACCAACCTGCCTTCTTCTGAAATCCGTCCTCGCTATGGGGATCGGATGGCTGATCGTGTGAATCACATGATGCAGGTGGTAGTGATGCCTGATACTAATTTTCGAGAGCTTTCTGAAACCTATAATCCCATTTAGTATGAAGGAAAAAGAAGAAATTCTAGCTCGAACTTCCGGAGGTTTGGATATCTTTGTTCACTACCTGGGAAAGGAATGCCTGAAAAGTAAGTTCAAAAGTCCTTTCCGGGATGATAATCGGCCATCCTGCAAGCTGTATCTCAACCAGCAAGTAGGGGGAAGAGCTTATTATTATTTGCATGACTTTGGTGATAGCCGTTATTCTGGAGATTGCTTTTTCATCGCTGCTCAGATTTTGAACATCAATCTGTCAACCGACTTCGTCCATCTTCTGAAGCTGATAGACAGGAATCTGTCTTTAGGAGTGTTTGATCATGACGGTGAAGAGTCAGCCCATGTTAATCGTGCTATACCCCAGAAGGCTATATCTGCAAGGAAAGTGATTCTGGAAGATCCCTGTATATCCTTTAGGGCGGAGGTGAAGTCTTTCTCTCCGGAAGAGTTAGCCTATTGGGGAGCATATGGTATCACTGCAGAAATCTTGTCGAGGTTTCATGTTGAGAGCTTGAAGAGTTGTGTCTTTACCAAGACTGATGGAAGGCAATATGGCATCTACTCCACTTCCCTCACTCCCAGCTATGGATATTTCTTCAAAAGCGGTAAGGGGATCAAGGTGTATCGACCTCGCTCTGAGAACAGGTTTCTTTATGCAGGAGAACTTCCCAGTCCTTATGTCTTCGGTTACGACCAACTACCGGAAAGAGGAAAAGTCCTCTTGATCACTGGTGGTGAGAAGGATGTACTGTCTTTGTGCAGCCATGGCTTTCATGCTATCTGCTTCAATAGTGAGACTGCCAAGGTTCCTTCAACACTCTTGGACCAGCTGAAGCTTCGTTTTGAGCATCTGGTATTTGTGTATGATGTGGACGCTACTGGATTGCGGGAGTCTACCCATAGAGTGGAAGAACTGAAGGCTTCCTATCCGGTAAGTAAGGTGGTTCTGCCACTTGCCGGAAGTAAGCAGGAAAAAGATGTCAGTGACTTCTTTAAATTGGGAGGTAGTCGTGAAACATTAGAAAATTTAATCTTTCAATCATTCAACAACTAATAAATACAACTATCATGATAAAAGGAAAACGCTTGTCCTTTGCTCACCTGGAAGGCGATATATGTGTCTATAACTTAACAAAGGGTGATAAGGAATATCTTAAAAGGAACGGATTGAAAAAGATACCTTCAATTCTTCAGAGTGTAGAATTTGGAAGTCTGGGAAAACTGTATCAGGGCTTCGGGATTCAAAATGATATGGGAGGCGTTGAGTTCTTCCATCCGGATTATACCAAAAATCCAGTAACATTGAGAGCCTGTGGCATAACCACTGTCCAAAACCCTAAGGTAAAGGATACCCAGGTTTGTTGCCTGTTCTATGACTTCATGGACTATCTGGCTTATTGTTCATTACAGGGATCTGCAGAACTACGTTTGCCCTATCAAGGTACTTGCATCATCATGTCACACGTCAAGAACTTCATGCATATGGTAGTGGACAGTGATGACTATGATGAGGTTTATGTGTTTTTCCCAAATACTGTAGTGGGTGAGACCATCGCACTTACTTTGAAGCAGCGTAATCAGAAGAAAGTCAAGAACTTCAGTATCTTCTATAAGGGTTATAGAAATCTCTGCTCTTTTGTTAAGGACAAGCATATATCATCCGACTATGTGTTCTAAGGATATGAACAATGTTTCTATTGCTATTCCCGTATGCATCTTTGCAATAGTCATCATTCTGTTTGCTCTTGCCCTCTACTATGAGATCAGGCATACCTACAGGGATGGCGGACTATGGAAGTAGTTTTTAGGCTTGAGCTATTGGGACAGATGTGACATACCATGTTCTTTCGGTACGGCTTCTGGGCTTAATTCCCTGGTGAGCGTACTGAAAGACCAATTTGCTCCCAGGATTTTTATAACTCAAGGTGTGAAAGAAGTTTCATGGTCTTGTTCTATAAAAAATGCCCAGAGGTCTTCTCACGAAGACCTCTGGGCTTTGAGTATATAAAAATGTGTTGAACTTTAAAACTGCTATTTGTCTGGACGAAATGAATCTTCACTATGTTTCATGGCTTTTCCAAAACCTTTGAATAGCCACATGAAAAACAAAAATAAGAATATTGCTCCCATAATCTTGATTGTTTAATTGTTATTTGACTGAGAAGGTTGAAATATGTCCGAAGTCGGTGGTCGTCACTCCATATTCTCCTGGTGCTGCATTTGAAATAGTCACTAGGAACGAACTCTCACCAAACTTCTCCACTTCATATGCTACTGTGTTGAAGGATGTCGTTGCCTTCAAGCCTGAAAGAACCCCCACTTCAGCCAGCATGAATCTGCGCTCTTTCTTCTTTGCTTCGAACTGGAATACTCCAATGGTAGTCTTAGGATCCTCATTGTGATCCTTTACCCTCACAACGAACTGCACCTTTCCCTTGGCAACCTTGTTGGGTGAGGATTCACCTTTTACTCTAAGGAACGTCTTGCCCTTGTCGAGTAAACTGCTGCCGGGGATAGGAATGTAGCCAAAACCTGAGGTCTTGGTCTTCATTTCTGCCTCTTCCTTCTCCAGGATCACTTGGCTGTTGTCAGACTGCACGAGTGATACCTCTCCGATATACTCTGGTTCCTTGAAACCTTGTGCCATGCTTGTTGTTGTACAGGTGAGAAACATCATCACCCCCATCATAAGATTCTTCATGTCAATCAATATTTTGTAAATGTTATTAATATTCATTCGAAAACCAGAATTTCGCAAACATTTTTTTGCCATTTCAAGAAATTATTCGTATCTTTGCAGCATGAAACTTCCACATTTCATTTAGGAAAATTCCTTTGGCTCGGCCTCTTGTATTCTGAATGGATTCAAGAGGCCTTCCTGTACTAAGCTAAAAGTCATATTCCAGCTTCAAGGCTTTGTCAAGATCCATCTGGTTGATGAGCTTTACATGCCTCTTGTCACCCACATATCTGTATTCACCAGCCATGTGATATTTCCCAAGAAGCCTTTCTATGATGCCCACATCCTCTGAATTCATTTCTGCCATGCAGCACCCCATCCTGACAAACTCCATGGCCTGAGCCTTGCTGATGGGAAACGCCTTGCCAAGCATCATCTGTGCCTTATAGGGCTTGCCTGGAGGAAATACGTTGGCACTGAGAGGTAAAACACTTATTTCTTTCCATTCAATTTCCTTTGCTTTCATTCTTTTTTCTACTCTTCTAAGCATGCAAAGATAATAGATTTCTTCCGCATCTATTCCCTCTGCACAATGAAACTTCTATTTTAACACTTTCGGAATATATATACTGCATATATGCATATAACACAGTCTTGCTGTATATTCTTCCATTTGTTTCCTAGCTTCAGACAACATGACAGGTATAATCATGCCCTGCTTCCGCCCGTCCCATGCGAGGAAAATTCTGGATTTCCTGAGCACCAGCCTTTTTAAAGACTTGTTTTTCCACAGGAAACCGAACTTTTTTTTATGACATTCCGGCATACCCTTCACACCATAGCCTTTTTCGTGCCTCCTTTCAAGGATGCTTTTCAGCAGAACGCCAAGTAAGATAGTAGAAATCTTTTGGGAATACCCAATTCCATGGGAATTGTGGAAGGCTTCCTAAAAAGATTTTAGCTTTCTAGCCTTTAGGCGGTACTTGGCATCTGCTGTAGCAGCCTTACCTTTGCACGATAAAAGCTCTGTGGGTGAAGGCATAGCCAATCTCCCTTAAAAATGGGTGAGATTTCCTCAAGTGGAGAAACAATACCCCATAGATATGGACTATCAGGCTATCAACTTATGCAATGTCAATGTCTTGATGGGAGTTTCCCCTTCATACTCGTACATTTCCATACAGTCTTCCTTGTATGCCACAAAATGCAGTTTCTGTATCCCATGAGAATCATTACTGGTCAGTATCTCAACCCTCTCAAACTGACAGGGCAATAGAATGCATCCCCATCTGTTGGCGATTCCTTCTTTCCCTTTGCTCTGAATGATGGCCAGACCTCCTATTTCCTGCTTAAGACCGTAAGAACATGTCTTTCTTAGATAATATTCATCATCCCGGTCTCCTGCCCTATTGTATTCAAATCCCATAGACTTCCAAAATTCTAAACAATCAGAGCTTGCTACTAGCTCGTATATTGTTTCTTCTGGATGAGTGATAATTCTTTTCATGTGCATCGATGATTAGTTGTGAATCAAACATATTTTCTTCATGGAGCTTCAGCAATGCTACCTTCCGCCTTTTGCTTTCAGGAATGAACAGCAGCTTGTGCTTGAAAACGAGTGCCTGTATGTCACAAAGGTTGGCCTGGTGCTTCTTCATGATCTTCTGCATGTTCAAGCTGTCAAGCCAATGACTTTTCCGGGCTCTCATCGTTTCCATTATCTCTTTCTCAAAAAGGGTCATATCCTTCTGCACCCATAGATGAAGTAGCCAATGAAGGCTGATTCCTCTTTTGATATCGTAAAGTACACATCCGTAGCCATGGAGCCTGCAGTATTCCATCAAAGCATACCATTTTTTCTGTACAGCCTGAGTGGAAAACAGATGGTAGGGCATGAGCATCACCATTACGATACATCCATCCTCCAGAATAATCATATAATCAGGAGTGAACGTCAGTGTGAATTCCTCATCATATATAATCTCCTCAGGATATTCAATCACCTGCTCTATCCATGTACACTTCTCAGCCATCTGCAGGAATATCTCCTGCTGATGATTGTAGAAGGGAACCTTCCTGTCGAGCTTCTTGGAATCAAAGAGTCCGAACTTCATCCAATCGATACCTTCCTGCATCACAGGATATAGATAGGTGATATCATACGCCCATACAGAACGCAATCTCTTTCTATCCATTTTTCTCATGTGCTCACACTTTCCTGGATAGATGACCGAGTCATACAATCTGAGCATGTTCTCCGCCGATTTATTTATTTCCTTTTCCATATACTCAATTTTTATCGGCTGCAAATATAAGTAGAAATCCTGGAGCCGCCAAATCGATTTAAGGTTCGTTAACGGGCCCTATATATTGATAACAGGAAGAAAGAAATAGAGAAAGAAAATTATAATAAAAGAAAGAGAAAAGAAAGAAAAATACCTATTAATAAACAGTTTAGGATAAATTAACTAGGTAACTTTCGTAATATCTGTATTTTTCTGGTTTATAAGTGAAAGTCAGTCATCAAAGATCAAAGCTAAACACTTCAGTGCCGGAAGTACCTGTACTCCTTTTGGTAGCGGCGGACTGGAGGAATTATATTGCAATCAAGAGGGGGTGGCTTATTTGTTGATCCAGAGCGCATCGATGGTGTATTGTATACGAGTGTTAGTTCCATCGTTCGTTCTTTCTTTCCATAATTCGCTTTGCCATTTAGTTCTTAACACTAGTATCCTTGAAGGTCGATTTTGCGGAAATACCTGATTTTATCTGATTTTTAAAGAAAAAACATAGTGTTTATTTGGTTTTAAGATATCTTTTTCTTATTTTTGTAGCCGTATTAATAACATTTTAATAGTAGAGCTTATGAAGAATCTTTTTACTCGAGTTTCAGTGACATTCATATTGTTGCTAATAAGTGCATTGTCTTTGTTTGCACAAAGTGGCTATTGGACAGATGAGGGTAACTATGACATCTCTTGGTATGATAAAAACCAGGATGAGTTTCATATTACTACGGCGAAGCAGTTGGCAGGATTGGCTTATCTTACCAATTCAGAGAAAGGTATAGCTGATAGGAATGACTATAGTATTCACAATAAAGTCTTCTATTTGGATGCTGATATAGATTTGTCTGCACACTATTGGATTCCAATTTATACTTGCATTGCAAAAAAGTACGTCACTTCCGATCATGATATCTTTGATGGACAAAAGCATACTGTAGATGGAATGAAAATAAATTTAACTGCTGACAACCAAGACGTATATACAAAGAATCTTTTATTCAACAGTCTCTCTATAGGGTTGTTCGGAGAATGGGAAGAAGTCAAGAATATTACCATGGGAGACCATTGCGATGTTTATGTAGGTGAGACAAAATTGGTTCAAAATGCTAGAGACCTGCCAGTAGGTGTGCTGGGGGGTAAAGTAACAACTGTTGTTTCTTGTGTAAATAATAGTGTGCTGACGGTTGAAAAAGACTGGCTTTGTGATCCTTCTCTTCCTGCTGGTGCAGGTGGTTTAGTTGGTTTCGTTTCTAAAATGATAGGTTGTGTAAACAATGCTGATGTTCATGTGTCTTTTAATCATGGAAACGCTGGTGGATTGTGTGCAGTAGGAGATGTGTATAATTGTGTAAACCGAGGAATGGTACAACATCAGCTTAACGAGCAAGAAATAGGTTGGGATGTATATATAGGTGGCTTAGCAGGTAGAGGTTCTGTTGTTAATTCCGTAAACCAAGGTGCTGTAGATAGCCGATGCATTGGTCTAGGAATAGGAAGTAATGGCGCGCATATTTCAGGTCTTGCTTCTTCTTCTTCCATATTAAACTCTTGTAATCAGGGAGATGTGAGTATTTTTTCCAAAAATTGTGCTACGGGTTTCTTGTCTGGTTTGTCAGCCAATTATTCTTTTGACAAGCCTGTTATTGCCAATAGTTATACCTCTGGAAAGTTGAATTGGGTTAGTGCTGGAGGTGATTCTTTTAGTGTCTTTGAAGTTCCAACCAGTGAATACCTTAATAAGGTTTACTATGGCTTCGGTTCGGAAAATCAACGAGCCACAGAGGATATTATCCCTATTAAGGATATGAAAGATAAGGGCTTTTTGGATATCCTGAATGCTAATTTGGAATGGCTTGATAAAACTGAGTATAAACATCCAGAAGACGGTGAATATGACAAATCTATACCATTTCGTAAATGGGTGATGGGTGTGAATGGTTTGCCTGAACCAACTGGTGAAGAATACCATGGCTCTACTTCTGAACCTCCTACTGGTATTCACAATGTTTCTTCTGAAACTGAATCTGCTAATAAGGGTATTTATGACCTGATGGGCAGAAGGATAACCAAGTTACCTGCAGGAAAGATAGGTATCAGAAATGGTAAGAAATATATAGGGCGATAAAATGTAGCAAATACAAATTACTTAGCACTTTTTTAAAGTGAACTTAGTTAGAGATATACTGTAAGGGCATTAAAAGGAAAGTCCGGTCAAAAGTAACCTTTCTTGGGTTGCCTTGACCGGACTCTTGATATAATACTACACCTTCTTTCCCATTTCATATGCTTCTTGAAGCTTGCTGTTGCCCTCAATGCTGCGAGGCCCATCTACTCCTCCACAGAAAAGAGACGCGGCTAAATGGCTCTTGGGGTAACAGTCAATCCATCCAGTAAGTCCCATTTCTGCACGCTTTGGAACCTCTGGCTCATCTTCGGCTGCTGTAGTAAGCAAATACACATCCCTGAACTTGTAATCGAGACAGTACATTGCGTTCATGCGATCAATGAGAACTTTCATCTGTCCGCTCATCTCGTAATAGTAGATAGGAGTTGCCCAACAGATGACATCAGCTTCAAATACCTTTTGCATGATGTCGTTCACATCGTCCTTGATGACGCATTTTCCAATCTTCTGGCAGGCCATGCAACCCTTGCAAAAAGCGATTTCCTTGTTGACGAGGGAAACCTTCTCCACTGTGTTGCCGCTCTCCATGGCTCCTTGAATGAACTTGTCCGCAAGCTGGTCACTGTTTGAGCCGTTGCGGAGACTGGTTGATATCACAATAATCTTTTTCATTGCAGTTTTCATTTAAAGTCAAACTCTATTTGATCATCACCAAACTGTATTTCTTGCTTCCAAAACCTATTTTCTCTGCATAATCTGTGATGTAGGTACCATGCTGACGATTGATTCGCTCAATGAGTGGCTTTTCGTCATCACCTGGTTTTCCTTTGTGGGTGAAAACAAGGTCTAGGCAAGCCTGATCAAGAGCCACAGGATCCGTGCTTGCAAGAATTCCCATGTCCTTGAGCTTCGGATCTGCAGGATGGCTGTCGCAATCGCAGTCTACACTCATGTTGTTCATCACGTTGATGTAGATGATGTTGCCCTTACCGAAATAATCACCCACAGCCTGTGCTGCAGCTGCCATGCTTTCCAGAAAATCATCCTGCTTGGGAAGATTCTTCCAGGCAGTGGCCGGGTCATCCGTGAAACCTGCTGAATGGATGTAGGCTTTTCCTGCCGTGGATGCCACACCAATGCTTTGGTTTTTCAATACACCTCCAAATCCTCCCATGGCATGACCCTTGAAGTGCGCCAGGTTGATCATGAAGTCATAGCTGGCTAGATGATCCCCCACGATATCATACTTCAGGTGTTTCTTGTCTTTGATTGGAATGCGCATCTGACCGAACTCATCCATCAGGTCCACAGCTGCAATGGAGTCAAAACCATGAGCATGAATGGTCTCCCAGTGTTTACCCTTGTCCTGGCGACTTCCGCCGTAGGCTGTACAGCATTCTACCAGGGTTCCGTTTACTTCATCCACAAGATCCCGGATCAATGTAGGTTTGAGATAGTTGTTGCCCCCCATTTCTCCAGAACTGATCTTAATGGCTACATGACCATGTGCAGGAACCCCTAAAGCCTTGTAGATACGGACAAGGGCTGCAGGACTGATTTCCTTAGTCATGTAAACCGTTGATTGGGCATGAAGCACCATGGTGCTCATCAATGCCATAAATAATACCATTAGCTTTTTCATCGTTTCTCTTTTTAAAAGTCTGTCTATTCGAATGCAAAAATACAACAAAAAAATGAAAAGTCCATCATCATGATTGCAGTTTTTCATACCCAAAAGTCTGATATTCAAGCTAGCGATATAGAAAGCCGCAAAAAAATATAATAGAGAGGCTTCCGTTTCGTCACGGTGAGAGAACTCTTAAAAAAGAAGGGCATCAAAGCTCAGAAGAATCTGATATATACTGATGTTGCACATCCAAATCACATTATCAAATAAATAGGATGCATTTAGTCTAACGTAACACCTGTTTCATTTATATCCTTAGCTATTTTACCGAATTTTAATAGATTTCTGGGTCATGATTCCTCAATCTCAACAAAAAGCAGTAACTTTGCACCTCAAAACAGGATGAAAGAGAAAAACTCTTTAGATAAAGCGAAAAGGACTCAAAAAGGAAAAAGATTGAATGGATATGGATAATACAAAATCAAGGAATCAGATTGATATGCTTCATGGACCATTGCTCATGAAGATAATAGTGTTCACCCTCCCTCTGGCAGCAAGTAGTATCTTGCAGCAATTGTTTAATTCGGTGGATGTTGCTGTAGTGGGACGCTTTGCCAGCAGCCAAGCTTTGGCGGCAGTGGGAAGCAACACACCAGTCATCAGTTTGCTCATTAATCTCTTTATGGGAGTTTCGATGGGCGCCAACGTCATTATTTCCAACCACATTGGACAAAACGACAAGCGGAGTATCCGGGATGCCATTGGAACAGTAGGAATCACTGCACTGGTAAGTGGGCTCTTTCTTATGGTATTGGGCATTAGCGTGGCTCGACCGATTCTTACTTTGATGAATACCCCAGTCGATGTTCTCGATTTGGCGGTGACTTATCTCCGCATCTTTTTCCTAGGTATCCCTTTCTTCATGATCTTCGATTTTGGTTCTGCAATACTCCGAAGCATGGGAGATACGCGCCGACCACTTTATATCCTGATGGTGGCGGGCATCGTGAATACCATACTCAACCTTATCTTCGTCATCGTCTTTCATATGAGTGTGGCTGGTGTGGCCATCGCTACCTCTATTGCCAATGCAGTGAGTGCAGCTCTCATCATCTACCTCCTAATTCATGAGAAAGGACCATTCCGACTGAACATCAAGAGGATGCGTGTAAAATGGAAGGAACTGAGACGAATGCTGCAGATAGGTGTACCAGCAGGATTGCAGGGAATGGTATTCTCTTTCTCAAACGTGGTGGTACAGTCTGCTATCAATGGTTATGGCTATGGAGCAATAGCCGGTTCAGCAGCTGCACTCAACTTCGAATTCTACAGCTATTTCTTCATCGCTGCCTTCAATGGAGCCGCAATTACATTCATCGGTCAGAACTATGGTGCCGGCAAGCTCGACCGAGTGAACCGCATTTTTTGGATTTGCATGGCTCTGGGGGCATTAACTTGCGCCTTATGTAACTGGTGCTTCACCTGGCAAGATGAATTCTTCCTGGGGCTTTTCACGGGTGACCCTCATGTGTTGGAATATGGAAAGATACGAATGCATAATGTTCTTGTTATCCAGTTTATCGCTGCAAGTTATGAGGTGGCTGCGTCAGCGATGCGTGGCATGGGTAAATCTATAGCCCCTACCCTTATCACCATCTTCGGTACCTGCGTACTCCGTATGGTTTGGGTGTTTGCAGTGTTACCCCACTTCAACGATTTCAAGCTTCTGATGTGGGTATACCCGTTTTCTTGGGCTATCACCGGCTTCATGATGCTTACCCTCTATCGAATACATTGGAAGAATGTAAAAAAGCAGAATATCAATTGAATATTCTGCTTTAATTTTTCTGTGCTATTTTTTACCCTCGAAGAGATATGTTCTTAATCTTCCTTCACAATAGGGTACAATTCTATAAACTCACCGTTATGGGATTTTCCATCATTGATGAGTTCGGCAAACTTCTCGCCTACAGTTTCAATCGTATGGAAACCAGGTAAAGCCATGTTGCCGTTCAAATCTGTGGTAGTAGGACCAGGATGTACGCTGAAAATCTCTACAGGGATGTTGTTCTGTTTAAACTCCATTGCCATTACTCCCATCATGGCATTCTGGGCAGCCTTGCTAGCCACGTAGGCAAGTGGATGCCAGTAGGGACTGATCTCGCTTGGAACCGTTACGTTGACTATTCTACCTTCGTTAGTCTTGATAAGAGGGAGAAGTGCCTGAGTAATAGCCAGGGTTCCAAAGTAGTTCACGTCTGTTGTCTCCTTGATATCCTTCATGTCTGTCTCCCAACTGGTCTTGGACATGTCTCCTGGGATGCCTGCATTGTTAACAAGGAGATTGAGCGAAGGATACTTCTCCGTGATTTCCTTAGCTGCCAGACTGATGCTGTCGAGATCGCTGAGTTCTATATTCACCCAATCAAGTACAGTACATCCTGCTTCCTTCAACTTGCTCATTGCCTCCAAAGCTCTCTCTTCGTCACGAGCACCGATGATGATATCCCAGCCACTTAGACCAAGATGCTTGCTGATTCCAAAGCCAATACCTTTGTTGGCTCCGGTGATAAATGCTGTTTTGTTCATTTCAATCAATTATTTCTGTTTTAAATATTCCCTAAATATACCTTATTGATTCCTTCTTCCTCTGCAATCCTACGAGCTATATATAAGGTTTCTCTTGGAGTAGGTATAGAATCTTTCATCCTATATTGGGGAAAGAATCTGCTAAAATGAAGAGGGCAATCGTCAAAGCCATGATCTTTGAGCCATCTGCACATATCCCTTATCATACCTTCATCATCATTCACTCCTGGAATCAAGAGGTTTGTTATCTCCAGATGTACTCCTGCTTCCTTCATTGTAAGAAGAGTGTCAAGAACTGGCTGCAAATGACCGCCACATTGCTTCTGATATACTTCATCGGAGAAAGCCTTGAGGTCGATATTGGCTGCATCTATGAAAGATACAATCTCTTTCAAGGGTTCCGGGTTGATGTAACCTGCTGATACCAGAATATTCCAGAGTCCTCTCTTATGCGCTTCCTGGGCTATGTCATAGATATATTCATAGTAGGTAAGCGGCTCTGTATAGGTAAAGGCGATACCTGGCAGATGATGCTTGACGGCTATCTCAACAGTTTCCTGAGGAGACAGCTCATAGAAATCAACATTAGATGGAAGCACCTGAGAGATGTCATGGTTCTGACAGTTGAGACAGCGGAAGTTACAACCTGTACAGGACAGAGACAGACAACGGGTTCCCGAATGAAACTCATTCAAGGGTTTCTTCTCAATAGGGTCATCAGCCAAGGCACAGGGCTTGCCATAGACCACAGAGTAAAGCCTTCCTTCAAAATTCCATCTGCTGCCGCATTTCCCATGCCTGCCTTCCGAGATGACGCAGCAATGAGGGCAGAGTTCACACATTACCGTATTGGCAGCATACCTCTCTTCTCCATCCAGCTTCTTATAAAACCTGCATTCCTTCATCATATCTAAAGATTTAGAATATTTGTAATCATCAAGCTCCTAGAACACGATGGCTTCATAGGTATACAGTTCTGCCGTCTTCCAGCCATCCCATCCTATTCCAGCTTTGTCCTGAGCGCAATGGCCCAGGAATTCCTCCTTCGTCCACTCCACTTCATCAGCCACCTGTGGAAGGAAGGTACCCGTATGATATCCCTTGCGTATGAAGATGCCCTGCTTGCCCAATTGAAACTCATCAATGCTATGGATGCGCTTCATCGGAGTGAGCACGGAGATTTCAATATCGATATCATCCAGTTCATCCAACGTAACCCCATAAAAGCGGGGATCTTCAAAGGCTGCCGCCTTAGCCATCTGTACCACAGTCTGATATAATGGCATATCCTCACCAAAATGCCCTATGCAGCCTCTTAATCTCCCTTTCTTATGCAGAGAAACAAAGGCACCGCAGTGGATTTTAAGCATATCAGATAGTCCGCTAGGCTCATACTTCTTTCCCTCAAGAGAAGCCTTGATGGTATGATAAGCGATATACTTGAGCATCTTCTTATCATCTTGAGTCAATTCAAAGCTGGCGGCTTAAGTGGTAAATACAAAAGAATGATAGCCCACCACCTTGTCTTTTCCTCCGTATCGTGAATCACCGGAGTTACAGTACATGATGTGATGTGGATGAATCCCTGCATTCTTTTCGGTCATCATCAGCAAGGTGGCAATAGGAGCCATGCCACAGGCACTCGTTGCCAAATTGCCGATATTGAGTTCCTGATTATGCAGAGTGGCATTTACAAAAGCCTCTGTCTTTCCAGTCATGATGCTGTCTTTGGTGAGTCCATCCACCAGTTTGGCATCCATATAGGCAGGATAATGAGAGAAGTCGCTGCTGATAACGAAAAGATTTCTTTCATTCAGATAAGGTTTCAAGCAGCAGGCAATCTCCTTTAGCGTACTGAGTTCCTGAGTTGCGATGATAATCGGAACGATTGGCGGCATCTTCTTCATGTGGTATTGCAGGAATGGCAGTTCCACCTCCAGGCAATGTTCACTCTCATGTGCCGCTGGTACATAGGTAAAGGCATCGCTTTTAGTCATCAAATCCCTGCAAAGGGCTGTATCTACAGCTACTTCGCCCAATGGTGTGGTGTAGCCAGAAGCACCTTCATTAACAGAAGCCTTGCCTAGATAAACATGATGGCTTGGTCCCAGAAGAAAGATATGCTCATATTCTGCTTCTGGATGGATGGCTGCAAAAGCCGATGCTGCCGTTACTCCAGAAAACACATAACCTGCATGGGGTACTATAACGGCTTGTACATGCTCCATAACAGGATTCTTGCACTGAGAGAAACAATCCCTCACGTCCTGGCGAAGCTCCTTGGCATCGTCAGCATAAAAACTACCTGCTACTGCAGGTTTGCGAATCTTTGCTTCCATCATAATGCTTACCAATATTAATACGATGAATAAAACACTTCTCATATCCTCGATGTTGATGTTTGTAGCTATAGTTGCCACCTTGATGCAAAGATACAATATTTGATTTAGAAAAGCGCAAAGTAAGGAAAGATTTAAATTAAATTTAATGTAACACATCATAGCTACGAATGATTTATGGCTTAGATATGATACATATCCTTTCAACTTCTATCGGAGATACCCAAACAGTGCTGCCTATATACCGCTCAAAAGTATATAGGCAGCACCGCCCGAAATAGCAAGAGGCACTTAGCCCCTTGCTCCATTTCCTAGGTCTTTGATTTGATTCTCTGAAAAACCGCATCATAAACAGTGTCAATGCTACCGAGCAGGACATTATCGCTCACATCTAACAGTTGCCAATCTTCATCAGTCTCACAAGTAGTTTTACCTTTGTAATACAAGGTGTTGCTCTCCATTTTGACGTTAGCCACTTGTACTTCTTCGAGTGCATTGGTATCACCTATACTTCTTATGAGCCATCCTGCATCAAATGATTCCTCATCTTTTAAAAGGTCTATCTCCGTTACACCTTTTTCCATCATCATTTCCTTGATGGCATTCTCTATCTCATGATGCAGCTGTACCTTCTTTTTGATGAAATCTATGTATTCCATACCTTATTTATATTGTGGAGAGGTGGTTAGCCTCTCCGTTACCTGTTCTACGCAACAATCTTATATTCATTGAAATATAAGTAATCATCTTCATTCTCGTGATATTTCTGCCAAGTCTCAAGCTGTTCCACTGATATGGAATCCACCTCAAGAAGCTCTGCAATATAATGAAGGGCTTCTTTCTCCGTATTGAAACATTCATAGTCATATGCACCATCAAGACAAGAATCAACCACAAAGCGGCAGCTGAAATACTTGCCTTCTGAATCATTTGTGGCATAAACACAGTCACCGTCTTCTTCCACCATGAAATATACCTTCATGTCCTTGTAATGGTTTTCTAGGAAATGGCGGAAATCAGATGCTCCCCATGCTTCTTCTGCCTCGATGGAGAGCATGCCCTCACTAATTTCACAACTTTGGATGAATCCTCTGAGGTAGTAATTATTGGTGTCTCCTCCCAAAGCCCAGACGATGTTCCCTTCCCAATTCTTGTCAGTAAGATTATCGAAAGGGGTTCTTCCGTTCTCATTAAACTCCATAAAGAGGTCATGTATCTCCTGCAGGTCTTTCTGTTTGCCCTCAATTCTATATCCTATATGTGCCCAATTTGCCATTTCCTATCTATCTTTAATTTGTGAATAATACAGCTGTTTCTCCTTCAAATGCTCCATGATGGATGCCGACAATGTGCATGCCCACTCATCACGTGGGTCATACCAACCCTGCTCATAGCAATAAGCGAGCTTGTCAATGAATGCCATCACCACCTTGAATTTCTCATTTACAAGATAACGATGGTCATTAGCCCATTCCTCACCGGTAAGCTGTGCACTGCCCATCTTGCCATTAACGAAACGTGAGAATACATCTGTAAACTCCTTGTCCTTTTCTGAAATCATTCTTTCCATAAAAGCTTTATTTAAAAGTTCAACATTAAAATTATATTCTAGATTTCCTGAAACCCAGCCTTTTCAAGACTTTTGTTCTGGGAGAATCCGAGATTTTTTTTAATTACATTCCAGCGTAACCTTTACCACTATGCCTTTTTTCGTGCTAAAAAGATGGGTGTCCCTTTCAGGGCAGAAAACCAGGCAATGCGGCTAAAAACTTTTCGGAAAACCCAATCTTGGATTGTGGAAGGCTGCTGAACAAGTTTTTAGCTGTATAACCCTCTGAGGTGGTGCTTGGTGTCTGCCAGGACAGCCATACCTTTGCAAAGAAAAAAGCCTGTGGTAAAAAGTTCAAAGTCTGAGATGATAAAAAGTGAGGTTCACCTGACAGAACAAAAACGGAGTTATTATATATCATTATTTAGAGGTTGATTGTTTTAGAATCATCATCGTCAAAATAGCTTTTACTATTAGTCACAAGTAGTATATAGGTTTCCATTTTAACACTTTCTTGAGCTTTACTTGACAAAATAACCGGTTTTTAGTTAAAAAACGTATTTGATTGGTTTAATAGGTTTTATCTGCTAAAAAAGCTGTTCCTTTGCACTCGTAATCAGGAATTTATCAATCAAATAACAATGGAAACATTTAGCATATTTGCATTAACAATGACATTCCTTCTTGCAGTCTATTATGCGATTATCATCGTCTTAGATCTCAAGAAGATAACGCCAAGTGAAAAGAAGGCGGATGAGGAGGTTTTCAAGACCTCAACAAATCATGTTCCCCAAGTTTTGGAAGAGGAACAGCCTGTAGATGTGGATGAGGACAGTTTCCTTCATTCGTCTTCAGAAATCAGTGAAACTGGGGTGACCTCCATCGATTCTTCTCAGGAACAACCAGCTTCCATAACTGTGGAAGATGTGGAGCAAATGGATGTAAATGAGGTGTATGCAAGAATCAGCAATGCGAAAAAGGAAATGATCACCTGCAAGGCTGACGTTGAAGAGGAAATCAGTTCCAATGATTTCCTTCAAAACATGATCGATGGCGAAGCATACATCAATAGTTTCGCCGAGAATTTAGGTGGAGTATCGATATAAACAGTATCCAAAATGAGGGATTATACTAAAGTTATGGCAATAGCAATGCTGTTGCTTTCAATCTCCCACCTGGCCATGGCCAATTGTGGAACTACTGATTATAGCGGAAACACCGGAAGACTTTATGATATGGTCACTTATGTGCTCACGATGTGCTCTTATGTAGCCCAGCTCATGTATGCCATCGCAACACTCCTGAGCTTCTATTGTGCCATCAACATCTACATAAAGATGCAAACTGGTGAAGACGGTTTTGCCAAGAGTGTGCTCATTCTAATAGGAAGTTTGATTTTTCTTGGATGTGCCACATTCATTTTCCCGTCATTCTTCGGATTCCAATATGGGGTAACTGACCACCTATGGTAGATAAATTAGTCAAAGAATTATATAATCATTTAATTTTTCAAGAAAAAAATGAATAAACTTTTCAGTAATCTGGCAGGCGGCGCAAAGAAGTGCGCCGCTGCCACAGTAAAGAATGCAAAGGCTTTTGTCAAGAGCCCTCGTATCTGTATGATGGCCATGATGCTTTTCATGGTTAGTATCACTACTTTCGCACAGGATGTGGATGCTGGTCTTGCTGCTATTGAGACGTCCACCGAGAGTTTGAAGCGATATGTGCCAGTGGTTACCAACCTCTGTTATGCCATCGCAGGTATTGTTGCCATGATTGGCGCTATTTCTGTATATGTAAAGATGAACAACGAGGAGCAGGATGTCAAGAAGAGCATCATGATGATTGTGGGTGCCTGCATCTTCCTCATTGCCGCAGCTCAGTGTTTGCCTTTGTTCTTCGGTCTTTAATCTTGGCATATGGGCAAGAAAGACCAGGAAAGATTCAAGGACTACCCGGTTTTCAAGGGACTTCAAAAACCCCTTGAATTCCTGGGCCTGAAAGGAAGGTATATCTTCTGGGCTGCTGGTGCTGTGGGAGGAGGACTCCTGGGATTTCTCATAGGCTACATCCTGTTGGGATTCCTGGCTGGACTTCTCCTGCTTACCACCTTTTTAGGCGTGGGAGGGTCCATGATATTTCTCAAGCAGCATCAGGGACTTCACAGCAAGAAAGCACCCAAGGGTATTTTCATCTTTGCTCGTTCAAAAAGTTATTAAGTAAAACAACATATTATATTGATTCAGTAAAATGGTTGCAATCGCAGTAGTAATGCTCTTAATTGCAGTGATTATAGGCATGGGTATCTCCATTTGCGCCTTTGGTACTGGAGGAAAAAGAGCCAAGGTCTTCGAGGACATTTATTTCAGCGTGGAAGATGTGAACGATATGGGAATCATCTATACCAAGGGAGGGGACTATACCGCTATCCTTAAAATCAGAAATCCCATAAGAAAATATTCCGCTTCCAAGGATAGCTATTACGATTTCATAAGCCTGTTCTCTTCTATTCTGCAACTTTTGGGGGAAGGTTATGCCCTTCATAAGCAGGATGTCTTCGTTCGCAAGCAGTTTGATATGAATAGCATTGCTGCCAAGGGAAAAAGCTCTATATCCAAACGTTTCCTTTCTGATTCGTATTTCAGGTTCTTTCATGGAAGGAGTTATGTAGCTCATGAAACCTTCCTGATGATTACAAGAAAAGGTAAGAAAGGAACCATCCACAGTTATGATCCCGCCAAATGGAAGGACTTCCTGGTGAAAATCCAGAAGGTCCATGACAGGTTGAAGGTCAGCAATGTGGAATGTTCCTTTCTCAAGGCCGAAGAATGCAAGAGGTATGCAGACCGTTTCTTTGCCATGGATTTCAAGAACGACACTGTTTCCATGAGTGATTTCAAGGTCACTAGCGAGGAAATTGGTATGGGAAAACACCATATCAAGGCCTATAGCCTTTTGGATGTGGATCAGGTGGGTTTGCCGGGCATGCTCCGTCCCTATTCTGAAAGCCAGGTAGGAAACAGTATTCTCTCCGAGGATTTGCTTTCTTCCATCGACTCGCTTCCCGAGGTTGATACCCTGGTGTATAATCAGGTGATCTTCCTTCCCAACCAGAAAAGGGAAATCATGAAGCTGGATAAGAAAAAGAACCGTCATGCCTCCATTCCCAATCCCAATAATCAGATTGCCGTTGAGGACATCGAAAAGGTTCAGTCTGAAATCGTCCGTAACGGCAAGATGCTCGTTTATGCCCACTATAACATGGTGGTTAAGATTTCTGGGGATAAGGATTTCCAAAAGATAACCAATTCCTTGGAGAACCTCTTCGCAAGACATAGCATCCATATATCCAAAAGAGCTTATAATCAACTGGAACTCTTCGTTGGCAGCTTCCCTGGTAATTGCTTCAGGCTTAATAAGGAATATGACAGATTTCTGACGCTCTCGGAACCGGCTCTCTGTCTGATGTATAAGGAACACCAGCAACAGGGTGACTCTTCACCCCTGAAATGCTATTACACAGACCGGCAGGGCTTGCCACTACCCATAGACATCACCGGCAAGGAAGGTAAGATCAAATATACCAACAACTCCAATTTCTTTGTCCTGGGTCCATCTGGAAGCGGTAAGAGTTTCTTCATGAACTCCGTGATGCGACAATATTATGAGCAGGATACGGACGTGGTCATCGTGGACACTGGTGACAGTTATGAGGGAATCTGCAACTACTTCGGTGGGTCTTATATCTCTTATAGCAAGGAAAAACCGATTTCAATGAATCCGTTCAAGATTTCAGAGCTTGAGTATAAGGAGAACTTTGGCGAGAAGAAGAACTTCTTGAAAAGCCTGATTTTCCAACTCTTCAAGGGCAGTGACTATCCAAGCAAGATTGAAGATACGGTCATCAACCAGACCATCACGGAATATTATGAGGCCTACTTCCATCCTTTTGATAACTTCAGCAAGGAGGAAAGAAGGCAGATGAAGGAGATACTTCTGCTGGAAGATAAAAAGAATGGCAAGTATGACCAATATGAAAAGGAGCTCGAGGATCGATATGAGCAATTGTCTGAGGAAAAGGACATGACTTCGAGAAATTCTCGTCTGGTCAATAAGCTCCAGGCCGTGGTGGAAGATACTGCAGCTACAGAGGGTGAAAAGCAAGCAGCCCTTCACCAGCTCCAACGTTTGACTCCGGAACTCGTGGAAAAGAACTATCTCCAGCGTATCGAGCGTAAGATTGATAAGATTGAGCGCCAGAAAAGGAGTCTCAAGGTTTCTGAACTTTCCTTCAATACCTATTATGAGTTCGCCCTGGTGAGAATACCTCAGCTTATCGTTCAGCAGAAGATAGAGTTTGCTATCCATGATTTTGCTGCCATTCTCAAGCCATTCTATAAAGGTGGAGAACGATCTCATATTCTGAATAATGACCTGGATGCTACGCTGTTTGATGAAAAGTTCATCGTCTTCGAGATAGACAAGGTGAAGGATGACCCTATTCTCTTTCCTATCATTGTTCTGATCATCATGGATGTGTTCACGCAGAAAATGAGAATCAAGAAGGGCAGAAAGTGTCTGGTCATTGAAGAGGCATGGAAAGCCATAGCCACACCGGTGATGGCGAGCTATATCAAGTATCTCTATAAAACGGCTAGAAAACATTGGGCTATGGTGGGAGTGGTCACACAGGAGATCCAGGATATCACCTCCTCTCCTATCGTTAAGGAGGCCATCATCAATAATTCTGATGTCTTCATGCTGCTTGACCAGAGTAAGTTCAAGGATAAGTTCTCTGAGATCCAGTCCACTTTGGCTCTTACCGACAATGACTGCCAGAAGATCTTCACCATTAATGGCTTGGATAACAAGGAAGGCAGGTCTCCATTCATGGAAGTTTTCATCAAGCGTGGACTCAAGGGTGATGTGTTTGGCGTGGAGGAACCACCTGAGTGCTATATGGTCTATACCACGGAGAAGCAGGAGAAGGAAGCTTTGAAGCTCTACATGCAGCTCCTTCATTCTGATTACAGGACGGCGGTCGAGACCTTTGTCAGGGACTGGAAGCTCAGTGGCATCACGAAATCCTTGGATTTTTCACGAAAGGTTCTCAAGGAAAGAAAAGTATTCAATTATAAACATCCATAATATAAGACTATGCATAGATTCCTTGCATTCATCGTGCTTTCTGTTTTCATGTATTCTCCCCTTGCTGCTGTAAGCTGGAGTAGCATGAACATTGATAAGGTAACGGCTGCCGCCATGACAGCTGCTTATGAGATTGAGGCCTTGGAGGAAGGTTCCACAGCCAATAACATCAGCAAGATTCTGGAGCACTATAAGTCGGCGGGTATTGCTTCTGCTGGTATTTTCCAGAGTAAGAAGATGTTGAGGGATGCACGACGTAATCCTGGACTATTCGCTTCTGAAGAGAACTACTATTACCGCAGAATTTTCCACCTGGTGAAAGATGGCATTATGCCCAAGTTCATCACAGTGGGAGGAAAGATGCTCAAACAGCCCGAGAATGCCATCTATTGGGGACCCTATCTTTTTAAGACAACTACCAATGTGGAGAATCTCTGCAAGCAATTTGAACTGGTAGTTACCAATGGCAGACGTTCTTTCAAGGATATACCGTTTCTGATTCTCAATGAAGATCTCCAGAGATTGTTCAATCTAACCCAACTGGGTGATGTGGATTGGAAGTCGCTCTTGGGAAAGCTGGGAGATTTCGGCAAGGATATTACCCGGGAGGAAATCATGGAGGATTTCAAGAATCTGGGTAGCGTCATTGCACAGGCAGGAAAGGTTACCTATGACAGTAACTTGCAAAGTGCCAGCAAGATTGGGGGAATATTCAAGGCAAAGCCTAAGGAGATAGCCCAGATGTATGAGTCTTTCAAGGACCATTATCAAACCTTTAAGGATGCCGACAACATCAAGGAGATGCTGTTTGCCGTAGTGGGTGAAGGCAACGAAGATGCAGTGGAAAGGCTTTTTCAAACCAGCCACTACAACCTTACAGGCTATATCTCTTCCTATCTCACGGAACTCCAAGGGCAGTATTATACCCAGAGATGGTATATCTATAAGCATGATGTGGGTTCTGAGATTCTATGTGATTTCTCCCCACCCAGCTATGAGTCCTATGGTGATCAGCGGTGGAATGAGGCATGGCATGTTCATGCCAGTGGGAAAAAGAGGGATTCCTATTCCAAGATTCCCTGTTATAAGAACCTTACTCTAGAAGAGGAGGGAGTAGTGAAGAACAAGCTTTTCCAGCTTACAGAATGGAATTCTGCCAAATGCCAGGCTTATAATGAACAGAATCCTGGGCATGAGTGCAAGGTTCAATACTTCAAAAAGCATGAGGATCGGCAACGGCACTATAAGGGTGGAACATTCAAGCATTCCTATGATGAGCGCTATTGCTTCAACTCCTATGCAGTGCGGGTTACTGACTCTTGGGATATCAGGGAAGAAGTGTATGAGGAAATCTTTGATTCTCAAACCATGGATAAAACTACCTTCATGAATCAGATGAAGGCACGCCTGGAAGGCTATAAGGAAGAAAATGAAGCTTATTTGAAGGATCATCCTTCTGTGACTTTTCAGCTGGGAAGTGATACTCCACGCTACTATTCCATAGCCGATGAAAAGAAGATGGAGGGTTGCAATACCGTGAGTTTCATAGCTCAATGTGAAGATGGAGCATCACTTGGTGAGGGTTCTTTCAACTGGAAGGAAAACGGCACCCAGGGAAATCGTCTGGAATGGCCGAAGTCCAAGGACTTTGCCATGTCCCATTCTCCCGTACTAGAGGATGATGGTTCCAAGGAACTCATCAGGCAGCAAAAGGAATTATCTGATCAGGTGAACGCTCTCAGAACCGAGATCAGTTCCAACGATACCCAGTTGAGATCTCTCCTTACCAGGATCAATCAGGCCAAAAGATATAAGAACTATCCTTTGGCAGAGAAGCTGCAAACCCAGTATGATGCCCTTTCCAAGGAAAATACCCTTCTCAAGGAGCAGCTTGGAAATACAGAAAATAAACTCTCTCAGGTTGGCAATGCCCTGGATGAGTACTATCAGGATATGAATGACAATCTGGATGGTCCCTATCGGATACCTTCCAATATGGCCAGTCTTGCCTCGATGTATCATATACAGTGGCTGGATGAGGGGGAATGGGTGCAAGGCAGTGATGAATATGTCTTTGTAAGGCACGGCTATTGTCCGGATGCCAAGACAGCTGTTACCTATACTGCCACTTTGAAGCTGAGTCGAAAGCCCAAGTATGTTCTAGGTGTCAGGATTCATCGTGCTATTCTCTCTGTGGACTTTAAGCTTACCTCTAGCAGCAGTTCTGAAACAGTACTTGAAGTTTTGAAGCTCGATATGAGCCAGACGGAGCAGCAAAGAGCCGATGAGGTCAACAAGCATCTGAAACAGTGGATGGCTGACCTTCCCAGCTGCAGCATCACGGTGAGATACAACTATTCAACCCAGGTTGCAGATGAAGAGGATGATGAAGACGGTATCCATCTTCTTCTGGCCAGTGACCGCCTTCAGGTGGCACGATATGTAGAGCAGGAACTCACTAAGATCTTTGCACAGCTGGTTCTCATAGAAAAGGTAATGACTCAGAGGGAGAGTATTCTTGACTTCCTTAAGAGGCAGATCATTGAGGTGGTGAGCAGAGAAGGAAGAACGGACATTGCTGATTATGCCCTCAGACGCTGGGAAGATGCCAGCTTGAAGGCTATGAAGAAATCCTCTTCTCCGGGCAATAGCGAAAGCCCATAAAATGGCAACATAACAATTAACAAATGATATTTCAATGCAATGAGTAATTTCCAACTTCAATCCTTTTTTCGAAGGAATATTTTGGTTTTCTTGATGGCCATCCTGCCCTCAGCCATGTGGGCACAGGATGATCCTCTTTCTCTGGAAGCCATGATAGACAACCATAAGACAGTAAGAACGGTGCTGGATGTCAGAGCCATTATGGAACTGGGTGTGTATGAATATCATAAGGAAAGTAGCAGGAAAATCACGGATTACAGGAAAATAGAAGACCAGCTGGATAAATATAAACGAGGTTTTGAGATTCTGGACCTGGTTCTGCAGGGTACTGCTACAGCCTTCCATGGGGTGAATACCTACCATAGCATCAAACGTAACATGGAGGGATATTGGAAACTCGTTGATACCTATCACGACAAGATTCTCTCACATGGAGCAGTATGGTCATCAGATACCCTGATTCTCAACACGAGTTCCAGAACCGTGGATGAAATCAAACAGGAGACAGAGAATCTCTACAAGTCATATATGGACTTGTCACTCATTCTCTCAGGAGCTTCGGAATGTTCCACGGCCAATCTGATGAAGATTCTAAACAGCATCAATGAAAGTATGGATCAAATCGACTATGCTATCTATCATGCCTATCTGGACATCCATACATATATGACCATCCGCCTTGGTTACTGGAAAAAGGAAATCTTCCTGGCCCGGGGAATCAAGGAAATCGTCAAAGACTCCTATACCAGGTGGCTGGCCGCAGGAAATGAGGCGCATGCCTGTATTCAGGAGAAAAAGCCATTTAGCCATCTGCCTCTGGGGGGTGGTAGTTTAATAGGAGGAAGAAAAGATTAAAATAGAAAGCAATTATGAAACGACTTCATATTAGGAGGCTATTTTTAGCCCTATTCTTGCTGGCTGGTCTCAGCCTACAGGCTCAGGAGGTGACTTATATCCATGAGCGTGATATCATGAACCAGTTTACTACGATGGAAACTGGCAAGGGAAGTCTCTCGCCAGCCTGGTATTACAATGCATTCCATAAGAACTATCAGAAGGATGCCAACGTCAGGAACAAGCTTCTCTACCGAACGGAGGTGATGGCAAACACCATGAAGGAAGTGAATGAAGCAGAGAAGATTGATTCCAGCTACGTAAAACGAGCCAAGGTTGAACCCCTCAACATCACTTCCCGTTCATCAATCTCGGATATGTCATGGACGTTGGAAAAGAGCAAACTTGATCGGAAGATGGAGCTGTTTAACAAAAACATCAATCATATCGTCTCCTACGGAGGTAGCCCCAGTGATTATCAGAGCTGGCGCAATATTTACAATTGCCTTGAAATGGCCATCAAGGTTACCCATGAATCCTATCAGGACCTGGGTATGAAAAAAAAGGAGTATCTTGCTATCTATCAGGATATTGTCAAGAGAAATATGACCTTGGTCAGACAACTTCTTTATTGGAACTCTCAGAAGAAGGGAAAGAAATTTACAGAGAATAATACCAAGATGGAACGAGGCAGTTCCAATACTGTTATAGCTGCTGATGCCTATAGACGATGGCAGGCAGCCATGGCTGTGGATGGCTTTGCAGTAGCAAGCCCTGAGAAAAGTAGAAACAAAAAATAGAAAAGAAATACAATGGCATTTACATCTTTAATCTTGGACACTTCCAATGGCAGTGTCACAAGTGGAATGAGCAGCTATCTCTCAGACCTTTCCAAGACCATCGGAGTGGATCTGTTTGAGGAAGACATAGACAATGTAGTGTTCCAGACCAATGAGTTCCTGTGCAATGCAGATTTCATCGGTTCACAAGGGCCTTTCTGGTGGATTCTCCAGATGTGCATGGCACTGGGTGCTCTGTTCTCCATTATCGTAGCAGGTTCCATGTCCTACAAGATGCTGGTCAAGGGCGAACCTATCGATGTGATAAAAATCATGAAGATCCTGGGCATTGCCCTGGTGATGTGCTTCTGGTATCCCTCTTCCACCAATAATAAAGGAAGTATCTTGGATGCGCTAGCCTTCATTCCCAACTGCATAGGTTCCTATACCCATGATCTTTATGAAGCTGAAGCAGTACAGGTAAGTGAGAAATATAATGAGCTTATGCCGCTGATTCAGAAGAGGGATTCCCTATATCACAAGGTTGCCCCTTCCCAAAAAGTGGCCAAGGAGCTCATCTTGAGCGAACTTGTACAGGATGCCACCATGCAGGTGGAAGGAGTTGAATCCAATCAGGAAGGCGAGCAGCTGGCGCAGGAAGCCGCTGATAGAACGGTGTTTGCCGGTCTGATCATAGGACTTGATAAAATCGTCATGTTCCTGGCTCTTGTCATCTACCGAATCGGATGGTGGAGTACCATATTCTGCCAGCAGATCATCTTGGGCATGCTTACCATCTTCGGTCCTATCCAGTGGGCATTTTCCGTTTTGCCTAAATGGGAAGGGGCCTGGGCAAAATGGCTCACACGATATCTGACAGTGCATCTATATGGAGCCATGCTCTACTTCGTAGGCTTCTATGTACTCCTGCTTTTTGATATCGTAATCAGTGTGCAGGTGGAGAACCTCTCTGTCATCACAGCAGGAAAGGGGGAGATTACAGGCTATATTCAAAATGCCTTCATGACCTGCGGTTATCTGCTGGTGGCCTCAATCGTTTCCCTGAAATGTTTAAATCTGGTTCCAGACCTGGCAGCATGGATGATTCCTGAGGGAGATACTGCCTTCTCCACCCGTAACTTCGGTGAGGGAGTGGCTGTTTCTGCCAAGCAAAGTGCCATGAGTTTGATGCCGAAATAGTAAAATCCTATAAATCATTTGAAATAATGGCCGTATTACAGAATTTAGAAAACAAGATTAAAATGGTAATGATCATCAGCAGCCTCTTTCTCATTGGCTGCGTGGTCATCAGCCTTGGCAGCATAGTCATTGCTAGAGGTATGGTAAGTGATGCCCAGAAAAAGGTATATGTCTTGGATGGAAATGTCCCTATACTTGTCAAGCAGACAACCATGGAAGAGACCTTCGATGTAGAGGCGAAGAGTGATATTGAGATGTTTCATCATTTCTTCTTCACATTGGCTCCTGATGACAAGTATATCCGCTATACCATGGAGAAAGCCATGTATCTCATAGATGAGACAGGACTTGCCCAGTATAATGCACTGAAGGAAAAGGGCTTCTATAACAATTTGATAGGAACATCCACCATCTGCAGTATTTTCTGTGACAGTATCCGGCTGAACAAGGATTCTCTTACCTTTACCTACTATGGCAGGCAGCGGATTGAGCGTAGAACCAATATCCTCATGCGTGAAATCGTGACAGCTGGTAATCTGAAGAAGGTACCAAGAACGGAAAATAATCCCCATGGCATCTTGATTACCAACTGGCGTACTCTTTACAATCGGGATTTGGAGGAAAGAAAGAAATCTGAGTATTAACCCCTATACATTATAATATAATGAGTTTAAAGAAAATGGTTATGGGTGAAGAAATGCCTAGCAAGGATGACCCAAAGTACAAGGAAAGATATCAAAAGGAAAGAGAAGCCGGAATGAGATTTGCCGAGAAATCAGGCATCAATTTTCTGGTTTCAAAGGTTCAGCTCTTTGCCAACAGTCACCGGATAGGATTCATCGCACTGGTGTTTACCTTCGTGATTGGCTGTTTGGGTATCAATGTCCTGAACATGGTAAGATCATATAAGCAGCATGCCAGTAGACGGACCACAGCTGTGGAAAAGGTGGATTCTGCCTTATTGAAACGTCAACAGACCAAATAGCAATCATAAGATGAAGACAAATAAGATTAATTTCAGACAGGGAAAGTATTATCTCCCCTTGGTCATCTATGTTCTCGCTTTATTCATAGGGTACGAACTTATTGATGCCTTTCAAATGAAGATTCCGGAAAAGGGAAATGGCAATCTCAAGACAACAGATTACCTTTCCAGTGCGCTTCCTGATGCCAAGACTGACAGTTTGTTAGGCAGCAAGATGGATAATACGGAAAGAAAATATGGTAGGATTACTGACCTTACCGGCCTTGAGGGTATGGAGAGTGATCGTGATTCTGTGAGAAAAAAGGAAGAATTTGAGTCTCAGTACAACAAGAAGGAGGCTGAACTGATCAGAAAACAGGAAGCAGAACAGGAAGAACTCAAGAAACTCAGGGCTATGCAAAGTCGTGTGAGAGAAAATTCCTCCAGAGAATCTGCCTCAAATGATGAGTTTGTGGCTCCTGTAAGCAATTCTGAAATTGCCCGTCTGCAACGAAAGCGAAGAACCCAAAGCTGGGAAGAGATGAATAGAAATCTTTCAGGTGTGGCTTCTTTCTATGATTCAGATGAGAATGAAGAAGAACGTTCATCCAGCAGATTCCGTTCTTCCGGCAAAGCAAACTCTTCTGATATTCATGAAGAAAGAAAGGATTCGCATGTAAAGAGTCATGAGACGGTCTCTTCTTCAACGGAAGAAACTCCAGAGATGGTTACCAAGAAGAGTAAAGATGTTTCCGATTACTTCAATACCCTTGGCATTGAGAAAAACAAAAGCAAACTTATCTCTGCCATTATTGATGAAGAGGTGAAAGCCGTTGATGGAACCAGAGTTCGTCTGCGTCTCCTGGATGACATTGATATCGGCGGCATCACAGTCAATAAGGGTACTTATATCTATGCCCAGATGAGTGATTTCGGCAAACAAAGGGTCAAGGGTAAGGTGGAGAGTATCTTCTTTGAGGAAGAAATCCTGAGAGTCAGCCTATCACTCTATGATACTGATGGGTTGGAAGGTCTCTATGTTCCTCAAAGCAGTTTCAGAGAAACAACCAAGGACATAGCCTCTTCTGCTACTCAAGGCAGCAATTTGATGGAATCATCCACAGGAGGTACAGGCATCAAGAGCTGGGCTTCGAGAACCATGTCCAATGCTTCCCAAAAGGCAATGAATGCTCTGGGGAGAAATGTCAAGAAGAACAGAGCCAAGCTCAAGTATGGAACCAAAGTGTATTTGGTGGATACGTCTTCCAAGCATGGTAAGACAAAATTATAAACCATTTAAAAGCATTTGCGACAAAATTATAAGAAATGAAACAGTTCAAGAATAAAGCAATGACACTCATCTTGATGTGTCTTTTCAGCATAGGAGCTATGGCACAGAAAACCTTCTATGACATGGAACGTCTCACTGTCAACGAGAATGTATCATCCATCATCACGGCATCAGAGCCAATACGTATGGTAGATATCTCTACGGATTCCATCGTGGGTGACAAGCCTTTGGATAATGTTATCCGCCTCAAGCCCACCTCTTCCCACCATCAGGATGGTGAGGTGATGGGTATTGTGACCATCATCACCGAACGTTATCGCGTGCAATATGCCCTGGTTTATACAAGTAAGATGGAAGAGGCCGTGGCAGATAAGGAGGTGGAGCTTGTTGAAAGAAACGCCTTCCATAATCCTGAGATCAGCATGTCGACCCAAGATATGGTGGCATATGCCATGAAGGTATGGAATTCACCAGCCAAGTATAGGGGAACCTACAGCAATCATCATAAACTGAAGATGCGTCTCAACAACATCTATGTTGTGGGAGAATACATCTTTGTGGATTTCTCTGTAGAGAATCTTACCAATTTGCAGTTTGATATTGATGAGCTGCGCTTCAAGCTTCAGGATAAGAAGCAGCAGAAGGCCACCAATGTCCAGACCCTGGAGCTTAAACCGGCACTGCTTCTTGATAGAAGCTTATCTTTCAAGAAGGGTTATAGAAATGTAGCCGTCTTGAAGAAGATGACTTTCCCTAATGATAAGGTTCTCTCAATTGAACTTAGCGAGAAGCAAATCAGTGGTAGAACCATCTCTCTGCAGCTCGATTACGAAGATGTGCTCTCTGCAGATTCCTTCTCCTCCCTCCTACTGCGTGAACAATAAAAGCAAGAAGTATGAAGAAGTATTATGTAACGATTCTCAAGAAGAGCTTATGGATGATGATTCCGGCTCTCTTGTTTTCCTTATCCTCAAAGGCGCAGAATCAGGGCAGCCATCTGATGGTTGCGGTTGGTGGAGCCTATCCCAGGACCTTGGAAACGACTCTTTCCTATGAAAGAGAAACCTTATATCATAATGCCTGGGAGTACTTTGCCACCTATACCATCCAATATGCTGAGGATCCGGAGGCAGGCCACATTACCAGAACTTCGTTTTGGCACAATTATAATACATGGAGTGTGGGTGCTGCCTATAAACCATGTGTTACCAGAGGCAGAAACCACCATGGAAGTCTCAGGGTTGGAGCCAGTGCAGGAAGTGATTTGAACAAGGCAATAGGTGCAGTTCATGTCGGCTACGAACATACCTATAATTTATATGATGGATGGAGTTTCTTCTTTTCAGTAAAGGAAGATATCACCATCAGGGGAAAGTACCGTTTCAAGACCGGAGTGAACCTGGGATTGAAGATACCCCTTTAACATTTAAAGAGATTCATGACAATGAAACAGAAATATATTTCTATTTTTTGTGGACTATTGACAGTCCTTCTACAAAGTCTATTGGTCTCATGTGACGAGCATGAGCCAATCGACTATGGTCATCACATAGGTTATGTTCTTTGTGAAGATCATAGTTGTATGGACACTGCTGCCTTCTTTTCCCAGAATTCCAAGAAGGCTGTGGGAGTGGTATTTGCAGAAGCAGCAGAGCAGCATCCGGCAATGGCTGTCATGCTGAATGAAGCCCATGGAGCTTTCTGTGATTCCTTGGGACTGGCTAACGGAACAAGCCAGGATTTAGAAGCTTTTGATGGTTTTACCAATACTGTAGCCATGTTCAACAGTGGAGTCCAAAAAACGGGTAAAGGTTCGCCTATAGCCTTGGAGATGTTCAACTTCCATCATCATGGTCAAAGTGACTATATTCCGAGTGTGGCAGAACAACGACTTCTGATGAAAAGTGCTCCTCATATAAATTCAATTATTGGAAAACTGGGAGGACAGCCGATAGACCTGTCTTTAGACACCTGGTATTGGACATCTACGGAAGTCAAGGAAAACCCTAACTTCCAGGCTTGGCTCTGTTCTTCTGCCAATGGTGGAATCATGGAAACACCCAAGACTGAAAGCCATAAGGTGAGAGCCATCGTCAAGTTGAACTATCCGAATTAAGAATTTAAAATCAATCTGATATGGGATTTTGGAAAGAAATGGGTGTAAAAGCCCTTGAAAAAGGAAAAGGTCTTTTTAGAGGTGGCAAGCAAGCCACAGAAGCAGCCAAACACACTGAGGAAATTGTAAAGGGAGCTAAAGTCTCCATGCAATCCAAATCAAAGTTCAATGCCATTCCAAAGTCTAAGGAAACTCTTGCAGCTTCCAGAGAGGCAGTTGAACAGGTAGCCATGAAAGAGAAGAATGTTGGAAAAGCGGCAGGAAAAACTTCCAAAGCATCGAAAGAAATGGCAGCAGATGAAGCCAAGGAAGCGGTCAAAGAATCCACTCATCAGGCAAAAGAGGCTACCCAAAAAGCTGTGAAAGGGAATAGTACCCTAAAGAATGCTGCGATGTTCTATACCAAGAACCCAAAGGTTTTGGGCTGGCATGCTGCACTTGGGCTTGGTGGTTATAGCTTGATTTCCGGTAAAGGAGTCATTGACCCGCTTCTTTATCTCATTGGTGGCAAAAAAGCTCAGGAAAATGGTCTTGGAGGTATGGTTGGTCAGGTAGCAGCTGGTGAAAAAGCCCCAAAGATTTATGAAACCGTAGCAAATGCTGCTGGTTCTGTAATCGATGAAGGTGTCGGCTTTTATCAATTCAGCAAAAACTCCCTGGGGAATGCAATGGGTGAAATGACCAATCCATATCAAATGGGGAATGGCTATGTGGGAAATGGCATGGTAAATAATGGTAATGGTCAATACTATGACCCAACCACTCAACAGGTACCTAACCTTTATCAGGCAAGCAATTCTGATACGCAGAGCCAGGAAGGAATAGTTGAACATATGATGGGAGGTATGAACAATCTGGTAAACCAGGTGTCAGGTGGTACGGTATCGAAGATGAATATTCTCGCTTTAGCCCTATCTTCCTATATGATGTTCGGCCGCTTTGGCTGGCTAAGTAAGGCTGCCAGTTTGCTTCTGGGCGGAATGACATTGAAAAATATCAATAACCGTCAGCTTTCCCCTCTGCAGCAAAGACAGTCAAACGTTCAGCAGGGCAATCAGTACAGAAATCCATCAGCAGTGTCCCCTTCACAGGAGACTCCTATGTTCAAGAGTTTGGAAAATCCTATAGAAAGCGAGGAAGATAACATCACCTATCGCTCTAGAAGGATGTAAAAAGAGTAGATACAGCTAAAAACAAGCACAATGAAGAAAAATTATAAAGATATGCTTCTTGAATCTGAAAGTGGCTTCATGATGCCATTCCCCCTGGAAGATCAGGAGGAACTCCAGATCTCTTTAGGCTATGGGGAACAGCAGCATCCTGAAGATGGAACACCATTCAACCATCAGGGTGTAGACCTGCTCACCAACGGAAAATCTCTCTATGCGATGGCCTCCGGCATGATTATCGGTGCCGGGCATGATAGTATTCATGAGGATTATATCATAGCCAAGTATGGAAAATATGAGGTCAAGTATGGTCATCTCATGGAAGCTTATTGTCCCTATGGAACCGTCATCAAGGCAGGGCAGAAAATCGGCAAGAGCGGTCCCTTCTTACATCTGGAAGTCAGATTCGATGGAACAACCGTTGATCCTATGGAATTCCTTTCCATGATCTGGGCCAATATCCAGCAGCTGGCAGCAATGGGTATCCATTCTGCTCCTATGGTGGAAAAGCTTGGAGGAAAGAAGGTCAAAACCAAGTATGACAAGGAACAGGATGAGATTCTGCTGATGATGATGCGGTGGCTTCCATCGTACATGAATGAACTGAGAACAGGAAGCTATGCTCCTCCGAAAAGACTGAAGACCATGCTCCGGCATATTTTTTCAGAGGCTGCGGAACGCAATTTTCTTTTTGAAAAGCTTCCTGATATGGGAAATCCACTGGGACTTACTGACAGTAGCCTACCTTTGGCAGAAAAGATTCAAAACCTTCTTATAGAAGACTTCCTTGGATATTCTTGGTTGCGTTACAATGCATGTCCGGCTTCCTGGAGTGAGACTCAAAAAAAAAACTTTCTCATCAAGTTGCCCAAGATGGATTAGTGGTGGATCCACTTTCTGATTTAAGTATTGAAGTGGAAAGCTATGACATCAAGCATGAAGCCTATGTGTATTTCGATACGTCAGGAAGGAGATGCTGGACAAAGGCATGGTTCAACGGAAGGGAAAAGGGAGAAAATGCAATTGAGATTACCCGACTACAGGCAATCAAGTTCATCAATGACGAGATTTCAGAGGAAGATTGGCTCAGTAGATTCTATCCCAAACAGATGACAGTTTATCATAAAGCCATAGAGCAAGCCCGTCAGCAGCTCCTCGGTTTCTAATTCCTATCATAATGGCAAACGAAAACAAATATCAAAGCTTATCGCAGATTGACTACTGCATGAGACAGTATTTTAGCCGCTACATGGCGCCTGCTCTGACAAATGAGGTTCGTAGCCTGAGGCAAAAACAAAGCCGGGAGTTTCGTGACTCCTGGAACCAAAATGCGTCCCCTTTCGTACCGGTGAACATGCAGATTAGAAATGCAGACATGCAACTTAAAGTCAATAGCACCTGGTATAAGAAAACATCAGATGATTTGATCAGCCGCTGCAAGGCATGGTGGGGAAAAGACGCCAAGTTTTCCAAAGACTACCAAACATTTCTCGATTCTTTCTATCGGGAGCTGGTAAGACAAAATGGAGGCAAAGGTTCAGAAAAACTAGCAGCTTTTGCAGAAAATTATGTGGCTAGGAGATTTCAGAATTTCATTCTCGAACAATTGGCGAGGGAAAAGGTTTCCAAGAACAGTGCCACCTATATTGCCAGAAAATCGATGGATGACAGTCTCTTGGGATTGCTCCCCCAAATTGGTCCAAAGAAGGGCGAACATGATTCTCTCATTGAGAAAAAGGCAGAAGACCTGTATAATCCCAATATGCTGGAACAGGGTATGGCTATTAGCGGTGCCATGGCTATTGATGCAGCAATGACGGGTGGTTATGCATCTGGGAATTCTCTACTGGTAAAAGGAGCCACCAAGGCAGGAATCAAGGTTGCTCCTAAAACCGCATCTTTCCTGAATTCAGCCTGGAGTGGAGCTACTATTGATGGAAGTCTGAGGGCTGGCTTGGCGATTGGCAATAACAAAGGATGGCAAAATGAAAAGTATGCCAAGCAAGATAGCAAGGAAATCTTTCACGATGAAGATGCCATCAAAAAGATTCAGACCGGAAGTGATGCCATCAGAAAGGCAAATACCGAAGTAATGTATCAGCTTAATAGCCAACTGGAACGAAAGATCAAGACTTCTGCTCCTACTTTCTCAATGTATAGCAGGAAAGAGATGGATCATTTCTATGCCAGTCATAAAAATCAGCCAGAAAAACTTCTATCTCAGATTAAGGCTGACTTTTCCAGGCAAGCCATACCCTTCAGGGAAAACAGCCAACCTGCTTCTTGGATGCTGAAGCTCGATAAGAAGCGGCTGGAACAATGTGCTTCTGGCTTTTATGCCATTGCCATGGAGATGTCAAAAAGAAAAAGAGAGTGGATTAATGTTGCTGGAAGACATATGACATTCAAGGAAGTAAGCCAGCGTGCCTTTGATTATGCACAAGCTGCAGTCATTCTGGAGAAAAAACATGCTGCTCCAAAAGCTGTACTTCATAAAGATTTATGGGATGAAAACATGCGACAGCTCGATGACATCATCAATCAAACGGCCATACCGGCATCTTATACTCCACAAGAAGGATATGTAGAAACCTGCAATAATCCCGCAGGCATACAGGATTCGGGAACTCAATCCGGTAATCAGGAACAAAGTTCTACATTAACCAAGGAAATGTTTTCTGGATGGGAAGATGCTTTGGATAAGGTGGGGCTTTCTGGTTTTAGTGATGTAACCAAGAACATGGGCTATGTCTTAGCCATGCTTCCTGACATGATAATCGGCATGTTCACAGGCAAGAATTCAAACCTGCAGTTGGAAGATAATCTACTTCCTCTGTCTGCCATCTTTGGAGGCATGTTTGTCAGAAACCCTCTCTTAAAGCTTCTTTTGGTAGGATTTGGAGGTGCTAACCTGCTGAATAATGCAGGCCATGCAGCACTTGGAATAGCAAAAAACACTGCTGTTCAAAATCCCACTTATAAGAAATATGAGGAGGAATGTTTGAGTCCCAGGATCTCCCACCCTGCCATCAAGGGAAACAGCATGATTGCTGATGTTGACGGAAAGCCCTGCGTCATTGGTATCTCTGAAACGGCTATTGATGCCTATGAGAAAGGCTTCCTTCCTCTATCTACCCTGGCAAATGCAGTGCTAAGAAAATATGATGAAAACTCTGCACTTGCAGCCGGAGAGTATGAAAGGGGTATCGGTCAGCAAGAGCACCTGGATCAATCCAAGGGAATCAAATAGGATGGGCTTCATTTCTGACAAGGTGTAAAGCATCATAGGTAAACGAAGTATTTCAACCAAGTAAATTACGAATTATATATCATTTATGGATTTCGAAGAATTAAACAAGGCTGCTCCTCAGGGAAATGAGCCTACTCGTATTGACAGAGCTCTTGAAAGGTTTGCCAATATGATGATAGAACGCCTGGAGGCCAGCAAGGAGAAAAACTGGGAACAGGGATGGACTAGTGGTACAACCCTGATGGGACTTCCTCAGAATATCAAGGGATGGACTTATGTAGGAGGAAATGCCTTCCTGCTGCAGATGCATACCATGACGAAAGGCTATCATGTGCCGGTTTACATGACAGCTAAGCAGGCACGTGAAAATGGAGCTCTCATCAAGAAAGGAGAACCGTCAGTTCCGGTGTTCAAATGGGGATTGAATGTCAAGGATGAAAACGGCAAGCGCCTGAGTGAGGAAAAATTCCTTCTCCTTTCAAAGGATGAACAGGAAAAATGCCAGGTTCGACCTTATTTGAAGGTATATAATGAATGGAATATAGACCAAACCACCTTGGAAGAGGTCAATAAGAAAAAGTATGATGCCATTCTATCGCGCTTTAACATCATTCCGCTGAAGGATGATGTGGGTATGTACAAGAATGCACCCCTTGACAGAATGTTTGAAAAGCAAGAGTGGCTCTGCCCTATCCAGGTAAATTTGGAAACACCAGGTGCCAGCTATAACAAGTCGCGTGATTTCATCAAGGTTCCTAAGAAGGCGCAATTCAATATTCATGAGGATATCGAAGAAATCTTCAAGGATGGACAGGAGTTCTACTCTTCTGCCCTTCATGAAATGGCTCATTCTACAGGTCATCCGTCCCGTTTGGCCCGTCTTCCTCAGGCCTCTTTTGGTTCAGAAGAGTATGCCAAGGAAGAGTTGGTGGCTGAAACTACCGCTTTTGTCATAGGTAATGCACTGGGATTCTCCAGTAGAATTTCAGAAAATAATGCCGCCTATGTGGATAGTTGGATAAAGACGCTGCGTGAGCAACCCAAGTTCATTGTTACCATCATGTCAGATGTAAACAAGGCATCGCGCATGATATTGGAAGAAATAGACAAGCAGAAAATAGCCCTGGGAGAAAAAGCCCTCTTAGAGGGTAATCTTGATGGTATTGATGAACAAATAAAAAACGATAAACAATTGGAAGAAATGAAGCAACAGAAAGAGCAAAATGTAGAAACTCCAGATAATGCAAAGGGAAAAAAACTCTCTTCAGTCGAGGCATATTTCTCGTCACTGATAAAAAATATCACTTCTGACAAGGAAAGTGAACATACTGTTCTCGCCGTGGAAAGCCTCCCTGAGCTTAGAGCTTATTTTCAGGACAATGAGGTGCTGGGAAGCTGGATAGACGATGTAAGTGATGAAAAGCTTCTCTCGCTTGGAGCCGATCTCCTTCCCAAGCTTCATGCTCATGGGGAGGTCAATGAAACTATAAGGGAGAACGCCAATATGAACGATTCAGATGAAAGTAAGGTGATGAAAGATGATTCTCAGAAGAGAGATTATTATTTCTCGTATCAGTATTTGCAGAGTACTGACAGTACGGACGAGTTTGACCGTCTCACCAAATTGGAGAAATGGGAGGATTTGCTTGTTTTAGCTGAGCAGTATGACCAGGGAGATGCACTCCTTCAAAAAGACACCTTCAAAAATGCAACCAGACAGCATGGTGATGATCTTCTTGTGGAGAATGATCACTATGCCATTGTCTATAACAACACTGTGGGTGGTACTTATGAACTCTTACGCAGAGTCAGCGAACAGGATATCCAACTTTCCATAGTAAGGTATGGATTGGAAAGCGATGCTAGCCAGGATGTGAAAAACATCGCCAATACCATGGAAAGTCAAGAGGTGGAGCAGCCCGTCAGAAATGAAAAGGTAGATTCCCATCAATCTCTGTCGGCAGAAACCAAGAAAGAGGAAGAAGCTTTTCTTGATGCTGATGTGAAATCCCAGATGGAAGCTGAATTGGATGTCATTGACCAGAATTTTCAGGAAGATCACCCCATTCCACATGAGGATAGCGATATCACCACCGATGTTGCAGGCAAAGCTGAGCAGATTGCAGCCACAGGAGTTCCTATGCATGAGGCCGAGAAAGAGGCCAAAGCCATCATTGATGAAGAGAAGCATAGTAACTATCATGAAGAAAAGAGTCACATGATAAAGCAGGAGGAAGAAAAGAAACTGCAGGAAATGACTTCCATTGCCAATGAAAATGCTGCCAAGAAAGAAAAGAAAAGCGAAGCACATCCTGCCTCTCATGCAGATCTGCTTCTTGCTGCACTGGAAAGGGCTAAAACTCATGATGGAGTTTGGATGAATGAAAAGGGCAAGGAAAATGCTGCGTTTCTGGATTCCTTCAAGCCTATCACTGCTTTCAACAACATCATGATGAACTTGCAGAGTGACCTTGAAGGCTTCAAGACCAACCTCTATTCGAGTTATAACAAGGCCAAGGAAAACGATATGCCGGTGATGAGAGGGCAAACCTCGCTTCCTTTCAACTGGACGAAATGGGAATATCAGAACGTGGCTGACCATACGGATACGATATCTAGAGAAGAGTATAACTCTTTGCCAGACATGGAAAAGACCAACTATGCCATCCATGCCAACCGTCAGCGACACCACGTTTATAATATTGATCAGACCATCCTTTCATCAAGTGATGCGCAACGCTATTCTTCGCTGATCAAGGAGAAGGGGCCGCAGATTAAGAACTTTGTTTCAAAACTGGGTACCTCGTCAGAGCAGAAGACTCTCCAATATGTAAGATTACATGAGGTAAAGAACCCGGAAACGGTCATCATGGTCAAAAAAGATAACTTCTATGAAGTTTTTGGTGAAAAGGCAAAGGTAATCTCACCCATCATTGGTGTCGTTTCAACGGAGAAGGATATTGCAGGTGAGAAAGTTGCTCATCTTTCTTTCCCTTCATATGCTCTGGACACAGTGTTGCCTAAGGTGATTAGGGCAGGCAACCGGGTTGCCATCTGTGATACTGTCCATGAACCAAAACTGGGTAAACAGGTAATTCCTGCTGCATCTATTCTATCAAAAGCCTATCAGACGGCAGAGAATGTAGCCAAGTCCTCTGGTATCAAGTATGAGCGTGTGATGGTTTTACAGGATGCCAAGTTCGATAACAAGGCAAATACACTGACTATTAGCGGAATGAGCAAAAAGGATGGTAATGAGCACGTCAATGCGATTATGAAGGCGAATGATATCTACCGTGCCGTGGTTGCAACCACGGGAGTGGAAAGTCGTCTTGACCGCTCTGGCAGAAACAACTTCCTTCCGGATGATGATGCAAAGCATGAAATACTTGTGAGGGAACTTACAGCAGGAGTAATGATGGCCCGTCAGGGATTACCGGCAACTTTCTCACAGGACAGTCAGAAGCTCATCCCATATTGGGAAAGAGAACTGAGAGAAAATAGAAATCTCATGGGTATCATAGAACGCGATGTAAATCTTGCATTGGAGACCATAGATAACCTGGCAGAGAAGCGTCAGGTCAATTATGAGGCCATTCGTGGTCAGCTTCCTTCCAAGGATGTTCTCTCCTCAGGGAAAGACTACTCCATCTCGGCAGATCTCAATAGATTGCCTTCCATGGAATCCAAGGAAATGGTTGTAGTACTCGACAGAAAGCAGAAAACTGCCGATATCATTCTTCCTGCCGGTGCTTCCCTTTTGGTAAACAATGAGGTCCCAGGCATGAACAAGACAAGAATTGGTATTGCCCTGAAGAAAGAAGGTGTGAAGATGGTTAGTTTCTATAATGCCGGCGGAAGTCTTGCCCTCAAGGAGCCAAACAGCTATTATAAGGATAAGGAAGTTACGGTAAGCAAGCTCAAGCAGTTCACTCTTCTTCCTCTTCAAACCTTGGATGTAGCAAGTCAAGCGAGGGAGAAAAAGGAAACAAAGATTGAGAAATTCCAGGCAATTCAGGACTCAGAGGGCAAATATGCTTTCTTTATCAAGCCTGAAAACGAGAAGTCTTTCTCCATATATCCCATGAAGGAGCATCTGAATGCCTACTTCAATGTAATGGGCAAGGACAATAAACTCCAGATGCATAAGGCATTGGCCCAGAAATATTATGATATGGCCTATAGATATCCTGATGCCAAGCAGCAGCTCATCATGCCAAATACGGATGGCATTGATATGAGCCGCCTGGAAAAGGTTAGAATATGCGCAGACAAAAATGATCCCAAGACAAAGGTAGTGATAGCCACAGTAGATGGGGAGAGAATGCAAAAGCCAATTTCCAAACAGCAATGGTATAATCTCTGGCTGGCTGATGACATGGATGCCTACAAGAGAGCTGTTGCTGCCATTACCTTTATCCCGCGGATCAATCAATCAGTCCAAGCATTACTTCAGCCTGCTCAGGAAAGGGAAGCAAGGACAGCTGCTCCTCAGGAAACACCTCAGAAAGAAGAAGTACAGCAAGAAGCAAAGACACATCGAGGATTTCATCGTTAACATTAAGCCATGGGAAGCTGTTCCCATGGCTATCACCAGGGAAAGAATATGGCAATCAATAAAAATGAATTTTATGAAAAGTATGCCCCAATAGCCATCGAGCAGCAGATCAAATATGGCATTCCTGCATCTATCACTTTGGCACAAATGGGATTTGAAAGTAGTTTCGGAACATCCCGACTGGCCAGAGAAAGCTCCAATTTCTTTGGGGTGAAGCAAGGAAGCTCCTGGAAAGGACCTGTCAGCTATCATATAGATGACCATAATCATCCGGAGGCTTTCCGAGTGTACCAGGATGTGAGAGCCAGTGTAGAAGATCATTCCAAGGTTCTGCTGCTTCCTAGATACCAAAAGCATTGTGGCTCAAAGAGTTCACAGGACTATCAAGGATGGGCTGATGGAATCATGGCGGGGGGATATGCCAGCAAGGAAGATTATAAATCCGACTTGATTGGAGAAATTAAGCACTACCATCTTGACAAATATGATGAGATGGCTGTCATTCAAGCAAGGAAGATGGGTGTAGAAATGGGTTATGCCAAGCATCAGAAGAACCCACAAATTCCCATGTCAAAGGATTATGCCCTACCGATTCAATTCGAGAATCTCAAGGTAACAGGTCTGTTCCATGAAAAGAGAAGTGGTCATCTTCATGGAGGGGTTGATATTTCCACTAATGGAAAATATTTGCCTGTATATGCTACAGAAAACAATGGTAAGGTCATTTCTGCCTGTTACGGCAAAGATACCGGAAACATGATCAAGGTTGAATATGCCCAGGATGATGGAACCACACTCCAATGCACATATATGCATCTGAGTCAGATTCATGTGAAGGTTGGAGATACTGTACAGGCAGGACAACAGATAGGAATATCAGGCAATACCGGACGTTCCACTGGTGCCCACCTTCATTTTGAAACCAAGATAAAGGACCTTTCCGGAAAGATTGAGGCATTCAATCCTATCTCTTATCTTGCAGCTATAGAGGGAAAAACCGGCAAACAAACACCACTTTGGAGAAACGGCGAAGATTTGCTGGCTGTGGAAAGAAGCAAATATTCCCCTTCCGTTCAACCGCAGGTAAAGGAAAGTAACGGGAAGGAACTTTTAGCCAATGTCACCCATTCAAATGATCCAACCAAATGGCTTGCCTATTTGATGAGCCAAAATAAGGAAAATGGCAGGGATAATGAAAAGGATGCGTTTTCTGAGCTGATCTCAACACTCTTTTCTGCGGCACTGACTATGGCCGCTAAAATAAAGGCCTCAGAAATGTTGGCAGTAGTCAACAAGGACGCAAAGTTATCTGAATCTGAAGAAGTGACGGACGATTCCTCCTTGGTTAAAAGAAACAGGGAAAAGGTTGATGCTTCCAGGCTGCAGATGCTGGCTAGTACTATCTTTGAAACTGAGATTCCTGAGAACAAGCAAGCTGTTGGACTCAAGACAAGCTTGACATAATATAAATGTATCATCAATCATTAAAACTATAACACTATGATTAAATGTAATGTAACAGCCTGTGGCATTATCGTCAGCAGTGCAGTAGAGAAACAAAACAAGGAAGGGGGAAAATTCCTCGCCTTCACTTTAGTTGTCCCTATTGAGGGAAAAGACAAGAGCGTCAAGGAACTCCATATCGGGGTAACAACGGAAGGTGACCAGACTACCGCCGCTAATTATTCTGCCGGTCGTCGAGTAACTATTAAAGGCAACCTCTACATCAGAAAGGTGGAAGAAGCCGTTTATTACAATCTCCGTTCAGAAGGCGCCATTGAACAGAATGAGTCTTCTGCTCAAGACCGTCTGGAAGGAAGTATGGAATTCAGAGGTAAGATTGGTCCAAAGGGTATTGAATGCAAGACAAGCAAGAAGGGTTCTGCTTTCAAGGTATTCTCTGCCTTCTCTTCAGATAAAGATGGAGAAAAGCGTGCCTTTACCTGGGTTAGCTTCATGGTCAATCCATCGGTTGAATGTACAGTAGAGGCCGGTAACTACGTGGAAGTGCATGGTGACTTGCTGCTTGATGTTTTCAAGAACAATCTTCAGCTGAACTGTCGCGTTAATAAGATTTCCCCTTGGGATATGAACACGGAAAAAACGGCCCCAGCTGTGGGATAAGGTAAAAATCAATCTAGATAGAAATTCATTGCCAGTCAAAGTGGTCACTACCTATGACAAGCAATGAATTCTATCTACTCATTCATCAACGGGAATAGCAAAATATGAACGATCAAATCAATAAAGGCATCGGACATCGTCTCAAGAAGGGATGGAACAGTCTCTTCAAAAATAGTTTGAACGAGGCGTTGAAACCATTTCCGAAAGACCATTTCTTTACTAGAGAAGAGATTGATTTCCTGAATTGCTCCAAAGGTGAGCTGACTCTGCTTGAAAAATGGGCTCTTCAACTCAGCAATTGGGCAAAAGACAAGGCAGAGTGTGCTCCAACTCTTCCAGCCGTCAAATGGCAGAATGGACAGTTGACAACCTGGATTGGTGGTAATAAAGTCATGGAATCCAATAGCCAGCAGGTAGAAAGACTGAAACAGCTCAAGACTGCAGGTTATCAACTACCTGCATTATATGAGTCTATGATTGCTGAGAAACATGGACTTGATCTGGTGGGTACGTATTTTAAAGATCAATCGGGAAAGAATGAATGCATTATCCAGGTTGAGAGGTTTATCAAAGGGGATGAGACTCAAAAGCCCTCCATCGCCTACTCTCAATTCTGCAGTCCTACATCTGACCCCATACTCCATACCATACCCTTGCAGGCATTTCAAGACCTCATTCAATCTCAGGAAATAGTTAACCTGCAACCCTGTGAATTGAAGAAATGGTTAGAAATAAGAGAAAGAGTGAATACTGCCCATGGAGAGTTTTTGGGATTGGTAGAAAAAATCCATCAGGTGTATCCCCTTATCACAGCTGGAATCCTGCCAGATAAGGGAACTTCTTCACTCTACCTCAAGCAAACAGAAAAGGACTTCATACCAAAATCTTGGAACATGAGTAGTTCCGATAGCCTGGTAGTTAGTGGCTATATGGGCAATAGAAGAGACAATCTTCAGAAAATATATATTACCCAACAAAATGCCCATGAGTATGTTACGCTTATCAGACTTGTTGAACAGCAGGTTGAAAAGGACTGCCTGAATGCTCATTTGGAAAAACTCATGAACACCATGGGAAACAGGATTGGTGATAGTATTCTGTATATACCGGCCACTTCTGATGGAATTCAAATAACTAAAGGTTATGTAGATGGAATTCTTCTTTCCAACAATGGAAAACTTTCTGCATTTAGAAATCCAGAACATAAAGAGGTACCTTTAAGTGAAGATGACCTTCAACTCATCAAAAAGGGCTTGATCGAGGAGGGTGTCAATCAAATAATCAGGTTGAAGAGAAACCAGATGCCAGCGAGTAAGCAGGTTAACCTACTTACCAAGGAATTGCCTCTGATTCTTGGTGGAATGGAGTTTTTCAATCAACATTTGGATAAGGCTCAAGAAGTTCAAGTGCCACTCCAAAAGGAAGCAGAAGTAAAAGCTATAAAAGTTCATTCCAATTCAGATGAAGAAGTCTTCCTAATGAGAGACTATGTGCTTTCGCTTCAGAATCCACTTTGTCCACTCTCCGGCAACAAGGAGTTGCTGCCTGCTGATTCTGAGGTAAAACATATTCTAAATCAACAGGAAAAACTGGAGGAAGATTATGATGAATATGTCACCACCATGGATTTGGAAGCCCAGAATCAGATGGAAGAAAAGATCCAGGAAGCTTCCAGCAGATATGAGGAGAAACTCGTATCACTGGTCAATGACTATATTTTTCAAGAGCAGGATTCCAAGCAGGAATCATCGATCATCGAGAATGATAAAATTTATCAAAGTCCGGAAGAAGCGTTTTTTGAACCTATCAAGGGTAGATGGCATACGGAGGAAAACCTGCAAAAACAGGCGTTTTCACAATACGGAGCCTTAATGGCTGACCGTTTGAGCCTTCAGGTTACCTATCCGAACCTCCCATGGCTTAAGAGCATGACCTCTCTTCCAGGTACCTTAGAAGGGGCTGCGTTTGATTGCAAGTTGTCTATCCCTCTGGCTCTCTACACAGAAAAGGAGGGCTATGAAGTTCCCGTTTTCTTGTCAGAAGAGGAACTCAAAGAAGAGCATCTTAAGGTGGATATCTGCAGGGAACCGTTCCTCTTAGCCGATGAAAGCAGATGCCGAAGGATGTATAACATCGAACAGACCAATTTCGCTGAGAAGTACCCTGAAAGATGGAAAGAGCTTAAAAGTCGTTATCAAACATCCAAGGGTGATTTTTCATCCCAACTAAGAACCCTTACCATCAAAGGTCATTATCCCACACTCATTGTTTTCGATGGGAAAAAGAATATGGTGAGCTATAGTGAAAAGGAAAATGTCATTCATATGGCACCTTCCTGTCACTTTGACTTAGAAGATGACTATTTAAGGGACTTATCAATTGGTCTGGTTCGCAGCACCAGGAAAGAGGCATGTAAGCTTCATACGTATGAGCATCTTGTCAAGGAAGACCTGCTTGCCCATATTGGCTGTGCCATGATAGGTCAAATGTTTCATTTTGATGTAAGAAGTCTTGGTTACTGTAAATATTGGAAAAGCCTGCTTACTCAAGATCCTGCTTTTACCAAGAGCGCCCTCTCCCAGGCGGAACATTCTGTCTCTATTATATTTCAGTATGCAGAGAAGGCTTGCCAAGCGAAGACTTCTGACAGAAGCATAGATCTGCGCACCACGACTCCAATTGACATGGATGTAGATGGCAATGGAGTTGTTGAAAGTCAGGAAAACATGGCAGCAGATTCAAGGCAAGGAGAAAATGAAAGAAGCCAGCCTGAAGAAACCATCCCCCTTCATGGGGGAAAGTTGAAACATATAAGATAGAGTTAGCCCTAGGTACGACAGTTCCTAGGGCTTTTCATAATTGCAGGGGTACTTAATCATTCAGAAGACCAATGGAATAAGCTTTTATCATATTGCCAACCCACTGAAACGTTGGCCAGAAACTCACATGATCACCTATATTAAATCGACCATCTTTATTCTCTACAATATATACTCTGTGCCTATCAGCTTCCCTAATTCTGACCTCAGTAGAATCTACAGCAATGACAATACCCCCGAGGAAGCCGTAATCTAACCTGTTGTCTATATTATGGAGCTTGAAATAGGTGTCATTGTAATAAAGCAGTACATCTCCAACTTCAAACTCTTCGTAAAAGCTGTGTGGAATCTTAAGTATGTTATTTCCTTTGTAGCCGACCAGTTTTACGATAGAATTAGCTTTTCCTATCACATTGAAAAGGTTGGATTTATCTTTCTTGATCCGATTATGAAACTTGTCAGGAAAGTAACCTAATATTCCCAGTGTTGCCAAGTGATCACCTGTAAAAGGATTGAATAGGTCTTTATGCTCCATAAACATATCCCTTTTGGCAAAGCAATAAGAAGCCATGAGCCTATCCTTATCAAGAGCTCTTTTCTTCGCCTGTTTCTCATATTCCAGCGAATGGAGCTTCAATGGAGTTGAAATATAAACCCTTCTATCACGGCTGACTTTATAAATTTCATCTCCTATTTGAACGTAATTCTTACAAAATTCAGGTCCAATCACCTTGGATAGTTTGAACCAAATTGTAGAATGTCCATCTATCTCCGTAATGCGCAAAATTGGATATTTTTCCATAATGCTGTCAAAATCTCCGAATTTCCATTCCTGAAAATAGTCAGAGGAACCTAAGCAAGATAACAGTTCTAACACACCTACATAGATAACTTCATTCACTTCACTCTTCGTCATTTCGTTTAGGGCTATCTCTATATCACTTGCATCCTTTGTCTTGTTTTTGTCAAAAACATAAAGATAATTATCCCCAAGCTTGTCTTCTAGCTGTAGATTAATGCTACGTTTGAATTTCGTGTGAGCCAATGCTGTAAAGGTGCCATTATGCTTAATTTGTTCGCTGATCAAACTGCAATACTTTTCGGTCCAGTAGTGTTCTGGCAAAAGAAATACAATTTGAGCGAGAAATCTTATACGCCTCTGCCAGTAATCAGAATCCAACATACCATCCAGTAGTCCAGGATGATTGACCAAATCTTTCAAAAAATATGGTTTCAGAGGGGACAAATCTTGATATCTAGGCACAATGTGGTTATAATAATAGCATATTGTGGATAGTTTGTTTGAAGAACTGTACTTTTTGGCAACCCAAAATAAGAAAGGACCTTCAATATCACTAAGTTGGGCGTTTCGGCGAGTCAATTCAGACTCGATAAATTCCACATCCATGCAAAATAGAAGGCATAGTATCCACCCGTTCTGCTGATAAAGCTTCTTCATATCCTCATTGGAAAGAATACGGGTCAAAAGACCTATCAGACTGGATAGCCGCTTGTTAATCTTCACGTTATAGCTATAGTTTCTCTGCAGATCCAGTACTGCGATGAAATAATCCTTAGGATGACATGTATAATTAAGTGAATGCTTGAAAAGTGCAAACTTTTTGTTACGTAGCATATCACTCTTTGTACTCTGTCCTGGTTCCATTTCGTCCTTGGAGAATAGCCACTCATTCAACCAGCGTTCATCATCAAAGAAATTACGATAGAGTTGTGAGTTTTTGAGCATACCAACTGAATAGACGATGATTTGGAAAAGATCTATTAGTCTGGCTGATACATCTGAGTTGATATAATTCTGCATATTCATAGCCACATACTGCTCCAAATAACTGTGAACATAAGGAGAAGTTACGAAACTGTCGCTTAGAATACCTACAAATTCCTGAAGATACTCATCCACCATGTGGTTTTCTGATTTAGAATAAAAAGCCATTCGAAGCTGATTCAACATCAGGCCTGTTGCTTTTCTATCCAGTTCTGGCAGAATCATTTCAATGGCAAGCTTAATGGCTTCCTTCCAAATACCATTAGTGACATCTACCGGGAATATATGATTTTTTATATAATACTCAGCTATATACAGAGAGCAGAAGTATTCTTGGAATGTTTCATGGATAAATGAAACATAGTCGTAACCATGCCCTAAGCTGTTGATAACCAAGAGTCCGCTTTTTAAAAGCTCATCTCCTACTCTATCACATTGCTCGGAATCCACATAACCAGATATGATTTCCTTAAGATGCTCTACACTATCCGAGATAAAACCGAAATTGCGAAGTTCAAAGGCCAACTTTGCAAAAACTTCAAGCAGACAAATACTGTCTTTCTCTGAAACTTTTAAGCTCTTGGTGAGTTGATAATCTACAAATTCCCTATAAAGAGTAGAAAATCCAACTGGTAGGGAATGAGAATCCTCCCATATGTCAGTAATCATTTTCAACATCAAAGGAGTAGATGCCAAGGAATGAACCATGCCTCTTTTTATCAGGGTATAATACAGCCTACTGTCATGTGTTCTGCGAATCGTATAGTCCCTAATTGCCAAATGGTCAAATGCAAGTATCTCATATTGAGGAATGCCGAACTGGTTACTATATCCGTATTTTCGTGACGTAATTACCACATGAAGCAAAGGATAATGTTCGATGAACCCTTGAATTTCACGGACTGTTTGATCATAAATATTCTGATTTACTTCATTCAAGCCATCGAGAAACAGGACGGAATCCCCTTTCTTCATAAAGTCGTGAAGAGCAGGAGAAGACTGGAAAGGAGAAAGAGCATCAGATAGAGTATAATCTTCTCTGAGTTCTTTCAATGGCACAAAAATAGGTATAATCTGAGAGGTGCCTGCCAGAAAACCTTTTCCCAGGTGGACCAGTTCATGCAAAAGAACTGTGGTCTTGCCAGAACCAGGATTGCCTAAAACGACTAAATGCCGTTCACTACGAATGATGGATGTTATGGTAGAATGCGGCTTCTCCTCGTCTTCAACTTCTTGATCGTCATTTTCCTTTTCATTTTCTAGAATTTCCTCATTCTCTTCCTCAATCTTGGAAAGATAAATGGCGGAAATATCTTCTGCTGCGGTATCAATAAAAGTATTGACATCACAGCCGTCATATTCCTTCAACAGGCAATTAATATATAGGTCTATTTCATTCATTGTTCAAAATTTTAAGCAAAAATATAAAAAAAATCTGCATTCTTCTCATTTTTTGAAAAAAATCTTTGTTTCTTCAACATTATTTAAACTTAGAAAACAGGACCAGAGAAGCTTTGAACCTACCAAATACGAGTAAATTTCATGTAATTCGGATAAATAAAACTAAAACAAGCGCTAATAAATATAAAAATAAGCATTTGAACTTCAAATACTTATATAAAGATTTGGTCTTTCTGTTATTTTTTTGTATTTTTGCAGTCAAGTAAAACAAATTCCATTAATTGTAAACCACAACATGTATCAAGATAATTTAGATAATGACATCTATGAAGATGACTACTATGATACTCCGATTGGACGATCTAATTGGGGACCCAATTTATTTGCAAGAATCGTAGAATTCCTGCAGAAGTCAACATCTCCAGACGTCATCCGTTTGGGAATTATTGCAGATGTAAGAAACTCTACTCAATCTGAGGATCCTTCTACCTACTGGGAGAAGGTCGAAACCATGCGCCGCTATGCAGACAGTGTTAACAGAGGTTTGGGCTTGCCGGAGGATTCCCATCTCAGGTCACTACTGCAGTCCACTGAATGGACGGACTATGGACTGTTTTCCATGAACTTCATTTCCAAGATGAATCTTGACTATGCAGGAATCTGTATGGATGAACAGACGAATCTTACCTATGAGAGTATGATATTTCTCATTGCGCTTGTCAAGGGTATGAGCATGATTAATCTCAAGCATCCATCTTCTTCTGAAGAGAACATGAACATATATACATACCTCATTCCTAGTCAGTTTTCCACTTTCTCTTATGCTTCTTTCCTCAATGTGGCAAGTAACCGTCTTGTTGACAAGGCTGAATTGACACAGGAAGACATTGATGACCTCTCTCATCTTGCTTTTAAAAGCCGCTATTGGAAGCAAGGCAACTCACTAAAAGGCAAAGATAGCAAACTGTTCATCGATGTACTGAAGAATATCCTGTCAGACATCCTGAATCTCACACTCAATGTGGATACAGATACTTTCTCAAAGCAAGCCAGGAAAGAAGAATTAGTTGCATCCATGCCGAAAGAATTAACTCTTTCTTTAAATGATAAAGAAAGCCAAAACCTTAGTATCTCAAAAGCTGTAGAAATAGTTCTCTCACAGTATTCTACTCCACAAACCAGAGAAACCCTGCTAAGGGGAGTGATGGGACTTAGACCTGATACTAAGGACAGTAGTTTTACTACAATGCTAGCCAAACTCCATAAGCAAGAGCTGATCAATTATTATGAAGGTGGTCTGATTGGTCTGAAAGGTAAAAGATTTGGAAGAGGCTACAAGAAAGTGGATCGATTGCAGAAGACTGGTAAGATGAAAATAGAGTAAGACGCAAAAATAAAACTTAAGAGGGTGTGCCATCTGTCCATGACCCACCCTCTTGATATCTTTTAATTCATACAATCCTTCACAGACTATATGAATCCTACAATGTAAAAAATTGCCATTTTAAAATGCTCTTTAATTTTATGAAAAAGTGATAGTGCCTCACACGAGGAACAATTAATCTAACATGCAGAATGGCAATGAAGAACTGATACAAATGTAATTTTATAGATTCCTAAGACAAAATCTAGATGTATTGTTGGCAAATCCGTTTGATAGCCTTGCCCAACGTATTTTCATCCAATCTGATAGGCTGAAAATGACCATTATTCTCAAAATTTAGGAAATCCACGACATTCCACCATTTTTCAATATCTTCCATGGGAACATTTAACTCTGCGGCACAGCTATGCTTGTCAAGAGAGGTGGGATTCCTGTAACGCCAAAGAGTGATATGCTGTGCAGCATGAGAACAGCTAAGCTCATGAAGGAATTGAGTATCTTTTCGCCATTTCTCAAACATCCCATTATCAATACTGTTGGACTTTTCCGTAGAAAGTTCCTCAGAATCAAGGAATAGACCATTATACTCATCCAAAAAATCCCTGGCTGCCTCTTCATCCACCGTGCAGGCATGTCGGTGACACCACTCCTTGAACCTATCGCTCATTCCCCGTGAATGATGCTCAATATACTGAAGAGCAGAGATGTCTCCCTGTTCATACCACGAGAGAAGCTCATGCTCCTCATAGTAACCTGAAAGTATCATACCCATAATAATTAATTAGCGTTATCGATGAAGAGCGTTACTTCTCACTTGACTAGCCTTCTCTTCTAAGGCATCTATCATCTCCTGGGTATAATCTTCTTCTCTAACGTAAGATAAGGCTCCGTCATTTACCCAACATCCATTAATGCCAAAGTTATATAATGGAAGATTTTCTCCTGCAACTTCCTTCTCCCAGGCAACTCTATCTCCATTAACCATTCTAATACCCACGTCCTCTGTCAAGTCGATACCAACGGTTACAGGTGATTTATCCTTGCTCAGGCATAGAATTTCACCATGCATAAGTTGCTCAACATCACTTCTTTCCATATCAATGCTCTTTCCGAGTACCTTGATGTTATGCTCAATCACATGAGAAGGCATGGACATAATCTGATGAGTGGAAGCATCCAACTGGTAATAAAGGGCATCTTGCTCTGAGTATAAAGCGCTTCCATTCCTGAGGATGCTTTGCTGCTGCTCCCCAAATTTCTCCAGCAAGGTACTCTCCTTGTAAGGCATGAGCATGACATCAATGCCATCCTCTACTCTTACCAAGGAAAGCCTTGCGAAGTAATTACCAGCCTTACCTTCACTATCCTGAATACTAATGGGCAGAAGCGGTGTACGCTGCCCCGAAAGCAACTGTTCCAAAACCTTCATGGGAAGATCTTCTACCATCTCCTGTGAGAGACCAAATGAGGCTAGCAACTCGTAAGGAATCTCGCTATCCTGAAATCTTTCTACTTTATTCATATTTCTTGTTTTTTGCCGCAAAGTTAACTGATTTTTCTGATTTCAACCACCTCTGCATAATCAAAGTGAAAAATTAACACTTTTCAGACTGTATCTTGACAGAAATGGCGTTTTTATGTTAAAAATGAAAATCGATTTATATCTCTCAAATATTTAAAAACATTCCTTTTACCTTTGCACCATCATAATAAATAAGGTGACATGAAAAAAAGACTCAAATGGATAATTCTGTGCCACATTTTCCTGCCCTTTCAGGCACTGGCACAGATGCATACGGATGACATGAACTACTGGATAGAGAAATACCAAAGCGTCAGCTATCCCTTAAAAAGCATCCATATCAGCTCCTCCTATGGTAAAAGAGCTGACCCCTTTACGGGAAAAGGCAGGTTTCATCAGGGAATTGACCTGGAGGCTAAATACGAAGTTGTATTTGCCATGTTCGATGCAGAGATTAAAAGAGTGGGCTATGACCCTATGTCTGGTAACTTCATCACCCTGAAAGCCGGCAACTATACCATCAGCTATTGCCACCTTTCTGAAATCTGGGTCAAAGAAGATGAACTGGTTTATGCGGGACAGGAATTAGGAAGAAGCGGATCGACAGGAAGGGCTACCGGACCACATCTGCATATTTCCTGCAGGCTTCATGGTAAAATAGAGAATCCTTACCATCTGCTTACTTTCGTCAGGGACACCCAACTTAAAGCAGTAGAAGCATTAGGGCTTAATAAGGACATCAAGCTAAGTCCTGAGGATTTCCTGAGAACCTATGCCCCACAAGCCATGCATCAGCAAAGGAAGTATGGAATTCCGGCATCGGTGATACTATCCCAAATGGCATTTGAAAGCGGATGGGGCACAAGTAAGCTGGCAAGATCAGGACATAACTTCTTTGGTATAAAGGCCAGCAGCCGCTGGATAGAAAAAGGTCTTCCCTACAGCATCCATGCCGATGACAGGGAAAACGAAAAGTTCTGCAATTTCTCTTCTCCGGAAGAAAGTATGGAATATCATTCCAAGCTCTTGATGAGTGAGCGCTACAGACGATGCCATCAGTATGCTCCCACTGACCACAAGAATTGGCTTAGGGGAATCAAGGCTGCCGGTTATGCTACCAACATCCACTATGTAAGAAGCTGCGAGAAAATCATCAACCGCTATAAGCTTTATAAATACGACTATCTTGCATCCAAGACATAATCCCATTATATTATACATTATTATATATAACAATAGAAAAAGAACGAATGAAAAGATTAAGACTATCATTGCTGGGCCTCTTCATGAGTGCCGTTGCCGTACAAGGCCAGGTCGTCTTCTCAGAGGATGAAAAGAACTATGTGGCATCTTATGCCTCTTCAACATCAATGGAAACTACAGCTGCGACTCCAGGTTCACAAGACATACCGGAGAATGGATTCCATCCGTCTGGCATTTTGTCCAATTGGTATGTATCTGGAAAAGTGGCTGCAACAGCATTTGCAGGATTCCCTCAAGGATGCAGTGATCTCTTTGATAGAACCACACCCTCACTCCAGGTTACCCTTGGAAAATGGCACACCCCTTATTTTGGCACGCGTCTTTCCTTTGAAGGTCTGAAATTCAAAACTGCTCATCTGGAGAAGCATGATTTCAGAAACTACCATCTGGATCTGATGCTGAATGTATCTGCATTTCATCAGGAAAAGAACGAGAACATGTCCAAATGGAAATTCGTACCCTTTATAGGAGCTGGTACAATTCATAACTCCACACTCCATAAATCACTGTTTGCCATCAACTATGGCTTATTGTGCAGCTATCGAGTGGCTGGCCGTCTCAGTGTCAGCGCAGAATTGGGTGGAACCACTACCAAGGAGAGTTTCGATGGTATGGGTAACGGAAATCGCTTCAAGGATAATCTGATTGGTGCCAAAATGGGATTGACACTTGATATAGGTAAGCAGGGCTGGAAACATAAACAGAATCCTGGATTTATCTATAGAACTCCAGTAGCAGAAACAGCATCCATGTACTTCCCAAAGAATAACTATCGTGGATTAAAACAACTCACAGAAAGGGTGAAGGCTAAGGAAGAAATGGAAAAGAGCAACTTGAGGAATCATTTCGATGCACCGATACTTTTCTTCTTCAAGATTAATACCGCAGACCTGATTGATGTACAGCAGAAGGTGGAAATCGCAGAAATAGCTGCAGCTATGAAGGAATATAACCTCAAGGCAAAGGTCATCGGTGCTGCGGACAGCCAAACTGGTTCCAAGCAGCATAACAGAAAGCTCAGTATCAAAAGAGCCAAATATATCGCCAAGCTCCTGATTGACGCAGGAGTAGAGAAAGAACGACTCCGTGGAATCAGCCAAGGTGGTATCAATATCTACAAGCCCTATACTGCCAACCGCCATACATGCGTCATTCTTTCAAAGTATCAAGCACCAGATGATAAACAGTAAAAAATGAGTGTTCTAAGAAAAAATACAAACCCTAGGAGTTGGGATATAGCACCCCAGCTCCAGGCCACGTTGAATGCCAATGGTATGCAAGCCCATCTTATCCAAACTCCTACCGGGCAGTTTCAGCTTGTAACCCTGGCACACAACTCTTCCACTCCAAGGTATTATGACCTCACCTCAAAGCAGGTGGAAAACCTTAGAAACGGAGGAACCAACTCATGGAATAAAAAAGCCTATGAGACTTTTACATCCATAGTTAGAAATGACTATTATATGCCGGGTGCATGGGTCACAGCCAAGAATGCCAACTCACCGGTAAACCACGGACTATGGGGACATACGATCATGGATGGAGAGTATGGCTACCGAGAACCGCGCTTTGGTCCTTTCATGGGAGCCAGATATGGCAGATTCAACAACTTCATGGATAGATATGCGATGCTTTCTCATAGAGGCTTCCATATAAGACGAATTGAGGGCAGACCTTATTTTGCTTCCTCAGCTCCGGTAGTCATTGACCGTCCCGACGGAAAACTAAAACCAGGAGAGTTCAAGAGCGGTGCATATGGTTTCTATGACAAGGGAAACCAGGCTACCGATCCACTCAGTTCTCTGGAGATTCAAGCCAAGCCAAAAGTTCTCGTCCGTCCACAGGGACAAGCAGAACCACTTGATAAGGTAATGGGTACCAACCTCTATCCTACGCCAGAGCTCTTCCAACATATGCTCTCCACCCATGGGGTCATCATTGATGAGAAAAACAAGACCCTAACAATCAAGTCCTCCCAGGTGAATAGAAATCTGCAGTATGAGCTGAAGGACGAGGAACTTGCCAAGCTCATGGCGGAAAACTTCAAACCTTCGGGTAAAAAAGGCTCCAAACAGGAAAAGGTTGTATCCATCGATGAGCGCCTTTCAATCATCAACCAGGTGATAGAAGGTGATTTCAAGGATCAGATTACCAGGCAGATGCTCAACTCCAAGGATTATGTCAGTATCGGTCTCAAGCCAGAGGTGGAAAAAGAGCTCTTTGTCAGCCAGGCAGAAGCCACACATCACCAAAAGCAGCTTGACGTCATAGCCCTGGAGCATCCACGTGCCAGCTATCATACCGGTTACATAGACAAATGGAACTCCATTGGAGTGGCGGATGGAAGAATGCTCTCTGAGGACAAAGGCTTCTATCTTCCCGTCAAGGATGGAAGAAGGGTGAGTGTGGGAGAAATCCTGGCCTACCCTACTCATGATGGCGAGAAAACATCATTCAGAATGACTGCCGTCATCAATAATCAGATCATGAGCCGCGAGATATCCAAAGATGAATACATCAAATTCATCAACTATGATGACGAGCATCGCCTTGTGCTATTTGACAAGGTTTTTGACGAGGTAAAGATCAAAGCTGCATCCAATGGCAGAAATGAAGATTCCTTCCTCTCTGGGAATCTGGACAAAGCTCATGGAGTAGTTACTCTTGAAGGCAATTATAGTTTGGTGGGTGAATCAACTAAGGCCTATATTACATCAGCCATGGCTTGGAGGGATCAGATTTCCGGCGACTATCTTCTGAACCTGCGAGATTCCAAGGATGTGGGCATGTGGTCGTTCAAGATTTCGGAGAAGGAGTATCAGGATTTCAAAAATGCCAGCAATGAAGAAAGAGCCAAAATGCTCACCCGGCTTCTTCCTCTCAAGGATGAAAAAGGCAACAAGCTGGAAGTGATGAAGGAAATCCAGCTCCCACTGTCCAACGCAGAACAGAATCTCAATACTGGCTATAGCAACGAACGTATGGCCAGCTTCCTCAAACAACGTGGGTTTCATGTTGAATCTCTCTCGAAAAAAGACCTTCAACAGCTTTTTGCCTCAGAGAGTAAATCCTTGGGAAACATATCATTGGAACAACTCCAAAAAGAAACCAGGATTGCCTTGCTGGGAGATGCAAAGGTCAATGGAGAAGGACTGGAGAACCTCAAACCAAGCAAACAGTGGAGAAGAGGCGGTGAACATGGACGAGCCACCGAGGTCAGTGACATCGCTGTTGAACGTCTGAAAGATGCCGATGGAAATGTCATAGAAGGCAAATATAAGATGTCTGCTGTCATCGACGGCAATGTGTTTTCCCATGAGATTACCCAAAAGGAGTATAACAAGTTCTTGGCGGTCAATGACTATCAGAGGATGAAGCTCTTTGACAAGATCTTCCCCGAAGTTAAGATGCATACCAAGGAAGGTCACGGCTTTAATCTGGGAGCAGCCATACTAGCAGCTGTAACCACAGGTTTGGATGTAGCTTGCAGCCTGTCAAGACCGGCCACGCCACGTCCTGACATCTATGAACATAAGGGAGTTTATTATAAACCAGGGGTAGTAACTCCTGCCGAGGTGGCCGCTGCCAAGTTTGAGAATTTCAATCATGAAGAGTCTCTATCTAGGGGCGAAGGAAGGGGAATGGGCATCTAGTCCCACTCTCCTTTCAAAGAATAACAATCAATCCATATCATATGCATAACAATGAAAAAAAATCATATCCAAGTATGACGCTGCGTCCTTGCTATAGGTACATCATTCTTACACATCTGTTATTTGTTCCGTTGATATTGGTTTTGGCAGGGATGGATGATCCCTCCTCCACGAACAGACTTCTGGGTTTCCATACCCTTGCCTTCATGTGTGGAGTTGGTGTCATAGTCAGCATTTTATCTATGTTGATGACCAGTTACACGATAACCTCAGAACAGATCATCATCAAAAAGGGACTTATGGCAAGAACAACCCACTATATAGAGCTCTACCGCGTGGTGGATTATGAGCAGCAGCAAGACCTTCTACAGCTATTGTTCGGTATCAAAACGGTCTTTATCCTTAGCCGTGACCGAACCAATGGCTGTCTGAAAATGGTGGGAATCGACGCAAGCAAGGATATTGTGGGAGAAATCCGGAGAAGAGTAGAATACAACCAAAAAAGAAAGGGTATTTATGAAATTAACAGTTGACAGGCAAATCCTGCTGATTGCTCTGCTTTGCTGGGCATTTGGCATCAAGTGTCACGGACAGGGCGCAGTGACCTCCAACCCATTGGAATATGCAGCCATCCAGCAGGGAGAAGCCAGGATTAATGGTCAGGTGAAAAGCCAGACTGATGGAATGGAAAACCTGGCGGGTCTGCAGGGGACCATGGTGAAGGAAGCAAACATCATGAAGAAATGGGAGAAACAGTATAACGCCTATCTCACCACTGCACAGGGCTACGCCGAAAAGATAGCTCTGGCATCCACCTTGTTTCAAGATGGCATGCAAACGCTTACCCATCTTTGGGAGATAGACCTTGCCAGAAGAATCAATCCTGAAGGAACCTTTGCTACCATGAGTATGAACAACCTCTATATGGAAGCGGCAGCTGAACTTACCAAAACCTATCGTATATTGAATCAGGTCATTAAAAAAGGAGGTAAGGAAAGCATGCTCACCGGTGCAGAACGCACCATGCTCCTATGGCAGCTGAGCAGTGAACTGGAGCAATTGAATAAAAAGCTCCGCAGCTTGACACTTAGCATCACCATCTATAATTTTGAAGATGTGTGGAATCGTGCCATCGCAGGCAAAATAGAGAAAACCAATGCCATGATAGCTTCGGATGCCCGAAAGCGTCAAGCCAAGGCCATGAAGCAGGTGGCCAGGTTCTACAGGGTAAGGCAAGAACATAAACCATGGTTTAAATAATGAAGAAGAGATGAAGCAATATATCATATTATTGGGAGTATTTCTCCTCCTCTCTCTCCAGGCAAAGGCCCTGAGCGGAGGAGATGTGACAAGAGCCGCGCTTTTCACCACCTATGCCAAGCAAGCCAAGCAAACTCTGCTGGCTCAGAAGAAAGCCATGGGACTCAATCTCACCGGTCATAAGTTCCTGAAGGAGGAAATGGAAGAAATCACCGATTTCCAAAAACAGTTCAATGACTATCTTGACAGTTTTGGTGATATCCTGAGTATTGCTGCCGAAGCTTATGGCATCTATTTCGAGGTGGATCAGGCATTCAAAAACATCCGTCAGCTCAAGCAGACCAGCGTAGCTTGTCCTGCCAATCTCATTGCAGTGGCTGTTTCTGAGCGGAAAAACAATATCTATACGGATATTGTAGAAAACGGTATCCAGATAGCAGGAGACATCCAGCATCTGGTACCCTTGAAGCAAGATAAGGATCAGAATGCAAAGATGACCACCCAGGAAAGAATCCAGGGCATGAGCAATGTCAGAAGAAGCCTGAGGGCTCTCAACTACAAGATGAGAAAGATGAACAGACTTGTCTCCTATACCACCCTCATGGACTCATGGTTTGAACTTCGGGGACATCCCAAGCGCACAAGAACCATGACAGAGATAGTCACATCCTCTCGGAAACGATGGATGCAAAAAGCCATCAGTGTCAAACATAACAAGTAAGAAATGGAAGAATCAAAAGAATTACAAGGAACCTATACCCTCTTTAGGGGCGTCATTTACGTGACACTCTTGCTGGAATTCTTCATGTATGCTTTCAGCCCCGAAGACCTGGACTTCCTGGGAGGCATCATCACGGGTCTCCACCGTCAACTCCAGCATCTTTCAGTATATCAGTTCCTGCCCTACAGCAAAATCGTGACCCTGATCATGGTCATCATCACCTGCATCGGCACCAAGAATAAGAAGCAGATCGAGTATGATGCCAGGCGCATGGTCTTCTGGCCCATATCCTCCGGTCTCCTAATTACCCTTTTGTCCGTGGGTATCTACTACTGGGACTGGAACTTCAAGATAGGAATCCTGAGGGGAAACATCTGGCTATATATGCTGCTCTCCATAGTAGGAACGATTCTGGTACATGTAGCCCTGGACAACATTTCCAAATACTTCAGAAGCGGCATGCTCAAAGACCGTTTCAACCTGGAGAACGAGAGTTTCGAGCAATCTACAGAATGCGTCAGCAACGCCTACTCCGTAAATATCCCGATGCGCTTCTACTACCAGGGGAAGTTCCGACATGGCTGGATCAACATCATCAATCCCTTCAGAGGAACATGGGTTGTGGGAACTCCTGGTTCCGGAAAGACCTTCTCGGTGATAGAACCCTATATCAGACAGCACTCCCAAAAAGGCTTCTCCATGGTGGTGTATGACTATAAGTTCCCCACCTTAGCCACCAAGCTCTACTACCACTATAGAAAGAACAAGGAACAGAACAGACTCCCCGAAGGATGTAAGTTCCGAATCATCAACTTCGTTAACGTGGAATACAGCTGCAGGGTCAACCCTATCCAGCAAAAGTATATCGGTAATCTGGCTGCCGCCCAGGAAACTGCCGAAACCCTGATAGAATCCCTTCAGAAAGGTCAAAAAGGCTCTGGAGGAGGTAGCGACCAGTTCTTCCAGACATCCGCCACCAACTTCCTGGCCGCCTGTATCTACTTCTTCGTCAACTACGGCAAGAAGCCATACGATGAACAGGGTAATGAACTGGATGCAGAATATAGCGAAGACCCGGAGACACACCATAAACGTCTTACTGGTAGAGTGTATGCCAAAGGTTGCCTCGGGCAGATGGATAAACTGGTGGAACCAGCTTATTGGAAAGGTCAGTACTCCGACATGCCCCATGTACTCTCCTTCTTGAACCACTCTTATGAGGAGATTTTCGAGGTCCTGGTCACCGACCCCGAAGTATATCCGCTCCTGGGACCATTCAAGACAGCCTTCGACAACAAGGCCATGGAACAGCTGGAAGGTATGATCGGTACGCTTCGAGTTCAGACCTCGCGTCTTGCAACCAAGGAAGCCTACTGGGTATTCAGCGGAGACGATTTCGACCTGAAGGTTTCAGATCCTAAAAATCCGAGCTATCTGCTTATCGCCAATGACCCTGAAATGGAAAGTATCATCGGAGCTCTGAATGCTTTGATTCTCAACCGTCTGGTAACCCGAGTAAACAGTGGGCAGGGCAAGAACGTCCCTGTAAGCATCATTGTGGATGAGCTGCCGACTCTCTACTTCCATAAGATAGACCGCCTCATTGGTACTGCCCGAAGCAACAAGGTGGCAGTAACGCTGGGATTTCAGGAACTTCCACAGCTGGAAGCCGACTATGGTAAGGTGGGTAAAGACAAAATCATCACCACTGTGGGTAATGTCATCAGCGGTTCGGCCAGAAGCAAAGATACCCTGGATTGGCTCTCGGGTGATATCTTCGGTAAGGTTGTCCAGCTCAAAAAGGGTATCACCATTGATCGAGACCGTACATCCATCAACCTCAATGAGAACATGGATAGCCTGGTACCAGCTTCAAAAATCAGTGACATGGCATCCGGTTGGATCTGCGGGCAGACAGCCAGAGACTTCACGGTTACCAAAACCGGCAAGAACGGCTCCATGAACATCCAGGAAGCTGAGGAGTTCAAAACCTCCAAGTTCTTCTGCAAGACCAACTTCAACATGGACGAGATCAAGGCAGAGGAAGCGGACTACAAGAACTACCCTCTCCCCATATTCTATAACTTCAAGTCCACAGATGCCAAGGAACGTATCCTTTATAACAACTTCAACCGCATCGATCAGGAAGTAAAAAATATGATCAAGAAGATTCAGACAGAATTCGGTAAGTCCGGAAAAATGGAAGCTCCTGCGTCCAAATAACTATGGATATGAGCCCGCATTTTGCAGACTCATATCCATAAACCTTTATGTTTTCGGATCATATCACTATCTTAAAACATTTGCTTAACTATTAACCAAGACGATATTGCTCGTCAATTCAAGAACAAATTTTCTGTGAGCCATCTTTTTTTGCCTTAGAGTTCTATGGTATCAGTTTTTTTATTACCTTTGCAGCAGAAAAGATGAAAACAATCAGTGTCATGAATCAATCTGATTAAAAGTAAGAAAACATTAATTGAATCTATAATGACAGATATGTCCATAAACATACCAATAGTTCTCGGATTAGCAGCCATCATTATGATAGCTGTCATTTTGTACGTATGCATCAGAAGACGACTCCAAGCTATCGTGAAGGATAAAAATGAATCAATCACTGAAGAGCTCTATGGTTACGACGCAGGAAAGAGACAGCTTGAAAATGAAATAAACGAGAGAACCAAAAGTCATGATGACATAAATGCCTTCGTTGAGAGCAGGTTTGCAGACTCTTTCATTACCCATGAAAATGAAAGAGAAATAAAAGACTTCTTCTATCCCCTCTACGAGGAACTTAGCTCACTCCTTAAAAGAATGAATATCTTTTCCATCACAGATGAAAAGATAACAGACTTCATCTATCAATATGAACAGATATCCAACCTGGTCAAGAAACACAATGCTCAGCAGGAAGATAGAAACATCAAAGCAACGAAGGACTTCTTTGACCATATCCTCAAGTATCCTTTGGACCTGCAACAGAGAAAGGCTATCATTTCAGAGGAAGATAATTGCCTGGTAGTAAGCAGTGCTGGCAGTGGCAAGACCTCCTCTATTGTTGGAAAGGTCAAATATCTAACTGAAATCAAGCACGTAGATCCCAAAAAGATCTTGCTCATCAGTTATACCAACAAGGCTGCTGCAGAATTGACAGACAGGATGGATATTCAGGGGTTAAGAGGTTATACCTTCCATAAACTGGCATTGGATATCATTGCCAGGGAGCAGAAGGTCAAACCGAGCATCTGTGACAATACAGATTCCCTCTTTGTTTCAATCTTCCATCAACTCCTTGAGAATGAAAAATTCAAGCAGGCAATTCTGGTATATTTCATCGACTACCAGGTACAGGAAACTGATGAGGAGAAAAGATTAAAGCAGAAACGCCAAAAACTTGCCTCCATGAAAGATAACAGGATCAAGGCTGTATTGCCAGACATGGATGGCAAACCTATTTACGTAAGAAGCGAAGAGGAGAAAAAGCTATGCTTTGTTCTTTCCTCTCTTGGACTCAAATTCAGATATGAAGAAGCTTATGAGCATCAGGTCTTAGACGAATATCATAGCCAGTACAGACCTGATTTCAGTATCCACTATGAGAAAAATGGCATTCAGAAGCGACTCTATCTGGAGAATTTTGGAGTGGATGAGCACGGTATGGTTCCCATGTGGTTTGCTGAAAGCAAAGGCATTTCATACGAGGAATGCAATCAGCGATATGGCGATGGAATCACCTGGAAAAGAGAACTCCATAGAAAGTTTGGTACCACACTCATAGAAACCAGCAGTGCTGATTTCCATTATTTCGATATAGCAGAAAAAGTAAAAAAGCTTTTAAAGAAAGAAGGTGTTCCATTTGCTGAAATACCAGGAGAAAAGCTCTATGATATGGTTCTGCCTAAAAACAGCAAGGAGGAAAAGGTATTCATCCGCCTCGCAGTTACCTTCATTACACTGATGAAAACCAACTGCAAGAGTATTTCTGAAATCAGGAACCTGGCCACTAAGGCACATGACGAGAGAAGCCTCTTCATCATCGATAACATCATCTGCCCAGTGTATGAGAAGTATGTGGAGTGTATGGAGAATAGCCAGCAGAAGGATTTTACGGACATCATCCTTGAAGCTACTATGCTCTGTGAGAAATGGCAACAAAGTCCTTATGAGTATATCATTGTAGATGAGTTCCAGGATATATCCATGGATCGATACAGATTTCTGCAAGCCCTGAGAAAAGGTGAACCTAAGGCCAAGCTTTTCTGTGTGGGAGATGACTGGCAATCCATCTACCGATTCTCAGGAAGTGACCTCTCTTTGTTTACGGATTTCGAAAGCTTCTTTGGGCATACGGACTTGAAAAAGATAGAAACCACCTATCGATTCGGTAATCCTCTGGTAAAACTGTCTTCTGAGTTCATCCAGAGAAATCCGGTACAGATAGCAAAGCACATCTCTCCATTCAATGAATCGGCCCATACAGATATGCTGTTCTATGAATATGACAGATATAACTATGCATCTACTGTCAGCAGTATCATTGCCAGCATTCCAAGTGACAAATCCGTATTCCTCCTTGGTAGATATTCCTTTGATGACTATTATCTGTCCCAAAACTTCCAAAGCGTGAAAAGAGGCAACAAGTTCTTCTATATCATCAACGGAAGGGAAATAGAGTTCCTCACAGTTCATAAGTCAAAGGGACTGGAGGCAGATTATGTCATCTTGCTTCAATGCAATAAAGATACCTTTGGCTTTCCATCACTGATGAATGATGATCCTATTCTCAATCTCATTCTTGGCAAGGGTGATGAATACCCTTATGGAGAGGAGCGGCGTTTGTTTTATGTGGCAATCACAAGAGCCAAGACAAGAACATTCATCATGTACCACACCAAGTGTCCTTCTGTCTTCGTAACGGAATTGCTCCATCCAGAAAGACTCAAAGAGGATTATAGCCCTCATAGGAATGCCAATAAACGATGGGGCAGAAAGGGAGATGCATATCTCTTGAAGCTATTCTCTGATGGCATGAGTATCAAGCAGATCTCTCAACTCATGGGACGTAGTCAAACCTCAATAGTCATGCGCCTTCAAAAGCTGGGTGTCAGCTTTTAACTTACAGGAGAAATTCAAAAAAGCAAAATGTGCAGACCTAGTAATTAAGTCTGCACATTTTATATATTCCTTATGCATAAGTAAGCTATAAAGTCTCCCAGTCACTACCAAATGTTTGGATAATATCAATCATCAAAACGGTAGCGGACCTACAGGATCTGATAAAGGTGGTGGTGGAATGCTACCCTTCTTCTTTAACGGATCTGAAACTTCAAAACCCATGCTATCAACCAGATCTGATGCATCACTCATCAAACCGGTAGAAGTATTAAACTTGGCATAGCAACGTCCCAAAGGTCCCAGTCGATTCTTGGGCACACTTATCTCTATCAGACCATGAAGGTCATTTCCCCGCTCATCCGAATAAATATGATAATACTCTGGACGATGCAACAAGATAACCATATCACTGTCATCTGCCACTGTTCCACTATCCCTCAAATCAGCCAGACGCGGACGTTTCTCCTCCAATCCTTCACCATCTATTCTGTGACGATTCAACTGGGAAAGAATGACCACGGGAACCTCCAGCTCCTTGGCCAGTTCTTTCAAGCGGCGAGTAATGTAGTTCAAGTCAAGATAACGATTGTCAGAATATCCGTCCCTTGCATTGAGCAGCTGTACATAATCAATGAATATGATATGTATGTCATGCTTTTCCTTAACCTCACGGGCCATCTCACACAACTTGTCGATATGGTTAATCATCTTGGCTTCCAGATATATGTGAGCATTTTCAGCAGATCTTGATAGCTTTTCGAAGGTCACCCATTCGCCTGCATTGAGTTCTCTTGAATTCAACGCCGTAGTCTTGATATTGCAGACAATAGACAGGAGCCTATTGGTCCAAGAAGTATATGTACCCTCTAAAGAAAAGAAGAGCACAGGATGTTGCTGCTTGATGGCAAATTCATTAACCAAATTGAGCGCAAAAGAGGTTTTCCCCATTCCGCACATTCCACCAATCGTCACCAATGTACCCGAATAGAAGTTCCTCAAGAGTTCATCAAGATGCCTGATACCACTTCTAAAGGAGTTGGAATTCTTGTTAGCAGCCGCATTAGTAAGTTGATTTCCAACAGTCTGCAGCAGCTGAGATATGGATTTGACGTTTTCTTCCATTTCCTAAATTTTAAAAATTCATATATTCAACCTATCATTTACCAAAAAGGAATCTGAGTATATCCCCAAGTCCAAATGTGGTTCTGCGATACACCCTATTATAGAGAGATTTCTTGGGATTGGTCAGCAAGCCTATCCCTCTTCTCCCATAACCAGGAATGATAGCACGTTTGATAGCACGCTTGGCTCTTCCTGTAGTTCTGGCAGAGATACTGCGCTTAAGTGATGGTGTTCTAAATCCGAATTTCATGATCTTCACCTCCAATTATCTTTTTGATTTACTACTACTCTCCCAATAAGAATAAGAAGAACTCTTAGACGGCATTCTTCCCCTTACCTGTCCTCTACCAGTAACCTGACCATACTTGTCACGATAGGTAATGGTACCCTTGTTACCAGAATGACGATAAGTGCTGGTTCCAGTTTCCTGTCCATATCTATCCTTGTAAACAGTAGTGGTGGTAGGTGAAAATGCCCCCTTTGTCCTGCTGATGGAAGTACCTGTTTTCTGACCATACTTATCACGATAAATAGTCGTGGTCTTGCCCAAAGGATTAGTCCTGGTTTCTGAAGTTCCAGTCACCACTCCATACTTGTCTCTGTAGACAGTGGTAGTTTTTCCCCCACGCACTCTGGTTTCAGATGAACCCTGGTACTCCCCAAACTTTCCTCTGATGGTTTCCTTAAGAGTCTGAGCCTGCAAACCCATGGAAAACATCAATATGATCAATAAGAAATAACCCTGTTTCATAAGCTACTTTTTTAAGTTAGCGGATGACCATATCCGTTTTCAGACTGTAAAAGTACAAAAATTATAGATACGGCGTCACATTTTTCTTCATTATTTGCCACAAAGGTAAAAAAAAACGTGCATCCTATCTGCACAGCGCTAAAAAACATAAGATTTCGCGATTTCATCGCTAACTATCAAGTTGTCCTCATGCTATACCCTTCAAGTGAGAGAAAATATATAAGGTTATATAACATCGAAAGAAAAGAAACAGCAATAGAGACAAAGAGTAAACCCATGATAACAGATTCTATTCAAACGTAGGTTTAGGAAATGTAGTTAGAGCTAATTGCTACGCTTTGATTTTTCCAGAATTTCCTTTCTAAATTGTTCATCACCCCTGTCCATATACCAAAAGGCGAAGAGAATAAGGTCGAAAATAAAACAGAATGCACACAATGCATAAATCAACTGAGGCACATGATATCCAAGAATGCAACACAAGAGTATTGCATTGATAGAGATTCCCAATACAAGTAAATCTCCAAGCGAGAATTTCCAGTTACATTTTTGTTTCATGAGCTTATTCTTAAATGCAGCTGCAAATATAAAAAGAATGATTGAATTAGCCAAACTTAATATGTTAAAAGTATGGTTATCTATGTAACTTTTAAGTGAGGTGTAGACTTGTCAGAAATGAAAAACAATAAAGCCACCAGATGACTCTGATGGCTCACCGATTTGAGATATAAACTAACTATCCTAACTTACTCATTACTATGCTTGCGAGAGAAGTATGGAAGGCTGTCAGAAGCCTTGAATACCACCTTGTCACGAGCTGCAATGGTAATCTTCTCGCCAGTTGCAGGATTAACACCCTGGCGTTCCGCTACATGCTTGATGGAGAAACGGCCGAAATCAGGGATGGAAATTTCTCCATCTCCCTCCACGATGTTATCAGCCATCACACCCATCAGAGCGTTAAAGAACTTGGAGGCATCAGTCTTTGTGATGACAACCTTCTCTGCAAATGCAGTTACATTCTGTGTTTTGTTCATTACATTTATATTCTAAACTCATTTGAAGTTTTACCTGTGGAAAATCGCCAACGTAATTTCATATAATTTAAAATGCTCCGAAGCTTATATACTAGTAAGTTTGTCCTTTTGTAAGCGTGGCGAAGGAAAACTGGAAAGGGCTGTGTCTTACCGACCTTTCTATTGCCATCTTTGAAGCGTAACATATTTATGCTAGAAGTTGGGTAAGGGGAGTTACATTCAAGGACTACAAGACCTTGCTGAACCTTAGTAGATGCCAGTCTGTGGATTCTGCCGGTCAAATTACCAATTCCACCTTGACAATGATGCTGTATAACATCTTGTATTTGGTGAAGAGAATTGTAATGTATAAAATCATCGTAGGTTTCTTTTCTGAGGTAACCTATTACACTCACGAGTTGTCCGTAACGGACAAGATATGGGTTATTTTTTGACATCTTTTTGAAACTTCAGAGCGGTACTCAATAAATGCTTCAGAGATGCTGGCTGATTTCATAGAAAGTAAATCTGTTACCCATACACTACGTAATATGTATATTTATAAACAAGTAAGTTGATATATATTCACTTGCAAAACTTCAATTCAAAGTTAATAAAAATGCGAAAATGGGAAATATCATATGAAAATCAGCTAACGATAGAGAAAACGATGCCTGTAGAAACGTTAAAATATGCAAATACGCCGACTTTTAGGCATCGTAGACAACGTTTTAAGCAAAAAAAACAAATATATCATAAAAAAACTTTCTATAAAAGATGAAAATCAAGAAAAAATGTCTATATTTGCAATATAAATGAAAATATGAATATTAACTACAACAACTACTGGATATCAGTGTTACGTATAAATATTATATTTCCAAAGAAACCTACCATTACTCCATATAGTACACACTATGTGGTGACCCCAAGAAATGTATTTTTATGAACAGCGCTCACACAAACAGCCCCAACGAGGAGCATTGGTACGCCATGCGAGTGACCTATGGCAGGGAGTTGAAGGTTCAGTCTGCACTGAAAGGCAAGTTCAAAACTTACGTGCCCAAATGCTTTAAAATGGTTCAGCGATTCGGGCATCGGCGGTACGAGCTCACTTCAGCCATTAGCAATCTTATCTTCATTTATGCAACGTTTGAATCTCTAAAAAAGATGAAGGAGACGGAGAAAGCGGGAGCACATCTGAGGTACATCAAGGATTATAAAGATGATTACTTGGTTGTACCTCTGAAACAGATGGAAGATTTCATGAGGGTCAGTGAGCTCCCTGAAGAGAAGTTAATCCCAATAAACATCACCGATGGCAAAAAGCTATTGGGGCAAAAAGTGAGGATTATAGATGGAGAACTTGCTGGCGTGGAAGGTAGAATTATGCGACTTCAAGGAAACAAGAAAGTGGTGGTAAATGTTAGTAACTTGATAGCTTACGCTATTTCGTTTGTGCCACCTGAATGGCTGATAAAAATAGAATAATCACTATTTTTTTGATAGAATAAACAAATACATTACTCTATTATAATAAACAATAGTTTAAAATAATTTAATATGGAAAGAATGAAATTACAAACCAATATAATCAAATTCTTTAAGAATATTGATTATCAACGCATTGCCAACAATGCAACTTACATTTTAGAGCATATAAAGCTGCAAGCATTTAAAGGAAGTAAAGAATCAACTCGAATGATGCTTGAACTTTATTATGTGATGCTCAGCAACAAGACATCCAAGTTTAACAAGATAACTATTGCATGTGCATTTGCCTATCAATTCTTGCCCAACGACTTTTTACCCAAAGAAGACTATGGAGTATTAGGCTACTTGGACAATATATCAATCTTGTACATTGCTTACAAAAGAGTGAAGAAATGCGTTACTCCTGAAATTGCACAAAAGGTTGAAAACACCATCAATTCATGGATTGCTTCAGCTAATAATTTTACCATTTTAAAACCTGAAGGAGAAAGAGTATAATATCTAAAAAATATGAAATATGAATAACATATTATGGTACCAACCCGCAATATTGTCAGAGAAGGACGTCATTATATATAATGGCAATCCTTTAGAAGAAGGATTAGGTCGAATAGAAGCCTTCAACAAATTAAAAACGATATCAGAGAAGGCTATTGGAAAAGAACGTCCCTGGCATGGTAAAATAGATAAATATTACTTTATAAAAGGAAGTTTTACGGCTAAAGATGAACGAGGCAGAAACCTAAGTTTTATGTTTATCTCAGATGCTACGGATGGTAGAAAGGAATTAATAGAAATTTTAAAAGTTGTTGATAAGGATCTGACAGAGCAGACTAAGGCTTGCCTTAACTCTTCGTCATCAATCCGACTTAAGACAATTATAATATGTTTAATCGGATTATGTATCATCGCTATAATAACATTAATGACTAAATATTTTAACGAAATACTATGAGTCTTCTTGAAAATTTAAAAAATAACCTCACGAACAGGTTGAAATTACCACTCTCAAAATTTGAAAAAGGTCTGCTGATATATAATCCAATTTTCGGATTAGTATACCTATTCATTTCTGAGTTATATAGTACAATCACAACAAAAACTAAGCATATCGTCATTTTAGGATCTAAAGGATCTGGGAAAACAACCTTATGGAGTCAATTGCAGGGCAAGATATTAGACCTTGCACCAACCCCAACAGATGAAAACAAAATTGAAAGCTTCAGAATCAAATCTAACGGTCGAACTGTAAAAGTTCCGGCAACTAGGGATTTAGGAGGGAGCAATGACTGGGTAAGCAGCTATGAGAGCATCATCAATAAAGATGGCACTTTCATATACTATCTTGTAGATTTAAAAAATCTTCATGAACCAAATATGGCATTGGAAATCAGAGCGCGTTTACAAAAGATTTCTAATCTCATAAAGGAGAAGAAACTAATTGACTGTGGTTGCAAGTTACTACTTACTAACAAAAAGTCATATGGGCAGAACCTTGAATCAAAATTCGGTTCTCCTGTAAAGTATGTAAAGGAAAAGCTAAAGATAGAAAAGTTTAAAAACTTGTCCATAAAAATAGATGATTACATGATGCCTGTTGAGCTTACAGATTCAGCCGACATTGATAAAATAAAAGATGAAATCACCTCTAAATAAAAAGCATGATGTTTATGGAAAATACAATACCAAAACCAGAACTGTTGATTGTCGCTGACGAAGAATTGGCATATGGAATTGATAGTGGTTACTATCCTTGCTTTTTGCAAAGCATAAAGCAAGGTAACTTAGTTGTTCTGTCAATAGAAGAAGCACAAAAAGTAAATTTATCCAAGCGCCCTATTGGTGATGGCAAGGATTTTTATATATATAACCCTTACACAGATGTATATATATACATGTGGGATCCAGATATACTCAATAATTTAGTAAGTGAGCAAAGTTATGTTATAAAAGAAGCATTAGTGCGAATGGGTGCTAAAGATATCGTTCTCAAAGAAGACACAACTGATAGTGATAGCAGCCATATCAACATTCAGAACAAAGCCTCTTTACAATTAGCCAATGCAGACATCTCTGCCGATTATAGTGCAAGTTCTTCTGTAAATATCAAAAGTTCAATAGAAAGTCATGACCCAACGCGTACTCCAAAGGAATATGACAAGGTCAAAGATTTTATGATTCGACACGGACTATGGGGAGATGCAAAACTTAAACTTCTTTTAGACCGCTTAAAGGATGATGGTCAGCTACATGGTACAGAAAAATATGAAGTAACTTATCTTAGCGAAATCAAAAATGCATTGAATATTGCAGCAAATGTAAATTATCAGCTATTTAATGATACTCTAGATTTTTCAAAAGAGCATAATCATGTACATACCATATCAAAGACTCTAGAAATTAATTTTGGATAGGAGATTTTAATATGAGTTTTAGTGGAAGTTTTTCAAAATTTCAAAGTAAAAGACTAGCAGGCACTGTACTGTGGTCTTTCACACTGAAATGTACGAACTTAATGTTTGGTGAAACTATAGACATCGGATTATTCCCGTCTGATGGTTCCCAACCATGGTTCCAACGTGATATAAAGTTTAAAGCTGGGCAAAAAATCGTAATCAACTATGATTCTAATGAGTGGATTTGGTACCAAGGAGATTACGCAGCTATAATAAATAAGAGTGGGAAGATCATACAAAAGTGGTCTTTCCTCATGAAAGAATATGGACCAGGAGAATGCCCAGAATGTCATGGCACACACAAATGTAAAAGATGTCATGGCGAAGGATTCATTTACCCACAAGGTAAAATATGGGAATTTCAATCGTGTCCACAATGTGGAGGAACTGGTATATGTCAGACTTGTGACATTCCAAGACGAGGACCACAGTTTGGTGGGGTACCCACAGGTTTACATCCCTTCTAAAACATATTAATTATGAGCTTCCGTGGGAAATTTGAATGGATCAAAAGCATCCATCAAGGTGGAAGGAAAGCTATTTCTTTCACCTTGACATGCAGCAACATGTTTCAAAGTGAAACTTTTAATGCAGCAATAATGGATAGCACAGGGCAACTACAACCCATGATGTTTAGTCAAGAGAAACTTGCTGCAGGCAAATCATTACGATTCGACATTGACACAGTAGGTTGGGATTGGTGTCAAGGAGATACTATTGCAATTTTGGATAAAAAAGGTCAAATTGACAAGAAGAACAGTTGGACATTAAATCTAAGTGTCCCCGCTCCTGGAGAATGCAAGGAATGCCATGGCACGCATAAATGTAAATTCTGTCATGGCACAGGTATCATATCAAACCTACGAAGTCATGAAGTAACTTCTTGCGAAAAGTGTCATGGAACTGGTATTTGCCAAAGTTGTTACATTCCATTCCGCAACATTGGAAATTCATCTAATATGAGTAGCGGCTTTGGACAGATCTATTCTCAGCAAAACATGCCAAACCCTAATGCTGTAAAACTAAGAAAAGCAGAAGGACTCAGGCAACAAATAAGAGAACTTCAAATGAAAGTTGAACGAGCAGATTGGGATGTGAAAATTATGAAACTCAGAGGAACAGATATTACCTCTCATCATTCTTATATGTCGCAGGTAAACCTCAAATATCAATATGAACGACAATTGGCAAACCTGCAATATGAATTAAAACAATTAGAAAACTTAATATAAATTGAAATTATGGAAAAGATATTAGATAAATCATTCTTCCCAGAAGTAATAAAAGATAAAAAATTAAGTATAGCGATGAAAGGTGGAATGCTCTTGGCTGGGGGGATTATTAAAGGGTTTGTAGAACCTGCGATGAAAGGAATGGAATTTCTTAAGGAGAAAACTGGAATTGATATTCAAAAGAAAATGATTGAAAACCAAGAAAAAGATGAGGAATTACGTGAAAAAGCTCCTATAAAATGGGCTGGAAAGAAATTGGCCAAAGGAGCAGCCAAGGGAATTATTTCTGGAATTATAGGGGTTAACCTTTTTAATGGGAATTCTTCAGATTAAAATAGTTATAACTGTCATTTATGTATTATAAATGGATAAGATTATAGACAAAAAATCTATAATCTTATTCATAATCTAGCATAATATAAAAAAAGTATTGCTAACAACTTCACCAATGTCGTCTTCATCATTTTTGTGAAGTATGTAGGGAATTAGCATTATCACTTATATTAGCTAAAAATATCATTTATGCAGGAAAAATCACTTACGCTGATATTCTGTGCGTTGTCAGGAATATTGACAAAGCTCATTATATTTGACAACACAAGTGCTAACATAGAACTAAATTGAAAATATCAAAATGGAAGAATTCTCAAATACTAAAATCAACTCATACTTGGATGAGAATACCAAGACTGCCATCGTTGTATTATTCATGAACTTGATAAATGCTGATGGCATTGTTTATGAATCAGAATTGGATAACCTTAAAAATATAAAAAAGAAGTATGGTTTAACAACATTACATTTTAAAAAAGCTAGCAGCATGTCATTGGCTGCAGCAATCAACAAAATAGTAGCTGTTGCTAAGACTACAGAAAAGAAACTACCTAAAAGTCTCTACAATGAGATACAAGACGATTTGCTCAAAGTAGCTGGAGGAGATGGCAATTTATCCCCAGACGAAGCTATGATATGCTTGGCTTTTAGGTATGCTTACGATTTTGAGGGCGCTCACATCTTTGAGTATGAACACAATAGCATCAAACTGGCAAAAAAGGAGGTTATATATATTGATGCTGGACAAGATAAACAAACTGAAATATTGCAAAAAGAAAACCATGATTATTATGACAATATTAACAGTATACTAAACTTATATGGCTTCACTTATATAAATATTCCTACTATAAGGGAACAATTGATGAGATACCCAATAGATTACTTAAGAAATATCATAGAGTACCTCTACCCTAGCAAAGCAACAAAAAATGTAGTTGATACACTATCTGAAAAAATTGCATCCATAAGCACTGCTACTTTTGGACGACAAATTATGCAGGAAGGTGCCAAGATGGAATCTTTTCCCCCATCATTATTATTTAAAATTAATGAATCTACTATAATCTCATCCAAAGACAGCAAGTTTCATACCGTATTCAATCTTCTACAACTTCCTATTAAAGAAGGCTATCAGGTACAAAATACAATTCAAAATTTTATCCGAAAGTATCGTGGTTTAGTGAATCATACGAATGTAAACGAATCCTTCGATAATAAGATAAAATTCAATATCAGAAGTTTTCAGCGCACATTGCTAGATTTTTATTTTGCTTTAGACAAGGAAGTAAATAAACTCCTTATAACTATCAGGAAAACTGGTTCGAAAAAATGTGTATTAAAATTTGGAGAACTAAGGGAAACAAATATGTCTCTACCCTTGGTATCATACTACATCCTAATCTTATATTTAAGCAAGACAGGTCAACCATTATTAAAAAGTAGTACAAATTATGAGAATACTCAAGAGTGGCAAATTCACAAAAGAATATATAATGTGATTTCACAGGCTTTAGGAGTATTCGATAATTTTGACAACAGACTAGGAGGCAAATTATTTAAAATTAAAAATCCTATAAAAAAAATTATGGCTGATCTTCCAAATATGAGTAAATATTATCCAAACCTCAACCGTAAGACATCAGAATTTTCTATTGACATGTATATGCAAGTATTTATTAATATTAACAATAAAACTTACGAATTAGTAGATTGGGTAACGAAGCTACTAAAAAAAGAAGAAGAATAAGACAAGAGCATATTCATTATAATTAAAACGGTTGCCCTTCATAGCCATTGTGCCTATGAAGGGCAACGTGTATAATATGATAGATAAACGAAGGATAAGTGGCCTTAACTAATGGAAATAAATAAGTTCAAAAGCAATATGGAAAGTTTCCTTTTATCAAGATTTCTCTACATAATTTATAAACATCTAATTATCAGTTAATTACGATTTATCCTAAAAGAAAAATGAAAAAATATTAAAAGGAAAATTTACCAAACTATCTCAATATCACCCAAAAGTGATACCTTTGCACCAGAATTAGTCAACAAGATGTCTAACTTAATAAACATAAAATTATGAAACGAGCACCAAAACCAGGAAGTATTACATACAATACAATAACAGGTTTAACAGGAGCTACTCTAGGAGCATCAGCAGGAGCAGCACTATCATCTATGGGAGCGAATACAATAGGTTCTTCTATTTCTAGCGCGAGCAATAGTGCCGTTAATGCCTTATCAAATCAACTTAGCACTGCTTCGGCAAGTATCGGAAGTGCTGTTGTTGGCGTAGGAGGGCTTGCCACCACTTCAGGTTTGACAACCATAGGTTCAGGCATTGCTTCCGTAGGTACAGGCATTGCTTCCGTAGGTACTACAACAGCTTCAATAATAGGAACTGTATCTTCAGGAGCAGCAGCAGTTGGCACCGTTGTTGGTTCAGCTGCAGTAACAGTTGCAACAGCACTTGCTCCATTTGCGATTGCTGGTGCTGTAGGGTATGGAATATACAAATTATTTAAATAGAAGAAGGGATGAACAGACACGACAATTTCGAACTTTTTATCAGTGAAATCATCGCAGTTGCTAACAAAAAAAGCATGCAAGAAAATGATAGGAACATAGATTCAATGTATCATTCTAACTTGCCAATATGCAGCATTATCATAGATTTTCTACATAAAGGTTGGACTACTTATATATCCGTAGTTACAATGATAGAATTATTTGATAATACCAGCAACCAAGCTATTCAAAGATTTCTTTCATCTCCAATTGGATCTGAAGTTAAAAGTATACAAAAAAAATACGATTCAATTGATGTAATAGAGGCCCTCATACAAAACAAAAGAATCACCAATATCATAAAGAAAAATGGTGAGTCTTATAAAAGTGATTTTGAGAGTCATATAAACGAAAAATCCTACATCGACAAGCTAATTAATACCATTGCCGATAATGTATTAGAACAAATGTCAAATAAAAATTAAGAAAGGGACAATTATGATAATAGAAGGACTTATTATAAAAGGAATTTGCGGTATGGTGCATTGGGGAGTCACTCATGCAACAGGTACTTTTGTAGCTCATTTAGCTCATGCTGCAACACATATGACCATTCAGCAAATAGCAACAACAGTTGCAATAACTGGATTAGCTACTGGAGGTATAATTTGGACAACAGAACGAATTGGCAATATCAAAAAAGCAATTACGGCCATTGATAGAGGTAATTACAAGAATGCTGTTATTGAATTCGGGAAATTTTTGATTTCAACAAATTTGGATATCAAGTTGCTACCCGATGCAATTAATGACAATTTGGACAAACTGCATCTATCAGCCCGTAAAGCTAGAGTTGCAACAGAATTCATAAAGAATAACGAACTTTCAATTGCCAATTACCTTAAGAAATAATAAATAAAATCATCATGGGAATCGGAACTATTTTTCATATCGGAGTTGCAGTCTTTGATGTAGTGACAGGCAACTATGTTGGAGCTATAGAGCAAGGCTGTGCTGCAGTACAAGGGGTTGTAATGGGAGAAATTCTATCTCCTATTACAGAACCTCTTAAAGAATATTTGGGTGATGCTGTAGCAGAAACGTGCGACCCAGATATAGTAGACAATTTTCCTTATTTTTAAATAGACAATGTATTTTAAATTCATTTTTTTAAAAGAAAATTATTTATATGGTACAAAATGAAAAAGAATTAGCCAATGCAATCATGACGGGTTCTTCACGAATAGAACTTTCAGAAAACATGATTGGTGGAGTTCGCAAAATATTAGCTCCCTCAGAAATAGTTTGGGCGTCAGTAGTCACAGCACTCGGTACTTCGGCATTTTTTTGGGGAGGTCCTTGTGCAATGGTGTTAGGCATGACAGTTGGATTACCTACTATATTAACGGTAAGCGGAGGTGTAGGAGGTATTGTGTTCGTTACTCTTGGAATTGAGGGAACACTGATGGCATTTAAGCTATTAATCTCTGCAAAAAAACTCAATGTAATCACCTCTCTGCATGAAATGTATGAAATTAAAGACAACATACTTAAAAAGAAACAACAATGCTAAAAGAAATAAAAGGACTCAAATGTCCACACCATGATTTGATTCGTGACGATCATCATTTCAGATATCAAGAGGCTTACCCAGGTGCAAGACCTCTTGAGAGTACCCGTTGCATGCGTTGTGGTTTCACAATGTCTCTCCACAAAGTTCAACGATAATGCACATATAGTTATGGAAACAAGTTACATCCTAAGAAGAATAGGGGAATCAGACATTCCATTTCTCTACGAACTCTTCCATGATTCAGAAGTAACAAAGCTCATGAGTCATTCTTTTCAAACAGAAAATGATGCTCGTGAGTATTTTGTTTTCATCTCTGGAGTCAATGAAGAAGGCAGCGAACCAGGCAAGGTCTATGTAATTCTTAACGGAAATAGTGCACCTATAGGAATAGTTGGATTCGATTATATACTAGGACCAACCGCTTACCTTGTATTTGCTCTCTCACCAAAGTATTGGGGACGGGATATCATGAGCAGAGCACTACATGAGTTCCTGCAGAAAGATGGCAAGCCCTACAGAAACATCATTGCAAGAATCAAAGACTGCAACGAGCCAGCACTAAAACTGCTTCAGGAATTGCCTTTTAAGATTCAGATAGAGCTTCTCAAAAGTAGCAACTATTGAATAAAAAATTATCTACTTATAATAAGAGGACATTATGGCAAACTCTATATTCAATCATCCAGCTTTCAATTTCTTTGGAAGACCTACGATGGATGACTTCCTAAAAAAATGCAGCGACAGATTCGGTCAATTCGGATTGAGCCAGGCAGACATCAACGATGCCATCAAGCAAGCCTGTGATTTCTTCAACATCCCGATGCCCAGGATGATTCAAGATCTCACACATGTACAAAATGGTCAAACCATGTTTGTCAACTGGGATAACAATAGCTTCTATGATGATGTGCTGTGCTTCAATATGCAACAACTCATGGACATGAAGGTTGACAGTAAGAGTGCCTTCTCACTTGTTATGACCCATGAATGCGCTCACAGGGTTCTTCAAGCCACAAGATTTCCTGGAGTCAACAATGGTATTTGGGAAAACGAATTGGCTGCTGACTTCATGATGGGATGCCGGGCAGGGCTTTGGAACATGGATGATTCCAAGGTTTGCTTGGGGCTGGCCATGACCAACGGTTCTCCTACTCACCCAGATGGCAGTTTGAGAGTACTATTCATCCAGCATGGAAAATATGTGACTAAGGCTATGCTGAGCAATGGCATATCTCTAACCATACAAAATCTCATCAACGAGTTCATGGCTTTTAGAGAACAAAACCTTGCTGACATATTACGTCTAGAAAGGAAATTTTATGTTTTTTAAGGTGTAAACGTGATAGAATTTGCATAATTCCCACTCCATCGTTTTATAGGTATAACATCAAAATAGCAAGAATATGAATACATCAGGAATCAACAACAAAAAACTCCTTTTGGAAAAGCTCCAAGAATATGCCATCAAGATAGGAAGGATGAGCTCACGTCCTGCCCTCTTGTTATATTTCGTCATGACAAGCAAGGAAACACCCAAATCAGACAAGTTTCTGATTCTGTCCACCCTGTCCTACTTGGTTCTACCCGTGGATATAATCTCTGCCAAACGCCTACCACTCATAGGATGGATGGACGAGGCAGTGTCTCTCACGGTTGCTTATCAAAAAGTATGCAAATACATAACCCCTTCCATGGAAAGAAAGGCTGATGCCATCCTTGACAGATGGTTCCCCACCTATACATCATACATTGAGGTTGCTGATTGACGATAAAGCCAATGACTCAACATGATAAGAGTGAAACAATAAAATATACAAAATACCAGAAACATAACATCAATATCATATGATGACTGTAAAAACGGAACAAGGCAATACTGCTAAATTCCGTTTTTACTTAGTTAATGGTTGTTAAATTGATTCTCGCCTATGATATAACTTACATCTTTTATCTCTTCTTTTGCAAATAGATGACAATATAAAAAGAACAGCATTATGGAACAGAATTACAATTTTCAGATACAGCAGGCAGCTGAGCACATATTCGAGGTGATGCGACCAAGAACGTCACCGGAAGAGCTCAGCTTTATTCAACATGCCTTCCAAATTGCAAACGAAGGCCATAGCAAACAGTTCCGCAAGAGTGGAGAACCCTATATCCTGCATCCTCTCGCCGTGGCTCGTATCGTGGCAGAAGATATGCAATTAGGTGCCAACGCCGTCATCGCCGCCCTCTTGCATGATTTGATTGAGGACACCGAGTATAAAATGGACTTCGTTCAAAAGGAGTTCGGCTGTGACGTTGCCTATCTCGTGAGAGTGGTTACAAAGCAAAAGAAGGAGCACTATGAGATTACCAAACAGGTTGACAATTTCAAGCAGATGCTTGACTCTGTGCAGTATGACATACGTGCTATCCTCATCAAACTGGCAGACCGCCTGCATAACATGCGCACACTTGCCGCACAGAGTCCTGACAAACAGATGAAAATTGCCGGCGAGACTGACTGCATGTACGCTCCCCTAGCTAACCGACTGGGCTTCTACTGGATCAAGACAGAGCTCGAAAACCTCAGTTTCCAGTTCCGTTGTCCACAGGAATATGCCCACATGGAGCGTATGATAGAGGATGAGAAAATGAGAAACGCCAATACGCTTGACCCTTTCGTGAACCATATTAATATGATTTTAGCAGACCACCAGGTGCAGGCCAAGGTCGAGGTGAAGTATCGCATGCCGTATAGCATCTGGCGCAAAATGCAGAAAGAGAACAAGGACTTCCAGCACGTAAACAATCACCACTACGTGAAAATCATCTTCCCTGAAGGACTGGAGCGCACGGAAAAGAACACCTGCCTCTACCTCTACTCCATCCTGACGGATAAGTTTAAGGAGAAACCAGGCAGCATCACCAACTATGTAGACAATCCGAAATCGAACGGCTACGAGTCGTTCCATGTCAAGCTGTTGTCAGACCACGGCAAATGGGAGGAGGTGCATATCTGCAGTGAGAGGATGGTGAAGAACTCCATGCTGGGTTGCGTGTCCAATCGCAGTGACGACACCATCAAAAGCTGGCTTAAGCAGTTTAAGGAAGTACTGCAGGATATCGCCTTCCATGGATTGGAAGACGGATACATCGAGAATGTGGTAAGCTCCTTCTATAACGACGACATCATGGTGTTCACCCCGAAAGGACAGCCCGTAAGACTACCGAAGGGATCCTCAGCCCTAGATTTTGCCTTCGAAGTTCACACCAAGGTGGGGATGCACGCCAAGTATGCCCATATCAACGGCAAACTTTGCTCCATCAAGACCGTTCTTCGCCGTGGTGACAGCATAGAGATTGGTACCGACGAGAGCGTATGCCCCGAGCAAGATTGGGCAAGCCATGTCATCACCTACAAGGCTAAGAGACACATCAACTCATTCTTGAGCAAGAAAAACGTCTCTTCCTACCACCGCTGCGAGCATTGCAAGCCTATCCCCGGTGAGGAAGTCATCGGATTCAAGGAAGCAGACGGCAGTATCAGTATCCATAAGCGTAACTGCACCGATGCCATCCGAATGGCATCGCAGTTTGGCGACAGCATCGTATCCGTAGAGTTCAAGGAAGAGGAAAACATCCTTTACCCTATCGCCATACACGTGAAAGCCATCGACCGCTACCATCTGTTGAGCGACATCATCGACTGCATTACCAACGAGCTTGGGCTCTCCATCGAGAACTTGCATACAGTGACCGTGGACTTCATCGTGGACTGTACCATCAAGTTTGGCATCCATTCCTATGGTGAATTACAAATCATCACCTCTCACCTCTATCATATCAAGGGTGTGGAGGAAGTGTATAACGAAGAACTCGAATAACAAAAATCCAAGTATATGAGCAAGTTAAAGATGGTCACTCTCATCTGCCTGTTGGTTTCCAGGAGCTTCAGTTGCTGTCGCCTTTCTGATGGGCATGCAGGGTGACTTACCTAAAGAAACCGGCCATCAAGTCATAAAGGGAGAATACAGCGAAAACCATGTAAAAAAGGTTTAAACGGGACTAAAAATAGTTTAAACCCAAAAATAAATGGCTAAAGATTTGACTATTTCGGTTTTTCCCCTTACTTTTGTCCCAAAATTACATATACAATATATGTAAGGAAATTGAGACCGACTCACTTTACAAGATGTTAAACCCTAAAAGAAAGAAGAAAATGACAAGTAAGAAAATCCATCACTATAATTTGCTTTTTTGCTGGATGACGCTGTTTTTCATCTGCGCTTGCACTCATCATGCACCCTCAAACACAGATACAGCCACAGCTTCCATGTGGGGAAACGACCCAAAGGGTGCAGAAGTCATCTACAGGCAAGACATTGTCAAGCCAAACGACAAAGCATTTGAGATAACCCATCAAAAATATGAGGATGGCAGTGAGTACGTGACAATTGTTCACAAGCAATTTGCCAACACAGACTACCATGCCCTATATTCCCCACATGGCAACCTAAGACTCATCGCCGCAGGATGCAGTGAAATGGCGGATGTCTATGGCTACCTGATTGACTATACCCCCAATGGGAAGGTAGAGAAAATCACTCTTCTAAATCCCATTGGCGATATAGTGGAGGAAGGCTTTTCAAAGCTCACTCCTACGACAGCAAAAAAAATGTTTAAACAATGGATGAATAATCCCAAAAGCAAGGAATATAGCTATGAAGTAAAAAGAGATTCTACAGGAACAATCACCTCCATAGGTAACGTCATCACAAGAGCCAACTATAAATCCAAGCTCTACATCCGGGAATGGGGACCATTTTGGACAAGTGACCTTGATGGAGGTTCATTGGGAATCTTCGTATTGCAAGAATACCAAGGAGACAAAAGCGGAAGCTATGTCAACTATCTCTATCAGGACAACCACCTGATTGCAGAACTTGCCTATTGGAAAGGTACCTTCATCAAGGCAAGAACCTACAACCGATACGGCAGTCTGGTAGCAAAGTATGATGACAGAAGTATCAATATAGAGGAACAAACCTTTTGGGACTTCACGGAAGAACCCAAATGGTATGTTAACTAAAAAAGAGCCTATGAAACGACCAAGCAAAAAAGAATACGAGTCCATGACAGAGGAACAAAGGAACAATTGGTACCTGCAATTTCTGGAGATGCACCAAACCATGTGGGGATTCAATCCTCATGGAGCAGAATACTTCGACTCAGAAAAGATACTGGAGACAGTCAACCAGGCTGCTGATTTCTTTGGACTCCCCATGCCCAAGGTGACAGAGGCGGAGGATACCGTGGCCAAGATCAAGACCAACGAGGAAGCCAAGAACACGGAGCTTTTCTATAACCTCAAGGTCATGCAGGACAAAGGAGTGAATAATCTCGATGCCCTCAGGCTCTGCCTCGTGCATGAGATGTGCCATCAGGCGCTCAGAAACACTCAGTTTTGGATATTTCCCAATGAACTGTGGATACAAGAACTCGCCTGCGACATAGTTGCAGGTGCCTATGCCGAAAAATACTTCATTGCCACAAACAAGTACAAATGGGTGGTAGGTATGAAAAATGCCACTCCTACCCATCCAAGCGGGCAGATGAGGAAAAAAGCCGTGGATTATGGCAGGGAGAACCTATCCAAAGTCATTGACAAGGATGGCAGCCCCTTACTAGACAGGATCCTTAATCTTGTTCCACCTTTTGTGTATGAACACATGTTGGAACTGGCAAAGAGTTGGAAGGCCATTCAGGAAATGGACTGGGAAAAGACTTTCTTCAATCCCCCATCTCCAGCCCCCATTGACATAGATCGATTGCCGGATAGCAATCTCATCAAACAGGCTGTATTAAAATATAGAACACAACTTAAAGAAAAGGAGAATCATCATGAAGATCATCAACAATAACCCTAGCGTAGAAGCTGCCATCGGGAAAATATGCAGCACTACCAAACCCATATCGTTCGAGATGGAGAACTGCCTCTATCTCCTGCCGTCCATCAAAAAGGAGATAGCTGATAAGGTGGAGGAGACCATAAGCAACCAGATGAAAATTGCCAAGTTGACAGGAGATTTTCTAGGAAGCTATACATGCACCTGTCTGCATGAAAAACTTCACATTGAAGACGAGAATATCCAGGAGGCCATTGAAAAGGAAGGCTGCAACGTCATCCTTCCCCTTAACTTCCTTGGCAGAGACGTAGGGAAGTATCTCCTAGTGAAACTGGAAGAGAAGGACATCCAACAACAGGTGAGTGGTATCCTCTATTCATCAGAGCGACATATCAGACAGACAGCCCAAAAGACACTTCACAAGCAACTTCTAGACAATCCAGAAGAGTTCAAGAAATGGCTGAAACCACTCTTCTCCACCACTGCCTTCATCAAGAATTTCTTCACAAGTTCCGTACACTCTCTTCTCAACCCTACAATGGGAATGGTACCGCAGATGGGAGTCATAAAGGGAATTCTGGGTTTCAAGAATGACGTAGTGGACTTCCACCAAAAGGCAGAGCTGCTCAAACGAATCACAGAAAACGTGAAAAAGGTGCGCCGAAATGGAGACAAGAAGGCAGATGCAGAGCTCACCTTCCTCATCAACAGCATCCCGGCGGAGTATATCATCGAGATGCTTAAAAACCTCACGCCTTCCCAACTCTCCAAGGTAACTCCTTATCTTGATCCAGAAGTATATGCCGAGAACTCACGCCTACGCATAGAGATTCGCGACCCGAAAAAGGTGGAAGGGTATATGATGCCCACCGACCAGAGAAACAAGAATACAGGTACCTATAAACTCTTCCTTTTTAAGGACGGACACTTCAAGGCAGTGGATTTCACCTATAAGTCTTCCTTCATCGTCTATCTTATCTATCTCATTGACAGATATAAGAAGGAGGACGAGATTGATCCAATTGACTTGTTGGAAAAGAAATGGGAAAACGAGTACAACAGACTCTTTAACTTGATATATCCTGAACATACAGACGAGGCTAAGAGTACTTATTATACTCTCGTTTCAAAATATAAGGATAAGGACAGCAAGGAGAAAAAGAAAAAACGTCTGGGTGACTGTTATGCTGACATTAGGAAATGCGTAGGCACAGCTTGCGATGAACTGGGAGAAATCATCAGCCCCCATATCATAGAAGATGCTGGTGACCATATCGCTACCAAACCACACAATATTCGCATCCCCTTTAAGCTGCTCTAGCAGAGAGAAAAAATAAGTTAAAATATGTAAACAGAAAAATTTTCAGATATATAAATATCGGATTATCAAAGGAATAGAAAGAAAATAACAAGAAGCATTTTGCGGATTCCGCAAAGATTCATATTTCGCCGAAAAGTGCCGAACTTTGTACCCAGATTTACGAAGTTCGGCACTTCTTTGTTTAACATTAAAACGACGGATTATGAATCAGAAAAACGAGAAAAAAGTAACTGGTGACTTGTTTGGCACAGCATCAAGGACACAACTCACGCTCAACATCGAACAAGTATTGCTCTACGTGGAGATCTTGTTTTCCATCATCATGGAGGATATCACGAAGCAGAAAAAGAACATCTACTGGGGAAAAGATATTCTACTGGAGACAGTAAAAATGCATGTAAAGGAGGTTGTAACTCCTGAAAAATTCAGCTGTGACTATACCTTGCTTTCAACATGCAAGATCCTCCTCAAGGACTATCTATGGCAAAAGGTGAACGAGGCAGAGGGGGAATACATCAAAAATAAGCTCACCAGCAATGACACCAGATTCGCTGAGGATTTTTTTTACGGCTCAAATCCTCAAAAAGCAAACATCTCTCGACTCCGGTCACGCTTAAAGAATGAGTTCTATTCTTCCTATGGACTTACCATCTCCGACAAAGAGATAAGCACCATCATCTATAGCAGCATCTGGGAAGAAGGAACTTGGAAAGGCTTGAAGACCTTCCAAAATACAGGGAGCATCTTCTCCTGGATTGAGACCAAGGGCCGACATGAACTCACAGCAGAGCTAAGAAAGCAGAAGCGAATACCTTGGGAGAGAAAACGCACTGCCGGTAATACACGCCTTTCCAAGCGAAAGCTCACGGAGGAGATGGCCAACCTCATTCTGGAAGAAGAAACGCTCCCTGCTGATACCTCACAAATCATCAGGGATTTGTACGTCAACAAGAAAAGTCCCCAGGAAATCATGAGCCAGTCGGCTTGGAATCAGGAGGAATATGATAAGAAGGTAAAGAATGCAACTACCACCTTAAAGGAAACGCTCCTACAATCGCCCAGGGACTATCATGATATTCTGAAAGACAAGTCTGCCAGCAATAGCCAAGTATCCTTGGACGAAGTGATGCAAAACGGCTGTCAGGCCAGCTTCAAGGAAAATCTATGCGCCCTTGTGGATATCTTCGGCGTGAGCCTCACGGACGAAGAAATCCAGAGCAAGGTCTTGGAAACAATCCACCACATAGCATCCACCGTAAAATGCACAGAACGTGACCGCTATGTATGGGAAAGCCGATACTTCGAAGACAAGTCTCCTACAGTTTTGTCAAAGGAACTGAATATGAGACGTTCGAACGTGGACAACATCTATCTTAGAATGAACAAGAAATTCCAAGAGGCAGCCAAGGAATGGTACGAGAATAGAAATGGAGAGAAAGTACATGTCACAAAGTCTAACAAGAAAAAGAAATCAGCTTATGCTACTGAAACTCAATACTGTCATCAAAGAATATAAGGTTGTGGAGTTTCTCCATACCAATAGAGGAGCCTACCGTGAGGAATACGTGGGTATCAACAATGAGAACAAGACTGTTCTCATTGTTGCCTACGACACCACCTCCCAAAAGCTCTCAAAGAATGCCTACATAAAGGAAATAGGCTTCCAATCCTGTGTATTCTCACCAAGTTTCATGGAACTATGCGATGACTTCGTAACCGTCATCAGAAAAAAGAGGATATAAGTTCTTGTCTATAAATATCAAAAGACTATCACTTTGGAAGAAGCCATGTATCTAGGTAAAATCAAACAAGACGATGCCTGGCGTATTTTCTTCGACATTGCCATCGGAGTAAAAGAGCTCAAGTATTGCTGCCATGATGCCATTCACACAAATCTCTCCCCCAAGACCGTCATGGTTTATTGGGACAAAAGGAAGAAGGCTAGAGGCATCATCACCAACTTGCAGTATGTGTATAATTACTGTATAAAGAAAGATACCATAGACTATGATGAGCTGAACCCCTGCTATACTCCACCCGAATACGATACCGGTTGCATGAGTGAGAGAAGCACGGTGTTCTCCATGGCTCTCCTGCTAGCCTTCATGCTCCAAGGGTATCATCCCTGGCTCATGCCCATAGATAGCACAGACAGTAATCATAGAAAACAATTCACCATGGTCAAGCCATTCTTCAACGTCCCTGCGAAACTGATAGATTGCCTATATAAAGCATTGCAGCCTATTCCCCAGCATCGCTATGAGACCATTGAAGAGTTTGTGAGTGAAGCCATGAAGATCAGTCCTTTCAAGATGCCAGTCACATACGAATGCTTCGGAAAAGGGTGTGCTCCGAAAAAAAAGAAGAGAAATGCTGATATAAAATCTTAAAACGCTCCTCTTATAAGATATAAACAAAACTGTCATGAACGAAATCGCAACAAAAATAAGGGATTATCTTCTCCAGGAGAACTACAATCTCATTGAAAGCAACGATGAAAACAGTATCATCCGCTATCAAGACCAAGTAATAAGCATCTCGTCAGAGAATACAGCCACAGGTTTTTGCAATATATGTCTTCCCATCATCACGAATTCACAATCTTTGTGCAATACAAAACTGCTGAAACTCTGCAATGCCATAACCTCACAACAGAAAGTGGTGAAGGCCTTCCTCATGGAAGACTGTATCCTGCTCACCTATGAATTCAACTGGAAGGAATTGGAGGAACTCCACTATCACTTGAAAATAGGGATAGAACAAGTAGTTGCCAGTAAAAAAAGCATCGAGGATGCTGTGAGATTATACCCAAGTAAACAATATGTCAAACCATAAAGATAAGAATTATGTTAGAATGTAATAACAATTTCGACCCATTTGTGGCAAACGCCAGTGCAGCTCTCTACGGCGTGGAGAACCAAAATGCCGTACAGGAGAACTTCCATGAGCTCTATCTCAAACTCGTGGAGCATTTTAGAAACCCAGAATTCATCGGCAAACTCCATGCCCTCAAGGGGTGTGGACAAGTTACCGTAGCCATCGAGCTTCCCATGAAGAACGAGGCCGTCCGCTTCGCCAACAAGCTCTGGTTCCAGGTACAGAAATCATCCTCCCTCTATTGGGAAGTGTATTATGTCAACATAGGAGTGAATTTTAGAAAAAGTACCTACTCACCGTTCACCTTCAAGAAGATGATGTTGAGCAGAGCCACCGTTGGTACCATCGAGAAGATTCAAGATAGAATCTCTGCTGCAGACTTCGAATCAAAGATGTGTGAGGAACTGGGGAAATATGTCTATGAGTGCTTTTCCTCGGAGACCATCAACATCATGAAAAGAAATGTCTCGGAAACAGAAGAAGTAGAAAAATAGAAAAAACGATAGCTCATTTTCATGAATTAACACAAATAATGTGAGAGTTCGGTATTTTTATGCTATCTTTGTACCTGAAAGAACAACGTTTTTAAAAACAGGACACAAATTAATAACGGATGCCGAGCATCCATTAACTTTCAAACACAAAAACAAGCATCATGAGCACGATAATAGAACAAATAAACAAAATGAAAGAGCAACTGGGCATCTCTGCTTCAAAAGAAGAGTTGCTCGGCTACTTTACACAACCATCATATGAGGAAGCAAGGTTGGCATGGAAAGAACTCATGGTAAAATGGAACCAAGAAAAAGTTCCAGAAGTAGCCAAAAATGGACCTATTCCATGGCCAGATATTCTGGGAAGCCTCTTTGAGCACCCAGAGAGAATACAAACCACGGAAGAATGTTGCAGCCTGTGCCACCACAAACTGCTCATACATGACTTTAGATCTCCTTCGTGGACTTGGACTTCGCTATGTGGTAGGGGCGGAATGCTAACTTTCTGTCCAAATTGCCTCCACCAAGAGGACTTCTCTCTAGACATCATGAACTAAAGGGGATAAAAGGAACCGAGATTAAAAGAAAAATCATATAAACCAAAAAGTTGCGCCCGCCACGAACCAGGGCTAATGATTATGAACATCAAGGAAGTAGAATTCGAAGGACAGCTCCCTATAGAGCTTACAAACATGATCGTCACCCCAAACCAGCTCATTGGATTGGATGAAAAGGATATCAAGCATGTTGTGAACGGAGGCAAGGGCAAAGCCTTTATCTTCGAGCAAGAAGAGGAGGATTACCCTACCTTCATGAAAAACAGCTTCAATACCCTCGGAGAAAAGAATGAAGTGAAAGGTGGTAAATACATTCTCCTGAGCATCCAAACCACAGGAAGCACACTAAACATGGAGGACATGAACTATGTAAACGACTTCATGGACAGCCTAGGTGATGATTTTGAGCTGAAATGGGGCATTGGTCAACTAGAAGAGGGAGCAAAAATGCGCATTATTCTTTTAGTATCGAAGTAAAGAATCTCAGAAAACAGAGCTATGCTAATGAGGTATGCCTCGCTCTCCAAACAGGGAGCTAGACGCAATAACGAGGATTATATCCAGGCAATTTACCATCCAGAAGAAAACTCCTGGATGGGAATTATATGTGACGGTATGGGAGGACATTCCAAGGGTGAGTTGGCAAGCCAAACTGTGGCTGAGACCATCACTCGCTACTGGCAGAAGCATTTGAACTACAAGGATGGCCAAACCAAAGTGGAGAAAGCTTGCCTAGCAGCCTATAGACGTTTCAGCCAAAGGGCAGAAAACATCGGGAACATGGAAATGGGAACTACCATGGTCATGGCTAGCATACAAAACGCACATCTGACCATCGCTCATGTAGGAGACAGCAGATGCTACCACTTCAGGAAAAAAGAAGGCTGCATTTTCCAAACTCAAGATCATGTCAAAAATTGCTCTGGATGGGAGATTGTAGCCAGATGCTTTTTTACAGGTCGCCCGGACGTGGCAATTCCAGAAATCCACCAGGCTACCCTTCAAAGAGGTGACAAAATCCTTCTCTGCTCTGATGGACTCTATAAAAGCATGCCCACAGACATACTGAAAGAAAAAGTAATGGAAGAAAAGTCACCTGCAGAAAAACTCGATGAATTCGACTTACTCTGCGAGGAAAGCGGCGATGACAACTATTCGGGAATCCTCCTAGAGATATTGGATATTTAAAATATTACACCCATGAGAAGAACTTATACATTATTATATATGACTCCCCTATTGGTAGCCATGAACTTTGCTTCTTGTCAAAACAGACAGACAGGCAGCATTCAAACAAAAGAAGCAAAGGATTCCTCTTTTGTTACAGACTCTGCACAAAGTGAGAAATCTATCAAAAGTGAGACTGAAACGGAAGAGCATAAACATTTCCAAGAACTCATGAATAGCGTCATCAAAGATGATGCTGCAGCCTTTGCACATATGACCTCCTATCCGATCATGCGCACCTATCCTATGAAATGGATTGAAGATTCCACTGATATGGTGAAGTTCTTTTCCATCATGGCGGACGATTCCCTGAAAAGCATCCTCAAGAAAACCACTCCAGACATGTGGGAACAAGTGGGATGGCGCGGCTACACTTTCAGAAACGGAGAGTACTTCTGGGACGAAGGCTATGCTCTGTCAGGCATCAACTATGTCTCAAAGAAAGAGGATACCCTCAGAAAGCAGCTCATCCATAGAGACCTGGCAACCTTGCATCCATCCCTGAAAACCAAGCAATTGGTCCCTTTCGCCTGTTTCTTCGACAAGAACAACCATGCCATCTATAGGGTGGATTTGCTCGGTGCCGAGGATATGTATGACGAGAATGCCAAGTATCGCATGGCAGTGTACCTTAGAAACAGCGACCTAAGGGGTAAACCCGATTATGTGCTCGATACGGATTTTAGTCTGGAAGGAAGCGCAGGCGTGAGAGTGTATGAGGCATCTGACCAAAAAGGAAACAAGATAAGCTTCTATGTGGACTTCTACGAGCAAACCAATAATTTCGAGGCAGAGGTAAAACTTGGCAGTAAAGAAAGAAAACATTACATCGACAGAACCTATTGGCTCGACTATTTCGATACTCATCAGACAAAAAAAAGAAAGTGAGGCTACAATGATAGTAATACATCCAAAAGACAGAACCACAAAAATGCTGGAATTGCTCTACAAGGATTCTCCGCATACCCTGGTGGACACAACATTGAGCAAGAATCAACTGAGGGCTTTACTTTACAATGAGCCATCGGTAGAACGCTTCATGCTCCTGGGACATGGAGGCCCAGAAGGTCTATTCACTAGAACTGATGACACCCAAAACAGCTTCACGAAGCTGATAGACCATAGCTTTGCACACATCCTCAGGAAACACCAAGGGAAAATATTTGCTGTATTCTGCCACGCCAAATTGTTCGCAGAGAAAGAATTTCTCCATGGACTCTTCTCCGGGATGATAATCTCGGAAATGAGCGAGGCTATATACTACGGCATCACCACCACAGAGGAAGAGCTTGCCCAGGAGAATGTAAAGTTGGCGAAACGCCTGCGAACACTGCTGGACGAAAATACTCCATGGTGTCTGATTCCAGAAAGAATCCTCCAAATGGATGATGTCCATTCCCCTCTCACGGAATTCAATTATCACAATTTTTTCTATATATAAAAATCTTTACGACCTTTGAATTTCCCTTGTTGGGAACAGAAACGTAGCTCTTAACCGCTGCGCTCTACGGTAGACAGGGCACTAGAGACCTCATTAGAAGTTATGTGGGATGGGGTGCATTGCAGAGGAATATAATGGGACAGGTACGGATATAACTGTTTGGATTATGCCCGCTTTTTATAGAATAGAACAAAGCCAAAAATATAGGCAATGATATAGTTGTTAGCATAAAAAGTATTTTTATTTGTACTTGAATCCGCAGCCTATAGGGGTTAGTGACGTTTTGCCTGCAAAGCGATAAGATTTCTTTTATTGTGCATATTCCTTGCACGTCAGAAACGTCGTAGACACAACATTCTCTTACCCCATAAAGCGGCTTGAGGTAATACGATAGTTTAACCAAAAGCATAGATTTTAACCAAAGTCTGTCTCTGTTTGAAGCGCACGTTTGTGTTGCCGTCTATATTTTTAATGCTAATTATCATGTCACTAATGACAGCTACACCTGGACTATAGCCCAAGAACTTCTTGTAGGTTGGTTTTGCATCATACTTCTCTGTTTCAATAACTGATGATCAAAGTAAAATCATACTCTTGACCGGATTTCAATTAACCAGTAGCCGGCAGGGCATAGACCAGAAACAGTTGATCTTGTCTGCTGTATTAAAATCATTAAATTTGGTAGAAGCAGACTTATAGATGGTATTTTTACAAGTCAGTTCTTCGATAGCACGCAATATGGTGTCTGCCCTGCAAGTATGAAGAAACTGATGAACAAATGTTTTACAAGGTGCGTTTAAATATCCTCAACACATGAGCTGCCACAAAGAGATACGCACATCAGAGAGCGTAGAATCTCACTATATTGATAATCCAAACAATGTACATCTCAATCCCAAGGTGGAATCTATGGTTTGAGCTAAAAGTGCATTAAATTGCTCCATAGTCGAAAAAAAAAATCCAAAAAAAATGAGTTTTTCAGATTTTAATTGTATTTTTGCCATGTCATTCAGAGTTTTATTTGTTTTGATATGCAACACTAAGATAAGTGAAAATTCTGATATGGCAAATTTCCGAACAACAGGTTGTTGCTCAGGCGTTTATTAAAATATCAAATTATAGTGTTGCGAATTTAGGAAAGAAAGATGTCGATGAATATATATGATTTTTTAATTTCCAACGAGGAAATTACTGCTGCAGTTAGTAATGCATGCTATTTTTTTGGCTTACCAGAAGTTCCGATAGTGAATAGTGAAGGTGTCTGTGTATGGTTCAATGATGTCCATACTACATTTGATGACGTTTTAGGTGTCAATCGTGAACAGTTATCCGATATGGGAATGATTAGTGAAGATTCTTTGAAATTGGCATATACCCATGAATGTGCGCACCGTGCTTTGCAAGGTTATGACAATTACGAAGGCACACAGGAAGAGCTAGTCTGTGACTATTTTGCTGGCATTCATGCTGGATTGAACAATATTGATTCTGACCAATTTGAAGAGGCACTCGGTAAGACTATAGGTAGCGAGACTCACCCTAATGGTGCATTACGTGTAGAAGCTATTGAATATGGCAAACAGATAGCATCAGACATAGAGGCACAAGGAATAGAGCCGACTTTTGAATATTGTCTTGATAGGTTTGATGATTTTCTGCCGACACACTCTGATTTATCCACTATGGATGCTCTTTTTGGAAATCAGGATTCTATCATTTCATTTGGTTCCGCTTATTCAAAAGAAGAGTATGTTGCCAAAGCAGAGAACTGTTACAAAGAGGCAGACAAGTACTTTGACAAGTCACTGCGTGACGAAAAGGCATTTGATAAAGTTCACGATTTGGAACAAGCAGAAAAGTGGCGCAGAAGAGGTGATGAGTATATAAACAAATCAAAATATACTGACAATAAATAAAAACAGGTGAATTATGAACGATTTTTTTACTATATTTGGACAAGGCTGTGTAGGCGGTGGTATTGTTGTCTCAAAACTCATTGATTATGTTGTACCTTTTGAGTTGTCACCACAAGGCAAGCTATTCAAAGCTCAAAAGGAATGGCAAAATGAGTTGGAAGAAAAACGCATGAATTTTCAATGGAAAATAGAGGCTCAGCGTATGCGTTTTCAAGAAAGATTGGAAGAGAAACGTGAAGAATTACAGAAATATTTGCAGGACAACCAAATTGAAGCAAATCGAGAAATAGCTTTGTTTCAAGCACGTGCTATGCGCCAAACACAAATGTTGTTAGCTCAGAAACATGCCCAAGACACTTTACAAGACCATCTTCTTCAAGATGCTCTTAGAACATTTCCTTTGAATGTATCACCATTGGTTTTGCTAAAAAATCAGTCTCAACCATTGGGACACCTTTTGGCATTTTCAGACAGCAATACCGATTCCACGTCAACAACATCAATAGAACAGGTTTATGAAGAGGTTGAAGCTATACGAAAACGGCCTGATGCTCTGAATATTTTTGTAGCACCAGTACATGTCGATTCTAAAATTAAAAACCGAAAGGTCCTTAGTGATCAAATTTGGGATACGGTATATCAGCGCATTGAAAGTTTCTTCACACTGAATTACAATCGTAGTAGCGTTCATCCTGTAATTTTCTATCCAACAGCTTGGAATGACAAGTATAATCCAGGAATGCATGCTGCAGAAACACTCCACTATTTTTTGAAAGATTTACCTTGCGTTGTAATAGAACCTCGTTTTGATGGCACCACATTCAGAATGATGTTTTCTACTTGGGGTCTTGGCTACAATTCGACTTTGCACAAACGTACTGAGCTTAATTTCCCAATAAATATTGATGCTGTATTAGCTTGGTCTGCTTATGAACGTTCATTAAAAGCATTAGATGCCATCAAGGAAATAGGCAGTACATTGGACATTAACGAATACGGCTTTGGAATGAAGAAAAAGGAATTAGAACGGAATGTAGATTTGTTCCAAGCTCTTCATATTGAAGAACGTATGAAAGAAAATAGAATGCAGGAGATAGATGCACTTGGTATATATAACGTTTTCAAGATAGAGCCTGTTCAGGACTTAGCAATATTGGCAGATTATCTATCTGCACGTATTGGGCTAAACCTTGCAGTTCTTGCTGACATCCATCATTTGCACTCTTATGATCGTGACCCTATTCTACCTGAGTTATTGAAGCCGAACTTTCCGAGTTTGTATGCAGACAAGTCTGTACGAGAACAACTGTTTAAGGTATATAAGGACTTGTATGGCAAGCTTAGTAGTGAAGAAAAAGAATTCAATGGCATGAAAGAAATCCGTAGTAATCAGTTGGTTAATATTAAGAAGCAATTGGATTTGATAGATTCTTCAGAGATGGTTAAATCCGTAACAGATACGACTTGTGACTATGTCAAAACTCACTTCAATATAGATGCAAATACGTTGATAGATGCAATCAATAGCTCTATTGATTTATGGGAGCAAAAGGACATATCTTTCTTCCAAAGTCTGCTAAAGTTAGACGAAGTAGTAATTAACCAAAAGCTATTCCGCCGCATTGAAACTAAAATTTTTTATTTACAGCAACAAGCAAAAGTATAAATTATGAACAAAACAATATTGATAAAAACAAATGAATCTGCATTGCCCGACATCGTGGAACTAACTGATGCCACTATCGTTGATGGTAGCCTGAAGAATCTCTTTTATTCATATCTAGGATTTGAACTTGTTGATGGATTGCATGACGACAATAATATTCCTTATTATCGACTGTTGCGCCCTGCTCAAATTATGTTTACTTTTGAAAGGGTAAATCCAGAGGTTTTTAACGAACTTTTTCGTGAGTGGCAGGGAATATTAGAGTATCTGTTAATAAATGGCATAGAGCAATATTCTGTAATAAAGGAATTTAAGTTCAGACTTTCGCAAGAACTTGCCGATTGGCTATTAGTGTGTAACGATAGTCTTTACAATAATATTGGTATGAAATTAAGTAAGTCTAAAAATATCTCAATCAAAATAGACTATGAACAATTTGAAGAGATTATTAACTATTTTTTACAATGTATAAGACAAGAAATAGATAACAAAGAAAATCTATTGAATATTGTTTTTTGCAATGATAAAATTAATGAGTCTTCATACATAGTTAAGATGCTGTCTGAAAGATTACTTCTTAATATAGAAATACTTTCTCATGTTCAGATAATGTCTTTTACATATTGGAAGGAGCAACAATTTGAATCTTTTAAAGACTGTTGCCAGATAGAGAAAGCGGTATATTATACACGTAACGATTATAATGGTTGTAGCATTGGTAATGACAATAGAATTAGTTTTAAAGATGACGAAAAAGGTGCATACCTTAAAATGCGTTTTCATATTAAGGTTTTAAGACCTTGTAATATGAGATACAATTTACAATTACATATATATAGCATTCCGTCACATTCTGTTTGGTCAACAACTATTAATCAAGCAATATCTGTAAATACATCAAAAGATGCTGTTGTTGAGAGGGATTTTGAAATTGACTTTCCCTATAGTAACTGTGATTATAAATGTGTACTCTTTTCAAATGACGAATCAATAAATGAAATATTAATTCGTTGTGACCATTATTTAGATTGGCTAGATGATGACGATGGTTATTGCGATTACGATGATCCAGGACCATTTTTGAGAAGTGGTGCCCTTAGTGGTGGTTGACTTGTTATTAACTGAGCCCACTTTTGAAAGGGGCATATTTTGAAATCAGCCTGACCAATTTGGGCGTTCTGAGTGAAACATAGCAATCGGCTCCATTGGTGGATATCTTTCGAGAAATTGCCTTGAAAGAGCCGAAAGCTTCTCTGATAGACCCGCAAAGGGCAAATAGCGATCTTTGAAATGTTGAAATCTGGAATATTATCATCCTTCGGAGGTTCATGCACATACATCTGTTATATGTATGCATACGAAATTTGAGCAAGCCCCTGTATCGGATTTTGCGGTTGCGTGTATGAAAACTATAATTGGAACATGGCAGCATCAACGTTGTTCCGTTTATGCTGCTCCTTCAAAGGAAGGCTTTCTATCAGCTTCCGCAGCTGATAGGCTTTAATGTCTTTGCCTTCAAAGTAACGCCAACCGGCTTTATTGTTCCATGGGATTCTCCATCGCTTTCTAGAGCCCAGCTTTGTCTTTCCTGATATTCGTAGATGCAGCGGCGAAACAGATAATAGGTATCTATTGATGGAGTTACATCTGTCAGAAGTTCCATGCCAAGAACCTTTCTTTTAAGAAGGTCAAACTCGCACTACTCAAACAAATCCTCGTCGCTGCAAACGAATCCCTCCTTCAAGACAGACATAGCCACGAGTTTGCGGATGGAGGCATTTAGGCGGCCGCTCTTGTACCTTCTGGAAACAAAGGGTAGGATATCTCCTCGTCCATCATGGTTGTCACGAGGCTATAGAACTGGTTATGCCATGCGTTGGGGGACAGAATACTTCTTTGAAGCACGACTTCCTAACTGCATCGAGGGAACCGTGAACATGTCCAACAGAGGATTCGGATCTGTCTTTTTTTACATAATCATTCTGTTTGATTGATGATGTAAAGATACGAAAAATATTCCAGATGACGGCATTAATCAGAGATTATTTTCGTGAAATATAAACATTTTAAACAGGCCTTACTTTTTTAATTTAAGTGGACTTAGAGGCTTATTACCTTATTTTTATGCCGAAAATCACACTTTTTATGAATATCTTGCCCCATCCATGATAGATTTACTGATTTTGTTCCCTATTATAAAGTATAAGAAACAAAAAAATGGAGGTAAATATGAACAGATACCAATCAGATAAGGAATGGCTCGGACACATCACCTCGCCACCAAATAAGGATAAGGAGAAACAAATGCCAACAAAGCCGCTAGCCGCTCCCCCAAAAAGCCCCATTCAAGAGGCAAAAGGAGGAGGGTTGAAAGATATCGCCGGAATGGACAAGCTTAAAGAACTCATACAAGAGTGCTTCATCAATGTCTTGAGAAATAAGGAGTGCGCAAAAGCTTTCGGCATCAAACCACCGAGTCTGCTTTTCTATGGGCCCGCAGGTGTGGGAAAGACCTTTTTCGCGGAAAAGGTGGCCGAGGAAATCGGTATCCACTTTATGAAAGTGGTTCCCGACGACCTTGCCTCCTCCTATATACACGGAACACAAGCCAAGATTGGCGAGCTTTTCCGGGAAGCCGAGGAGAAGGCTCCCACCCTGCTTTTCTTCGACGAGTTCGACTGCATGGTCCCGCAAAGGAGCAATAATGATGACAACTATCAGAACGGAGAGGTTAACGAGTTCCTCTGCATGCTCAACAACGCAGCCGATAAAGACATCTACGTGATAGCCGCCACCAACCATCCCGAGCGAATTGACAAGACCGTCTTGCGAACTGGTAGAATAGACGAACTCATCTACGTGGACATGCCAGACACCAAGGCAAGGGAAAGTCTCTTCAAACTGTCGTTAGGCAAACTGCCCATCGAAAAGGATATCAATTATTCCCTACTGGCTGAAAAGACAAAGGGATTCAACTGCAGCGACATTGGCTATATCGTCCAAGTTGCATCAAGGAACATGTTCAATGCGAGCATCAAGGACAAGGGAAAAGCCTTCAAGGCCATTACTCAAGAAGTGCTTCTGAATGTCATCTCCAAAAGAAGTCCATCCGTCAGCAGTAAGGATATCAAGGAGTTTGACCGAATAAGAATTGAACTGTCCAGAGGACAGGAGGGACACCATCCAAGAAGCATAGGATTTCATTAACGAAGAATTACAATTAAAAAGAAAATACGTATGAAAGAAAAAGTATTGAAAGTTCTCAAGGAGCTAGGATTCAAGTTGGAGGAAGTGGAAGACTTCGGTTACATATTCCAGTATGAAGGCACACACTACCTATATGCGCCCAATATCATGGGTGAGGAATTTCTCAATATCTGCATCCCTGGCGTGTGTGACCTCCATGAGGCAAAGGAAACCTTTGACCTGTGTCATCTAGCCAACAAATTAAGCTACGAACTTAATTATGTCAAGGCATATGTCAAGGAGGAACGTCTCTGGATTGCTTATGAATACAACGTCGAAGGATGCGAAAAATCCTTAAGAGATATCGTAGGCACGATGATCTCCTACCTCGACTTTGGCATCAACTACACAAGAAGCCTTCTGGAAAAAGGCTATCCTGACATGGAAGAGTCAAATGAGAGAGACGGTCATCAAGATGCAGCACAGACAGAGGAAACAAATAAGTTGCCATCTCCAAACGAAGATGAAAATGCATTGGCAGAAGAAGTTACGGAACATAATTCATTCATCTCAAACATTAGCAAGATATGGAAAAGAATAAGCAATTAGTCATGAAGGTGCTCAAGGACATGGGCTACGAGCCAGAGCTTGACTCTGACCAAGATATCAGATTGTGTATGGAAATGAAAGAATTTTACTTCTTTATGACGGAAGAAGAGGAGGAATGTTACGTCAATATCGTCCTACCCCAGTTTACTGGCATTAAGGAGGGCAAGGAAATCCTTGCTCTTGCTACCTGCAACATAATGACAAGGGACATGAAGCTCCTAAAAGTATATGTGGAGAAGAACCATGAGAGTGTCAGTGCCTCTTGCGAGTTCATCTACACGGATGAAGATTCCCTCAAACAGAACATTGTGTGTAGCATGGAGGTGATGAGCATTGTGAAGACCCTTTACAGACGGAAATGTGCCGAACTTGAAAATTAAGAAACTATGATGAAGAAATGTCTTTATGTCACCGACTTGACTGTGGTGGCAGCTATATTGATTCTCGCCATCCACTACAGGTGGATGGCGACCTACCCCATTATTCATCTCATCGTCTGCATCTATCCCTTATTGCTAAGGATGACCATCGGTTTAAGAAAACTATGGGGATGCTCCTACCTATCCACCCTTCTCATGTTTCTGGTAGTTAGCTTGCCCATGATTGGAAATATGACTTGGATCGACTACGCCTCTGAAAAGCTCATCAAAGCCCCTATGTTGCTTTGGCAAGGGCTGGGGTATGGTGATATTGATTATCAGCTAATAAGCAAGATGGGAAATGAATATGGCTCCCTACTGAAAAAAAACATAGTTTTCTGGATTTGGGGGATTCCCATAAGCATGCTCATAGGAGAAACCATCTTCAAAGAAATTAAAAAGCGATTTCTCCCTAAGCCAAGCCAAGATATCTCCCTAAGAAAAATCCTTGGAGGAGACTCATTACCCATCAGAGAGCTGAAGCCAGACTGGAGCTGCAAAATTCTTTGGTATAGCAAGGAAGGAAAAATTACTATATCCCTTACCCTCGTATTCCTGCTAGCGTCCATCATGGGATATGATCTGAATTATCTACTTTCCTTTATGGGAGTGTTGATCCTGCCAATAGCAAGCAATCTTCTCTGGTGCAAATATATGGCACACGTAAAGGGCAAGCTGTTAGAGATTATCATAATGCTAGCAGGAAGCCTGCTCCTGTGGATGGCTCAATACGAGACCCATGAGACCAGAGTACTATTTCTTCTAGCTGGAATCTTATGCCACTTATGCGGCTGGGGAAGCATGTGCCATAGAGCTCACCAACTTAAATATGTAGTAAGCATGGTAGTCATGGGATGTGCCATTACTTTCCTAACTATGGGCTATAATCCCTTTTCGTGCATCCAGGCAAAGAGACTCTATCGCATGAACAGCTCCGCCTATAGCTCTGGTATGATGTATGTAAAATCTCCGCATGGAATGGGACTTAGGGATAGATACGGCATGATTTTGCCTGCCATCTATGAGAAAATCATACCACTTGATACGGACTACAAGCCATACGTCAAGGTTATAAAGAACGGTCAGGAAGCTTACTATGATTACTACCATCACGAATGGATAGCCCCCAAATTGACGTTATGTCCCAAATGGCAAGAGAAAGCCGAAGAATTGATGAAGAAGACACTTGAAGAAAGCAAGAGTCAACAGGGACAAGTTATCGTGATGGATGCAAGTACAGGTTTCATACGAGTGATGTCAATGATAGGCATAGGAAGAGTTCCTTCAGGAGAGACCTACAAGAATCCTTGGGAAATCTCCTATGATTGTGAGTTGATACAACCTTTTACCATGTTGGCAGCCATCAACACTGGGAAAGTAAGTCTAAAAGACAGTACCAACACCGGCAGGGATGGAACCACAACCTTTGGTAAAGGGCTCAAACACCATAACCCCTTTGCTATTTACCATGCTGCGAAAAAGGCGTTTGGTAATGATAGCGAAAAATTGCTTAGCATACTCAAAGGATATGGCTATGACCAACCCCTTGTGATAAAAGACGATAACTTGAATAACGAGGTGTGCATAAAAGGAAAAAACGAGATATTGCCCAAAGGAATTACCCTATTCGACATATCCAATGGGCATGGATTGGAAATAACTCCCCTACAAATCGTTAGGATGTATAGCTTGCTGGCTCTGAAATATAGTACGGTGAATCCCATACTCTACAGAACACCAAGTCCCATTTTTCCGAATATGGTAGAAAATTGCGAAGGAGTGTTCCTCATCAACTCCATCCTTACCAATCAAAATTGGAGCATTTCGATACAAAAAATGTCTGTTCCTTTGACAAAACTAATCGGATATGCTACCAATACTCCTCTCAAGCAAGGAAACAAAGAGAAAGGAGATGGAGAAAATGCCGTCAGCTTCTGTGGAATATTTGCAAAGGGAAAAGAATTATATGTGATATTTGCCCTGCTTCAAGGCCATAGCCAATACACAAAGATTTCACATCTTAAAGGAATTATACAACCGCTAGTCGGCTATATCTGCCAAGAAGACTAGCAAAAAATGTTAAACAAAAAATCATTCTATCATGGATATACTCATAAAACTGAAGAAAATGATAAAGAAATGCGCAAAGTCCATTAACTCTATCGTCATAGAGGACGAAGAGCCTTGCTGTGACATGAGAGAGCATTTCCTGGTTTCCAAAGAAGGAAACGTAGAGACCATTAATTTCCCGCTTCTCGAAGAATATGGCAAAGGCTATCACATCGGGGAAGATATTGCAGAATTCAGAAAAGGAAATGCCTATGTCATAGTCAACATGAAGACAGGAAAGCTCCTTAAGATCTCTGACAACAAAGGAAATCTCTTGGTGGAAGACAAGGCTATCGATTTTGAGAGCATCCATGAGCATTTGGAACATGGATATAAAGTGGATTCCAAACATGTGGATTTCTGGCTGGAGAGAGTCTCTCCCATGAGGGACGGCTTCTCTGCCTTGGCATGGACCATTTACCCTGAAGGTAGATGGTTCGAAGACGAGGATGGCTTCGGCGCAGAACCGAATGAGAAGGCAGAGGTTGCCTATTGCATCATCAGTTCATGTCCCGAAATCGTCATTCCTTACCAGTCCATGAAGAACGTGGATGCCGTATTGAAAATTCTCAGGGAGCAGAAACGCAAGATTAAACAAAAAAAATATGAAATCAAATAAACATCAATCATTATGGAAAAAGTAACATTTAAACAATTCTTTACCACACTTGGCGTTGGAATCTGGCAGTCAATCTGTTGGTTTTGCAACCTCTGTGGCTACAAGGACCAGAGTCTTTATGGTCTCTTCGTCAAGAGAGTATTCACAGGATGTGTGACCATCCTAATGATGATTATGACGGGAGCACTCCTATGGACTCTCTACTCAGAAAACATCATGAAGCCAAAGTACAACTACTACGACTGGCAATACGTGAGCAGAAATGTTAGTTATAGCCAATCTGCAGGAAAGGTGGAGAACTTCAAGACCGGGGAAACAATACGTAACGTGGACTGGATCTACAAGAGTGTGGATGGCGACAGTATGGTGTGCTTCGCCAGCAAAGGAAAAAGAGGTTATTTCAACAAGTTTACAGGAAAAGTCGTCATTAAGCCTCAATATAAAAGGGCATGGATATTCAGCGAAGGCCTGGCTTGCGTAGAGGAAAATGACACGCTCTTCTTTATCAACCACAAAAACCAGAAGGTCATCAAGGCAAACTTTGTCTTCGATGAGAATGCAGACGGATATGTCTTCCATGATGGCTTTTGCATCGTGACCGTGGATAATTACAAGTATGGCATCATCAACAAACAAGGCAAGTGGCTGCTGAAGCCAGAATATGAAGACGTGAGAAACTATAAGGGGAAACTATGGATAGTGAAGAAAAACAAAAGACTCGGTGTTTATGATGCCTACACACAAAAAATGATTCTACCTATCCGCTACCGTCACGTAAATATTGACAGCCAAGGCTTCGTAGTAGAATATGAAGACTACACCATGAAGCGCCTGAACTTCGACCTCACGGTAGGGAACAACTTTATTTGCAGTGAAATCAACACGGTATCATACCCTTCTGGGAAAATAGACAAAAATGGAGAAGAAATCCTGGAATCATGCCGCTGCCTCTACTACAAGACCGGTTCTTGGATGGACAAGGACTCAGAGAAAGTGGGATTGATGTCACCAGAGGGCAAGCCACTCACAAAACCTTTATATGACAATATCACTGGCATCGGCTTTGACCTATACAAGGCGGAAAACGCAGGCAACTATATAGTCATCAACGGAAAAGGACAAACTGTCAATTAACCTCTTTGGAGTAAGATAAGGTGGATTTCCCCATGCTATTGTAGGGAAAATCCACCTTCCATTTAGAGTATCTCCCTTTGTCATCCCACTAAATCGCCGTATCTTTGCAACCGTAATCAAGAGACAAAGTAAATCTCAATGATGCAAAAAATAGAATTTGAATAGTAACCCTTTAAAGAACATGAGTTATGAAAAGATTGATAATGACAATGGTAATGGCAGCAGTCATGAGTATGACCGTTTCTGCACAAAGAATCGATAACACCATCAAGGAGGCACGTATCCTCACAGACAAGATGGCAGAAGAATTGAGTTTGAATAACTGGCAAAGAGAGAAAGCTTACCAGACGAACCTCGACTATCTGAGCAGCATCAATAGCCACTGCGATATCCACTCCCATAATTGGAACCAGCGCAACACCCAACTTAAGGGGATTCTAAGCTCTTCACAATGGAAGCTATACAAGAAGGCAAGCTATTTCTACCAGCCAATCAGCTGGAAAAAGGGAGCATACGTACATAACATCTATGCCAGATACCCAAATGCAGGTCATACTTTTGGGGGCAATAGAGGCTACAAGAAAGTTGCTACCACAGTTACTAGTGCAAGACGTTCTGAAATCGTAGCAAGACCACAACAGCCAAACTATACGGCATACCATAAAAATGATGGTAAGTTGAATAGAACAAAGCCAACCAACACCTCTTCGAGAAGCTTTGGCAGCATGAAAAGATAAATACTATATCAACAGATAAAACGTGAATATTATGTGTTAAGGCAGGTTGAGACAACATTACTCTCACCTGCCTTTTTGTTTCTAATCATCTATCAATCAACTTTCTGCACAACCTTCCTCAATTTCATTTCCACAAAAATTGATTATTTGAAACCAAACATACAAACATGTTTGCTTCCAAACATACATGAAAACAAATCATTTGTTCCGAAGATTAATACCACGAATCAGGATAACTCCCTCACAACCCAAGGAATAATTTTCTTTCTGCTTATCTCCATAATGCAATAATACTTAAACAAGATACACGACCATCACAAAAACAAGAAAAAGTAATACTGTAGGGCAAAAATTTTCTAAGAAGAGAAACGATTTCCACCAAAAATTACTACCTTTGCAATCAATAAACAACAAAACAAATCTTAGCAAAGGACCACCGATGGCATCAGTAGCCTTAAACTACATCATCTGGATTCAGTCCATTGTTTCATTTTCAAACGAAGCGGGCAGTTACTATCATACAGCCACTCTTCATTTACTAAAGTAAAATTCAAAAAAGATATGAAACGTTTAATCATAACACTTGGGGTAGTCGCCTGCATAACTACTCCTACATGGGGACAAAGCAAGGTGCAGAACTTTGATTTTGGCTGGAAATTCATAGAGCAGGATGTGAAGGAAGCACAACTTCCCACTTGTAATGACGGCAAGTGGACAAGAGTAAACCTTCCCCATGACTGGGATATCTATCATAGCCCCAAGGCTGATGCACCTACAGAGAATGGAGGTGGATACTACCCTGGCGGTATCGGCTGGTATAGAAAGCAGGTGAGGGATACAGACCTGAAAACCGGCAAAGGTGAGAGCCTCTGGCTTCACTTCGAAGGAATCTACCAGAACAGCCAGGTTTTTGTGAATGGCATCCAAGTTGGCACTCACTTCTATGGCTACACACCTTTCAAGGTCAAAATCTCTCCTTATATCAAAAAAGGTATCAATACCATTGCAGTACGTGTGGATAATTCCAAGCAACCTAACTGCCGATGGTATAGTGGATCGGGTATCTATAGACATGTATGGCTGGAAAAATACCATGAGAATAAGATGGATGACCCTCAGCAGCTTTTCATCCATACAGAAAAGATCTATGGTATGTCCAAAGATGGAACACATGCCGACTCAGCAGCCATCCGCATTACCTATCAGGATAAACTTAATGAGAAGCGAGTGCTAAAGAATGTGGAACTTTGGTCTCCTGCACATCCCAAGCTCTATGATATTCAAGTGGGAGAACTGAACATCAAACATGGCATCCGTACCTTCAGCTATGATGCCCAAAGAGGGTTCCTGCTAAATGGCCAGCCTACCCTTATCAATGGAGCTTGTGTCCATCATGACAATGGAGTGATTGGCGCCATGGCATTCGACGCTGCAGAAATCCGCAAGGTAAGATTGATGAAAGAAGCAGGATTCAATCTGATCCGTACTTCCCACAACCCACAGACACGAGCCATGCTCGATGCTTGTGACAGCCTGGGTATGATGGTCATAGATGAAGCCTTTGACGGCTGGTATGCTGAGAAGACCAGATATGACTATCATCTTGCCATTGACTCCTGCTACCAGGAAGATCTCAGGGCCATGGTACTCCGCGACCGCAACCATCCCTGCATCATTTCCTACAGTATCGGCAACGAGGTAATCGAACGCAAGGAAATCAAGGTGATTCAAACCGCCCAGAAATTCAAGAAGGTTATCACATCTCTCGATAACACCCGTCCAGTAACCGAGGCTCTCTGCTCCTGGGACCAGGATTGGGAGATTTTCGACCCTCATGCAGCAGTTCTGGATATAGTGGGCTACAATTATATGATGCACAAAGCAGAAAGTGACCACGAGCGATGCCCTGAAAGAGTGATGTGGCAGACCGAAAGCTATCCTAGAGATGCCTTTGCCAACTGGAAGCATACCGTGGAGCGCCCTTACATCATCGGAGACATGGTCTGGACAGGATTGGATTATCTGGGAGAATCAGCCATCGGACAGTTCCATTATGAAGGAGAATCCAGAAAAGAGCATTTTCAGGAAAATCACTTCCCTTATCATGGAGCCTATTGCGGTGATGTTGACCTCACTGGATGGAGAAAGCCTATCTCCCACTATCGCAGCATGCTCTGGAATCTGAAAGAAGGTTCACCAGATATCTATCTTGCAGTAAAGGAGCCAGACTTCTACTACAAAGGACATATCTCAGAAACCCAATGGTCGGTATGGCCTACCTGGGAATCCTGGAACTGGCAGGGATGGGAAGGCAGGAATATCGATGTGGAGATCTACTCCAAGTCTCCAAGAGTCCGTCTGTATCTGAACGACCAGCTTGTTGCGGAGAAGGAAACTGGCATCAATACCCAGTATAAGGCTGTCATTACTCTGCCCTACCAACCAGGTATCCTCAAAGCCGTATCCCTTGATGCAAATAGACAGGAAGTGAAGGAAAGCATTCTCCAGACAAGCGGAGAACCAGCTTCCATCAAGCTCACAGCTGATAGAAAGCATATTCTAGCTAGCGGCGAGGACCTTGCATATATCACCCTGGAGGTAATAGACAAGAACGGCAACATAGTACCTGATGCCAACATACCATTAAACGTGGATGTCAAGGGAAGGGCAACGCTTCTTGCTGCAGCATCGGCAAATCTCAAGGATCTTGAGCCAAAGACTTCTTCCAAGATAACAACCTATAAGGGTAGAGCTATCGTAGTAATTAGAAGTGGGAACAAGCCAGGTAAGGCAATCGTCACCATCTCTTCTTCAAAATTTGACAAGACAATCAGTGAAACAATTTTAGTACGTTAATTAATAACAACCATGCAAAAGATTATCTTAACATCTGTCATGTTGATGACATGCGCATGTATGAGCGCCCAGAAAGTAACATCGTATTCAACAACCCAGGAGCAGTCTTGGAAAAAATCCCAGACTGCCCTGGCAGGCAAAGCCACAGGAAAGGTTGTTACCGAGGTAAATGAACAGAGCAAGGGAACCCGATTCGTTGCTTTCGGTACAACATTCAATGAATTGGACTGGGATGCCTTCAATATGCTTACAAGAAAGGAGCAGGATGAGGTGATGTACAACCTGTATTCTCCAGAAGGAGACCTCAAGTTTACCCACGGCAGAGTTTCCATGAATGCCAACGACTATGCCCGTGCCTGGTATAGCTGTGACGATGTGGATGGAGATTTCGCCCTCAAGTACTTCAATATAGAACACGACAAGCGCAACATCATTCCTCTGGCTCGTGCGGCCCAGAAGTATCAGCCCAATCTGCAACTCTTCATGTCGCCATGGAGCCCACCTGTATGGATGAAGATCAACCACGATTATCCGGTTTCCCCAAGCCAATATAACAGAATGGATCCCCGCCAGAGCTATCTGCTCTATATGGATGATGGCAGGCAGGTGGATGCAGATGAGATGAAACTCCTTGGCGACCGTAATGGAGTGTTTCCACGCCGCCTGGCCACTCAGGACTTTTTCATTCAGGATCCACGTTATCTGCAGTGCTACGCAGATATGTTCTGCAAATTCATCGAGCTGTATAAGGAGGAAGGCTTGCCTATCACCAAGGTAATGTACCAGAACGAAGCCTACTCCTATACTCCATATCCGGGATGTGCGTGGACTGCAGAAGGAACTTTGAGATTCAATAATGAATATCTCGCTCCTACCCTTGCCAAGAAGCATCCAGAGGTGGATTTATGGATAGGAACCTTCAACACCAACCGACTCGACTATGTGGAGAAGATCCTGGACGACAAGACTCTCCAGGCTAACATAAAGGGTATCGGAACCCAATGGGAATGCAGAAACAATCTTCCGGAAATGCGCAAGCGCTATCCTAACCATCGCTTCATGGTGAGCGAGAGTGAATGTGGAAACGGCTCCATGGACTGGAAGGCTGGAGAGCATACCTTCTTCCTCTTGTCGGATAATCTGGGAAACGGCTGTGATGAGTATTACAACTGGAACTTCATCCTGAAGGACAACGGCATCTCGCCATGGGGCTGGACCCAGAATGCCTTAATCCAGGTAGATGGAAAAAACCGCAAGATGCGATATACGGCAGAATATTATGCATATAAGCACTTCAGTCATTTCGTACAGGAGGGCACCCAGATGCTGGGGTATGCAGGCCGTGAATACAGCAAGACACCTGTCGTGGTGTTCAAGGATAAAAAGGGGCAGTATATAGTGACAGTGGGTAACTTTACAGATTCAGATGCAACTCTGACTGTTAAGGCAGGCAAGAAGTTCCTGAACGTAAAGGCTACACCTCATTCTTTCAACACCTATACCTGGAAATGATAATATGGGACGGAACGAGACCTGAAACGTTCCGTCCCATAGAAACCAAAAGGCTCAACTAAGAATGAGCCATACTAAAAGGAAAAATAATCCAGAAAACAGAAACAATTTCCAACCAAAGAATCCCTGAAAAGAAAATGTGATGAGGATATCCAAGAGCTGGCTACCTCTTCATTCGATAATATCAAGGAGCCAGTACCTGGTCTTGTAGCTGGAGGAGCCAACAAGGGACAGGAAGATGCCGAATTCGTACCAGCCTATGCTTCCAATATTCCAGATGAATCCTACCAGGATAACGTTGGCAGCTATGCCTCAAACGAGATTGCCATCAACTGGAACGCCTATCTGGTATCCCTGCTTGGATGGATAAACTAACAGCAAATTGGAGATTATCAGTATAATATCCAAAAGGGGGAGAGAACCAAACTCCTCTCCCCCTTAACGCCATAAATCTCAACTATCAATCAATCGTCAATACCCAATATTTCTTTTATTCTCAATGTGGCAGCCTTCGATAACTTCTGCTCCGGGCCCCAACTGAAGGTTTCAGCCTTACCTTTCAAGATTTCATCCATCACCTCTTCACTCACGGAAACCGGTCCCTTGATATTGGTAAGAACAAAAGGGCAACAGTCATCTTTCATGATGATTTCATGCTTCCCTTTTACAAACGGATAGCATTCTTCATCCACAGCTAATACCATCATCAAATATAGCCTATAGCTGCCATCATCCTCTTGACTAAAGAATAGGATACGCTCTCCTTTTTCTGGCAAATCATGATCAAAAGTCGGTAAACAGCACCATCGATAATAAGCCATGCCCTCCTCATAGAGATCCATTTCCAAAGCTCCCCATTGACCAGGGCTCAGGCTCATCGCTCTGAAAAGCCCCATATTTTCTTCCTTTTCTTCCCGAAGCGTGTCTTCCTTGGACTTAATATTAATGGTGATACGCAGCTTCTCGTACTCACTCTTGGGATTAATCTTAGAAATGTAAGCATCAAATGCCCTTTCCCATCCCATATCCATCATGCTAGCCAAGGCTGCATTGTCTTCCCTTGGAACATAACCTAATATATCAGAAAAGTCCAAGTCCCCAGGTTCCAGAAGAGAAGGATCATTTAAAGAAACGGCCACGGCATTCTTATCATGCTTGTTATCACGATCTCTCATCAAATGTACCTTCCTCCCCACATAGATCGTGTCAAGCATGTCATCCACATGGTGATACGACGTACCTGCAACCCTGCACTCCAAAAACACCTTACCCTCTGGTAACTCAATAGGTGAAGGATCATCCGGCATATTGAATACTTCCATCATCCCAACAATCCCATTATCATGTACCTCCTCTATACTCTTATCGGCAAACTCCTCAACCAGTTTCTGAAGAGTCTTGTCAGAAGCAATGGAGTCAATTCCCTTCTTTTCAAGTTGCTTCTGTAGGGCATAAAGCTCCTCATCACACTTGAGACAACTGCCCATGCAGCTGCCCTCATGCGTACACACAGAAGGCTCATAGTCAAGCCCATATTTCTTAGCCACATATTTGCGGATCTTCTTGAGAATCTCGCACTTGTCCTTTCCTTTCTTCATCACGTTAAGTTATTATTTTCTGTTTAACACTAAATACTCAAACTCTTGGATATTCTTAAATCCCAAGATCTTAACCTGCTTAATACTACGTTTAACATCTTCATCTGTATTGAAACCAGGAATGTGGGGAACCCTGATGGTCACATTGTCAACAATCCCATACTGCTTCAAGTAGCAGAGTTGATGAGCTGAATCACCTACCCTTCCTGTATATTCCTCCCTGATTTGGGGATTCATATCCTTGATATCAACTATCCAATGATCCACTATAGGTGCAAGCAACTCTATGTTATGAGGATGACAGGCCAAGGCTGTTTCCACCGTTATCTTCCACTTCTTTCCACAAAGTTTTCTGAACTCCATGATGAACTCCGGATGTTCCAGCGGTTCCCCTCCACCAAAACAGACACCGCCACCTGTAGTCTGAAAATATATGTTGTCTTTCTTCACCATATCATAAAGCTGCTGAGGAGTCAACATAAGGATACCCTTACATGGCGTGACTCCATCATCTTCATATACCTTTCCATGACACCGTTCATTCAGACAATACTTACATCTGAGCTGACATCCCATGAAGGTTACCAATGTGGTAACACCCCTTCCATCGAGACCCATTCTTAAGCAGCTCACACCAAAGAAGGGCTGTAGAAGACTGTCTGAACCTGGCAATCTGTCAATGACATAATCATCACTAACACGACTCCAACGATACTCTACTGAATATAGTGCTTCCATCAACGGGTCAAACTGATAGCCGGCTTCTTCAGAAGCTTGTAACTCCACAATTCTAAAGGTTCCATCAGACATGGAAGAAAGTTTGAAACGGTTCAACACCCGACAACTTCTATATACATATATATAACCATCATCCAGATAAAACCCATACCTATCATCAAAAGTGGGCTGAAATGCCTTTAAGATTCGCCTGCGCAGTTCCCTGGAAATGATCTTGTCCCCATAAGGATTAGCAACATCCTTCCAAACATGCCGTTCAACATTCGTCATAGCACAGTTCTTGGCAAAGAATGTCCTACCTGCCCTATATAATGCCTAAAATCTTGAAGGAACATTCACAAGATCATTCAACCAACACCCTTTTCCATACTTAGCCTTCACCATATATCTGTCACTTCCATACATGGCATCGGCCAAAGCGCCTACCAAAATACCATTCAAATGTCTGTCACCCGGCAACTCCATTGCTCGATGTAAGGCACTGCCAAAATCATAGGAAGAGTAGAATGCACCACATGCCCGAATCAGAATACCCAGGATGGAGTTTTGCTCTTTCCATGAAATATCCTCAACGAACCCCTTGAAGGAAGATACATTCTCCACCATCAAGGCATCTTTCTTGGAGGCACCATGACGAAGTACAAAGATGAGCTTCCACATAAATGCTCCAGCATACCAATCCTCCTTGTCATAAGCAAAACCATACTCTTGATATGCAGAAGCAGTCTCAGCCTCTGTATCATAGAGCCATCCAATTGCTATGGCGCGCATCACGGTAGCTACAGGAGATTGACGTTTACCCAAACATTCATGAACATTGATATCACTTCCTCTCTCCTGGGCAAGAGTATCCGCCATCAAAAGCATCTCCTTCATCATCTTTGAAGGAGATGCCTCTGACGAAACAAGCTTTCTAAAAAAGAGCTCCTTGTCCTGTTCCCAAGTCCAGGATGCCAAATCTCCTAAAATAGCACCATTCATACCCTATAAGAACACTATAAATAATACGTCAAAACCAATAAAATACAACCTTCTACAAACACATTATTTATCTAAGGAAACTTCATCAGCCATTGATGTCTCACCACGCATTCTTTTATAGATATAATTAACTGCCTGAAACTCCTGACTATCCATATCATAGGCTGCAATAATCTGTTTCATATCTTTATCAAAGATATAAAGCATATTGCCACCCACGGTTTGTCCGGCATTATTTTCCGCTCTGTATGTATGAATGGCCTTAAACCCAATGAAAGTCACATCCTGATCTTTCAAAGTTCTCAATTCCTTCCCTAATTTTTCACCTTCTTTTTCGGCTTTCACCTTCTTGGCTACAACTGCATCATACTTAGCCTTATATTCCTTGTAATTCTGACGACCAAAAGCTGACTGATAAGGTCCTTGCCAAATAGACATACTCGTTCTTAACCGACTGGCTTCTTCTTCACACTCAGAAACCAAGATACCCAGCTTCGCAACCTTAAGCGTCATTTCATAAAAAGAAGGATCATCGTATGGTGCAAATGCACTGTCCAGTTGAGTACTTGAAGGAGCATAAGTATCAGGATGGTATAATGTGCTTTGCAGATTATCCTTGATTAAAGCTTCAGCCTTCTCTTTAGGTGACTGAGAACAAGCTGCCAACAATAATGTGCAGGCAGAAAGAAATAGGATTCTTCTCATAGGTAAATTATTAATTGTCTTCATTAGTTATGGCTTTACCGTGATGTCGAGGGCTAAAATGCAACATTAAGCAACAGTGAGATGTGCACTGCTGCCATCATCATGATTACAGGGCAAAGTTAAACAAAAAATTGGTATTTGCCAAATATTCTGCAATGTTTTTCATCAAAAGAAGTGATATAACCAAAATCTTTCACAAAATAGCATCTAAGATTACCCGAACAGAGAAGGTTATAAATACCCCCTCCAGCCTGTTAAAAAATCAAGCAGGAAGCTAACTTTCAATAACGAGGTTGTAATATAGCTCCAGATTCCAAAATGTGATGACATCAACCTAAGGTATGGTATCGGTTTAAGAATTGTCAGCGGAGATTTCAACCCTAATTGGACAACACAATCTCCTAGGAAAAGCAGAAGATAAAGATAATGATAATGATTAAAAGCGTAAGCCTAAGTAAAATCAGGTTTACGCTTTTAGTTTGTTGTTACCTTCCCTATCTACATCATCCCTATTCATCCATACTTCAGTTTTTTCCATCTACAAAAAGCATCACAATAACGGTCAAACTATTCATCTGTTAATTCCAGCATCATGCTTTCGTATTCATTTTCATAATCAAAAGGTACTCTGAAAAACGTTTCTATCTCAAAACTACACCTCTTCATAATCATTTGGAATTACAATATAGTTTTTTATATGGCAAAGAAAAAACTTTGTTTTAAAAACAAATTATTCATGCTTAATTTATTATTTTCCTGCAATCTGATTACTTGGGGTAATCGTTCCAACATTCTCACAGTAACAGAAATATAATATAAAAGAGGGTGTATCATTGGTGAATGGCACACCCTCTTGAACGTACAAAGTCATAAGAAGAGACAAGCTCTGGAAAGAATCACAATCTACTGATTACACAAACATATCCTCCAGCATTTGCTAATTTAACGTTCAACAGCTTAGTGGAAGAAATTTTTGTTTTCTTATGTTCACAATCCGTTGCCACAGAATTAGCTTTCTTTCCATCTTTCCAGAATTCTAATCGATAATTGCCCTTTGGCAAGAAACCCAAGTTCAAGTTGATGGTGCGCTGTTGACTGTTGTTAATGATGCCCACATACCATTGTTCACCGGTCTTTTTGGCTAAAGCAATATAAGTGTCAGGTGTTCCTCCTAAGAATTTGATATTGTCCCATGTGGTTGGAACTTTCTGCAAAAAGTCTTCACCCACTTGACCATATACATTGTCAGGATGCTCACAGAAACACATAAACGGACTTTCATATACTACGAATTTTGCGAGTTCTGCAGCACGGGTGTTCGAAACAAGTGTCGGAGATTGCTGTTTGAACTGTTTTTGGGCTACATTGAGAAAACCACCAGGAGTATAGTCCATCTGTCCAGCCAACAAGCGGGTATAAGCCAGCGTTACATTGTGTTCCGGAGTCATCTTGTCAGAGAATTTATAGTATTCACCACCCATAACACCTTCTCTGGTTAGCATGTGCGGATAAGTTCGTTCAATGCCGTCTGGCTTGTAGGCTCCATGCAAGTCAAGCATCAGCTCATTCTCAGCAGTTGCCTTAATAATTCGGCGATACCAGTTTACCATATCCTGATCATCACGGTCCATGAAATCTATTTTTACACCTTTTATACCCCATTTGTGATAGAGAGGAAATGCCTGCTTATACTGATCGTTATTGTTGGCGTCTTCGCATCTCAGCCATAACCATATATCAACATTTTTAGAATTGGCATATTGGATGATTTCCGGCATGTTGAGTTGAGGTGCAACTTTGGTTATATCAGCTTTGGGATTATTGAATTCTCCATACCAGGTCCAGTCAATAAGCATATATGGCCATTTTTCTTTAGCTGCAAGATCAATATATTGCTTGATGACGTTTTGTTCCATCTTGACTTCTCCGCTCCACCAATGATCCCAAGCCGCCATTCCCGGTTTGATCCACTCTGTGTTTTTGAGGGCACAGTCAGGATTTAGCGAACGAATAATCTCACTCTCAATAAACTTACCTGGATTATGCCCTATCATGATAACACGCCATGATGAGTTGGCAGCTTCATCAAATCTAGCCTTAACACCATTTTCGTCCTCGCCCCAAATTGGTGTCAGTTTGGTGTCCAACATCTGGTATCCTTCCTTGGCTTCCTTACTTCTGCCCAGATAGAATGCTGGATAATTGTCTAGATTGGCCTCGGTGATAGCCATCCAGTTATTCTCATCTACTTTTATCAAACCAGGTAAGCCCGCATGAATATCTGTTTTAATGCTCTTTACAGGAGTCTTTACAAATATACCTTCCTGGGAGGACTTGTAACTTTTGCCTTGGTTCTCATAGGCAAAATCAGGTATCCAGAGAATTGAAGACTCTGGCAGAGAATATCCTGTTAGTTCTTTCGTGATTTGCCGATTACCCAATCTGGAGATACCATAAAGAGTGTAGCGGAAAGCTACGCCATCATTCATTACACGGAATACAACATCCATGCGACGATATTGGTCATCTTTTTCCTTCAGATTCAATGTGAGCTCTTGGTAAGGAACTTTGCATTCTGCATGTTTGTTGCGAACAACTGGACTCCAGGACTCTATGCCACTCTTAACTTTAGCATCATTCTCTACTATAAAGTTGCCTTTCATATCTTTTTCGTCTTTCAACTGAAATCCCATAGGAGATGGTGCGATTAGTGTTTTCCCATCCAGCTGTACCGAATAGGTTAACTGCTCTTGGTTTGAGATCGTCAAGGCAATATGTCCATCAGGAGATTGCAGAGAATACTTCTGTGCATGCAATGGAGCTTCCATGAATATGGATACGAGAATTAAAATAAAGAATTTCTTCATATTCGTTAGAGTTTTTTCTACGAACATGCCTGAACAACAAGCTATTGTTCAGGCATGTATTATAATACTAAATTATTTTTGAAATTCTCAACCTTAATCAAGCTTGTATAATGTACATGCATGAGGATTGAGAGTTACACTAACTTTTCCCTTTACCTTTCCTACCTGCTTGTTAGTCCATAGCAAGGTTGCACGCTTGGTAGCCTTGATACCCATAGTGCTCAATGGAACCTGGATCTTTTGTGCCTTATCAGAAAGATTGAAAATAGCCAGATAGGTTGCACCACTGTTTTTGTCCTTTGAAGTAACGGCAAGCTTTTGCTCATCATTGAACAATTCCTTGACACTAGTACCATCTCTGTGCATCTTCAATACTCCCTTGTTGGTAAGCAATGACAATGTGAAAGGATCAATAGAAGGCAAGTCACCACCATACATCAAAGGGGAGCGGAAAATACAGAAGAATGTCATCAGTGAATATTGCTCATCTTTGGTAAGACGAGTTATTCTGTCTTCTCCTCTTTCACCACGAATGGCAATATGACCGAGCGGAATCATGTCACAGTCAGGCCAGGTACCTTCACCGATATATGGATACCAGTCATGGGCAACCTTTACAAGATGTGTGAAGTCCTTCCATACATCCCAGACATCGTTTACCATTCTCCACATGTTGGCATGGCTGTCCACATGCTTGGCTGCTGCAACAGGAGTCTCACCCGGAGAGGTACTGAGCACGATAGACCTGCCTGTTCTGTCGATAGCCTTTCTGATCATATCGATTTCAGGCTGATGATAGTCTGGTGCAGACAGGTCGTCGATCTTGATGAAATCCACTCCCCACTCTGCATACATCTCAAAGATGGAGTTGTAGTATTCCTGTGCTCCAGGCTTGGAAGCATCCACTGTATAATTGTCCTTCAACCACTTGCATCTACCTTCCTCACTGTAAATCTGGTCAGCAGTAATGCCGTTCGTTCCCTTAATCGGGAGATGACGCATCACAGCCACCTTAGGAATACCGCGCATGATATGGATACCGAACTTTAAGCCCTTGCCATGCACATAGTCTGCCAGTGCCTTGAATCCTTTGCCATTGGAAGAAGATGGGAAACGGTTCTCGGCAGGCTGATATCTACCATAATTATCGATGACATAAACTGGATTGCTCTCATTGTATCCTCCAGCCTTGTCGTTGGCAATAAACCAGCGGATATCCACCACGACATATTCCCATCCATGCTGCTTCAGGTTCTCAGCCATGAAATCGGCATTGGCCTTTGTCTCTTTCTCTGTAACTGTAGGTCCATAGCAATCCCAACTATTCCAACCCATAGGTGGGGTCTGTGCCCACTCGCGGAAGCTTTGCTTCTCCTGGGCACAGACGCTATTAACCAAAACCATGAACAAACTAACTAAAGTTATGACTTTTTTCTTCATACTGATACATATTTACTTGTTATATCCAGGATTCTGTACGAGATTTGGATTCTTATCCATCTCAGACTTCGGGATAGGCAACCAGTACATCTTGTCATCCCATTTACGGTCACCACCCACATCACTTCTCAACTTATCCACCTCATATGTCTTCTTTCCATCAGGATATTTCTTGATAGTGATGGCATGAACGGTAGAACCGAAGTATTTAGGAGCTTCCTTCCAGCGACGTACATCAAAGTAACGATGCTCCTCAAAAGCGAATTCTATGCGGCGCTCATTCTTGATAGCCTCCAGCAGATCGGCACCTGTAGCTGTGACAGCAGGCATTCCTGCACGCTGTCTTACTGGCTTCAATGCTTCTCTCGCACCCTCTTCATCACCTATATTATAGAGTGCTTCTGCCTTGTTGAGATATAACTCAGCCATACGGAGGTGGATCCAGTTGCGGGCACAGAAGTTCCATGAGTTCAAAGCATAGCCCTCATCCATGAACTTCTTCATATTGTAGCCCGTAGGAGAAGCATTCCAACTGTCATTACCATACTTGGTGTCTTTTCCACCACCTATGATTGTACCATTATTGTCAACATCGAAGTAGGTTTCCACATTTCTGGTCATCCACTTGGCTCCATCATATAAGATGGTGGCATAGAATCTAGGATCACGGTTGGCATAAGGATTTGCCTTTTCTTCCGGATTGTTCCAGTCAAACTTGCTGGCAACGCCATCCTTTACCACTTCATAGGCATCCACAAGTTCCTGCAAAGGACAGTTGCCACCCCATCCGCCATATCCGTTAGGATTGTTATACTGGTCACAGCTGGAGATGCTTTCACCTTCTGCGCTGCTGGTACCCATACGGGCAAAAAGTGTTTCCTTGTTGGCAGCTGTGTTGTCCATGAATATCAACTGATAATTCTTGGAAGGATCACCATTCAGGTTATAAAGCTCATATCCGGCAGCCTGTGCAGCATCCAGTGCTTCTGTTGCAGCCTTGGCAGCCTTCTGCCATCTGTCTGGTTCTGGGGTAGTATAGCCTACCTCTGGTATCTTGACATCCTCATTCATAAGAGGACTTGCTGCATAAAGCAGGATACGGGACTTGAGAGCCAAAGCGGCAACGCTGGTTGCTCGTCCATAGTCATCCCCACTCCAGTTAGCCGGCAATTCCTTGGCAGCCTGATCCAATTCGCTAACCAGGAAATCAATACATTCCTTATACGTATTGCGCTTCTGTCCTACGATTTCTTCACGATCGTTGATAGAAAAGCTCTTGGTAATGATAGGCATGGCACCCCATCTGGCAATAAGATCCCAATACTCAAAGGCACGGATGAATCGTACCTGTCCCACCAACTTCGTCTTTTCAGTCTCGTCAGTGAAACCTACATTGTCCACACGCTCAAAGAAGATGTTGCAGTTGGAAATATTGGTCCACTTGGTACTCCAGGAACGATTGTCCCATCCCCACCAGGCACCGTTCATTCTACCCAGGTCAGTAGGACTCAAACGGGCAAAGTTATGAGTCTCGCAACCGCGCAACCAGGTAAGCTCCGTTTCATCCACAATAGAACTTTGCATGGATTCTGCACCATTAACTCCCACCTGATTGTATCTTGAATTGACGAATGCCTTCAAGAGAGCCGGATCCGACCAGAGGTCATTGTCAGAGATTTCAGTCAAAGGCTTTTTATCCAGAATATCAGCACATGAAGCCAACATCGTGGTAGCCATCAATCCTATAGTAAGGTACTTAATATATAGTTTCATAATTCTTCTAATTAAAATGTGACGTTAATTCCGAAATTGTACACTTTTGACTGTGGAGTGTTCCATGCAGCCCATCCCTGACTGTTCTCCTGTGTCTCAGGGTCGATATTCTTGATACCAGTAAAGGTAAGAAGGTTATAACCCGTCAAGCAGAGGCGGACACCAGATATTGGAGTGCCCTTGAACCAGCTCTTAGGACAGTTGTATGCCAATTCAATGCTCTTCAAACGCAGATAGGATGCATTGTTGAGCCAGAAAGAGTTACGGTAGTTACCACCACCAGTAACCGTTGCATCACGGTTATAGGTACGAGGATATTTGGCATTAGGATTGTCCTCCGTCCAGCGGTTGTCATAGAAATCCTTGGTAAAGTTACCGATGATACCTGCCTCCATGAAAGTATATTGCCATACACGAGCTGCACCCTGCCACAGCATGTTCAGACTCCAGTTCTTGTAGGTGGTACCGAGGTTGATGCCATACATGATTTCAGGTACTGCAGGCTTGTCCATTCTAACCTTGTCATCACCGTCGATTTTCTTATCACCATTCACATCTCTGAACTTGACATCACCAACACGTGCATCAGAAAGATGAGGATAGGAATCAAGATCGTCCTGAGTACGGAAAATACCTATAGACTCATACATCAGATAATTGCTGCCCTGCGTACCGATGGTTTTACCAGTACGGCGCTGCCATTCCAAGGTTTCTGCAGGCTCGTCAATATAATCAATTGTACCATGGCTATAGCTGAAGTTACCACTCAGGTGAAGTCCCCAGTCCTTGTTGAGCTGACGATTGTAGCCAAGGGTAAACTCAGTTCCTATGCTCTTACATTTACCGATGTTCTCATCTGGTAGCGAAAGACCGGCATACTCTGGAATAGCTGCATTTCTGGCAGTCAGGATATTGCTTCGCTTGGTTACGAAGAAGTCACCCTCAAAGTTGAAGTAATCAAGGAAATTAGACTCGATACCCACGTTCCAGGTATCAGCCACCTCCCATGTAATGTTAGGGTTGGCCGTACGGTTGAGACGCAAACCTGTATTTGCTTTTCCGCCATTGGCACCAAACACGCCAGGGTTGCTGAATGTATAGGCAGTTACATACTGGAATGCGGAAACCTTGTCATTACCCATCTGGCCCCATGAAGCACGCAGTTTGAGGTAGTCCATCCACTTGACGTGTTCTTTCCAGAACTTCTCCTCTGAAATACGCCAACCCATGGATACACCAGGGAAGAATCCGAAGCGGTTACCCTTAGGGAAATTCTCGGAACCGTCATAACGCCAGTTGAATTGGAAGAGATACTTGCCTGCATAGTCGTAATCTACACGACCAAAGTAGTTGAGACGGGCTGTTTCGGATGCAGTTCCGTCATTGGTTGCTGAATTGGAATCTCCTGCGAAGAGCTCATCAATGGAAGTAGAAACAAAGTCCTGGCGACGACCAGAGAGATAGTCATAGCGGCTCTTGTATTGCTCCCACGCAACAAACGCACTAACATTGTGAACCAAATTGAATGTACGCTTGTAATTGATTCGGGCATTCATGGTGATACCCAAGGTCTGATGCATATTCTCAGACAGGACATTCTGACCTTGCTGTACAGGAACATAGTCATTGTTCTCATACGAATAGAGATAGAACTTCTTCTGGAAATTCTTATAGAATACATCAGAACGGTCCACATAGAATCCTGCATCGGCAGAGAGACCCTTTGCCAACCAAGGCATCTCCAGATGCATGGTGAGATCAGCATTCAGATAAGAACGACGGTCGCGCTGATACCCCATTGTATCATCCATACCGGTGGCAGGTGCGAAGTTATCCTGCTTGGAAGATACCGTACCATAGTTGGTACCAGGATACCAGACATTCACCATCGGATTATATTTGATAAGATAACGCCAGATATCCTCAGAACCGGTAACAGGAGAGTTGCGGTCTTCCTGTCGGAAGGCAACATTCACGCTGAACTTCAAAAGATCCGAAGGAGTGATATCTATGTTCGATCTTAAGTTATACTGATTATAATTGCTGGCACTATTCTTGTAATAGTTGTCTTGATACTGATAGCCAAGTGAAACATAATATGATACCGTCTTACCTCCACCACTGGCAGAAACATTGTGCTGGGTTTGAACAGCAGGCTTGAGCATCAGGTCAAATGCATCAATATTAGGATAGTTCAAGGGATCACTTCCATCCTTGAACTTCTGAATTTCTTCTGCAGAATACTTACCTGGAGTGATTTCATTCAGCAACTCTGCATACTGCCATGAGTTACACATCTCAGGTAATACAGTAGGAGAGCTGACACCCACATTACCAGTATATTGAACCTTGAGATCACCCTTTGAACCACGTTTGGTGGTTACCAGAATGACACCATTGGCTGCTCGGGAACCGTAGATAGCAGCCGATGCATCCTTCAAGATGGTGATACTCTCAATATCATTAGGATCCAGACGTCCCAAAGAACCGGCGCGGTCAGCCACGCCATCCACAACCAGCAAAGGAGATGCATTGCCGATTGTACTGGCACCACGAATCAGAAGACCAGCGTCATCGTAACCAGGCTCACCACTACGGTTGTAGGAGATAAGACCAGGGAGACGGCCAGCCAATGTATTGGTAATGTTAGGAGTAGGAACAGCTGCCAGGTCATCACCCTTGGTAGATGCCATGGATCCAGTTACGGAAACTTTCTTCTGCGTACCGTAACCTACCACAACAATCTCCTCAAGAGACTTGTTGTCTTCCTTCATAATCACGCTGAGCGATGATGAGTTGCCAGTCTTGATGAGTTTAGTGCTGTAACCTACATAAGAAACTTCCAGCTCATCCCCAGGAGATACCTCCAGCGAGAAATTACCATCCAAATCAGAAATGGTTCCATTGCTCTCATGTCCCTTTACTCTAACGGTTGCACCGATGATCGGTTCACCGTTTCCATCCTTGATAACACCTTTTACACGTCGCTGGTTTCCAACCTGCTGAGTACCTTGGTGCTTGACAGAAGCCTTTGAAATAATGACATTTTTTCCTTTCAAGGTATAGGTTA